>ERZ650303.581-NODE-581-length-11175-cov-4.130126_pt1 | contig 11175 bp, 13 predicted proteins | sample MGYA00376239_ERZ650303 | MGnify/ENA primary metagenome ERZ650303 (study PRJEB26733, sample SAMN07839262) | wastewater metagenome | biome: small river; feature: stream; material: water | place: USA: North Carolina | collected 2016-04-05 ... | reverse complement strand
GGCGAAGGAAAAGCCCGGTTCATGACCCAACTGCCTGCGTATCACCTTTTCCGCCCGCGCCAAAATGGTTGCGTATGGAACCCGAACGGTCGTATCCGTTCAGGATTGGTTGAGGTCGATACCTGCCCGATTGAATTTCAGGGCGAAGAATGCCCGGACGCTCTTTGGAATTCCTGCATGGAAGCCCTGTTCGGACCCGGCAATGAAGTGCGAGACCTGATGGGTACGCCTGAATTGATGGCCATTCTGAAAATGACGTTGGAAACCCTGTCTATCGGATTGGGTAATTCGTTCCACGAACTCGTTCACTTTGGCCTGCACCCTGCCATCACGGAAGCCGATACAAACGGCACATTCCTTGTGGATGACGACCGTTGGGAAGACTTCTACGCGCAAATGGTGGGCAGCGATGCACGTCCAAACAATTGCAGCGGTATCGTGACCATTCTGGACGCCCTTGCAGATCAGGGCGAACAAGGTTACGACCTTGAAATTCCGGATGCCGACATCGACGCGAACAACAACTATACCGGCGACATCGTGGCGCTGTTTGAAACCGTAATCAATGCGGCTTCAACAGAACTACGCACAATGGCTCGCCGTGGAATCAACTACGGACGCGGAAAGCGTTACCCGATCATGTTGGTTACCTCGCCTGAATTCCGGGCTTATGAAGACTACCTAACCGCCAATTTCGTGAACAGCCCGTCAATGACCAACTATATGTTGCTCGGCGAAGACGGCACTACCAGAATGATGCCAGGTGTTTTGCACTACAAAGGTATTCCGGTTGTGGAATGGGATGAAAGCGCAACGTTTGATGAAATCGTAGGCACACACGCTCACCGCGTGGCGCTTGTGGCACCTGGAACTTTTGGCGTGGCCTCCGATGTGAAAAACATCAAAGACAGCTTCAATCCAGGCACCGGACTTGAAATCGTTCAACGCATGGGCGGCGGTCCAGGATTCATGGGCAAAATTTACATGACAACTACTTTGCGTTGGGGTACTGCCCTTGCTGACAAACGATTCGTTGTGTATGCCCGTAACCTTGCCCCATCGGCAGTAGTGTAAGAAACAGACAATAACCGCCCGATTGGGCTAAATTGATAAAACTATGGCTTGCGCACTTGTCGCTTTAAACTCTAATACCGGATGCCCGAATAACGAAGGCGGGTTGCAATATTCTTATGTTGCAAAACTGTCTGATATTACGGCTGTTACCGTATCGTCAGGAGTTATCAGTAATTTCACGATGTCAACGACAGGGCTTTGGAAGCGTTTGGACTACGACAAGAATGAAACCAGCCGTTTCGATCAGCCGGGAGAACGTACAAACGATATTGGCGCACTGAAATACAACGCTGAAGCGTTCCTGTCTTTTGGCGGTATGACATCCACTTACAAAGCATGGGCGGATGACGCTTCCGATTGTTGCCAGCTTGTTTTCATTCACGTACTCACCAGTGGCCTGCGGGTTGTCCAGGGTATCGAGATTGATAGCTCTGCTTCGGGCGGGTTCACCGGAACGAAAGTTCGGGACACCAAGATCACACCGTCTCAAATGAGCGGAACGGCAGCGGAAGAAGCGCGTTTGGAAGTATTGGTCCGTGGACGTAGCAAACAGCTTGCCCCGTTCACATCTTTGTCTGACACCGCTATCGCAGCACTCTAAAAATAAAGGCCATGCCATACCGAGTTAAAGAAGAATATCAGCACATTCCGCAGCTTTCGACGCAATTGAATAGCGTGTCCTTGGCACTTATCGCACCATTTGAGCATACTATTCCGGCACGCGCAGGAAGACCGGCCCGGAAGGTTACAGTTCGCCTTGCAACGCAGGATGAGTTTAAAAAAATGTTCGAATCCGGTTCTCCGGTTATCGAAGAGTACACGGACGCTAAGGCCGACAAAGCAGCAGCGGCAACACAGTAAAAATGAGCTTGACAAACGGGTGCTGTGATGATTCAACTACGTTACCTCATCCGTTTGAGGGCAGTAGGGGTATTGGATCGCACAACGGCATGGATTTATTTGATGCCAGAAACCCGATACCGGATGAAGTAACCGACACGGATGCGATTGCAAAAATATTCACCGAGTTTAAATTGGTGCCTTTTGCAAGTAGAGACGGCAAGACGGGGCATTCGTATTTGAAGTGGCTTTTAATGCTTGGTCAATTATCGCCTACAAATGCGGCGTGTATTGAAAAGATTAAAAACTACGTAGTCGGAGGCAGGGCTAAGTTCATACGTGCGGAAGATCCTGAATACGATCCAGGCACGGAAGGCAAGCCAATGACAACGGCAGAAAGTGCGGCGTTTGAAACAGCCTTGAAGGAGGTTGTTGTGTTTGAAGACGGGATAATTGAATTTCACAAAAAGGTACTTGGATCGTCCAAAAAAACCGGCAACGCCTTTGTAGAATGCTCAATTTCAACCCTTAACGGTCAGACAAAAGCGTATTTTCGTTATTTGAAAGTTACGGATGTTCGTTACAAGGTCACGGCACCTGGTGAAATGAAAGTGGTTGCGATTTCTCCGGTTTGGGATGGGGTTTATTTGAAAAAATACCCGCCTAAATTACTGCCGATTGCACCTGATTTTGTGGAAGAAAACGGCGTAAAACGCGCAGTTTTTCATCTAAAAGTCGGTGACGGCAATTGGTACGGCAGGCCGGACAGCCAGGGCAGCGACATCTATAAGTACCGGGAGTTTCAGGATTCGATCTATGTTACCAAGCAGAGTGCGGCTAATTTTGTAGGTCAGATCATATTAGAAGTTGAAGATGATGATGCAGGAAGCAGCCCGGCGATAGATAATGAGGATGCAAAAAAATCGGGCTTCAAAAGTTTTGTTCACCGTTTTACGCAGAATTTTACCCAAAAAGGGAAAGACCCGCAAAGCATGATGGTGACGGCAAGGCCGCAAGGTGCAAGACCGATGAGCGTTTTCCAGGTTAAGCCGAACACAAATGAGGCGTGGTATAAAGTAACCGGGGAGATAAACGAACAAAAAATCATAATGTCGCACGGATTGACTTTGCGGTTTATGGGAATGGATGTTTCAAACGGATTTGCAACGGATGCTTTTGTAGCGGATTATGTAATGAATGTGGAGCCTACGATAAACGAGACACGGGTAGAGTTAATGGCATTCACAAATAAAATGCTTTCATACGTTTGGGATTTCGCAGGAATGCCGGAAATGAATCAGTTTAGTTTAACTTTTTCGTCTCCGATTCAGTCACAAATAGAGCAGTACAAGACAACTCAAACACAGCAACAGAATGGCGGTTCCAACACTAATAACCCCGTTTGAGGTCGTTTTATACAGCCCAGCCGGGCGGCAATACCCGATTGACAAGATTTGCGATTTGATACCGAGGGTTGAGCAGGAGTTTGGATATGATTGCTTAGGGGAAACTCTTTACGAATGGCTGATTGAAAATGTAAGTTACCCTTCGGACGCTACGGTATGGGGTTGCAATATGAGTTACAGCGAAGGAGACTATGTAATAAAAGATGGAACGTATTTTGTCAGCACAGCCGATGACAATACCGATAATCCAACTGATGAAGATGCGCAATGGGAAATACCCGAAAGGTTTGGTGATGATGAATGCGCGAACACCCTTTGGAATGATCACTTGAAATACGTTTTAGCCCTGAAAATATTTGAAAGAAGTCTGAATTTTACGACGCGGGAAACAGGTGCTAAGGGTTTGACAATGCTTGAAGGCTCTGGCGCTTACGGAAACCAGGGATTTAGAAGCGGAACGAAATCGGAATTGTCAGATTATAAAAAAGACTTGAATGTTGAGATAGGAACGGCGGTAACAAACATGATGCGATGGGCAAGAAAAACCAACTCATCGGATACAGATTGCGATGTTCCTATTTCGTCAATGATAACATGCTACGACGGTTTATGTAAGCCATCGAGCAATTCAAAAAGGAGATGGGGGTTCGCATACTAAATGACATTATTTGAACAGGCATTGAAAGTGGCGGCACGGGTCGTTTTAGTTAACGAAACCGTTGAACCGATTGAGGCAGAGGGAAGGTATATGGTTTGCAAGTCCTGCAAATTCAGGGATAAAAAAAAGGATATGTGCGGCGTTTGCGGGTGCTTTTTGGATATAAAAACCGGAGCAAAAACAAACTGGAACGCACTGAAATTAAGGAATGAAATCACCCATTGCCCCATGGGATATTGGGATGACATTGAAACAGCAAATTTATACCGCCGAATGGACGGTAAAGAACTTTTGAATAACACATAAATACACAAACTATGTTTCTCGCAATTCGCAACGAAGGGCAAAACGCCAACAATCTTTTTAAGCTCTATGAGTCCACGGACGGCTGTTGCGGGGAAGATACCCCTGTATGCCAGTATAGTGTAGTCATACCAACGGCAAACGCCGTGAACAATATTATCATCACAAACCGGGAGGGTAACGCTCAAACGATAACAGCCGGATTCCCGGCGACCGGCGCGGCCAATGTTCGGGCTGCCATCAAAACGGCACTTGAATCGGTCGGTTACGAAGATGATACCGATGTTGTTTCCGGTGTAACATCTGAAACGAGCGGCACAAACACCATCTACAGGATTACCGGGGACGTCGTTGTAGTTTCCATGCTTCACAACAGCGTAACGACCGTAGCCGCAACAGCGCTTTGCGCACGTATCAAAAAATGCGTGTACACTTACGATTGGCCCGGCAGCGGCACCACGTCCGCTTTTGTGGTTGACGGTGTAAGTGCTACACTTGCATCCTTCACACTGGCAGGCAATACGGCAGCACAGGTACAGGCGGCCTTGATCGCCCTTGCAAACTGGCCTACTACCGCAACTGTGAATGTAACGGAAACGGCTACCTCTTTCGAGATCCGAATGACCGATGTTTTCGGGAAAACGATCACGCTGGCTGGCGAAGACCTGGAGCCGCTGAATTGTGGCATGGGCTACGTAGTGGCTGCATAAAAAGATTGTTCAAGTCAAATCATACAGAAGCCTGTCTGCAATTGTAGCGGGCGGGCTTCTTTTCATTATTCAACCAAACATTAACATGAAAAATATACTTTTCATTTTTGCTTTTTTGATGACCTTTGGTGCTAGCGCTCAAAAAGTCACCCGATCAACGGCGATAGATTATTCCACTCGCGTACCTGTCAACATTCCATCTTTGGTAAAGTCCCAAATTTGGTTCAATACCACAAATTCTGCGATGTACGGTTTTGACCGGGCAACCCAGGAATGGGGCGAATATTCAAAAAAGGCAGCATACGGTGAAATGTCGATTTCAAACGACACGTCAACGTTTTCGTTCACGGCAAGCAATGCAGCGGCTATCGACGAACTGACTACCGGGCTTGTATCCGACTTCCTTGTAACTACCGATAGCACCATGACCTATACAGGTGCAGCGGCGGGAGTATTTAGTCTTGAATATTCCACTTCATTCTCTTTTGCCGAGGCTGTTGTTATGACGGGTTACATTCAGATTAATTCAACCCCTGTACTTCGTTCACGCTTTCGGCAATCGGTTACTACTGTAACGTCGGAAAGGTTGACGGCTTCGGGTTCTTGTATCGTAACCTTACAGCCTGGCGACGTTATAAAATTCATGTTTAAATCAACGCATACCGGCACCGACGTTCTGACTGTGTATGAGTTCAATTTGAATGCCGAGCAGATAAACTAATGCTGAAGAGGGCTGTATATATCGCGTTGTTTTTGTCGCTTTTATCTTCACTGGTAAAGGCTCAGACGTTCACGTTTGAGTGCGTTTGCGCCAACATTTCAGGCGCTAGTTGCGATATATGTAACACGACTATTCAGTCTCGATACTTTTCAGGGCTTTACGTCAAGAAAAACGGGGTCGGGTTCAAATGGATCGATAGTCCTTATATTGTCAAGTGGCAGGGCACAACCGCTGTAATTACTGAAATTATCCCAAATCCGGAAAGTATCAGTATTGCAATGGCAGGCACGGCATACGGGACACTGGATAGCTTCAAAATGGCTATTGATTGCCGGTGCGGAGGATCTGACAGCGGAGAAGCGACATTCCATCCATCCGACAGCATAAACGTAGGCTCCGTTTACAGGGGCGACACGCTTACAATCACAGGGCTGCAACCGGTCTACGTCAACTTTGATTCAGCCCTTAACAAATACGTTGTCAGCATTGATACGGCCGGGTTAGGAGGCGGAGGATCGCAAACGCTTGAGTACCTTGATAACGGCGGAGACGATGTTGATATTTTTCTGAACCCTGGCGGCTCAGGATTCAAATTAGTGGGGCAAGGAGGTGTGAATATATATGAGGATATGGCCGGAGTTATCGCCATTTCATACCCAGGGCAAACATTGGATAATACGAGCAACTCCACCAGCCACACGGTTACGCTCCTAACCGGGGCGGGTAGCCTGAAATTAGTTGAAGGTACCGGCGTAAGCCTTACCACAACGGGAACTTCGCTCGACGGAATCGTTACGATTGCAAACACTGGCGTATCTAAGTGGACAGACGCAGGCAGCTTCACCTACCTGACCTCAACAACAGATAGGGGATTGGTCGGAAGTTCAACGGAATTGAACACGGCTTACCGCTGGCAAATCAAAGACGGACTATATGTCCAGGGGGCCGGTTCAACGAACGCCACATTTTCAGCGGAGTTTCACAATTCATCTGGAAGCAACACATTGATGCTACAAGACGATGGTGACGTGGGGATAAACACCACGAACCCGACATCGAAATTACACGTTGTAAGCGGCGGTTCTGGAACGGGCGGAACGGCTGGATCATTTTTCACAGGAACATTCACCGGCGCATCAGGCACAATCCGCGGCGTTTCAAACGACTTTACATACAACCCTTCTAGCAATCAATCCGGAATTTTCCAGGCGGTTGCAAACCTTGTTCGGGTAAACGGATCGAACACGAAAGACCTTGTCCAAAGCCAAAACAACACGGTAGACATTTCAGGCACCGGCGCTATTGATAATTTGTACACGGTCCGAAACGACATATCGAGTAACAACGGTGGAAGCATCGCAGCGCAATACGGCATGTTGTCAACCATGTACAACACCAACGCGCAAGCCAACGGCAGCCACTACGGCGTGTACAACGACATGGGCGGGAACGCAACAAGCATGTACGGCATGTTCACTACCATAACCAGTTCCGGCGGTTTCCAGCCTACGAACGCATACGGGCTGTACCTTTCTACAATCAACGCATCGACCAACCGCTTTGCAATTTACAGCACCGACGGAAGCGCCAAAACGTACCTGAATGGTGACGCAGGAATAGGCACTAATGCGCCGTCTCAAAAGTTACACGTTTCAGGCAATTTACGGGTTACGGGCGCTTATTATGATTCAAATAATAGTCCGGGGTCAAACGGTGAGATACTTTCAAGTACCGTAACTGGTACGGACTGGATTGCAGCCCCGGCGGCAGCTACGGTAACGGCGGCAAACAACGGACTTTCCCTATCCGGCACTACGGTGCAATGGGGCGGCGCGTTGATTCAGAATACAACGATTGACGGGAATACATTCTACGACCTGCACAAAGACGGTCGCCACGTTTTCCAGCGGTATGAATCCAACCCGGTGACAGGTGCAAACGTCACAGCCGCTTTTGACATTTCGGGAATAGCCGCAAGCCCATTGGTAGTTGCTACACCGGCGGAGGACGCGGTGCTAAACATTCGCAGTTACGATAACGGCGCCTCAACCTACAACCAGAACATGGTTTCCGTTGGCAATTACGCCACGGCAGCTTTGGGATCATGGATAAAAACAAGGGATGAGGACGCATACAACACGTATTACCCAATAAATTTTAACCCGAACGGAGGCAAGATTGGGTTTGGCCGGAACCCCGTTACAAACGCCCTTGATGCTTACGCAACAATGAGCGCCGGCACCCTAACCGGCAGCGCAGTATCCGGATCGGTATTGCACCTGGAGGAGAGCGAGGGAAACGCAAAAGCGGTAGTAAGCTACGGCGTTGGAACAGACGTGTTGGACGGCGAAACGGGATACTTTGACGCCGCCGACGCAACCAGGATAACGAACCGCAATACCGCGAATAGCTCGAGCGTAAGAATAGCGGTAGGGGGTGAAACGTCTGACCGGGTAATTGTTACACCGATCGGAACCGGCATAGGATCTACGGTTACAACAAACATTCTTAGTACCTTGCAGGTAGAGGGGAGCTTGGGGCTTCAAATCGCAACGCCTGGCGGCGACCTGACGCTTACAGCGGCGCACTGCGTTGTCATAAAAACAGGCGGCGGCGCTCCGGTAACTTATACCATACCGGATCCGGACCTGTTTGCAGGTAGGTACTATTGGATAATGAACCATACCAGCCAAACCATTACGCTGTCCCGTAACGTGACAAAAGCCACGGGCGGAACGACGTTTAATACCGTTTTGGCAGGTGAAACCGCAATGATAATCGCCGCTCCAGGAAACGGTTGGAGGGGCTTTAAACAGACAAGTCTATGAAGCATATTTTATTTATTATCATTTTCGCTGCTTCATTCAGCGCATACGGCCAAACGCCGTACATCTCGACAAACGGGCGCATTATTTTGCAGGCCGGCAGCATTCAGCAATTTGACACACCGGATATTTTCGTTTCAATTTCCTATAACGTAAGGCTGGAAACATGGACGGCACACCTTGATTTATACAAACCTTCTTCCACGGCGCTTTACGGAGAGTTCAATATCAATTACACCAAATCGGATATAAATGCCTACACAGGCACCGGAACACAGCAGATAGACAAGATTCAAAACGCGGTGAGTCAGGCTGTGGCGGCTACACTTTTAGTCTTGAATCCTTCGATAACTTTTACCCAGAACTGACATGAAAATCACAATCACATTTATTTTTATTCTATGCAGCCTATCTGCGTTTTCGCAGACGGTTGCTTATGCGCTCGACACCACAGGCGTTAAGGGCAACGAGTTTTTTATCAATGAAATAATCCGGGCCGCACCTACCGAAACAGCGCCGCGCCCTTTGGTGACTATTAACCCTATCCGATTTACTGACACGATCCAGGTCCAACAGTACATTTTTGGACTTCGTTCAGACGCCAAAAAAGCGAGTGATGAGGCGAATAGAATCCTTACAATCGCAAATAACCTACTTGTAAAGGCCGCAGAAATGGAGGCTTTTGTGAAAAATACTGAATTTTTGAGCGGTAAAAAGCCGGAACTGGTAAAAAAATAAAGACATGGCCGCCGTTTGCGACACGAATAATGATATTGACTTTTCTGAAGGGTCAATCAATTTTAAAAAGATGCGTGTCGGCGGATCTTATGCCGTTCTATTTACTTTTTCAGGCACAGGCGTTGATATAACATTAGACGATTTCACGCTTACGATATACGACGTAGATAACAATGTGGTAGGTTCGCCGCTTGGCGTTGGCACTGGGCTTGTAATCGCTTCATCTACCGAACTTCAGGCATTGATCGGTTCGCCAACTACCGACGCCGCCGGGACTTACCGATACGTTCTTGAATGGGAAGAGGCCGCGACTGGTGCTGATGCGCCGGTTGTAACTGGAAGCATAACAGTAAGGGCATGACACAACACGCCATAAATATAACCGGTAGCACCCGGCAGGTAAGGATAACTGCTACGGGCGGGGTTGGGGCTTGCGTTGTCAGGCGTCCGACCGTCAATGTTTGTATTGAAAGGCGGGTTTGCGTGTCTGTTCAAAGGGTTGGTGTTGCCGACTTTGGCGCTTATTTACGGTCTTTGGACCAGTTTGAAAGTGACGAATCGGCAATAGCGGACGGAAAGGACATTTACCTTGCAAGTAACAGCGACTATGTAAACGGTTCGCACAACGGCGCTTACCCAGGGACATTGATCGTACTGAAATAAAGAAGATGAGGCATATAATTACCATAGTTTTCTTTTTGTTTTCTGCAAGCCTGTTAGCTCAGGTTAATAACGTGTATGCAAATGCCGGTATAGCGCAAACCATCGGGCCGCCTACGTTCAAGCCTGGCGCGAAAGGTAGCATTGTGGCCATTGATACAGTTTCCGGGACTTGGTATATTTCAAGGGATAGGTATAGTGTGAATTGGTTGAGCATGGGCGACAGGGTAGAAAATATTTCAGGATGTTCTGCGCCCGCAGGAGCGCCAAACAAATATAATTCCGAACTTGTCATAAATGCCTGTACGCCGATTCCTAAAATGTATCAGTATGTTTCAGGGACTTGGCTTTGCCTTAACTGCGCTTCATCCGGAACGATCACGACAGATGCTACATTAACAGGCGATGGTGTAGGAACGCTTTTAGGAATCGCACAACAAGGCGCAAGTGCTTCGCAGGAACTAACATGGTCAGGGGCGGCATGGGAACCTTCATGGGGCAACCCTTACACGTTCGTCACGTCCGGCGCAACCATTACAAGCGCGGTAAACGAAGTGCTAATTGGCACGGTTTCAGCGGACATTGTTTTAGGGCTTCCCGTTTGCAATTCAGGGCTTGATACGAAGCATTTTAAATTTATCAGGAACGGAACGGACGCTTTCAGCGTGACCATTGACCCAAACGGGTCACAGACTTTCTACGACGGCCAGGCCGTTAAAATAATTTACGGTAAAATATCAATTGACTGCACCTGTCGCTTTTCGGCTGGTACGGGCGTTTGGTTTTACGACAATTTTTAAATCAAAAACATGAAAAAAATACTTGTATTAATTGCATTTATTTCCGCTTTTTCAGCGGCGGCACAGCCTACTTTGTGGGGTGGCGCTAAGTTGAAATTTATCCAGGGCGATACATCTTTTAGCACTACGATCGGAGCGCTAAAGGCATGGATGGGTGCCGGTTCTGGAACGATCACAGCCGTATCGGTTGCGAGTGCAAACGGGTTTGCGGGTAGCTCATCCGGCGGCGCTACGCCGGCACTGACGCTTTCCACAACCGTGACCGGGGTGCTGAAAGGCAACGGAACTGCTATAAGTGCCGCAACCGCCGGAACCGATTACGTTATACCTTCCGGGTCGGTAGCAACACTCACAACGCCTAGGGCGATTTACGGCAATAACTTTGACGGTAGATCGGAAGAGCGTCGTGTAGGGAAAGAGTGTCTTCGCCTGTGTAGATC
>ERZ650303.580-NODE-580-length-11204-cov-5.215804_pt1 | contig 11204 bp, 12 predicted proteins | sample MGYA00376239_ERZ650303 | MGnify/ENA primary metagenome ERZ650303 (study PRJEB26733, sample SAMN07839262) | wastewater metagenome | biome: small river; feature: stream; material: water | place: USA: North Carolina | collected 2016-04-05 ... | reverse complement strand
ACGGCGGCGCAGTGGATGCGCCACCACTGTCAGGAGCTGCGGGCGGCGCGCGGCGCGCTGGCGCCCGACCCTTCGCTCGCGGCGCGATTTTTCTTGCTCCTCGGCAGCAACTTCAACGGCCTGTGGCGGGTGAACAAGCGCGGTGAGTACAACGTGCCGATCGGACGGCGCGGCGGCGGGGCGCCGCTCCTCTACCAACTCGACGCGGCGCGAGCTGGGCTGGCGGCGCAGAGCACCGCGCTGCGCCAGCGCGGCGTGTCGCTCGTCTGCGGCGACATGCTGGCGACGATCGCGGAGGCGGGAGACGGCGATGTCGTCTATGCGGATCCGCCGTACTGCGGCACTCACAGTGCCTACACCGCAGGTAAGTTCCCGCTTGTGCTGCACGCCGAGCTTGCGCGGGCTCTACGCGCGGCGGCGGGGCGCGGCGCCGTCGTGCTCCTCAGCAACAGCAACAAGCCGCAGACGTTGGAGATTTACCATCGTCCCGGCGATGACCTGCACGCGGTTGCTGCGCGCCGGAGCGGTGGGCGTACCGCCGCCAGCCGGGGCGTGATCAGTGAGGTGCTGATCCACATGCGCGGCTGAGCGCCCACGACCTTACGGCGCCACCTCGGCGCACGTTCGCCGCGCTACCTTCACGGCATGGCGATGAACGTACTCCAGACCTTCCCCGCGTCTTACAACGGGCGCCAGCTTCAGGCGTCGGATCTGAGCCTCGCCATCGCGGGAACGTACTTCCCGTGGGTGAGCGAGCTGGAGTACAGCGACACCTGCGAGGTGCAGGAGGCCCGCGGTCTCAGCCCCTACAGCATGGGGACGACGACCGGCGAGTACAAGGCCAACGGGTCGATCAGCGTTCACCTCGCCTACCGCAAGGCGTTCATGGAGATCATCGCCGGGCAGGCCGGGCAGGTCCCCGCCGTCGAGGGGCTGGGCAAGCAGGGCCGCTCCTTCATGGACATCTCCTTCGCCCTCAAGTGCCAGTACCAGTTCCGCGCGCTGCCGGGTGCGCCGGAGTTCCCGATCATCACCGATCAGGTGCTGGGCTGCCGCATCACCGGCGGCGGCGTCACCATCTCGGCGGGTAACGGCGTCCTCATCGAGAAGTTCCCGCTGTACGTCGGCCTCATCATCCGCGACGGCTTCATCCCCGTCGCCGGTCTGCTGCTGTAACGCTCAGCGCGGCGGGCCAAGCCGCTCTGCGCCGCACCTCTTTCCTCATCACCCCCACGTCAACGCCCCACGAAATCCCTTGCCAGCCTCAAGCTCAACGTGATACACTCCGCATAGGAGGATGTCTTTGTCTGACGCAAATCTCAATGAGGCGCCTGCGCTTTCCGCGGGCGACGTGGATCCCGCCGAGGCGGCGCAGAAGGCGTTGCAGGCGATGAGCGATCGCGAGCTGGCGGCGCAGATCCGCAAGCTGCGTGAGGAGCAGGACCGGCGCAAGCCGGTGCGCAAGGTGCCGCCGGAGTGGGCGGGCATCCACGACACGAAGCACAGCACCCTCTGCCTCGCGGCGGCGGTCGCGGGCTGGGACCACTCCGGCTACGATCTCGACGAGATCACCGAGGACGAGTACCTGCAGGCGATCGATCGCGCGGTGGCGCTGCTGAGCAAGTACGCCGCGCAGGCCGCCAGCGAGGGCAAGACCGCGAAGGTGCTGGTCCCCATCGAGGACTTCATGCACGCGGTCATCGTCACGCTGCCCAGCAAGATCGAGCTGCGCGCCGACGTGGCGCGCATGACGGCGCAGGCGGAGGCGGGCAACAACTACGGCTTCCGCGACGAGATCGTCAAGATGTTCGGCAGCCGCATGGTGTGGCCCGTGCAGGCGACGCCGGAGGCGGTGCGCCTGATCAACGAGCTGCCCGCGCTCTTTGACCAGGCGTACCCCAAGGCGTACCGCGCGCTCATCGGGCTGGATCAGGGAGCCATCCGCCGCAAGGGGTAGAACTCTACGAGCGAGCCGCCTGGTCAAAGGAGCTGGACGAAGCCCAGGAGCGGGCACGGCAAGCGCCGCCGACCGCACCCCCCGACAAGAGAGCCGGGGAGGCCAGAGCGACGCGCGTAGAGCTGTTCTACGAGGTGCTGCAGGCCGACGCCGAGGCCGACGAGGAAGCGCAGTCGCGGCGCTTCGCGCTGGCCTGCCTCATCGACGATGCCTACCTGCACCTGCGCTACCTCGCGCGCAACGTCGGCGCCGAGGTCTCCGACGGCATGGCCGACATCGCCGAGGCCGCGGGCTTCGTCAAGCGGCAGGACCGCCAGCCCGCCCCGATCGCCTTCTCCAAGCCGCAGTAGGTTCGCAGGCCGCCAGCCGATCGATCGGCAAGCTGATACTTGCGACGGGGGCGCGGCGGGCTGAGGGCTGCTGGCGCTGCTGGTCTACCCGCCGCGCTTCGCCCACCAGCGGGCGATCGCGGCGTCGTAGGCGGACTTCATCAGCTCGCGGTAGGGGGCGGGCAGCGTCGAGCCGGGGACGTGCTGGCGCGGCGCCATGCGGCCCGTGCCCTTCTGGAGGTAGCCTGCGTAGGGGGCGCTGTTGGTGATCTGGACGCTGTAGCCGACGCTGCCGGTGCGCACGACCTTCACGTCATAGCCGCGCCGCAACCTGCCGCTGCGGATCATCGGCGGCGTGTGCCCGTCCTTCGGCGGCTTCCACGCGGCGCCGTAGGGGTCCGCGCCGCTGATGAAGCCCTGATCGATGAGCCGCAGGATGCCGCGGGCGATCTCGTTCGCCGCCTCTTGCTGCACGTAGCGCGGCGCCTCGCGCAGCGCCAGCGCCATGCGCTTTAGAGGCTGGCCGGGCGGCTCTTTCAGCTTGAAGCCCACGTCGGAGGGTACCCTGCAGCCATGCGCGAGGAATCAAGCCGTGGCTGAGTACGTATGGGGCGTCCGCATGGAGGACGACATTTCAGCGACGGCGAACGCCTCCGCGAAGTCGCTGGAAGACCTGAGCGACGATGTGCAGTCGCTTGCCCAGACGTTCCGGGTAAGCCAGGCGGCGACGCGCGCCTTGTCGGTGAACCTGGATCAGGCGCGCGGCCTGTTCAAGACGACCGGCGGCAACGTGAGCCTCTTCAAGGCGGCGCTGAAGGATGCGGGTGTGTCGGCGCTCGACTCCAGCATCCTCGTCGGCAAGATGACGCGCGAGCTGCAGGCGGAGCGGCGCACGCTGCTCGGCGTCACTGCCGAGGAAGACGCCCACACCAAGGCGATGCGCGAGGCCGCGGAGGAGCGCAAGCGGACGATCGCGCTGATCAAGCAGCAAGCGAAGGAAGAGAAGGCGCGCGCCAAGGCTGAGGAGAAGGCGAAGAAGGACGCCGAGCGCCGCGACAAGATGGGCGTGCTAGAGCGCATGGGCATCACGCCGCACAACATCTGGGTCGCCAGCCACGGGCTGAACGTCATCAGCAAGACGATCGGCGCTGTCAGCGCAGTTGGCGGCTCCGTCAAGAGCGTCGTCGGCGGCATCGCTGGCAAGGCGATGGAGGTAGGCCAGGGCCTCTTTGAGTCCGTCGTGGACGCGGCGCAGTTCCGTCAGAACGCGCTGACGGGCCTTGAGTACATGCTCGGCTCGCGCAAGGAAGCCGAGGATATGTTCGCCTACGCGCAAAAATACGCGCAGGAGACACCGCTCGACACCGACAAGGTGCTCGGCGGTATGAAGGCGCTGATCACCCAGGGATTCAGCGGGGACGAGGCGAAGCTGCTGTACAAGGTGGTCGCCGATCAGCAGAGCAAGTACATGGACGACAGCACTATGCAGGACAAGGTGATCGCCGCCTTCTCCCGCGTGCAGGGGCGCGGCAAGGCGACCGGCGAAGATCTGGAGTCGTTCCGCGTCGCTGGCTTCCGGGCTGAGGGCATCGTCCAGGAGCTGCTGAAGAACGAAGACCTGGCGCCGCTGTGGAAAAAAATCAAGCGGCAGGGCATGGACGGCGGGAAGTCCTCGTTCGTGTCGCAGGACAAGGCGACGCAAGAGGAGATCCTGAAGGAAGTCCAGACGGCCATGGGCGAGGGCCGTGTCGGCAAGTACACGCTGATGAACGCCGCGATCGCCAGCCTTGAGGACGGGCACGACGACATCGGCGAGTTCGCCAAGAAGTCCGGCAAGAACTCGCTGACGGGCACGATCTCCAACGTCAAGGCGCTCTGGGGCGACTTGCTGAAGTCGGTGAACATCCAAGACTGGCCCGGCATCCAGTCGCTGCAAGCCTTCCTCGCGCGCGTCGTGGACCTGTTCACGGCGGGCGGCCCCGCGGCAACGAAGCTCCTCGGCGTCGTCAACAACGTGTTCGGCGCGATGACCGGCGGCCTGAACAGCATCGAGAACAAAGACATCCTCTCGTGGTTGGACACGCTGGAGACCTTCGCCAAGGGCGTCGTCAGCTTCATCAAAGAGGCGTGGGGCTGGGTGGATCAGCTCCTGCACATGGAGTCCGGCTCCGTCGCTGACAGCGCCATCGACGCGATCGTGATGGTCGGCAAGTACCTCGGCGCCGCGCTCTGGGAAGGCTTCAAGGCGGGCGGCAGCCTGCTGGAGGACCGCAAGAACAAAAAGCAGGTGCTCACCGACGCGCAGTATTTCTCGGTGGCCAGCTCGACGGGTCTTGACGAAGGCGCGCTCAAGAAGACGTTCCCCAGCGACTACCGCGCCTACATCGCCGCGGGGAACAAGGTGCCCGACGCTGGCGTCCTCGGCAATCAGGAGATGGCGACCTACAACGCCGTCAGCGAGTGGGCGCGCAAGGCCGACGCCGAGAAGACGCAGAACGAGCTGATGTTCAACGCGATCTTCCCCCCGGCCCGCGAGCGCCTGCAGAGCGAGATGACGATGCTGGGCGACACCGCCGCCAACAGCGTCAAGAGCGGCTGGCAGATGGCGCTGGAACAGCACTCCCCGTCCCGAGTCCTCTTGGGCCTTGGACGGCAAGCCGCTGAGTCGCTGGTGGACGGCGTGAACGACGGTATGGACAACGGCAGCGGCGGCGTCGCTGGCGGCGGGCGCGTCGCCGTCGGCGAGATCAACATCACCGTCATGACGATGGCGGGCGACCCCGACGCGCTCCGCCAAGCCATCCGCGCCCCTCTCATCGCCGAGGTGACGGACATCTTTGAAAAGCTGAGCCGCGAGGGATAGCCCTCCTACGCCCCGGCGCCGTCAGCTCCCCGCCCCGTTTCTCTTCGCCCCACCCTTTCCAGCGCCCAGCCCACGCAGGAGCCCTCCAGCGGCCCGCAGCGCGCCACATGCCCGCTAGGTCGCCGGGCTGGCGAACGCGCCTCTGGGAGCCTCCTGGACCCCATAGCGCGTGTGTCGGGCCTGTCCGCTACGTCCGCCCTTAAGCTGTAAACAGGTGCGCTGGACGATGAGGATGCTGCGGGCGGGGCGGCGGGCGTGACGCTGGTGGAGCGCTGGCAGAGCGCTGGCGCTGGGTGGGCTACGTGCGCTTGATGCCGCCGGGGGCGGGCGGGCCGATTAGCACGTTCTTCTTGGCCTGCGGTGCAGCGGAGCCAGCGCGGCTCTTGAGCGCCTTCGCCTGCTCGACGACCTTGCTTTTGCCGCTGCCGCCACCGCCGAGGCGCGTGAAGCGGATGTCGCGGCCCTCCAAGTCCACCTCCCAGATCTGGCCGCGCACCCGCCTCGGGAAGCCGACTTTGATGAACAGGATGGACTCGATGCCGAGGTACTTCAGGATCGGGTGGAAGACCGGCACCGCGTCGCGCTTGCTGGCCTTCGCGGCGATCAGCCGGTCTTTGACTTCGGTGAAGTTCTCCCACCAGTTCATCCCCGTCGCCGTGTCGCGAAAGAGCTGAATCGTGATGCGGATCGGGTCGCTGTCCTTCCCCTGGCTGACGTAGGAGCTGTAGTCGCTACCGGGTTCTTTGCGCTTGTCTAGGTCCAGCGTCATCGCGCCCTCGATGGACTTCGCGAGCGGGAGCTGCACGCCGAGGATCGTGATCGCGTCGAGCGGGTGGATCCCCTCGCCGGGCAGCGTCCAGTTGCCGAAGGTCGGCGGGTCGCCACCGATGCGCGGCAGCTTGCGCGCGGTGACGCGGTTTTGCACCGCCTGCCGCGCGCGGATGTTCAGCTCGCTTGGCAGGACCACCTGCGCCTCGTCGCCGACGCCGTTCTGCTCCTGCAGCAGCAGGAACTCCGACACGCCGGGCACACCGCGAGGAGGACGGGGAAGGGCCATGCATGCAGGGTACCCTGCAGCCGCGGTGCTCTATGGCTGATCATCTTGTCAACGGCAAGCCTCTCGTGGACGGCGTGTTCTCGCTGCCGCGGGCGGGCCTGTGGATCGCTGACGTGCAGTTCTCCGGCGCGACCGGCGTGACCGTCGGCGAGCGCGTCGAGTTCGAGGCCGCTGGCGTCGTCCGGGTCGGGACGGTGATCCGCGCCGACGACGCCTACCTGACGCCGCGGGCGCGCATCATCGGCGGCGCGGGCAAGCTGTACGCCGAGCTGAGCGCGCGCGACTACCGCGGCTTCATGCTGGGCCGCATCGCCACCGACGCGCTGGCCGACGCTGGCGAAGAGTACGACAGCTCCTGGACCGACGTGCTGTCGCAACAGGTGCCGCACTACACGCGGGCGCGCGGCCCGCTGGCGTATCTCTTGCGATCGATCGCCAAGCGGGCGCCCAGCGACTACACTTGGCGCGCGCAGCGAGACGGCGTGCTGTCGCTGGTGCAAGAGACCTACAGCGAGCGCACGCCGAGCGCGCCCAGCGAGATCGCGAGCTGGCCGCAGGAAGACCGCGTGCTCGTCGGCCCCATGACCACCGAGGCGGAGCCCGGCATGGTGATCAACGTGTTCGGCATCGACCGGCGCATCGACCGCGTGGTCTACTACCTCTGCGCGCAGGAGTTCCGCGCCGACATTTGGTATCTGCCCGACGAGGCGTTGACGTGATGAGCAAGCAGCCCTTGACGATCGCCCGCACCAGCGACAGCGGCGCCAGCGCCCCCAACGTCCCGGTGCTGGCGTGACCGGCGATCGCCTCACCAGCGCGTTCCGGCGCAGCGTGCATCGCGTGCTGGGCGACGATACAAAGAACGCGCCGATCAACTACGGGCACCTGCACGCGGCGCGCATCGTGGCGATCGATGACGACGGCGTAGCGGTCATCTTCGACGACGATCGCCTCGGCAGCAAGACCGGCGTCCCCCTCTCGTCGGACCCTGGCCTTTTTTTGCAGCCGCTCGTCAATACGCGCGTGCTCGTAGGCTGGGCCGACGCCGACGAGGCGGCGCCGTTCATCGCGGCGATCTGGCTGGGCGACGGCGGCCTGCGACGCGCGGTCCAGTCGTTCACGCAGGAGTACGTGTTCTCTGGCCCGCTTGTGCGCGCGAGCGCCGACGTGCAGTGTGTTCACGACATCGCGGGCGGCCCGGCGCCGACGCCTACGCCTCTCCTGCCCGGCGTGACGATCACCGTCTCGGCGGGCGGCGATCGCTTCATGGAGCTGACGGTGATCGTGGCCGACAACCCGATCCCGTCGAATACCACCTTCGCCGACGTGGCGTTCGGCACCGCCTACACCAAACCCTTTGGCGTGATCATCGGCGCCACCGACGGCAAGCCGCCGGGCTACGCGAAGCTGCCGAACGGCTTTGCGCTCAAGGCGGGATCCGCAGCGATCCCCGTCGGTACCTACACCTATACCGTGACGACAGGTGCGTGATGGCTGAGTACCCCGGACGCGACTGGAGCACCTTCACCAGCCCTGACGGGCAGGCGGACCTGGATCCCACCTTCGCCGAGATCAGCGGCACGCGCGTCGTGTTGGAGCTGATCGCGCGCCGCATGATCAGCACGCCCGGCAGCCACGACGAGGCCGACTACGGCTACGACCTGACTTCGCTCCGCTGCGCGTCGCTCACCGACGGCGACATCCCCATCATCGAGAACAACGTGCAGAACGAGGCGCGCAAGGTAGAGGGCGTCGCCAACGCCCGCTGCGCGGTCTCGCTCGACGACAGCTTTGTGCTGACGGTGCAGCTCGACGTTGAGTTGGACGGCGAGGACGACGAGGACACCGTTTACACGATGGTCTTTGTCCTCAGCGACTCGACGCGCCCCCGCATCATCCTGCCGCAGGTGTAATGGCGTCAGCGAGGGGCGTTCAGGCGACTTCGCGGATGGCGTGGACGAGCGTCGTCATGACCTTGCTGCACACCGCGTTGCCGAGCAGGTGCGTCGCCAGTCGGCGATCGCGCGGCATGTGGTAGCTGGCGGGGAAGCTCATGAAGACGAGCTGCTCGGCGATCGACAGCCAGCGCATGCGCTCGCCGTCGATGACCGCGTAGCGGTCGCGCGTTGTCAGCGTGCCGCACGGGCGGTCCACGCTGCGCCCGCCGGTCTCGGCGCCGTAGTAGGGCAGAAGGAAGCGCTCGCCGTGCTGGCGGCGGCCCGCGGTGATGCGGAAGAGCGTGCGCGCGCACAGCGGCTGCAGCCCCTGCGCGGCCCGCTGGGGCGCTTCCCAGGGTCGCCAGATGCCGGAGGCCCACTCGATGACGTTGCGGGCCGCCTGATACGGCTGGGGCGCGATCTTGAAGGTCGGCGCATGGCGGGCGCGAGCGCCGACGATGTAGAGCCTGCGGCGGTGCTGCGGCACGCCGAGGTCGGCGGCGTCGATGATGTGCGGCGCCAGCGAGTAGCCGAGCGCCTTCAGCGCCATCGTCCACGCCTCGTAGAGCGTCCAGTCGAGGAACTCCGGCACGTTCTCGACGACAAGCCAAGCAGGGCGCGCGGCCTCAGCCGCCGACACGACAGCCCACGCCGTCGAGCGCGCCGCGTCGTGGCTGGGCCGCTCGGCGCCGCGCGCTCGCGTGTGCCCGACGCACGACGGCGACGCCAGCAGCAGATCATGCGCAGGCAACCGGCGGAAGTCGGCCTGTTGCAGGTCTTGCAACCAGTGCTCGGTATGAGGGTGGTTGGCCTTGTGCGTGTCGATGGCGGCCCGCCAGTGGTTCGCGGCGAGCACGACACGCGCCCCCGCGGCTTCGGCGCCGATGCTGGATCCGCCAGCACCGGCAAAGAGGTCTACTGCGATCATCATTCACCGTCGTCAGAGTTGATAAACCGATCGATCGCCAGCATACCACGCCCCGGCGCCTGAGGCTACCCTGCAGGCGATGGCGACGATCTACACCTACGCGCAGCTTATCGCACCCACGGATCAAGCCGCGCATAAGACCGTGATCTTGCAGGCGTTGCAGGATGCTGGCTTCACGGGCGCCTTCACCTGGCAGTCGGGCACGTCGCCGCTGGCTTTTGTTGAAACACAAGCGGATGCGGTGACGCGCTTCGACGCCAACGCCGCCATCCTCGCCAAAGGTGCGCTCAGCGACGAAGCCGAGGACGACACGCTGACGGTGCTCAGCGATCAGGTGTACGACAATCAGCGCATGGCCGGGCGGAGCACGCGCGGGCGGCTGCTGCTGGTGGACGCCGCCAGCGTCGGGCCTTTCACGTTTCAGGCGGAGAGCGTCTCGTTCTCCATCGGTCGCGGCGGGCGCCTCTACAACGGCTACGGCGGCACCGTCACGTTGCCGCGCGCCGGGCAGCTCCTGCTCAACGTCGAGAGCGACGAGACTGGCGCGATCTACGCGCTGGCGCCAGCGGGCACGATCACCTACTTCGCGCGCGGCGTCCTGCCCGGCGTCACCGTCACCAACCAGACCGACTGGCTCTCCGGCGCTGACGCGCAGGTCGGCACCGATGACGAGAGCGACCCACGGTTGCGCACCCGCAACCGCTCCAAGTGGGGATCGCTCGGTGCGGGCTCGCCGGAGAGCGCCTACCGGAGCTGGGCGCTCGCGGCGGATCCGCAGGTCCAGCGCGTCGCTGTGTTGGCGAACGTGAACATGCTGGACCCCGGCGTCGCGACGGTCTTGATCGCTGGCACGTCCGGCGCGCTCGGCGGCTCGGTCGTCGCTGCGGTGCAGAACGCCGTCGCCCCAGCGCAGATCGGCGGCGAGCTGATCCCGGAGACCGCGCGCGCCGTCGTCGCCAGCGCCGTCAACCGCACGATCACGATCTCTGGCGTGATCTACGTGCAGCGCGAGTACAACACGACGGCGTTTCAGGCGGGCGTCGCCGCCGACGTGGCGGCCTTCTTCGCCGACATGGACATCGGCCAGCTCGTCTCGTGGGAGCGCTGCTTGGAGGTGATCACGCAGCGCGCTGGCCTGAGCGCTCGCGTGATCTACAACGTCGAGAACTTCGCGCCGTCCGCCGACGTGCCGCTCCTGTACAACGAGGTCGCCGTGCCGTTCCTCAGTCTGACTTACGTGAGCGTCTGATGAACACCGACGGAGCGACTGGCCAGGCCGGAGCGACACCATGAGCCAAGAGGTCACGACCTACGCGGCGCTGTGCGAGGCGCTGGTCAAGCCGGAGCACAACGGCCCGTGGGGGCGCGCGTGGCAGCGCACCATGGGCGCGCAGTACGACGAGAGCTGGTCACGGCTAGAGCAGGCGCGCGCCGTCGCGTGGCCGGAGTACACCCCGCCGGACGCCCTCTACCTGCTCGCCAGCGAGCGCGGGCTGGAGAGGGTGCCGCAGGAGACCGAGACGCAGCACCGCTTGCGCCTCAAGGATGCGTGGGGCATCTGGCGGCGCAGCGCGAGCGCGACCGGCCAGCTCGACGCCTTCGCCTGGACCGGCCTGCTCAACGTGAGCCTGCACCGTCGCGCCGAATGGTCATCCCCCGCCCCGGACCCCAGCGCCTACGTGGATGCCTTCGCGCGCACCGTCTGGGCGCAGTTCGACATGCTGATCAGCCAGCCGATGCCGTGGACGCAAAACCGCTGGGGCGACTGGACGTGGGGCGACGGGCGCGTGTGGGGCCTGAACGCGACCCCCGGCGAGGTGGACCTACTCAAGCGGCTGGGTCGTACCTTCAAGGGTGGGCACGAGACGCTGACCTACCTGTACTTCAACACCAGCAACGCCCGCGTCTGGGGCGCGTGGAAGTGGGGCGCTGGCCTCTGGGGCGGTGGCGGCGACCCGCCGGTGCGGATCCTCGTCGGCGAGACGCACTGGCGCAGCCGCTTCGGGATCGGCTAGCGGCGCCGGTGCAGTAGCGCGGCCCGCCCGCGCCGTCGTCCCCACGCTGCTCGGCTAATCCTCGTCGGGCAGCATGAGCGTGATCACTGGCTCCATGTCGTCGCCGGGGCCGCAGACC
>ERZ650303.578-NODE-578-length-11234-cov-18.692459_pt1 | contig 11234 bp, 9 predicted proteins | sample MGYA00376239_ERZ650303 | MGnify/ENA primary metagenome ERZ650303 (study PRJEB26733, sample SAMN07839262) | wastewater metagenome | biome: small river; feature: stream; material: water | place: USA: North Carolina | collected 2016-04-05 ... | reverse complement strand
GCACCGCCATTGACTACGAGCCACTGCCCCGCGCGGCTGGCGAAAGCAGCTTTGGTTTGCGCGGTTCTTTTGCCTTGGCCTTGACAGGCGTGTTGGCGTTTTCCATCGCGCCTTTGCGTGCGTTGACCGTCACGGGATTGATGCTGGCCACCGTCGCTTTGGGCTATGGCGCTTACGTGGTCGCTGAGTATTTCTTGTGGGGCATTGATGTCCCAGGCTACGCCACGCTGGTGGTGGGCCTGATGTTTTTCAGCGGCATTCAGCTGTTGTCCATTGGCATACTCGCCGAATATGTGGGACGTATTTACGAAGAAGTGAAACAGCGCCCCATGTACTTGGTGAGCCAACGTTGGGGCTCGGGCTTGGGACTGGCGCCCGTCAAAACCGTGGCCCCTGTGGTCATCGACAACGACCCGCCTCACCCGATCTAAATGATGCGTACCGGCTTTTGGTTTCTGGTGGTGGGGGGCTCAGCGGCGGCTGTGCACATGGCCGTGTTCATGCTGGCGTCGCCCTACCTGTGGCCCGAAGTGGCCAACGCCGCGGGCTTTTGCGTGGCGTTTGTGGTGAGTTTTGCGGGCCACCGTTTTTTAAGCTTCAGCGACGCAGACACAGACCTGTGGCAAAGCTTTCGACGTTTTGCGGCCACAGCGTTGGCGGGCTTTGCCGCCAACGAGCTGATGTTCATCGCGTTGCTGCGCGGGCTGGATTTGCCCGATTGGTTGGCTTTATTTTTTGCCTTGGTGTTTGCATCCGCGCAAACCTTTTTGCTCAGCCGCTTCTGGGCTTTCAGACGCAAGACTTGATCGGAACAAGCGCCACGCTTGGCCCGTCGCAACCAGGGTGAACCCTGCGTGCGATTGCGCATTGAGCACCGAAGACCCATTCGGCGCAACGACCCAGGCATGCGGGTCTTGCTGCAAACTCTGCAAGCGCGCCAGCGGCACCAAGCTGCGCGCGGCTTGGGCATCAAAATCAGCGCCTTCGAACAGTTCACGCCGCCAGTTGTCACCCGCCGTTCGACGCAGCGTTTCCCAATCTTGAATGACCTCTAAGGGCCGTGTGAACTGCGCATAAAACGGCAAGTCGTACGGGTAGTCATCCACCGCGGCCACCACATCGCTCGGCTGTGCCGCGCACGCCAAGACCTCGGCCACATCGCGCGTGCTGTGTTGTTCGGTGTAACGCGTGGCGCTCACGTGCGCCACCACGGCCAAAGCGAGATTGACCAGCACCAGGCCCCCAAAAACCACACGCCCCCAAGGGCGCGGGGTCATGTGACGCTGCCACCACAACGCCCCCAGCACCGCCAGCGGAGGCATGACGGGCAAGGCATAGCCGATGAGTTTCGAGTTGGGAATGGAAAAAAATCCAAGAATAGCGACCACCCAGATCCAACACAGCGCCACCCAACGGGGATCAGGCGCCAGCGCGTCCGTGCTCGGGGGTCGCGTGACACAGGCGCGCAACCTTTGGGCCCCATCTGCAGCCACCACCAACACCCACGGAAACATCAACACGGTGATGGCCAAGCCATAAAACCACCATGGTCTGCCGTTGTTGAAGGTGGTGGCGGTGTAACGACCAAACTGATGTTTGCCAAACATGTACGCCAACATGTCGGGGTGCTCACGCGCCGCCAGCACAAACCAAGGCAACGCGATGACGGCAAACAACAACACGCCACTCACCCAAGGCAAGGCCAAAATTTTGCGCCACTGTCGTGTGCAAGCGATCCAAACCACCAGCACCAAGCCCGGCAGCAGCAGTCCAATCAAGCCTTTGCTGAGCACACCCAAAGCACACGCCACAAACCCCCAGCGCGCCCACCCCGCGTGCACGCCAGCGTCATGCATCAAGGCGCGCGCAAAGCACCAAATAGCCACGCCCATCCAGGTGGCGACCATCATGTCGTGGTTCACATATTGACCACCGATCAAAAAAGCCAAACTGCTGCCAAACATCCAGGCCGCACGCCGAGCCACCTCCAGACCGGCGAAATGACGGACACACGCAGCCATCAGCCCCAGCATCACACAGGCATGCAAGGCCACCACCACACGCGCCGCCCAAGGCGTGACGCCCAACACCGCCATGGCGGCGGCTTCGAGCCAATACAACAGCGGCGGTTTATGAAAAAACGGAATGCCATCCAAACGCGGGGTGAGCCAATCGCCACTCATCCACATCCAGCGGCCGATTTCGGCGTACCGCCCCTCATCGGGAAGCGCCAGCGGACGCGTGGCCGCCAAAACGAGCAACAACAATGGCAGCGCCAGCAGGCCCCAGGTGCGCCACTTAGGCGATGCCAAGAAGGAAGAAATCATGTGTGCCTCACACCTTGAGCGGTTTGCCGCTGCCGCGCACCAAGCGTACGCCCGCTTCTGCCATGTGCTGCCCAAAATCGTGGCTTGCGAGGTAGGCAAATTCACGCTTGCGTGCTGCGCCAATGGCGTCGTCGGCCTGGGCCGACACAGCGGGATGGCACATGATGAGCGCCACTTGATCGGTGGGCACGTGGGCCAACCAATCTTGCATGTGACGCGCATAGTCCTCTAGGCTGCCATCAAAACCATAGGCCCCCAGCAACGGCCCCACCGTGGGCCATGTGTTTTGTTGCGCCCACTGCTGCAAGCCCTGCGCGCCCATCGCCGAAATCACCTGTGCCTTCAGGCCTGGTTGCGCCACGTGCGAGACACGCAACCAAGGGCGTTGGGCAGCGCTGCCGTAACGACGCATGAGCACCTCCGCCAAGGCCTCGCGAAACACAGCAAACTGCTGCACATGCTGATGGCCGTCGATGTGGTCCGGCGCAGCCTGCCACTGGCGCTCAAAGGCGTCGAGCTGACGCTCAATCTCATCCTCAATGCTCTTTTGTTTGTACAGACGCAGTGCCGCACGTGCCATGACAGCCCCCAAGCCACTGCCATGCCCGGCGTCGATGGCAAAGCTGCTGGTCCAATCCAAATGCACGCCCACGTCCAAGCGCTCACGCACATCACGCAAGGCCAACACGTCTTCGGCCCAACGGGGGGATAGGCTCATCACGCTGGTGGCGCTCAAGCGCCCCAACACGGCCAAGGCCACAATGCCTTGGGACACAGGAGCGTTCAGCGCGTAGTCATCGGCACACAGCACGACTTCTTTGATGCGAGGTGGCGTCATGCGACAGCACTCCAGTAGTTGGCATGACCGTAATGGTCTTTCAAAAAATCAATCCACAAGCGCAAGCGCAAGGGCAGGTGTTTGCGCTGCGAGAACACCGCATAAATGCCGTTGGGGGGCGCGGCAAATTCTTCCAGCACCGGTACCAGCTGGCCACTGCTGATTTCAGACTCCACCTCCCAGGTACTACGCCACGCAATGCCATGACCGGCCAAGCACCAATCGTGCAGCACTTGACCATCCGAACAATCCATGGGCCCACTGGGACGCAGGTGCATCACCTCATGTGTTTGGCCGTCATGGCCTTTGCTGGTGACGGGCACACGAAACGCCCAACCGCGCGTTTGTGAGGCATCGCTGGAAAGCGTCAAGCAACGCAAGCGCATCAAGTCACTGGGCACTTTGGGGGTGCCATAGCGCTTCAAAAACTCAGGGGTGGCCACACACAAACGGCGGTTGTCGGCCATGCGCACGCTCACCAAAGAGGAGTCGGGCAAATCGCCCACGCGCACCGCACAGTCAAAACCCTCGGCCGCCAAATCGACCACACGATCGCTCAAATTCAGTGAGACGGTCACATCGGGATGCAGACGGTGAAACTGAGGCACCAGCGGCGCCACATGGCGGCGGCCAAAGCCCGCTGGCGCTGTGATGCGTAAGTGCCCGCTGGCTTTGAGACCGCCCGCGCTCACACTCGCCTCAGCATTGGCCACTTCGGCCAGCAAGCGTTGACAGTCTTCGAGGAATGCCGTGCCTTCGTGTGTGAGCGTGATGCGCCGCGTGGTGCGCACCAAGAGCTTGACGCCCAAGTGCGTTTCTAAGCTGTCCAAGCGACGCCCCATGATGGCGGGTGCCACGCCCTCGGCTTTGGCCGCAGCGGTCAAGCTGCCCTTCAGCGCCACCGACACAAAAGACTCAAAGGCTTTGAGTTTGTCCATGCGTGAATTATCCACGCCGACGGTTGAGGGGCTGCAACCTAAAATTGGCGCATGAACACACCCACACCCTCGCCTCGCCCCAGTCTGATCACACGCGCGATTGCGCGGCTAGAGCACCTGGCACCGGCGTGGTTTGCCATGGTCATGGGCTGGTGTGGTTTGTCACTCGCGTGGCTGCGTGCCACCGATGTGTTGGGCGACACAGCCCTCGGCCTAGGGCTTGTGGGAGCCATGTTTGCACTGCTGGTATTTGTGTTGCTATGCCTCGCATGCGTGGTGCGTTTGACGGTTCATCCAAACGCAGTGGCAGCTGACATGCGTCACCCTGTGCGTCATGCCTTCATGGCCACGCTGCCGCTGTCTCTGATGTTGTTGGCCGGCATTGGCGTGTCTTTGTTTTGGCACACCTCACGCACACTCGATACCTTGCTGACATTTGCTTGGGTGCTGGGCTCAGTGCTGGAGCTGGCCGCGTCGGTGTGGGTACTGGCGCGATGGCTCAACACACCGGACAACGGCGGCTTGCAATGGGCGGCCTTCACGCCCGTGTTTTTCATTCCCGTCATTGGCAATGTGCTGGCCCCGCTGGCGGGCCTGACCCTCGGACTTGAATCTTGGGCCACCGCCCAGTTTGGCATTGGCTTGCTCTTGTGGCCGGTGCTGCAAACCATGCTCATCATCCGCATGGCGCAAGCGGGGCCGCTGTCTGCACGCATGAGCCCCAGCATCTTCATCACCATGGTGGCACCGTCCATCATTGGTTTGTGCTTTTTACAACTCGATGCCCCGCTGAGCTTGGCGTGGGGCTCATGGGGCATTGGTCTGTTTTTCTTGATGTTGTCACTCACCCAAGTTCACACCATCCTTGAGCAGCCTTTTGGTTTGCCACATTGGGCCATGAGCTTTCCGATGGCCGCCTTCACCACGCTCTCGCTGCGGATGTCGCAAGCGCAGGGGGGCTCTTGGCTGGAACTGCCCGCCACCTTGCTTTTGGCGATCACCTCACTGATCATTTTGGGCTTGACCTTGAATACATGGCGCGGCTTGCGCCACGGACACTTGTTGATGGCCGAAAAGTAAGCCGTACCCGCTGCCGATTACCTACCTATTTGTCACGACAGCCCCAAAGCTGGCGATGCAATCGACCCAGTGCAATCCAATAAGATTCGTGCTGATTCCCCCTTGTTGACTTATCCAGAGAGACCTCCCCATGAGCCAAGACACCACCAAGCGCACCGCAGTGCATAGCTTGCAAGTTGCCACCCACTTGCACAAATTCATCGAGACACACGTGTTGCCCGACACCGGCGTGAGCAGCGCTCAATTCTGGAAGGGCTTTGATGCCATCGTACAAGACTTGGCGCCCAAAAACATCGCTTTGTTGGCCGAACGTGATCGTCTGCAAACCGAGATGGATGCTTGGCACAAACAAAACCCTGGCCCTATCAAAAAGATGGGGACCTATCGCAAGTTTTTGGAAAAAATTGGCTACCTCGTGCCACAGCCTGCGAAAGTCAAAGCCACCACCCAAAACGTGGATGCCGAGTTGGCCCTGCAAGCCGGCCCCCAATTGGTGGTGCCCGTGTTGAATGCCCGCTACGCCCTGAACGCCGCCAATGCGCGTTGGGGTTCTTTGTATGACGCCCTGTACGGCACCGACGCCCTGCCTGAAACCAACGGCGCAGAAAAAGGCAAAGGCTACAACCCTGTGCGCGGCGCCAAAGTGATTGAGTACGCCCGCTATGTGCTTGACCGCACCGCCCCACTCAAGCGCGGCTCACACATCGACTCCACCGGCTACAGCGTGGTCAACGGTGAGTTGGTTGTGTCTTTGAAGAACGGTAAAACCACCCAACTGGCCAAGGCTGCGCAATTCATTGGCTTCCAAGGCAACGCCGCTTCACCTTCTTCGGTGCTGCTGCAACACAACGGTTTGCACCTGGACATTCAAATCAACCGCAACACCCCCATTGGCGCCTCTGATGCCGCAGGCGTGAGCGACTTGATTGTGGAAGCCGCCTTGTCCACCATCTTGGACTTGGAAGACTCCGTGGCCGTGGTGGACGCGGACGACAAAGTACTGGCTTATGGCAACTGGCTGGGCATCGTCAAGGGCACATTGACAGAGTCGGTCGAAAAAAATGGCAAAACATTCACACGCGGCTTGAACGCAGACCGCGCCTACACCGGCAAAGATGGCCAGCCCGTCAAGTTGCATGGCCGCTCCTTGCTGTTCTTGCGCAACGTTGGTCACTTGATGACCAACCCCGCCATTCTTTACAAAGCCAAAGATGGCCAGATGCACGAAATCCCTGAGGGCATCATGGATGCGGTCATCACCACCACCATCGCGCTGCACGACTTGCAAGGCCACGGTAAAAACGGCATTCGCAACTCACGCACAGGCTCGGTCTACATCGTCAAACCCAAAATGCACGGCCCCGCCGAAGTGGCATTTGCTTGCGAATTGTTTGGCCGCGTTGAACAAGTGTTGGGCCTCAAAGACAGCACCGTCAAACTGGGCATCATGGATGAAGAACGCCGCACCAGCGTGAACTTGAAGGCCTGTATCGCGGCTGCAGCCAGCCGCGTGGCCTTCATCAACACCGGCTTCTTGGACCGCACCGGTGACGAAATGCACACGGCCATGCAAGCCGGCCCCATGTTGCGCAAGGGCGACATGAAAACCAGCGCATGGATTCAAGCTTACGAAAAGAACAACGTGTTGGCCGGCTTGTCCTGCGGCTTGCGCGGCAAGGCACAAATCGGCAAAGGCATGTGGGCCATGCCTGACTTGATGGCCGAAATGCTGAAGCAAAAAATTGGTCACCCCAAAGCCGGTGCCAACACTGCATGGGTACCCAGCCCCACCGCCGCCGTGTTGCACGCCATGCACTACCACCAAGTCAAAGTCACCGATGTGCAAAAAGAGTTGGAAAAGGTCAACTACAACAAGGTGCGTGACAGCCTCTTGAACGACTTGCTGCAAGTGCCTGTGACCGCCAACCCCAACTGGAAGCCTGCTGAGAAGCAACAAGAGTTGGACAACAACGTGCAAGGCATCTTGGGCTATGTGGTGCGTTGGGTGGACCAAGGCGTGGGCTGCTCCAAAGTGCCAGACATCCACAACGTGGGCCTGATGGAAGACCGCGCCACACTGCGCATTTCTAGCCAACACATTGCCAACTGGTTGCACCACGGCGTGGTCACACCTGCTGAAGTGAAAGCCACCTTCAAACGCATGGCCTCGGTGGTGGACAAGCAAAACGCGGGGGATCCGCTGTACCAAAAAATGGCCGGACGCTTTGCCAAAGCCCCGGCCTACCAAGCGGCCCTCGACTTGGTGTTCAAAGGCAAAGAGCAGCCCAGCGGCTACACCGAACCTTTGCTGCACGCATGGCGCTTGAAGGTGAAAGCTGGCACGGTTTAATCTCTGTCTGTGACGACCTTCCAACGGCTCCTTCGGGAGCCGTTTTTCATAGATGCGGCGAACTATGATTCATGCATTCCATTTTTCGATTGGGCCTCTGCCATGACACACCCCTTGATCAGCACCACCCTTCGCTTCGCCTTGCGTACCGTACTGGGCTTGGTGTTGACCCTGTTCATCGCGCTGAGTTTGTATTTGCTGTTCTCGTACCACTTCACCTACTCCAAAGGCGAGAGCGTGGGGTTTGTGCAAAAGCTCTCTTACAAGGGTTGGGTCTGCAAGACCTGGGAGGGCGAACAAATTCGCGCCTTGGCCACCCTGCCCGCGATTCCCGAAAAATTTGCGTTCACCGTGCGTGACGATGCGGTGGCGGATCAAATAAATAAGCACATCGGACAAAAAGTGGTGGTCGAGTATGAGCAGCACAAAGGTTTGCCAACTTGTTTTGGCGAGACCGAATACTTCATCACCAAAGTCACGCCAGCGCCTGGCGAATAAAGCGCGTTAAGACGCGTTCAAGATGCGGGCGGTCGCACAGGCAGTGGGTACACCAGCTGCTGCAAGTGCCGCACATTTTTGTTCACCTGCACCCACCACTTGCTGAACGAATCCATGGGCTTGTCGAGGTGACGGAACAAGCGTGGGGCGGGGCGCAGTTGCACATGCGCGGCCATGAGATCTGGCAAACAAAGATGCGCGACGGTCTGCACGCTTTGCGCACCGCTCAAAGCCTGGATCACATCGTCCGCAGAAGCAAACCAACGGTGCGGCGTCAGTGCGGCCATGCGCTCGCCCACAAAGTGCCAACGCAAGGCATTCCAAGGATGCTTTTGTGCATGTTCAGCAAACATCACCGCCACACACACCACATCGGCAGGTAAGTCATCTGGCACATCGGCCAGCACCCACGGATGAACCAACCACACGTGCTTGCCCGCGACATCACTCGCCACCGCCTGCGTGAAACCCAACACGGCAGGGGGTTCGGCCAACACAGCAGGTTCATCCCAGGCCAATTCGTTTTTGCGCACTTGTGCCACCGTGGCGGCGCTGCGGGCCAAGATGTCCATCAACTCGTAGCTCACATCCACCGATGTGCCGCGGCTGTGCCAAATTTCAGGCGCAAACTTTTCCACCGTGTCCGCATTGAACAAATACGGCTTGTGGCTGCCCGTCGCCGCCACCCACTGCCAGCTGAGGTAGTTGCTGGCCAAGTCGCCATCTAACAAATGGCTGTACATCCAATCGGCGGCCACACGCCAATGCACTTTGCGCAAGTGCACGAGGTAACTGGCCAGCCACAGGCGTGCATGGTTGTGCAAATAGCCGGTGGTGTAGAGCATGCGGATTGCGTTGTCGATCACGGGCACACGGGTGCAGGCATGGCGCGCATCCTCCGGCAACTCGGAGCTGTAGTCAGATTCAGGCAGCACCCCTTCGCGCAACGATTGCCCAATGCCCTCACCCAAATGGTGATGCATGTGCTGGGAGTATTCGCGCCAACCCAGCTCATAAATGAGTTTGTGCTGTACGCCCACGCGGTACTGGTGGTACATGGCACTGGCCACATCGGGCACGCTCAAAAAACCATGCGTGAGGTACGGCGACAAATGCGTGACGGCCCCATCCAAGGCATTGCGGGTGTGCGCATAGTCTTTGGGACTGACATGGTCCAGTCGCAACTGTGCGGCTTCAGGCGTGGGTGGGAATTCGTACATAAGATTTTGGCGATTGTGCCTCGTCTGCTTCGCTACACTTTGAGGCATGCCCAGCCCCCTGTCTGCCTCTGTTGACGCTTGCGCTTGCCCCTTGTGTGGCAAGCCGAACCAGTGTGCGATGGAAACGGCCAAAGCAACGGGACAACCGGTCGCCACATGCTGGTGTGTGAACGTGCCGTTCTCGCCCGCGTTGCTGGCCCAAGTGCCTGCCGCGGCACAGCGCAAAGCCTGCATTTGCCAAGCCTGCGCCACGAAAGGTGCCCATGACTGAACGCGGCTCACTCGCTGATTTGCAAAGCCGATATGGCACACGACACCGTTGGTTGATGTTGACCACGGTGATGATTGGCTCTATGGCCGCCATCATGTCGTCGACCATCATGAACGTGGGTATTCCGGACATGAGCTTGCAGTTCGGCATTGGTCAAGAGCTGGCACAGTGGGTCAGCTCTAGCTTCATGGTGGCCATGACGGTCTCCATGCTCACCACGCCTTGGCTGCTGGCCCGCTTTGGGTATCGCACCACCTACATGGGGTGCATGCTGGTGTTGCTCACCGCGGGCATCGCCGGCGGTCTATCGACCGATTACAACCTCGTGCTCGCTGCACGCGTGATCGAGGGCTTGGCCGCTGGCGTGGTGCAACCCATTCCCGCCATCATCATCTTGCGGGCCTTTGACACATCTGAGCAGGGCCGCGCCAACAGTTTCTTTGGCATGGGGGTGGTGTTGGCCCCCGCGCTCGGCCCCAGCATCGGCGGCTTGTTGGTGGACTGGATGAGCTGGCGCGCGCTGTTCTTCATGGTGGTGCCGTTTTGCCTGGTGTCCATGTGGATGGCCTTGCGCTATGTGCCCACCACGGCACCCGGTGGTGTGAGCGCCAACCATGGCAAGCCATCGTTGGATCTGGGTGGCCTGGCCTTGGCCACCGTGGGTACCTTGTGCCTGCTCAATGGCTTGGTGATGTTGCACAGCAGTCAGCTGACAGCATCTCTCGTCTTGGTCGGTACGGCGGCGCTGTGCACCGTGGGCTTTGTGATGTGGCAACGTGTGCAGAGCCAAAACGACGGCAAGCCACTGATGAACTTGGCGTTGTTTGCCCACCGCCCATTCGCCATGGGGACCACTGTGGCCTTCATTTACGGCACGGCCATGTTTGGGTCGACCTATTTGTTGCCGCTGTATTTGCAACTGGGCCTGGGGCTGTCGCCGAGTTATGTGGGAACCTTGCTCTTGCCTTCAGGCTTGTTGTTGGCATTGACGATTGCCATCGTGGGCCGTTACTCCAGCACCCACCCCACGCACCTCATGGTGAGCTTTGGCTTGGTGCTGTTGGCCCTGTCTTTTGCGCTGATGTTGACGGTAAATTTGCACACCGGCTTGTGGGTGTTGGTAGCCTTTGCCATCTTGGGGCGGGTGGGCTTGGGCTTTATCTTGCCGTCCCTCAACATCGGTGCCATGCGGGGCATGGACGGCAGCTTGATTCCTCAAGGGGCCAGTGTCATCAACTTTTTGCGCATGCTGGGCGGCGCCGCTGGCGTCAGCCTGTGCGGCATCTTGTTGGAGTGGCGACTGGCCGTCCACGGCGATGCGCTCAGCAACCCCCACCCCTCTGCTGCACGCTTGGCGGCCTTTGATGAAGTGTTCCTCATGCTCGCGTGTGTGTGCATGTTGGCGCTTTTTGCGGCTTGGCGAATTCGCCAACCCCCTCAGCAACTGGATTAATTTTTTCATTGAACCGCCATGTGCCAACTGCTTGGACTGAACTGTAAAAACCCCACAGACGCCACGTTTAGCTTCAGTGGGTTCGCACAGCGCGCGGGGGTGACCGACCACCACGCAGATGGCTGGGGCATCGCATTTTTTGAAGGGTCAGAACAAGACCGTGGCTTGCGCCATTTCATCGATCATTTGCCCGCCAGCACATCCCCCGTGGCCGAGCTGATTCGCAAGTACCCCATCAAAAGCCGCAACGTCATTTCGC
>ERZ650303.576-NODE-576-length-11251-cov-11.016702_pt1 | contig 11251 bp, 6 predicted proteins | sample MGYA00376239_ERZ650303 | MGnify/ENA primary metagenome ERZ650303 (study PRJEB26733, sample SAMN07839262) | wastewater metagenome | biome: small river; feature: stream; material: water | place: USA: North Carolina | collected 2016-04-05 ... | reverse complement strand
AACGCCGAGGCATTGCCGACGCCACCCTAGATGAGGGCAAGGGAGATTTCTCGATTCAATTGCCGCCACCGAATGTGACCGGCACTCTACACATGGGTCACGCCTTTAATCAAACCATCATGGATGGCTTGGTGCGTCATGCCCGTATGTCTGGCAAAAATACCTTGTGGGTTCCAGGTACAGACCATGCTGGTATCGCCACACAAATTGTCGTTGAGCGCCAACTTGATGCACAAAAAGTTTCTCGCCATGATTTAGGTCGCGAGAAATTCTTAGAAAAAGTGTGGGAGTGGAAAGAAACTTCCGGAAATACCATCACCCGTCAGATTCGTCGCTTAGGCGCTTCGATTGATTGGGGTAAAGAATATTTCACGATGGACAGCAAAATGTCCAAAGCGGTTGTCGAGGTATTTGTTCGTTTACATGAACAAGGTTTAATTTATCGCGGCAAACGTTTAGTGAACTGGGATCCCGTTTTAGGAACTGCAGTCTCTGACTTAGAAGTGGTGAGCGAAGAAGAAGATGGCTCGATGTGGCACATCCGCTACCCATTAGCGGATGGCTCCGGACACCTGACAGTTGCCACTACGCGCCCAGAGACCTTATTGGGCGACGTTGCTGTCATGGTTAACCCAGAAGACGAGCGCTACAAACATCTCATAGGTAAGTCAGTACAACTGCCACTGTGTAATCGCGAGATTCCGATTATTGCGGACGACTATGTTGATTTAGCCTTTGGTACTGGTGTGGTTAAAGTGACGCCTGCGCATGACTTTAACGACTATGCTGTTGGACAACGCCACCAATTGCCACTCATTAATATTTTGACGCTCGATGCCAAGATTAATGAAAACGCACCTGCTGTTTATCAAGGTCTTGAGCGTTTTGCGGCACGTAAACAAATCGTTGCCGATTTAGATGCTGCCGGTTTACTCGAAAAAGTACAGCCCCATAAATTGATGGTGCCACGTGGTGATCGCACTCAAACCATCATTGAGCCAATGCTCACTGACCAATGGTTTGTTGCAGTATCCAAGCCAAGTCCTGATAACAAATATCAACCAGGCTCATCGATTGCTGGCGCTGCATTAGATGCAGTTACTAAAGGTGATATCAAGCTCGTTCCCGAAAACTGGATTAGCACTTACACCCAGTGGCTGGAAAACATTCAGGACTGGTGCATCTCCCGTCAACTCTGGTGGGGACATCAAATCCCCGCCTGGTATGGTGATGATGGCCAGATCTTTGTGGCACGCTCTGAAGAGGAAGCCAAAGCAAAGGCCACTGCCGCTGGTTACAAGGGCCAACTGAATCGCGACCCAGACGTCTTGGATACCTGGTTTAGCTCAGCGCTTGTGCCATTTAGCTCATTAGGTTGGCCAGAAGAAACGCCAGCCCTCAATCACTTCCTGCCATCCTCAGTACTGGTAACCGGCTTTGACATCATCTTCTTCTGGGTAGCCAGAATGGTCATGATGACTTGCCACTTCACTGGCAAGGTTCCATTTAATACCGTCTACGTTCACGGCTTAGTACGTGATGCAGAAGGCCAGAAGATGAGTAAATCCAAAGGAAATACTTTGGATCCAATCGACCTCATTGACGGCATCAGGATTGAAGACTTGGTCGCCAAGCGCACCACAGGCTTAATGAATCCAAAGCAAGCTGAAAGCATCAGCAAGAAAACCAAGAAAGAATTTTCGGAGGGTATTCCTGCGTTTGGTACTGATGCCCTGCGCTTTACCTTCGCATCACTCGCATCACTTGGTCGCAACATTAACTTTGACCAAAAACGTTGTGAAGGCTATCGCAATTTCTGCAACAAGCTATGGAATGCTACTCGCTTCGTGCTGATGAACTGCCCCGGAAATGATGAAGAGAATGGTTTTGCACCGTGTGATAACCAATGCGGTCCGGAAGGTTACCTAGATTTTTCTGAGGCTGATAAATGGATTGTTTCTTTATTGCAAAGAACGGAGGCCGATGTTGCCAAGGGCTTCCAGAGCTATCGCTTTGACAATATCGCTACCAGTATTTATCAGTTTGTTTGGGACGAGTATTGCGATTGGTATTTAGAGCTGGCAAAAGTTCAATTACAAACCGGCACACCCGCACAACAACGTGCGACCCGTCGCACCCTCTTGCGCGTTTTAGAAACTATCTTGCGCATGGCGCATCCGCTGATTCCGTTTATCACTGAAACCCTCTGGCAAACCGTCGGGCCCAAAGTAGGTAAAGAGCTGTCTAAGCAGGATAAGCAAACGATTGCCCTGCAGCCATACCCTGTTGCCCAGCTCGATAAGATTGATGAGTCAAGCGAGGCTTGGGTTGCCCAAATTAAATCGATTGTGGATGCTTGCCGAAATCTGCGTGGCGAAATGCAAGTTTCACCAGCGCTTAAAGTGCCCCTCTGGATTAGTGGACCACAAGATTTCTTGAAAAAGGCTAGCCCCTATCTCACTGCATTGGCCAAGTTATCCGAAGTCAAAATCTACGATGACGAATCCGCTTTAGAGAAAGATGCTCCGGGCGCACCGATGGCCTTAGTTGGCAATCTCAAGTTACTGCTCAAGATTGAAGTAGACGTAGCAGCCGAAAGGATTCGTCTAGGCAAAGAAATTGAGCGCTTGGCTAATGAAATCACTAAAGCACGTAGCAAACTTGGAAATGAGAGCTTTGTGGCTCGCGCTCCAGAAGAGGTTGTTGCCCAAGAAAAGCAACGTCTTGCCGGTTTTGAGCAAAACCATGAGAAGCTTGTTGCACAATTAGAACGTCTCAAATAAAAACGGATCATTCATGCCATTACATTTCAGCTCTAAAAAGGTAACGAAGGCTGTATTTCCGGTTGCGGGATTTGGCACTCGCTTTTTGCCAGCCACCAAAGCCAGCCCAAAAGAAATGCTCAATGTTGTGGATAAGCCGCTCATTCAGTATGCGGTTGATGAAGCCATTGCTGCCGGCATTACTGAACTCATTTTTGTTACCGGTCGCAGCAAACGCGCAATTGAAGATCACTTTGATAAGGCTTACGAATTAGAAGCAGCTCTTGAAGCCAAAAACAAACAAGATCTCCTGCATCTCGTGCGCAGTGTCAAACCAGATAATGTTGATTGCGTGTATATCCGACAATCCGAACCATTGGGCTTGGGGCATGCCGTTTTATGTGCCGAGAAGTTGGTAGGCGATGAACCTTTTGCAATCATTTTGGCGGACGATCTTTTGGATGGATATCCCCCTGTGCTTTCTCAAATGCTAAAAGTCCATGAAGAGCAAGATGGCTCAGTATTAGCTGTTGAAAAAATTGATCCCTCCAGAAGTGGCTCTTATGGAGTTGTCTCGGGAAATGAGGTCGACAAAGGGATCTACCGTCTCAATGGCATCGTTGAAAAACCAAAACCAGCTGATGCCCCTTCTAATCTCGCGGTAGTAGGACGCTATGTGCTCTCATCAAAGATCTTTGATCATATTCGCAATGTAAAACCTGGCGCTGGTGGAGAAATCCAACTCACCGATGCCATTGCTGCCTTACTCAAAGAAGAGCCTGTATTTGCATATGAATATGATGGCGTACGGTATGACTGCGGCAGCAAACTAGGTTACCTCAAGGCATCAGTGGAATTTGCTTTACGTCATCCGGAAGTCAGCACTGAGTTTGCTACCTACTTAAAGAGCCGCTCCTTAACTTAAGTAGCAAATCTTATTCCCTGAGAGTTGAAAGCAAAAAGGCAGAAATCACTTTCTGCCTTTTTCTTTGGTGCCCAGAGTTTCAGCGCTTCTTATCTTCTCTTTAGAAAGAAAACTAGTACGTCACCCTCTGTAGTACTAGAAAGCAGCTCATTACCAGTCTGCTTTGCAAACGCAGGAAAATCATGAGCTGCACCAGAATCCGTTGCCTTTACCTTAAGCACTTCGCCAGATTGCATTGTGGCTAAAGCCTTTTTAGTGCGCAGGATGGGGAGCGGGCAGTTCATGCCAATAGCGTCTACCTCGAGATTGAATTGGATAGGATCACTCACTTAGAAGCCACCCAGTCTTTCACACCAGCCAAAGCCGCACCCAACTTGCTAGGATCAGTACCACCAGCCATCGCCATCTCTGGCTTGCCACCACCCTTACCGCCCACTTGCTGAGCCACAAAGTTCACTAAGTCGCCCGCCTTTACTTTGGCAGTCGAATCTGCAGTCACGCCAGCAATCAAGCTCACCTTATCGCCCTGTACTGAAGCCAAGACAATAGCGGCTGTTTTTAACTTCGCCTTTAGAGCGTCCATGGTTTCGCGGAGAACTTGCGCATCAGCGCCATCTAAGCGCGCCGCCAATACTTTCAAGCCATTAACATCGATTGCCTGTGAAGCTAGTTCGTCACCCTGGCTTGCAGCGAGCTTGGAATTGACTTTATCCAATTCACGCTCAGCCTGACGCAAACTTTCTTGCAACTGAGCAACACGATTTACCAAATCACCTGGATGGGTTTTCAGAATCGTCGCCGCTTCATTGATCTTATCTTCTAAGCCCTGCAAAAAGTTCAATGCGTTTCTACCAGTGACCGCCTCAACGCGACGGATACCAGCTGCAACACCGCCCTCAGACACAATCTTCAAGCTACCAATATCACCCGTACGCGCAACGTGAGTTCCGCCACATAACTCCTTAGAGCTCCCGATTTCAAGCACACGAACTTCGTCACCATATTTCTCACCAAAGAGCATCATGGCGCCAGTCTTTTGGGCATCGTCCAAAGACATCACTTTTCCGGAAGTCGCAGTATTAGCCAAGATCTCAGCATTCACAATATCTTCTATGCGACGAATTTCTTGTGCGGTAATGGGCGCGTTGTGTGTGAAGTCAAAACGGGTTTTGCTGGCATCAACCAAAGATCCCTTTTGTTGCACATGGTCACCCAATACTTCACGCAATGCTTTATGCAAAATATGCGTAGCACTGTGATTACGCATCGTTGCAGTTCTTTGTTCGATATCCACTAAGGCGTTGATCACATCACCTACCTTGAGTTCGCCCTCCTGCACTTCACCTTGATGGCCAAAAACATCGGCTTGAATCTTAAAGGTATCTTCAACCGCAAAGCGCACTGCCTCATTGCGCAACTCACCCTTATCGCCAACTTGTCCACCAGACTCAGCATAGAAAGGGGTGTTATCTAAAACGATCACCGCGGCATCACCAGCTTTGACAGACTGCACAGCAGAGCCATCAACGTAGAGTGCGGTTACCTTAGCGCCTTCATGTTTTAAGGTGTCGTAACCGTGGAACTGAGTTGGCTTTCCGGAATACTCCAAGCCTTGAGCCACTTTGAACTTGCCGGCTGCCCTAGCTTGATCACGCTGCTTTTGCATTGCCAAATCAAAACCTTCAGCATCCACAGTAACATCGCGCTCGCGGCACACGTCCGCAGTCAAATCCAATGGGAAGCCAAACGTGTCATGCAGACGGAAAGCAGTCTCACCATCAACTGTCTTAGCGCCACCAGCAAGTGCGCTCTCCAAAATTTCCATGCCATTAGCAATGGTCTGAAAGAAGCGCTCTTCTTCCTGCTTAATGACTTCACTGACTTTGTCTTTTGCTGCCTGCAACTCTGGATAGGCCTGACCCATCTCTTTTACTAGAGCAGGCACGAGTTGATAGAAGAAAGGTTTGCGTGCGCCCAATTTATAGCCATGACGAATTGCGCGGCGTGTGATGCGACGTAGAACATAACCACGACCAGCATTACCAGGAATGACGCCGTCCACCACAATAAAACTGCACGCACGAATATGGTCCGCAATTACTTTAAGTGATGGGCTCGTTGGGTCGCAATTCTGACCACCAGCTGCATCAACAGCCTCTTTAGCAGCTTTGAGTAAATTAACAAAGAGATCGATCTCATAGTTAGAGTGCACGTGCTGTAAAACGGCGGCAATACGCTCAAGGCCCATGCCGGTATCCACGCTAGGTTTAGGCAATGGATGCATATTGCCCGCCTCATCGCGATTGAACTGCATAAATACGTTATTCCAAATTTCGATGTAGCGATCACCATCTTCCTCAGGGCTACCTGGAGGGCCTCCAGCAATATGAGGGCCATGGTCATAGAAGATTTCAGTACAAGGGCCGCATGGGCCTGTATCACCCATCATCCAGAAATTATCAGAAGCGTAACGAGCACCCTTGTTATCGCCGATACGAATAATGCGCTCTGCTGGAACACCAATTTGCTTATTCCAAATCTCATAAGCCTCATCGTCTTCCGCGTAGACGGTGACGAGCAGCTTTTCTTCCGGCAGCTTGAAGACTTCGGTTAATAAGCCCCAAGCAAATTGAATGGCATCTTTCTTGAAGTAATCCCCAAATGAGAAGTTGCCCAGCATTTCAAAGAAGGTGTGATGACGGGCCGTATAGCCAACGTTATCCAAGTCATTGTGCTTGCCGCCTGCGCGAATGCATTTCTGGGCGGTTGTCGCGCGGTTATAGGGGCGCTTATCAAAGCCTAAAAATACATCCTTAAACTGGTTCATCCCCGCATTGGTAAATAACAGGGTAGGGTCATCTCCAGGCACCACTGGGCTGGAAGGAACAATTTGGTGGCCTTTTTGGGCGAAGTAGTCCAGGTACGCCTGGCGAATTTGGGAGACTTTCATGCGAATAATTATCGCATTGGCACTAGTCGGGGGCAAACCCTAGGCAAACCCACTCAATCCTGCCTTACAATCCCGTAACATTAATAAATAGATCGGCATTTAAGTCGATATAAGGAGCTCAACTTGAAAATTCGCAATCAACGGGATTTTGGCGCTGGAATCATGTACATGGTTATCGGCCTATTCTTTACCCTGGTAGCTACCCAGTACCCCATGGGCACTGCCGCCAAAATGGGGCCAGGCTACTTCCCATTCTTCCTTGGCATACTTATGACGCTTTTAGGACTTCTGGTTCTAATCAAGTCATTTGGCGCAAAAGCTGCCATAGAAACTATTCCTAAATTCAACTGGAAGATCATTGCGCAAATTACAGGCTCAGTAGTGCTCTATGGCCTGTTACTGCCCCGCATGGGCTTCTTAGTGGCTGTAGTGGTCTTGGTGCTAGTTTCTGCCAGCGCCAGCAAAGAGTTCACATGGAAAGGCTCCTTACTTAATGCGGGCTTCCTGGTGATCTTTACTTATTCAGTGTTTGTTGTGGGTCTCAAACTTCAGTTCCCACTCCTGCCTGTATTCCTACAACAATAACGAACCGGGACTCTGAAAAATGGATTTATTTGCTAACTTAGCCCTTGGTTTTGATACCGCCTTTACTTTACAAAACCTGCTCTATTGCCTTATCGGCTGTATTTTGGGTACCTTGATTGGTGTTTTGCCAGGCCTAGGCCCGATCGCAACGATTGCGATGCTGTTGCCAGCGACCTACGCATTGCCTCCAATCGCCGCCCTGATCATGTTGGCTGGTATTTACTACGGCTCTCAGTACGGCGGCTCTACAACTGCAATTTTGCTCAATATCCCAGGAGAAACGTCCTCGGTGGTGACGGCGATTGATGGCTACCAAATGGCCAGAAATGGTCGAGCGGGCGTAGCCCTCTTTACTGCCGGCATGGGCTCTTTCTTTGCTGGTTGCGTTGCTACCTTGGTTTTAGCTGCTTTTGCCGCCCCACTCTCCCAGCTAGCCTTTAAGTTTGGACCTGCCGAATACTTCTCCCTAATGGTTTTAGGGTTAATTGGTGCAGTTGTTCTAGCCTCAGGCTCCTTGATCAAGGCGATCGGCATGATCATCCTGGGTCTCTTGATGGGCTTGATTGGTACAGACGTGAACTCAGGCGTATCACGCTATGCATTTGACATCCCTGAGTTGAGTGACGGTATTGGCTTCGTAGCCGTTGCAATGGGCGTGTTTGGTTTTGCGGAAATCATGGGCAACCTTGAAAAGACGGGTGATGATGAGGGCTTCCTCAACAAACTCACCAGCATGATCCCAACCAAAAATGATGTGAAGCGCATGATTCCTTCCATCTTGCGCGGCACCACCATCGGCTCGATCCTCGGAATTCTGCCGGGCGGTGGCGCAGCACTAGCAGCGTTTGGCGCTTACTCAGTTGAGAAGAAATCCTCTAAGTACAGCCATGAGTTTGGTAAAGGCGCGATTGAGGGTGTTGCAGGCCCTGAAGCAGCTAACAATGCCGCAGCTCAAACCTCTTTCATTCCATTGCTCACTTTGGGTATCCCACCAAACGCCGTGATGGCTTTGATGGTCGGCGCGATGACGATTCATAACATTCAGCCAGGTCCACAGGTAATGACCAGCAACCCAGCTTTGTTCTGGGGTCTGATCGCATCCATGTGGATTGGTAACGTCATGTTGATTCTCTTGAACTTGCCACTCATTGGTATTTGGGTAAAGCTCTTGAAGATTCCTTATCGTTTCCTCTACCCAGCGATTCTGGTGTTCTGCTGTATCGGTGTTTACACAGTAAACAACACCGTATTTGATGTTTATGTAACTGCTGGCTTTGGTTTAATTGGTTATTTATTCTTCAAACTCGGTTGCGAACCTCCTCCATTGCTGCTCGGCTTCGTGCTCGGACCAATGATGGAAGAGAACTTCCGTCGCGCCCTATTGTTGTCACGCGGTGATTTCTCAACCTTTGTAACCCGCCCACTATCTCTAGGCTTGCTCATCGCAGCAGCCCTCTTGGTTGTGATTGTGGCTCTACCTGCGGTTAAGAAAACCCGTGAAGAGGCTTTCGTAGAAGATTAATTCTCGAATACTTCCCAGAAACGAGCCCGCAGCAGTTTGCGGGCTTTTTTCTTTATAGGCAGTGCTTTTCTCTACAATGGGCGCATGTCCCAAGATAGCAAACCCTCTAAATCGCCTGCCGGCACAGTTGCTGAGCCCTCTAACTTTTTGCGCCAGATCATCGACCATGACCTAGCGAGTGGCGCCTACCAGAATCGCAGTGATCGCAGCGGTCAAGCTATCCCCTCCATCATTACGCGTTTTCCACCGGAGCCCAACGGCTATCTTCATATTGGTCACGCCAAAAGTATCTGCCTGAACTTTGGCTTAGCCGCTGATTACAACAATCAAGCGGGTGGTGCCCGTTGCAATATGCGTCTGGATGACACCAATCCCGTCAAAGAAGATGTTGAGTACGCCGACAGTATTTTGGATGCAGTGAAATGGCTTGGTTTTGACTGGGGCACACACCTTTATCACGCAAGTGATTACTTTGACCAACTCTATGAGTTTGCGGAAATTCTGATTCAGAATGGTAAAGCGTATGTGGATAGTCAAAGTGCAGATGACATTCACACCAATCGCGGTAACTTTGGCCAAGTTGGAAAAAATAGCCCGTACCGCGATCGCACGCCCGATGAGAGCCTGGCTTTATTTCGACAGATGCGTGATGGTAAATTCAAAGATGGTGAGCATGTTCTGCGCCTGAAGATTGATATGGCGCATCCGAATATTGTGATGCGAGATCCTGTGGTCTATCGCATTCGTCACACTGATCACCACCGCACCGGTAGCAAGTGGTGCATCTATCCGCTATATGATTTCACGCACTGTATTTCAGATGCGTTGGAAAATGTTTCACACTCTATCTGCACACTGGAGTTTGAAAATAATCGCCCACTCTACGACTGGATCGTAGCCTCATTGGCAGAGCTGGGGATCTTCAAAAACCCCGTTCCACATCAATATGAATTTGCCCGCCTTAACCTCACTTACACCATCACCAGCAAGCGTAAGCTACTGCAATTGGTGGAAGAAAAACATGTGGATGGCTGGGATGATCCGCGGATGCCAACCATCGTAGGGATCCGGCGCAGAGGTTACACGCCAGAGAGCATTCGTTTGTTCTGTGAGCGAATTGGCGTCTCCAAAGCAGATAGCTGGATTGATATGAGTACCCTAGATCAAGCCTTACGAGATGATCTAGAAGCCAAGGCTCCACGGGCCACAGCGGTCCTTAAGCCACTCAAGCTAGTGATTGAAAACTTTGATGCTTCCGCAAGTGAGCCTTGTTCAGCTCCGCGCCACCCACAACACCCTGAGTGGGGCAATCGCGAATTTCATTTCACAAAAGAATTGTGGATTGAAGAGGATGACTTTATGAAAGAACCCATTAAGGGATTCTTTAGACTTTATCCGCCGATTGGAGATCAAGCCGGTGGACGCGTTCGCTTGCGTCATGGCTTTGTCATTGAATGTACTGGCTTTGAAGTGGATGCCAATGGCAATGTGATTCAAGTGAATGCAACTCACTTCCCGGATAGCAAGAGCGGCACGCCCGGTTCAAATAATTACAAGGTGAAGGGCAATATTCATTGGGTGAGCGCAGCAGAAGCTGTGCCTGCGCAAGTGCGCCTCTATGATCACCTATTTAATGACCCACATCCAGATAGCGGTGATAAGAATTTCCTTGATGCGATCAATCCAAACTCCAAACAAACGATTACCGCGTACTTAGAGCCTTGCATGAAAGACGCTAAAGCAGAAGATCGTTTTCAGTTTGAGCGTCACGGCTACTTTGTCGCAGACCAAAACGACTCCAAGCCAGGTCAACCAATATTTAATCGCACGGTCGGACTCAAGGATTCTTGGAAATAGTTTTCAGAAACTCTGCAACGCTGGGATAGCGTAGCGGGGTTTTCAATTCTGCAAGTCTCGTATTCGTTACGCGTCGTGACTCTCGCATAAAAGACCACAGCATTGGGGATACGATCTTCTCCAACTGTTCAGCCGGCAATCTTGGTGGCCGATCCAAACTAAACGCATCAGCCACTGCATCAAAGTAGTCACCCATCTTGGTTTCACCGCCATCACAGGCATTAATGACGCGTTGCGGTTTACCGTGATAGACGGCGGCACAAATCAACCTTGCTAGGTCATCACTCTGAATATGGTTTGAGTAGGCATCCTCAGTTGCAATTAAGGCAGGTGTTCCCGCTTGTATGCGCTCAACTGGCAATCGGTCAGCAGCATAGATGCCCGGCACACGCAGAATAGTGAGGATTACGCCATGGGCCAGGGCCCATAGACCTAGGCAATTTTCCGCATCCACCCGTCGTTTGGCTCGCTCACTCTGGGGATTTACGGGCGTCACCTCACTCACCTTGCCGCCCTGATGATCCCCATATACACCGGTAGTGCTCACATAAATCAAGCGCCCAACAGTATCGGAGCCTTGGGATAAAATCCGCAAGAGGTTGCGAGTTCGGCAATCACGATGACCTGTATTTTGGGGTGGTGCTAAGTGG
>ERZ650303.574-NODE-574-length-11300-cov-4.976167_pt1 | contig 11300 bp, 10 predicted proteins | sample MGYA00376239_ERZ650303 | MGnify/ENA primary metagenome ERZ650303 (study PRJEB26733, sample SAMN07839262) | wastewater metagenome | biome: small river; feature: stream; material: water | place: USA: North Carolina | collected 2016-04-05 ... | reverse complement strand
GGGCACTAGGTAGTGAGCGACGTGGGCGCTCATGCCGGGGTGTGTCAGATCTTCATGCTGGAGGGTGGCGACGGTGCCCGGCGTCGCCGCGCCGCCGCTGCCCAGCCACACGTTGATCAGCTCGGCGACGCCGCTGTCGCCGGTGCCGGGGCGTGGGTAGTAGACCGGCGGCGAGAAGAGGCCGGGGTAGATCTCGCTGCTGATCGCCAGCATCGCCTTGCCGAAGCGGTGGCGCCCGCCGATGCGGTGCCATCTGCGCGCGAGCTGCCATGCGGCGGGCGCGGCGTACTGCACGTTGTCCAGGTTCTGCAGCGCCACGACCGGGCCACAGGGCAGCAGATCGATCGTGCGCGTGCCGTCGGACCAGCGAGCGGGCCGCGTCCGCGCGTAGTCCCAGAAGCGCGAGTAGGCGCGCAGCCCTGCCGTCAGCGCGTCCACGTTCTCCCCCACGTTGATCCCGACGAGCGGGCACGTCACGTCGGTAGCGAACTGCGCCCACGGCGCCCAGCGCTCGTCGTCCGTGGTCGTCAGCCCCTCGCCCACCAGCACCAGCGGCGGCCCGGCGAACGTGGCGGTGGTGACGGTCTGAGAGAGGATCACGTCGGCGACGATGTTGGTCAGCACGGCTGCAGGGTACCGGCGCGAGGCTGCCAGCGACAGCAACATCAGCGCGTAACGGTGCGGGCGCCGCCGACAAAAGCCTTGCAGGCGATCGATCGGGCCGCTATACTGCAGGCATGAAATCCACGACCCACAGACCACCTGTTGCGGCCTTCAGCTTGGCCCCGCGCCCAGCCGTCGCGAATCCTGCGCCAGCGCTCTCAGGAGCCGCGCCCGCGCCCCCGCCCAGCCTGGGAGCCGCCGCGCCCCCGCAGACGCCTCCTGAGGCCGCCCAGAGCGCGCCAGCGGCCAGCGCGGAGACCCCACCCGCCAAGGCGCCGCAGGTCCGCTGCAAGAATCCGGTCTGCGCCCAGATGATCTGGGTGCGGCGCGGCAAGCATCAGGACTACTGCAGCGCCGCCTGCCGCGCCACGGCGACGCTGGACCAGAGCCCGCTGCCGGAGGGTGCCTGTCAGGGCTGCCGCCGCCCGCTGCCGGAGGCGAAGCGCGGCAAGAGGTACTGCGGCAACTCCTGCCGCGCCCGCGCCAGCGAGCGCCGCGTCAGCGAAACGCTAGCCAGCGCATCCATCGTCGGCTGGCAGAAGGCTTTCGAGACCAGCCGCCGCGAGAACGACGCGCTCATCCTCGCCAACAAGCTCCTGCTGGAGAAGCTGGTCTCGCGGGGTGGGTCGTGATACGTTGGGTCCTTGCTTTGTCTCTGACCGCGTGCGGGCAAGGCGGCCCCGACCGCGTGCTGAAGTTCGGTCCTGATCCCACGCAGGACGCCCAGCTCGCCGCCTGCGCAGATCTGGCGCCAGCCGCGCCGACGCGCCCGCAGCCCGCAGAGCGCCCACGCCCAGAGGTGCCGCACTTCGACGCGCCGGACGGCGGAGCACAGGCGCCCTGATGCGCCCGCTGAGCGATCTCCCTCGCGTCGTTCAGCGCATCGGTGTCGTGCCGGGCGTCTGGTTGGTGGGCGGTGCGGCGGCCTACGCCATGGGCGCTGACGTACCGACGAAGGATTGGGACTTCATCGTTGAGCCGCTGGCGCATAGCGCGGCGCTCGCGCACCTCCGCGGCGCGGAGTTCACGGTCAACTCCTGCGGCGGGCTGAAGGCGATCGCGCCCGACGGCACTGTGTTGGATCTGTGGATCTCGTCGCTGGCGCACTTCATCACGCACGGAACGGGCAACGTCGCCGTGTCGCTCCTGCATGGCAAGGTTGTGCGCTGGTGATGCTCCGGCCTTATCAAGCGCGCGCTGTTGAGCAGACCGTCCCCCGGTTGTGGGAGGCGGGCAGAAGCAGCGTGGTGCTGGTGGCGCCGACGGGCAGCGGCAAGACGGTCATGGGCTGCGCGCTGGTGCAGCGCATCATCGCGAAGCGCCACGGGCAGGTGTGGTGGTTGGCGCACGCGCAGGAGCTGATAGACCAGCCCGCCGACGACCTGCGCGGCATGGGCCTTGACTACGCCTTCGTCAAGTCGGGGCGCAGCGCCAACGCCGCGTCACTGGTGCAGCTCGCGCAGGTCCAGAGCATGATCACCCGCGCCGTCGTCCCGGCGCCAAGCTGCAGCCGCGCCTTCGTCGTCATCGACGAGGCGCATCATTGTAGGGCGCAAACCTACACCTTGCTGCGCATGCGGTTGTTGGAGGCGTACCAGTACGTCTACTTCCTGCTGCTGACGGCGACGCCTTACCGGCACGACGGGCAAGGGCTGCGCGACATGGCGCATGCGCTCGTAGAGGCGACGACGCCGCGCCAGCTCATCGCGATCGGCGCCATCGCCGACCCGATCTACTACTCGGAGCCCGACGAGGAAGAGGCGCCCGCCGAGCAGGCGCCGCAGCGCGCGAAGCTCATGGGCGACGTGGTGCAGACGTGGCTGGCGCGGAGCGGCGGCGCACCTTCCATCTACCGCGCCGTCAACCGGGCGCACAGCCGCGCGCTCGTCGAGCGTTTCCGCAAGGCCGGGGCGCGCGCCGAACACCTCGACGGCGACACGCCGGATCCGGTGCGCGTGCGCATGCTGGGCCGCCTGTCGGTCGGCGGCCAGGATAGCGATCACCCGGAAGCGCTCGACGTGGTGGTGACGGGCGGCACCATCTTGGAGGAAGGCTTCGACTCAAAGAAGTCTTACCTCGCTGGCGCGCTGGCAGACCCGTCGCTGTGGGTGCGCGGCGAGCCGCCCGCTTACAGCCCGCTGGTGGTGCTGGGCTGCGCGGCGCGCACGCGGAGCCGGGGCGCGTGGATACAGCGGCTGGGCCGCGTCACCCGCGTTCACAACGCCGACGCGGTGTACGCGATGGCGCGCGCGCTGTGGCGCCTCCCTGACGGACGAAGCGGCACCGGCTTACCGTCGCGCGTGAAGCGCCGCGCGCTGACGCTCTGCCACAGCGGCAACTTGGAGCGGCACGGCTTCCTCGTCGAGCATGAGAACTTCGACCTCTACGGCGACGCGACCGGCGCTGGCGGCGCGAAGGCGGGCGGGCACCGCGCCGCGCCTGTCACCTGCCGCGCCTGCCTCGCCGTCAGCCCCAGCGGCACGCCGCTGTGCGCTGGCTGCGGCGCCGCGCTGGCTCGCGGCTCCATGGACATCCCCCGCGAGGACGCCAGCGTGCAGCTCGTCGAGCGCGCCCCCACCGAGCGCGCCAAGCTGCCCCCGGACCCCGAAGCGATGGAGCGCCACCTGCGCCAGTTCTATGCGGAGCTGCGCGCGCGCAGCGCGCAGCGCGTCGCCCGCGGCGAGGCCCCCTACCGCCCCGGCTGGGCCGCCCAGAAGTTCAAGGCCCTCTACGGCGACTGGCCTCCGCAGCACCTTGATCGCGCCCTGCGGCAGGAGCTGGGCATCAACTAGGCGGCGATCGATCGCCTTGACGCCCGTCGCTGGGCCTGCTACGATGTCCTCATGCATACCCCCGTCGTCCAGCGCTGGCGCGACCGCCGAGGATCCTACCGCCCGGCGGGCGAGACGATCTGCACGCGCGACTACGAGGTGACGCCGATCGCGACGGCGCTGGCGCGGCCCTTCGTGCTACAGCACCACTACAGCGCCTCGCTGCCCGCGGCGCGGCGCTCCTTCGGCCTCTACCGCGGCGGGGCGCTTGAGGGCGTCGCAGTGTTCTCCCACCCGTGCCGGGACGACGTGCTGACGCGCACGTTCCACGTCGGCGCCGCGACCGACGCGATGGAGCTGGGCCGCTTCGTCCTGCTCGATGCGGTGCCTGGCAACGGCGAGTCGTGGTTTCTGGCGCGCTGTTTTGCTGCGCTGCGGCGCGAAGGCTTCGCAGGTGTCCTCGCGCTCTCCGACCCGGCGACGCGCACCGACGCCGTGGGCAACGTCATCTTCAGCGGGCACATCGGCAACATCTATCAGGCGAGCAACGCCCGCTACCTAGGACGAGCGACGCGGCGCACGCTGCACCTCTTGCCCGACGGGCTAGTGCTCTCGGCGCGCGCGATCGCCAAGATCCGCGCTCGCGATCAGGGCTGGCGCTACTCGGCGAAGCTGTTGGAGGCGCACGGCGCCGCGCCGTTAGGAGAGAGCGAGGACGCGGCGGCGTGGCTGCGCCGCTGGCTGCCGCTCCTCACGCGCACCTTCCGCCACCCCGGCAACCACCGCTACGCCTTCCCCCTGCACAAGGCGGTGCGCGTGCTGGGGCAGACGCTGCCGTATCCGAAGTTCGCCATCGGCGGCCCGGCGGACGCTGGCTCGTCCGGGTTGGAGCTGCCCTAGATGGCAGCGACGAAGCGAAAGGCCGACGCGCGGCAGACGACGATGTTTTCGGCGCTCGACGAGTACGAGGCGCTGGATCCAGTGATTGTCCTGTGGGGTGACGACCGCTGGGCCGACTGCATGCAGGAGCTGCGCACGGCGCGATGGCACTCCTACGACATTGAGGGCTACGACGGGGCGCCGCAGCCGCCGCGGGGTACGCGCGTCGTCGTCCACGAGGACGGCACCGCCGAGCGCAAGAAGCCGGGCGGCGGTGGGCGCGAGCGGATCAACATCCACACGTTCATCCCGCGGCTGCTGCAGGTCGCGCTGCCGTCGGGCCGCGTCATGATCGCCGACCTCGGCGGCATCCGGGACAACCGCGAGGAGCGCCACGCCCAGCACGCCGAGTTCCTGCGCGAGCTGGCGGCGGCCCTCTACGACCCGGAGCGGTTGACGATCGGGCACCACCTGAAGTTTGACCTCGCCGTGTCTCTCATGCGCTACGGCTGGCGCTGCCGCGGTGCGCGCTGCACGATGCTCATGAGCCAACTCCTCTACGCGGGCCTCCGCGGCGTGCGGCACAACCTCGGCGCGGTGTGCGGGCGCCTCGGCATCCCCGTCAAAAAAGAGCAGCAGCGCAGCGACTGGACCGGGCCGCTCAGCAACGCGCAGCTCAACTACGCCGGGCGCGACCCGCTGGTGACGGCGCGCGCCGCGATCGCCCTCGGCGGCCACCTGCGCGAGGCCGGGATGCGCAAGTCCGCCGAGGCGGAGATGCTGGCGCTGCCCGCCTTCGTCGAGGCGGAGTACCGCGGCATGCCCGTGGACGAAAAGACGCTCCGCGAGCTGCTGGCGCTCTGGCGCGGCATCCGGGCGCTCGTCGTTCAGCCGTTCCTGCAGCGCTACCCCGGCTGCGTTCCGTCGCGGAACAAAGACGTGGCGCTCCGCCTCAGCAAGGATCCGGCGCACGAGGGCTACAAGTTCTACACCAGCGGCACCACCAGCACCGGCAAGACGACGATTCAGGAGACCGTCGGCGAGGAAGTGCTGGTGCAATTCGACACGCCCGACCGGCCATGGATCGGCGCGCTCATGGAGTGGCGCAGCACCGGCAAGCAGGTCGAATACCTGGAGCAATTCGAGGAGAAGATGCGCGACGGGCGCATCCGCACCGAGTTCTCGCAGATCGCAGGCGGCGAAGACAGGAGCGGGTCGGATAAAGAGGGTAGAGGTATGGGGCGTAGTGGATCGTCGGCTCCGAACCTACAGAACTCCCCAAAGCTGCAACCTGCACACAAGAAGCTAGGCGGTAAGGAAGTGCGGAGCGTTTGCGCACCTGCGCCGGGTCGGGCGCTGCTGGTGGCGGACCTCAGCCAAGCGCACGCGCGTATCGCCACAGAGGCGAGCCAAGACCCTACGCTACTACAGATCTACCGCAATGGGGAAGACACCCACTGTCACACCGCCAGCGCTCTCGCCCAGCTCAAGGGCCTGCCGTGGACGTGGCAGGATGTAAACAAACTCCGCAAGCAGAAGACTGAAGAGGGTACATTAGCGGCAAGCCTGCGAGATGTCAGTAAGCCTACATTCTACGGCTCGCTTAACCTACAGGGACCTACAACCCTGCAGCGCACCGCGCTCACGTCGCCGGAGCCGGTGCCGATGACGATGGAGCAGGCCACCGAGGCTATCCAGGCGTGGCGCACGAAGTACGCGGGCCTGTACAACTACCAGCGGGCGACGGTGCGCGCTGCGGCCCAGCGCGACATCGTGTTCGGCGGCCTGCACTACGCCGAGCAGAGGACGCTGACGAACCGGCGCCTCTACGTCCTCAAGGATCCCGACTACTACAGTCAGGCGGCGCCGACGCTGTGCGCGCAGTGCGGGCAGGTCCACGGCAAGCTCGCGCCGAAGCCCACCGACTGCGTGTCGTTCGTGTGGATGGGCACCGAGGCCGATGCGATCAAGCGCGCCATGGGCCTGATCCACCTCTCGTTTCTGGCGCACCCGGAGTGGGAGGCGTTCATTGTCAACTTCGTCCACGACGAGATCGATGTCGAGTGCGCCGACGCGCACCGCTATATCGTCGCCGCGGAGGTGCAGCGCATCATCTGGGAGTGCATGCGCTGGGCGGGCGTCGTCTCCATCCCCGTCGATGACCCGGACGCCGCGCCCTGTCACGAAGACCTGGCGCGCAGCGCCTGCGACGAGAACAACGTCAAGAGCCGCTGCGGGCGCTGCAAGATGGTCGTCAAGACATGGGCGGACAAATGAGAAGCATACGACTCACGCGGACACGAAGCGCCAAGGCCGGGACGAAGAAGGCAGCGACGCTGGCGACGCTGCCGAGCGTGTACTTTGTGGGCTCCCATGGTAGCGGGAAGTCGGGGCGTGTGCGATGGGTGAGCGAGCGCTACGGCCTGCCAATGATCCAAGAGGTTGCGGGCAGCGAAGTGGCGCGGCTCGGCACCACCATCGAGGCGCTGCGCCAGAACGTCGCCGCCGTCAGCCGCTACCAGCGCGGCGTCTGGGCGCGGCAGCTCGCCACCGAGGCGACTACGGCGCGGCCCTTCGTCAGCGACCGCGGCCCGGACAACCTGGCCTACCTCGCTCTCCACGGCGAGGGCATCGCCGACATCATCGAGTCGGAGGAGTTCGCCGCGACGATGGACGCGCTGCGCGAGAGCGTCGTCTTCCTCGTCCGCCCGCACAACGGGGGCGTGCCCGCCGACGGCACGCGGCCCCCGGCGGACCTCGCGCGCGACAGCCAGTGGCGCATCGACGGCGCGGTGACGTTGCTCCTGAAGGCGTGGCGCGTGACGCCCGTACCCCTATCGGGGGAGCCTGCCGATCAGGAGCTGGTGATCGCCGCGGTGCTGGAGGCGCGCGGCTTCAAGCCGGTGTAGTTCCCAAGTCCATAGGAGGACATATGCGACCTGTGATGAGCAGAGAAGAGGCGCGGCGCGGTGTGATCATGCACCACGTCGGCGTGATGGAGGCTGAGGGGCTGGTGCTGCACGCCGAGGTGCTGGCGCTGCGTGAGATCGCTGGCGAGGCTCCGGCGGGCAACGCGGAGGCGGCGGCCATGCTGAGCGAGGCCGAGGCGATCGATCGGCAGCGGCAGGTCAAGGTGCTCGCGCTGGCGCACCTGCAGCGCATGGTCGCCGACCTGCCCGGCGCCACCCCCCAGAACGCGCCGGGCGGCCCCCAGAAGCCCGCGGACAAGCCGGAGGCCGCGCAGCCCACCGACCCCTCTTCCAACGCCCTGCGCGCGTTCCTGAGCACCCTGCGCGCGGCCCTCGTCCGCGCGCCCGATCAGCGCGACGCGCATGAGCGCCCGCTGGGCCTGCTGGTCAACGCGCTCGGTCAGGCGCAGGACGACACCACCCGCGCCGAGCTGCTGATCTCGGCGGGCATTCCCACGCTCGCCCAGCTCGTCACGCCCGCGGTCGTGCGCGGCTACGCGACGATCCTGGGACAGCTCATGCCCGGCTGGGACGAGGTGCGCGCCGCCCTGAGCGACGTGATCGCCGCCTGCAAGGCCGACGTGGAGGCGCCGACCGCCGCCGCCCTGCAGGCACTGATGACCGGCGGCGGCCCGCTGGCACCCGGCGGGCAGGTGACGAGCACCTCGGCGCGCGCGGCGGTGGGCATCCTGCAGGGCCTCGCCTACCCCGCGGGGCGACCGCAGCAGCTCGCGCAAGCCACCCTGCGCGTCATCGCCATCCGCACCGCCCTCGCCGACGCGATCGCCGAGCTGGGGGCCGCCTAACCCCACCGCCCCGGCGCTACCCTGTCCGCATGGCTGGCACCTCGATTATCCCCGCGTCTCCGTCGCCGATCCCCTCTGCCACGACAGGCCCCGCCGATGGCGACCTCGCCAACGCGGCGTCTGTTAACGGCGCGTTCCTGGACCTGATGTCGGGCGTGCTGGGCAACCGTATAGCCGCCTACGGTCGTGTTTGCAACGTTCACTGCCGGAGCGTCAACGGCACGGTGATCGCCGTCGATGCGCTGGGCAGCGTCATCCTGACGACCGGCGGAGGCACGAGCTGGATCAGCTTCCTCAACAGCACGTCGCAGACCGTCACGGCAGCGACGGCGCTGGGCGCTGCGCTGGGCAACAACACCCGCTACTACCTCTATGCCTACAACAACGCGGGCACGCTCGACTTCATCGCCAACACCACCGTCCCGAACGCCAGCCGCACCTACGAGAACGGCAACACCGATCACGTCTTCATCACCACTTTCATCACCGACGGGTCCGGCATCATCATCCCCTACGTGCAGGAGAACCGCCGCGTCGTCTACACGACGCCGGGGCAGAATCCCAGCATGGCGATGCACACCGGCGGGGCGGCGTGGACGGACGTGAACCCCAACGCGACGACACCGATGGTGCCGCTGTGGGCGCAGACGATCTCTCTCTACACGGTGCTGCTGAACTCGGACTCGACGGCGGGTGGCGACGCTTTCAGCCTGCGTGCCAAGAGCGTCACCGCCACCGGCTACACCGGCGCGGCGAAGGTCTTCATCGTCGGCGCCGTGGACCACTTCTCGCAGTACGCGGCGGAGACGACGACGCTGGTGCTCAGCGACTCGCAGATCTTTCAGTACCAGTGGGCGGCGGGTGGTGTGGGGCGCGCGGCGACGGGCTACATCGAGGGTTGGAGCTACTGACCGGCGCTAGTCCTGCGTTGCACCCGTGTTCAGCCAGTTCAGCACCGTCTGGTAGTCCTTGTCCTTCGCGCTCCACACCGGCAGCGGGTGCGCAGGCGGCCCCATGGCGGGCGTCAGCAGCAGGCTCGACGCGCCCGGCGCCGCCTTGTCGATGAACTTCCCGGCCTTGCCGCTGCCCGTTGTCAGCGTGACGTAGTTCTCGCTCGCCGTGCCGCCGAGGCGCAGCGTTGAGGTGTTGCCGATGGCGCCGTGGCAGCCAGAGACCCCGCAACCGCGCGTCAGCACGCCGTTCACCGTGAGGTAGACCGGCAACGCCATGTCGGCGGCGGGCGCGGGGGCGTCGCCACCGCAGGCGGCGAGCGACGAGCCCGCTAGCAGGAGAGATGCGATCAGGAAAGAGCGTAAGCGTTGCATGTGCGTCTCCTTGGTCGAAGAGAACAATTTCCCGCAGTCCGTCGAGAAAGTCAAGTCCTAGCGCCCGCAGCGCCCGCCGATGGTGCGCCAGGGATGAGAACAAATCTCCCGATAATCGATTTCGGTATAGGGCGGGTCCAGCGACGGCGGCGCCCAGTCGGGGCGCCACGCCTCCGCCCCGGACTTCATGATGGAGTTCGGATCGGCGACGTGCCCGGCGCCGAGAACGTGCCCGAACTCGTGGCGCACCACGACGTTGACGGTCCAGACCGACGTGCTGATGCGCGGGCAGATGACGATCGTGTTCAGGTCCGTCCCGACGAAGCCCAGCTTGTCCACGCAGTCCTCGTCAGCGCGCGCTGGGCGCATGACGATCACGGGGTTGCAGATGTTGTCCTTCGTCGTTAGTCCGACGCACGGAACGCCCACCATGCCGCCCATGTCAGCGATGGCGGCGAACAACGCCTCGCGAGCGACCTTCGTGACCCAACGGTAGGGCTCCGGCTCGTCGGGCTGCAACTCCATGATTGCGACGCCGAGCGGGCGATCTAGGTCCACGCGCCCGCAACCTACAGGCCCGCCGAGGAGAACGGAGCAGAGAAGAACATGACGTAACACAGGTGCCTCTTTTCTCCCCCGATCCAAGTAGCGTGCGCACCGCCAGTCTACCAACCGATCGATCGGCTCGCGCACGGGTTCACACTGTACGACACGTTACGACATAGCGACAGCAATGCGACATAGCTTACCTACGTTGCAACCTATACATATGCTCAGCTAGTTGTGTATTCGTTAACTGTCCCACTTGTAAAGGGAAAGCCCCCGGAAAGCAAGGGGATCTGAAGGGGTTGCTGTAACCAGGCACAGCCACAAAGGTAATGCGTGTTCGCTTGCTCGCTGCAAACGCGCTATCAGCACAGCGATCGCCTACGCCAAGGAATGCAGAGCCTGTTGCACTTTCCTCGTCGCTGTGTTAGGCTGAGACGCTACCTTGAATCCACCTGTCGGACGAGGGGTCCGACGAGCCGCGCTACGGCGCTAGGAGCATCATGGGCTTGTCTCCGCATTCTCCCGAAGCAGTGGGCGCAGCCCCACCGCGCGTGGTCATCGACACCGACAACCGCTTCTCTCTGGACCCCGGCTTCCTCGCGCAGTACGCGGGCCAGCAGCCGATCTGGGGTCCGCTCGGCTACATCGTCTACAAGCGCACCTACGCCCGCCGCGTCGGCAACCGGAGTGAGGAGTTCTGGGAGACCCTGCGCCGCGTCACCGAGGGCACCTTCTCTCTGCTCAAGCAGCAGATCCGCAGCGCCCACCGCCCGTGGGATGATGCCGAGGCCCAGCGCAAGGCGCAGGACTTCTACGCCCGCATGTGGGCCTTCAAGTGGCTGCCGCCGGGCCGGGGCCTCTGGATCATGGGCACCGACTACTTGGAGCGCCACGGCGGCGGCGCGGCCAACAACTGCGGTTTTGTAAGTACGTGTGATCTGGCCACCGACTTCGCCGATCCGTTCTGCGCGCTCATGGATTGGAGCATGCTGGGCGTCGGCATGGGCTTCGACACACGCGGCGCCGGGACGGTGGGGATTGTCCGCCCCACCGCCAGCGCATCCTACGTTGTGGAGGACACCCGCGAGGGTTGGATCGACCTGATCCGCACGACGCTGCTGGCCTACGTCGGTCAGGCTGAACTGCCCGACGAGGTGGATGTGTCGCGGGTGCGCGCCGAGGGTGAGCCGATCAACGGCTTCGGCGGTACCGCCAGCGGCCCCGGCCCGCTGCTGGAGCTGTGGCGCGGCGTGCAGCGCATCCTGCACCCGCTTATCGGCCAGCGCATCACCAGTGAGGCGATCGCCGACCTGATGAACATGATCGGGCGCTGCGTGG
>ERZ650303.573-NODE-573-length-11322-cov-5.056803_pt1 | contig 11322 bp, 18 predicted proteins | sample MGYA00376239_ERZ650303 | MGnify/ENA primary metagenome ERZ650303 (study PRJEB26733, sample SAMN07839262) | wastewater metagenome | biome: small river; feature: stream; material: water | place: USA: North Carolina | collected 2016-04-05 ... | reverse complement strand
ACGTGATGTGACTGGAGTTCAGACGTGTGCTCTTCCGATCTGGGTCAACCACCCCGACAGTAATCTGGTCGCCGCAACGTCGACCCAGCAGGGCAATTACGCCTATGGGCCGCCCGCGATGACGCGGGTAACGCTGAACAGCGGCACGGGTTCGGTGGTGTTCACGGTGCATCAGCCGGGTATCATCGGTTAAGATGGCCGGGGGGTCTTCCTCGGGTCTGTCGAACGGCGAGGGGCTCTCGCACAGCCAGGGTCTGAACAACCAGACCGAGGGGTTGTACAGCGGGGCTTCGGGTCTGGTCGATCCGGGGTTCGGCCCTGCCGTGGGGGCGCTGCTACAGGAGAACGGGTTCTTCCTGTTGCAGGAGAATAACGGCTACATATTGCTGGAGTAGGGGTTCATGGCTGACGCAAAGATTTCGGCACTTCCAGCCGCGAGCACGCCGCTCGCAGGGACCGAGGTGCTGCCGATCGTTCAAAGCGGTGTCACCGACAAGGTGTCGATCGCGAATCTGACGGCAGGACGCGCAGTGAGCGCAGCCTCGCTGACGCTCACGACGACGCCCCTGACCGTGGCGAACGGCGGCACTGGCCGTGCGTCCTTCACGGCCAACGGCATCGTCTATGCGTCGGGCACGACCACGCTGGCGAGCGGGTCGGCGCTGACGTTCAACGGGACCAACCTCGCCACGACCGGCTCTGCGACCGCCGCCTCGTTCATCCCGAGCGGCTCGACCGTGCCGACAAACGGCATGTACCTGTCTACGACCAATACGTTGGCTTGGGCAACGAATAGTGGCTCGCGGATGACGTTGAACGCGACGGGCACGCTGACCGTGCTCAGCAACGGCCACAATCTGAAGGTCAACAACACAACCGGAAACACCTCCGAGGTCGAGTGGCAGTACAACACGTCGACCGTCGGGAATATCTCCATTTTCCAGAACACCGAGTTCATCATTTCGTCGACCGGAAGCGCGGTACTGGAGATCGGGACCGCTGCCGGGACCATAGCGACTCTCGGCACCACCGGACTTTTCACGATAAACAAGTGCTTTGGCCGTGGCGCCCCCGTCACCAAGACCGGCGACTTCACCCTCGGGGCGACCGAGAACTGGGTCATCGTCAACCAAGCTGGTACGACCACGGTGACGCTGCCCGCTGCGTCAAGTTGGACGGGCCGCGAGGTGATGTTCAAGACCATCCAGAACCAGACCCTTGTCTCCGCTTCGTCGAACGTCGTGCCGCTTGCGGGCGGTGCGGCGGGCACGGCTATTCTCGCTGCGACGGCGGGCAAGTGGGCTACCTGCGTAAGTGACGGAACTAATTGGATACTTATGGCTGGAAACTGATGGCCGACATTGACCCCCTCGCCGTAAAACAACCAATCGCCGTCGAGCAACTTGCGGTCAAGCCGGTCGATTACTGGACGTTGAAGAAACTCAACCGCGACATCAACGCCCGTGTTCGCGGGAAAAGACACGCCGACTGCGAGTGGTACTCGACCTTCAAGCAGATCGACCTCAAGAAGCTCGGCGCTGATTCAGAGCGCGTTTACGTATCGACCACAGGCGGCGAAGCGCCCGACCACGTCATCCTCAAGGCTGGGAATTACTATCTCGACAACCGCCACCCGAACCCGATGACCGAGAAGCAGATGCTTGCATCGGGCTATCGTACTTTCCCTGGATACGTTATACCCCCCGGATCGACGAAGCCGAGGTAGACGATGTTCTTCAACCAGATCGCAGATCGTGCCCGCAGCGACATCATGGATGCTCTGCGCGTCCGGCAGATGGCCCAGCCGCCGGGTGGGTTCGCGGTGAAGCCTCCACAGCCGCAGATGCCACAGGACATGCCGCAGGCGACCATGCCCCAGCCGGGCGCACCGCAGGCCCTGATGCCGCCGCAGGGTCCGCAGGCTCAGCCTGGAGCGGGTATGCCGCAGCCCGGCATGCCCCAGCCGCCGCAGATGCCCGCGATGAGCGGCCTCGGGGCACCCTACGGCATGCAGACGGCAATGCCGATGGCGCCGCGTCCCATGTCGCCACAGGGCGCGATGCGGTTCGCCTCGGGCGGTTATGTCAACATGTTCAGGGTGAGGTAGAGATGGACGGCTTCAAGAACAGCACCAAGACCAAGTACGGCGCTCACGGCTCGGCGTGCTACGCCAAGGGCGGCGTTGTGAAGAAGGCCGAGGGCGGCGTTGTCCGTCGGCGCGATACCGAGTACGACAAGGACTTCGCCGACACCAAGCGCTCGACGGACTATCTCTACGGCCCCGTGCGCAAGGACGGCTCGCAACTTGAGGTTCGCGTTGGGCCGAAGCCCACCAAGACCGAGGCCATGGCCTATGTCGACGCTGAGCGTCGCATCCGCAAGCGTGGCGACAATGTCGGCATGCCGCGCGAAATGGCCGAGATCGGCATTCCCGCCGAACGTGAGGGCAAGAAGCTCAAGGACAAGATGCCCGATCTGGCGACGAGCAAGGCTGCCGGGTATAAACCATCGGCGCGCTACGCCAAGGGCGGGCCGGTCAAGAAAAGCCTCGGCGGCTTGATCAAGAAAATCTCACCGCTTGCGGCGGTCGTCTCAGGCGATGACAGTGGCATCGGCGGGGCGCTGAAGGCGCTGTCGCCAGCGGCTATGTTGCTCGCCAAGAAAAAGAAGAACCCGATCGAGGACCTCAGCGTCACGCAGGTCTCGGCTCAGCCGACCCAGATGAAGCGCGGCGGCAAGGTCCGAGGCGGCCTTTCGTTCAACTCGAAGCCGCTTATTGGCAAGTGAACTGATCTGGGCTATACCCTGATCTCACAGAGATGCCCGCCCGGCTGATGGCGAGCTGCTGCTACTGAGGGGGCACGCAGCTACATGGCAACTTCCGGGACCATAAGTCAGACGAACTTCACGACCCGCAAGGTCCAAGAGAACGCCTTGCGTCGGTGTCGCTTGCCTGCTGAGCAGATCACCCCGGAAATCTCGGACATTGCCAACGACCAACTCTACCTGATCCTGAGCGACCTCGCCAATCAGGGTGCGCCGCTGTGGTGCATCGACAAGGTCATCGTCCCGCTCTACCCCGGTGTGATGGATGTCACGCTCGACAGCAAGGTCGTCGACATCCTTAACTCGACCTTCCGCACGCTCTCCGAGATCACCGGCAGCGACAATGTCACCTCGACGATCTACGAGGTGACGCTGAGCGAAGCGACCTTCCTGACCACCGTCGGCATCCTCTGGAGCGGCGCCTCGGTGCCGATCGCCATCGAGCAGTCCGAGGATGGCGCGACATGGGTCACGATCCAGAGCGAGACGCCCAGCGCCACTGCCGACGAGTGGACGTGGTATGACCTCGAAGCCTCGGTCGCTTTCCAGTATATCCGCGTCCGCGCGACGTCGGGCACGCTCGACATCGACACGCTCTACCTCGGCAACAACCCGAGCGAGATCACCCTGTCGCGCATGAACCGTGACGACTACACGAACTTGCCCAACAAGTTCTTCCAGTCGAACCGGCCCTATCAATACTGGTTCGACCGGCAAATCCCCAATCCGATCATGCACATGTGGCCGGTGCCCGATGCCAGCGCCACGGTCTACCAGTTGGTGCTCTGGGTCCACCGATACATCATGGACGTCGGATCGCTCACGCAGACCCTCGAAGTGCCGCAGCGCTGGTTCAAGGCCATCGTCACCCAGCTTGCCGCGAACCTCGCTCGCGAACTGTTTCAGGTCGATCCGCAGATCATCCCGATGCTCGACGCCGATGCGGCGCAGGCCCTCGCGCTGGCGCAGGCAGAGGAGCGGGATAACAGCCCGATGATGATCGCTCCAAACATAAGTGCATACACCTCGTAATGCCCGTATTCCTCGACACTCGCGGCAATAGCTCTCTGGCCATCGGAATCTGCGGGCGGTGCAGCCGGAAGATGCCGATCGGTAAGTTGAAGCCCGATCGCAACAGCCCCGGCTTGTACGTTTGTGACGCTGACAACGACCAATACGACCCATGGAGACTTCCCGCCCGCCAGCCGGACAAGATCGCCCTGCGCTTCGCTAGGCCCGATGTTCCACTCACCAACTTCGATCCTGTGTTCTACCTGTCGACCGAAGACGGCCTCCACCTCGTCACAGAGGACGGAGCGTTCATCATCACCGAGGACAGCGAGAGCCCGATAGGACTAGACTATTGACCAGAAACCACGCCGCCTACCTGCTCGGCAGCGGCTGTGGCGGCGCCGGGGGTGCTCCCCTCCTTGCTACCCCCGGCGCCAACCCTTTGAGGACTGACTGATGGCGAACGTCAAGATCACCGACATGACCGCAGGCTCGACGCCGCTCGCAGGCACCGAGTTGTTCGAGTGCGTGCAGAGTGGCAACACCCGCAAGGTCGAGGCGTCTGACATCGGTTACGCCCTCACGACCGATGCGGCGAACATCATCCCTGTTGCCAATGGCGGCTCGGGTGCGGCCACCTTGACCGGCCACATCTCCGGCAATGGCACGAGCGCGTTTACAGCCTCCCCGACGATCCCGTTTGCCGACCTTGCGGGCCGGGCTTATGCGAGCTTTTACAGCAGCACCAACCAGACCGGTTCGACGGCAGGCGGCACTGCCGTCCAGTTCGGCAGCACCTTCGTCACGGGCGCTGGTGTCACGATCGCCAACGACGGTGGCGGCAATCCGACCCGCATAACGATGGCGGCGGCAGGCACCTATCTCATCACCGTCGCCATCCACTGCGACAACGCGGGCGCCGCCGACTACGACCTGACCGCATGGCTCAGGCTCAACGGCACCGACATCGTCGGCTCTACGCAGGTGCAGGTCATCCCCAAGACCGGCGATGGTGGCCACGGCTATCTGCGCCTCGTTCACATGCTGACCGTGACAGCGGGGCAGTATGTCGAGATGATGTGGCTGATCGAGAACGCATCGCTGGTTCTGACAGCGGTCGCTGCGGTAGCCGGACCTCCTGCTTACCCCTCACAGCCGTCCGCTAACCTCCAAGTGCAGCGCATCGCATGATCGAGCAACTCATCTCCCGCGTCTTCTACACGCGCAACTTCACCCACTGGTCGCACTGGCGGACCAAGAGCTACGCCCAGCACAAAGCGCTCGGCAAGTTCTATGACGACATCATCGACGCGCTTGACTCCTTCGTCGAGGCTTATCAGGGCGCCTTCGCTCTGGTCGGCCAGATACCGGCGGGGAGCACCAAGGGCGACGCACTGGCGATCCTGAAGGACGACGCCAAGTGGATCGAGGATAATCACGAGGCACTGTGCAAGGGCAACCGTGCTCTTGCCAACCTGATCGACGTATTAACCGGCGTGTACCTGTCGGTCATCTACAAGCTGGAGAACCTCAAATGAGCAAGTTTGCGGTGAAGAAGGGCGGCAAGAAGGCCAAGCCCGTTCCACTGAGCGGCGGCGGTACGCCGCGTCCACCAAAGAAGAACTGACGATGTCGTCCATAGGACTGTCAATCTGGGCCTATGGAGGCCTGCTATACGTTGTGCTGATGGTATCTTTCGCCTTGGAGGGCAAAGCTATGATCCGCACAGCAATGGCGCTGCTGGCCAATTGGCTGGTGCATGTGGTTTACTGGTACGCCACAAACGACCCGACGCCCTACTTCTTCAGCATCGGGGTAGACACGATCACCTCCGTCATAATCCTTACTCGGCCCGCAGGCCGGATGCAGGCTATGATCGGGTGGACGTTGCTGACACAGATCATGGTCGGTTTTGGATATGCTTTGTCTGTGAAGACAGGCGGTTACGTAGTAGAAGCAGAGCAGCGCTACTGGCAAATCCTCGACGGGATAGGTCTGTTGCAGATACTGCTGGTCGGGGGTTGGTGGATCGGTGGCTTGGGGCGTCGCTTTCTGGGTTATCATCCTGATCGCGGCAGCGCTGGCGATCGGGGCGCACCTGCTCCGCATGATCCGGCAAGCGTGGGCTGAGCCGGATGCCGACGAGCGTGGCGCCGAAGAGTAGCTGGGCAGCACCCCAGACGATCGTTGGCCTGGCGGGGCTACTATCGATCGGCTACGGCAGTTACCTGTCGTTCCAGTCTGATGTCGGCAAGCGCGTGAGTGCGCTGGAAGTTCGTGTATCAGTGCTCGAAACCAAGGAGGTCGACCGGGACCGCCGTATCGACAGATTGGACCGAGAGGACAAGGGGGAGAAGTAAATGGCCTACGATCCGTTGAGATACGCGCGCACACTGCTCGGCCTCGCCGAAGTTCCCGGCCCCGGTAGCAATGCCAAGATCGTCAAATGGCTCAAGGACCTCAAGGCGTGGTGGTTCGAGGACGCGACCCCGTGGTGCGGCGTGTTCGTCGCCCACGTCATGCAGCACATCGGCAAGCCGCTTCCGAAGCACTGGTATCGGGCAAAGGGCTGGCTGGAGTGGGGCAAGGCCTGTCAGCCCGCAATAGGCTGCGTCGTGGTGCTCGACCGTGACGGCGGAGGCCATGTCTTCCTGCTGACCAAGGTGTCCAGCCACTTCGTGTGGGGCATCGGCGGCAATCAAGGCGACAAGGTGTCCGAGGCCAAGTTCGACCGGCTACGAGTGCTGGGATATCGCTGGCCGGCTGACGAAGCGCTGCCGCAGCCTGCCCCCATGTTGCTGTCGAACGCTGGCGGTGCGGTGTCGAGGAACGAGGCGTGACCCGCGCACCGCACGGGACGGGCTTCGCGCTCGCCATCCTGTTTAGCTGGGTTTTGTGGGCCGTGATCTTCATGATCTGGTGGTTGCTGCGATGACCAACTGGCTCCTCACCCCCGACGGTCGTCGCGCTGCTGCATTTGCCGCACTGATGGGCGCCAGTATTGTCATGACGCTGTTCGCCGCGATCGGCGTCTATCTGGTCAGTGGCAACGCGGCGTACAGCTTCTGGCTCGCGATGGCAGCGCACGCGCAGATACTCCTGTGCCTCACCGCGCTTGGGGCGTTGCTCGTCAAGCGCACGCTCAAGGTGGGCCGCGAGGGTATAGAGGTGAGCGATCAGGCTGATGCTGGTGTCACGACGGCTACGGCCACCGTCGAGATGAAGTCGAAGTAATGCCCTACCTGCTCCTAGCCAAGATCGGTGGCGGCATCGCCCTCGTGATCGCTGCGGTCATCGCGTTCAAGATGTTCGTCAGCGGCATCCGGTCGGACGAGCGGCAGAAGGTCACAGCCGAGTTCACTGTCGCCGAGCAGAAGGCGACGATCGCTGACCTCGAAGGCGCGTTGCGCGAGGCGAAGAACCGACAGAAACAGACGGAGCAGAGCAATGCCGATCTATCCCAGAGCCTTGTTGACGGGGCTACTCAGCGCGACGCTTATGTGCAGCGGATGCTCGCATCCTTCCGTCGAGGTGCTCCCGAAAAAGCCGGTCAAGCGGGAGTTGCCAGCCCCGCCGAACTCGCTTTCCGAGCCGATCAAGCGACCTTCGTGGCAGATGTCGCCATCTGCGACGAGAACACCCGAAGGTTGATCAACGCTCAGGAGTGGTACGAGCGCCAGCGCACGTTGAAGGTCGACGAGGAAACGGCTATACCGTGATCAACTAACGGGGGTTCGCGAGTGGCGACGACACAAACCTTTACCAGCTTGAAAGAGGATGTGCGGCGCTACCTTGAGCGTGGGACCACGATAACGGACCCGACCTTCGCGGATGAGTTGCCGCGTATGATCAACAACGCCGAGCGCAAGATCGCCACCGAGCTAAAGGTTCAGGGCTATCTCGCGGTCGTCACCGGGGCCATGGTCAATGGCCAGTCGGTCTACCCGAAACCCGACAGGTGGCGTGAAACGGTCAGCATGAACTTTGGGAGCGGCACGGGTAACAACACCCGCAACCCGCTCTACACGCGGTCCTACGACTATCTGCGAGTGTACTGGCCCGATTCCACCCAGACCTCGACGCCGCTGTTCTACGCGGACTACAACTACAATAATTGGCTGATCGCGCCGACCCCCGATGCGGCCTACCCCTTCGAGGTACTCTACTATCAGTTGCTGCCGCTACTCGACGACGAGAACCAGACGAACTGGCTCACAGAGATCGCACCGCAATTGCTGCTCTACGCCACGCTGCTCGAATGCACGCCGTTCCTCAAGAACGACAACCGCATCCCGACGTGGCAGACCATGTATGACCGAGCAGCGGCTATGATCAACGGCGAGGACCTCGCCAAGATTCTCGACCGCACAGCCGTAAGGGATAAGCCGTGAGCTACGTAGATGTTTTCGGCGGAAGTACGATCTATCCGAGCGATCCGTCCTACCTCGCGCTGGCGCTCACCGCCGACACCGAGATGGAGTGGCCGCTTCAGGCCAACCCCGGTCCCAACGTGCTGGCGCGCTTTGTCGATGTCACGCCAACCGGCGCCTACGCCATCACCATGCCCCCGGCGGATCAGGTCTCACCAGGCCAGACGATACAATTTTACAATAACGGATCGAGCACGATCACTATCAAGGACAACGACGGTGGTACAATCGCCACCATCCCCGACGGTGAGTCGTGGCAGGTCCTGCTCACCGACAACAGCGACGCTGCCGGGCAGTGGTTTGTATTACTGTATGGTAGCTTCACCAGTCAGGCCCAAGCCGCAGCCCTCGCAGGCTACGGCCTCACCGCCATCGGCTCGATGCTCGCGCAGAGCATGCCCATCACCGAGTTCAATACCAACTACGTCCTGACCTCCGCAAGCCGCGCTGGTGGCTATGTATGGACCGGCGCCATCGGCACGATCACGCTGCCCGCAGCGGCGACGGCAGGTAGCAACTGGTTCACCGCGATCCGCAACGGCGGCACCGGCAACCTGACCGTGACGCCCGCTGGTGCGGATACGATCAACGACGATTCCACCCTCGTCCTCACCCCCGGCGACAGCATCTTCATCGCGAGCAACGGCACCGCCGACTGGTACACCTTCGGCTTCGGACAGGACGCCACCTTTGCCTTCGACACGACAACCATCAACCTCGCAGGGCTGAGTGGCACCTACACGCTCTCCGGCTCTGAACTGAACCGCATCTCGTACAAGTTCACGGGAGCGCTCGCCGGGAACATAGAGGTTGTCGTCCCGTCGACCACCCAGCAATACTGGGTGTGGAACGCGACGACCGGCGGCTCGTACACGCTCGGCATCCGCACCAGCACCCAGAGCCCTGCGCTCACCGTCGTCCGCGACAGCCGCGCGATCTATTACTCGAACGGCACCGACGTCATCCTCGCCGATACCGGTGGTATCGCCACCCCGATCGCCGTTACCGATGGCGGCACGGGCGCCACGACCGCGAGCGGTGCCCGCATCAACCTCGGCGGCACTGCGACCGGCATCGCTGTCTTCACCGCCGCAAACGCCACCGCAGGGCGCACCGCGCTCTCCGCTGCTGCCTCGGGGGCCAACAGCGACATCACCAGCCTCTCGGGGCTCACCACCCCGCTGACGGTCGCGCAGGGCGGCATCGGCAAGGCCACCGCCACCAGTGGAGCATTGCAGAAGGGTGCTGGCACTTCAGCGCTTGCTGACGCTGTCGCGGGCACCGACTATGTGTCGCCGGGAGGCCCCAACACCTACACCGCCAAGCAGACCTTCAACGGCACAGCAACTAACGTCGCCGCCGAGTTCACCAATGCCGTCGAGACGACGTCGATCGGCTCGGCCCTGAGCGCGTCGAACAACCTCGACCTGTCCTCGGCCACGGTCTATCTCTACACCAGCAACGCCGCGAACAACTGGACGTTGAACTTCCGCTCGGACACCAGCAACAGCCTCGACAGCGTGATGAACGTCGGCGAGACGATCAGTGTCGCGGTCAAGGTTACGGTGGGCGCCACGCCCTACTACAACACCGCCATCACCATCGACGGTGGCGCTATCACGGCGAAGTGGCTGGGCGGCGCTCCGACCTTCGGCGTCGCAAGCTCGCGCAACAACTACCTCTACTCGATCACCAAGACGGGTGCGGCCACCTTCATCGTCGACGCCTCGCTGGGGGTCTATAGCTGATGCCGATGCTTGCGCGGCAGGCTGTCGCGGCGGCAGCGGCCTTCGGCTTCAACCAAGGGCTCTCGACCGTGCGCGTCGGCTCGTCGATCGCCAACACGACGACCTCTACTTCCCTCGCCCTCGCATGGCCTGCCGGAACGGCTGCTGGCGATCTGGCGGTGGTCTATGTCGCCTATCAAGGGCTCTCGAACAACAACACCATCACGGGCGGCGCGGGCGGGGTGTGGGTCAAGGACGCGCTCAACTGGTCGGCGCTGGGCTATTACAGCGCGGTGTTCAGCAAGGTGCTGGCGAGCGGTGACGTGGCAGGCAACACGCTCAACCGCCCCGATGCGGCTACCGATGTCACGTCGCCCTATATCATCGTCGTCTATCGCGGCCCTACCGCGCTCAGCGTCAAGACGACCGTGACCAACGGCACTGGCACGACGATCACCCTGACCGGCTTCACCAAGGCAGGCAACAGCAAGGCCGTGGTGAGTTGCGTCGCCGACCGCGACCCTTCGGCCACACCCTCGACGGGCTCGCCGTTCACCGCCGTCCGAGGGCCGGGCACGAATCTGGCCTTCACCGCCAACCTCAACGACGTGCTGAGCGTGAACCAGTACAGCGGCGGCAATGTGCTGTGGTCCGGTTTCGGCAACACGTTCGAGCAGACCGGCTACCTGCTGGAGTTGACCTGACATGGCCGACGACGTCCAGTACCCCATCCCCGTTCCGATCCGGTCGCTGCCGGGGATCAAGCGCGACGGCACGAAGCTCGAAGGCGACAATTATGTCGACGGGCAGTGGGTGCGCTTTCAGCGCGGCCTGCCGCGCAAGCGCGGCGGCTACCAGCGCATCAACCGCTACCTGCGCGACATCGTCAACACGACCCACGCCTACCCGAAGAACAACCTGACCTATGTCCACATGGGCTCGCCGAACCACATCGAGCGGCTCTACATCGACAGCAACGGCGGCACGTCTATCCTGACCGATCGCACACCGACGACCCTGACCGAGAACGACAATAACCTGTGGCAGTTCGACGTCGACCACGCCACGACCGGGGTCCTGCAAATCATCGCGCAGGTAGCCCCGAACCTCGACGACATCACCAACAACAGCGGAGGCCAGTTGTTCTACGGCCCGCTTGCCGGAACCTCGCTGCTGACCCCGATCACCAACCTGCCCGCGACCTACAACGCCACAGGCGGCATCCTCGCGCTCCACCCGTACACCGTCGTCTTCGGTGATGACGGATTCATTATGAGTTCGGTGCCGGGAGACCCCACCGACTTTACCGGCACAGGATCGGTAAACGG
>ERZ650303.572-NODE-572-length-11325-cov-12.998048_pt1 | contig 11325 bp, 10 predicted proteins | sample MGYA00376239_ERZ650303 | MGnify/ENA primary metagenome ERZ650303 (study PRJEB26733, sample SAMN07839262) | wastewater metagenome | biome: small river; feature: stream; material: water | place: USA: North Carolina | collected 2016-04-05 ... | reverse complement strand
GGCCCACGCCCAACGGGCACAAAGTGCACATCATGCTCGAAGAGTGTGGTTTGAAGTTGGGCCGCGACTGGCTCGCTCACCCCGTCAACATTGGTCAAGGCGACCAGTTCAAGCCTGAGTTTTTAAAGATCAGCCCCAACAACAAAATTCCGGCGCTGGTTGACCCACACGGCCCAGATGGCAAACCCATCAGCATCTTTGAATCGGGCGCCATTTTGTTGTACCTCGCCTCCAAGACGGGCAAGCTGCTGCCCAAAAGCGATCGTGCCAAGTTTGAAGTGCTGCAATGGTTGATGTTTCAAATGGGTGGCGTCGGCCCCATGTTGGGCCAAGCGCACCACTTCCGCATTTACGCGCCCGAGAAGATTGACTACGCCTACAACCGCTATACCAACGAAGCCAAGCGCCTGTATGGCGTGATGGACAAGCGCTTGCAAACCAGCAAGTTCATCGGCGGCAACAGCTACAGCATTGCCGACATCGCCATCTTCCCGTGGCTACGCAGCTGGCAAAACCAAGGCATCGATTGGGCCGACTACCCTCACCTCAAGGCTTGGTTTGATTTGATCGCTGCTCGACCTGCGGTGCAGCGTGGGGTGCAGGTGTTGGCTGATTTGCGAAAGCCACTGACGGATGACAAGGCTAAATCCGTTTTATTTGGTACGACGCAATTTGAAAAGCGCTGAACAAGCGTAAGTGGGATTTCAAGGCAGCTTGATTTTTAAAATCTTGTTGCTGTTCCCGTAGCCCGAATAATTGGATGAGCAACTGCCGTTCGTTACATACAAATACTCTTGTGCAGAATCCAGTGCGATACCAACAGGCCCACAAAAGCCTACGGGCAAAGAACCCCAACCGCCCACACTATCGCTGATCAGAGTTTCAGTTGCACCTGTGCTGGTGTTAATTTTGCTGACAAAACCACTGTCGCCATGCACATCACCTTGATTCACGACATAGGCAAAACCACTCGAAGACACCACCACACCATTAGGACGCAACAAAGGCCCCCACTTTGCGGGCGTGGCCTCCGTCAACACAATCAGACCAGCCCCTGCATTGGTCGGGTCTAAGAAGCCAATTTTGTTGTTATCCAAAGTTAAATAAATCCGAGCCTTGTTTGTGTCTGCCGCCATTGCCATTGGCGTCGCTCCTAAACCAGAAATAGGTGCAGGATTTGCAAAATTTGTATAAGCCAACACATTCGTGCTGTTCGCTACAAACAACATATTGGATGAGTAAAAAACCATCCCATCAAAGTTATTCGAGGTATAGGCTAGCTTTGGCGTTTGACTACCCAGCTCGAAAATTGTGTCTTGCCCACTCACGATATTTCCCGTGTGATAAACAAGCCCTGACTGAACACCAACACCAACGGCATTGTTAACGGTGTAGGTAGTCGTCAAGCTACCCGCTGAGTTCAAGACCAAAATCCCTGATTGAGCAGCAACATATAGATTGGAACCTGAGAACACCAAATGCTTTGGATCAGAAATGGTGGGGCCAAACAGCGATACTGAAGCCACTGGCGTTGGTAGAGTGGAAGGTGGCTGCGAACTTGAATCTGCAGGGTTGCCACCACCACCTCCACCACCGCAGCCAAATAGGGCAGCAGCTAAAACACTAATCGAGATTGATCGTTTTATATTCATTCTGTTTAGTTAATCGACTCAAGCCCACTTTACTTGATTTATAAAAAATGAGCCAACCACAAACTGATAAAGTTACCCCCATTGCAACCGATCTATAAGACGTCATGTTTAAGAAGTTTTTCCTGTTGACCTGCCTGCTCCTGTCCGTGTGGACGGGTGTGCTTGCGCAAGATAAACCCACGGCATCGCGTGCGTTGTTGGCTCGTCCGCCGCAATCGGGGGCGGAACCGATGTTGCAGCTTGGGCCTAAAAATCGTCCTTACACAGAGATATTGGTTCACACCACCAAGCTGGACTATTACGACTGCAACGGCATTGTCGCGCCGTGGTTTCGTGAGTTGATCGTGGCTGAGATGAACTACTTTGCCGAACTGGTTGAGCTGCCTTTTGTCAAAGGTGACGCCTGCGTGGTCAGCATTGGTACTGACAAAAGCCTCACCCCTGGGCGCATCAACATTCACCTCTATGTGAACCAGCAACGCCTCACTGCCTGTGTGCGCAACGAGCAATGCCCCGTGTTTCGCAGCATCAGCCTCATTCCCAAAAACAATGTTCTATACCGGTCTTACTTTTTGTCTGATATGTCCCGCAAGCTCATCTCTCAGCAGTGCGTGACCGACAAAGGCAAGCTGCACACAGATACGACCTGCTACACCGTCCCGTAAGGCTTTTTTGCCTGCGGCGCTAAAGCCTCCCCTTGAACAGTCGATCTTCTAGGGATATGCGTTTTCTTTTCTCCACACTCTTTGCTGCCGCGCTTGTTCTGACAAACCTCGTGGTTTCGCCAGCACTGGCCAACGACCCGCCCAAAAAGCCTGCAGCCAAGGAGGAGCCGCCTAAGCCGAAGTTCGATTACGTCGAAGAAGCGGGTGAGCCTGGTCGCGGTGGCTACGTGTACAAGCGCGTGGCCAAGCCTAAGTTTGAAGAGCCCGAAACGATTCCTAAGGCCCCTTTCCCCGATCCACCTAAACCGCCCGAGCCGCCCAAGAAGGACGACCACGGCAAAAAAGACGACCATGGTGCGCCTAAAAAGGAAGAGAAGAAGGACGACGGCCACGGCGCGCCACCCAAGAAGGACGAGAAGAAAAAAGACGATGGCCACGGTGGTGGGAAAGGTGGCGGCCATGGCAAAGACGCCAAAAAGGCTGCGGCTCCAGCCGTCAGCGCGGTGTACGACCCTGCGGTCATCAAGCTCGATGGCAACAACCGCCCATTAACGCCGGTGATTTTTACCAACAAGTTTGCAGACTACTTTGTTTGCTACAAAACCATCAAGCCCAAGTTTCAAGAGCAGGTGCTGGCCGAGATGAACACCTTCGCCGACCGCATGGGCTTGCCGCGTGCGCAAGACATGCCCTGCATGATCAAGATTGCCAAGGCCAACACCAAGTTTCCAGGCGCTGTCTACATTGAGTTTTATACGGATGTGAAGGCCGAGAAAGCCTGTATCAAGATGGGCGAATGTGGCTCGACGCGGCTGATGATGTTGTTCCCCAAGGACAAGACGGGCATCAAGAGCAAAGAGCTGTACCGCTCGTATGTGCTGACGGATGAAAAGAAGTTCCGCCGGGGCAACTTTTGCGTGAGCCCCGAGGGGCAGTTCATGGGCGAAAAGCACTGCTATGTGGCTCTGCACCCTGATTGGCTGTTTAACTAACAGCGGCTGAAAAAGGTGGCCTGTCCGACAGGAATCGAACCTGTGACCCACAACTTAGAAGGTTGTTGCTCTATCCAACTGAGCTACGGACAGAAATGAAAAAAGGCCTCGAAAAACGAGGCCTTTTTTACTTTTATGGTCGGGGCGATAGGATTCGAACCTACGACCCTCTGGTCCCAAACCAGATGCGCTACCAGGCTGCGCTACGCCCCGATACGGCTATTGTAACCCGCAAATACCCTCTTTTTCGAATCTGCTCACAGGAAAATCTCAATCCAGCTTGATTCACAATCAGAGCGTGAAAATTGATTTTGATGGCATCCAAGCATTCGTGGTGACCGCTGAGCTCGGTGGCTTTAACAAAGCCGCTGAACAACTGCACATCACGCAGACCGCACTCACACGCCGCGTGCAAAAACTCGAAGCCTATTTGGGCTTGAAACTGCTTGACCGCACCACTCGGCGCGTTGAGATGACAGCGGTTGGCCGCGACTTTTTGCCTCAAGCACGCGCCATTGTGAATGAGATGACTTCAGCCGTGGGCCGTCTCAAAGACATGTCGCAGCATGCCAAAGGCAACTTCACCCTCGCCTGCGTGCCCAGCATGGCCGCGCACATGCTGCCACAGCTGATTCGCCAATATGCCGATGTGTGCCCTGGCAACCGCATTCGCTTGCTCGATGCTGCGTCTTACGAAGTGCGCCAATCCGTGCTCAACCACCAAGCCGAAATTGGCATTGCCGTGAATGGTGAAACACACCCAGATTTGATTGAAACGCCATTATTTGATGATCCATTGGTGTTCATTTGCCGTGACACGCACCCTCTTCATGCCAGAGACACAGTCACATGGTCAGATATGCGCGATGCCGACTTGATTGTGGTCAGCAATTTCATGGCCACACGCGTGTTCATGGATTACCAACTGGCCAAGCACGGCATTCGGCTCAATGGCAACTACGAAGTGCAACACCATGCCACCGCGATCAACCTCGTTGCTGCAGGGGTAGGCTGCGCGATTCTGCCCTCGTCTACCTTGCTAGAGGGTGACCGAGCGCATGTACGAAAAATCACGCTCACAGGGCCCGTGGTCAAACGCAAGGTGGCATTGCTGCGCCACAAAAACACCAGCCTCTCACCCGCAGCGCAGGCGTTTTACGAGCTGATTCAAAACGCACACATCAAGCCCAAGGCAAAACAAACGCCATTAATGCGAAAAACGAAATAATCAGATCAAATATTTCACTTCTCAACATAACCGATTCGTCCGACACTGTCGGGCATGACAACCCAAGCAAATACAAAACAGCCTGATGTGCTGGTCATTGGAGGCGGCAATGCTGCTCTTTGCGCCGCACTCATGGCGGCCGAAGCCGGCGCCTCGGTTTTGATGCTCGAATCTGCGCCACGCGAATGGCGCGGTGGCAACTCAGGCCATACGCGCAACCTGCGTTGCATGCACGATGCACCACAAGACGTCTTGGTCGATGCCTACCCAGAAGAGGAATACTGGCAAGACTTGCTCAAGGTTACGGGTGGCATTACGAATGAAAAGCTAGCTCGCTTGGTCATCCGCGCATCATCTACTTGCCGCGATTGGATGCGCAAGCATGGTGTGCACTTTCAGCCCCCGCTTTCTGGCGCTTTGCATGTGGCACGCACGAATGCATTTTTTATGGGTGGTGGCAAAGCCTTGGTCAACGCGTATTACCGCAGCGCTGAAAAGCTAGGGGTGCGAATTCGCTATAACTCGCCCGTCGACAAACTCGACATTCATGACGGTCAATTTGTCGCTGCCTATGTGGGCAGCGAGCGCATCACGGCGAAGACCTGCGTCTTGGCTGCGGGAGGCTTCGAATCTAACCGCGACTGGTTGCGCGAAGCGTGGGGGCAAAACGAACGTGGTGAATGGCCCGCAGATAACTTTCTAATTCGAGGCACACAGTTCAACCAAGGCGTGTTGCTCAAACACATGTTGACCCACGGCGCAGACAGCATTGGTGACCCCACCCAAGCGCACATGGTGGCGATTGATGCACGTGCGCCGCTCTATGACGGTGGCATTTGCACCCGGATTGACTGCGTGTCACTCGGTGTGGTGGTCAACCGCGATGGCCAACGCTTCTACGACGAAGGGGAAGATTTCTGGCCCAAGCGCTATGCCATTTGGGGCCGCTTGGTGGCGCAGCAGCCAGGACAAATTGGCTACTCCATCATTGATGCCAAAGCCATTGGCCGTTTCATGCCACCCGTCTTTCCAGGTGTGCAAGCCGACACACTGCCCGAGTTGGCACAAAAACTTGGCCTGCCTGTGGACACCTTCATGCAAACCCTCAACGACTACAACCACGCATGCCGCATCGGCACGTTTGACCACACCAGCTTGGACGACTGTCACACCGAAGGCGTGGCACCAGCAAAAACACACTGGGCTCGCCCGATTGATACTGGTCCGTTCTATGGCTACGCTTTGCGCCCCGGCATCACCTTCACCTACCTTGGCCTCAAGACCGATGAAACAGCCGCTGTGCGTTTCAATGACGCGCCCAGCAACAACTTGTTTGTGGCAGGCGAAATGATGTCTGGCAATGTGCTCGGCAAGGGATACACCGCAGGTGTGGGCATGTCCATTGGCACTGCATTTGGCCGCATTGCCGGCACGCAAGCCGCCAAAGCTGCGATGGCGACCAAGGAGGCAACATATGCAAACGCTTGATGCCCTCACCCGCGATGCACGCGCCTTAGCCAACGGCGAAGTTGTGTTGTCCACACCTGAAACTGAGGTGGCGCGACAGCTGCAAATTTGTAACGCCTGCCGATACTGCGAAGGCTTTTGCGCGATGTTCCCCGCCATGACGCGTCGTTTGGAATTTGGCAAAGCCGACATCCATTACCTTGCCAACCTGTGCCACAACTGTGGCGCTTGTTTGCATGCTTGCCAATATGCGCCACCACACGAGTTTGCGGTGAACGTGCCACAAGCCATGGCGCAAGTGCGCGGGCAAACCTATACCGACTATGCATGGCCCCCCGCTTTAGGTGCGCTTTACAAACGCAATGGTCTCACTTTGTCTTTGGCACTCGCTGCTGGCTTGTCGTTGTTTTTGTTGCTCGCGTTGCAGATCAATGGCACCTTGTGGTCACACAACTTGAGCGGTAACTTCTACAACCTGTTCCCGCACAACCTGTTGGTGAGCTTGTTTGCGCCTGTCTTCTTGTTTGCGGCCTTGGCGCTCACACTGGGTGTGCAGCGATTCTGGGGCGATATCACGCCCGCAACCAGCGGCGCCGCTCTGACCACGCATGCAACAAGTGAAGCCGCGCAAGACGTGTTGCGTTTGAAGTATTTAGATGGTGGACACGGCGAAGGTTGCAACAACGAAGACGATGCCTTCACCCTCTCACGTCGCCGTGCACATCACCTCACCTTCTATGGCTTCATGCTTTGCTTTGCAGCAACAAGTTTGGCCACGGTGTACCACTATGCATTCGGCTGGGCCGCTCCTTACGACTTACCCAGCTTGCCAAAGGTGTTGGGCGCATTGGGTGGTGTGAGCTTGCTGCTTGGCACCGCAGGCTTGTTCAAACTCAATTTGCAACGCCACCCCATGCATGGAGACGCCGCACAAAAGCCAATGGACTTAGGTTTCATTGCCTTGTTGTTCTTCACCAGCTTGAGCGGTTTGGCTTTGTGGCTGGGACGCGGCAGCGTGGCGTTACCTGCTTTACTAGCGATTCATTTGGGCGTAGTGATGGCCTTGTTTGCCACCTTGCCCTACGGCAAATTTGCACACGGCATTTTCAGAACAGCGGCACTGCTGAGATACGCCGTCGAAAAACGACAGCCCAACCCAATTGGTGTGAGCAGTGAATAACTTGAAAGGGACAACCATGAATAAACGTAACTTCATCAACACTTGTGCATTGCTTGCACTCGGCCTGTCTGCGCTCTCAACGCACGCACAAGAATTCCCTCCCAAAAAGACCATCACCATGGTCGTGGGTTTTGCAGCGGGCGGTGCAGCTGATACGGCCGCTCGCATCATTGCCAAAAAATTAGGTGAGAACATCGGTGCAGCCGTGGTGATCGACAACCGCGGCGGTGCAGGTGGCAACATTGCGCATCAGTTTGCAGCCAATGGCCCAACTGACGGCAGCACCATTTTGTTTGGCTCGGTAGGGCCACTCACGATTGCGCCACACATGATGAAAGTCCCCTATGACCCTGTGAAGGACCTCTCTCCCATCACCATGGGCGTGAACTTCCCCAACGTGCTGGTGGTGCATTCAGGCACGGGCATCAAAACGTTTGCGGAATACATTGCTTACGCCAAAAAGAATCCAAAGAAACTCGACTACGCGTCCACAGGACCTGGCTCTGCTTCACACCTTGCCGGTGAATTACTGGACGATATGGCAGGCATCGACACTGTGCACGTGCCTTACAAAGGTGGTGCGCCTGCTCTGCAAGACTTGCTGGGTGGTCGTGTAGCAGCTTACTTCTCTACTTACTCCACCTCGCAGGCCTACATTGAAACAGGCAAGCTCATTCCCTTGGCCAGCACAGGCGCACAACGCTTGAAGCAACTACCAAAAATTCCAACTGTGGCCGAGTCAGGCTACCCCGGATTTAGCGCCACCAATTGGTATGCATTTGTGGCCTCTTCCAAAGTACCCACCCCGATTTTGGATCGCTGGAACACAGAACTCGTCAAAGTGTTGAAGTCTCCCGATGTGGTGGAACAACTCAACAGCCACGGCCTCACACCGCAACCTACCACGCGCGATGAGTTAGCCAAATACATCGCCAAAGAATCCGCCACTTGGGGCCGTGTGATTCGCGAACGAAAAATCACGGGCGAATAAGCCCCAAATCTAACGGAGTCAATACATGACACCTACACATAGCATCGCTCGCCGCCTCTTACTGGTTGGCCTTGGTTTATTCCTTGCCGCCTCTCAATTTGCGCAAGCAGCAGAGATTCGGGTCATCACCTCAGGCGCCTTCACGGAAGCCTATAAAAAACTCGTCCCCGAGTTTGAAAAGCAAACAGGTCACAAAGTCATCAGCTCGTTTGGGGCCTCGGTCGGCAACGCACCTGACTCCATTCCCACTCGCTTCTCACGCGGCGAAAAGTTTGACTTGGTCATCTTGTCGGATGCTGGCTTAGAAGCTTTGGTCAAAAACGGTAACGTCATCAAAGGCAGCCGTGTCGACTTGGTGCGCTCGCAAATCGGTGCGGCTGTACGCAAAGGCACTCCTAAACCAGACATCAGCACCGTCGAAGCCTTGAAGCAAACCTTGCTCAATGCCAAATCCATTGCCTACTCCGCCAGTGCCAGTGGCACCTACTTGTCTACTGAATTGTTTCCCAAGCTTGGCGTGGCTGAGCAACTCAAAGACACCGCTAAGAAAATCATGAGCGAGCGCGTGGGTGCTGTGGTGGCACGTGGTGACGCCGAGCTGGGCTTTCAACAAGTGAGCGAGCTGATTTACTTCAAAGAACTCGACTTCATTGGTACCTTGCCAGAAGCCGTCCAACAAACCATCTTTTTCTCAGCAGGTTTGGTGGAAGGCTCTACGGAGCAAGATACAGCCAAGCAACTGATCAAGTTCTTCCAATCCCCTGAAGTCGCTGAAACGATCCGTCAAACCGGTGTGGACCCCGTCGCCGCCCGATAATGGGGGCATGACTGCTGCTCAACACACCTCATCTTCTACCACCCCGCTCAAAGGGGTGCGCGTTCTCACCCTCGCCTTGAACCTGCCAGGCCCAGCCGCTGTGATGCGGCTGCAGGCCATGGGCGCTAAATGCACCAAGCTCGAACCCCTATCACCTACGGGCATGAGCACCTCAGACCCCATGGGCATATACAAGCCTGCAGCCTACGAAGAAATGCACAAGGGCTTGAAGGTGTTGCAAGCTGACTTGAAATCAGAGCGTGGGCAAGCAGCGCTGCACAAGCAGCTGGCACACACCGATGTACTCATCACCTCCTTCCGACCTTCAGCTTTGGTCAAGCTTGGTCTTGCTTGGAGAGAGTTACACAAGCGCTACCCTGCCTTATGTGTGGTGAGCATAGTGGGCGCACCAGGCGAACGCGCCGAAGAAGCCGGACATGACTTGACGTACCAAGCCGACAGCGGCTTAGTGAACGGCTTAGATATGCCTGCGAGTTTGTATGCCGACATGGGCGGCTCGCTGTTCACCACCGAAGCTGTATTGCAAGCCTTGCTGCTGCGCCAACGTCCTGGCCGCGCGCAAGGCAAAGGTGTGTTTCATGAGGTGGCTTTGAGTAATGCCTCAGCCTATTTGGCTTTGCCTCGCACATGGGGCTTAACCGTGCCTAGCGGCGATGTCGGCGGTGCACACGCTGGCTACAAGGTCTACCCATGCAAAAACGGGCGCGTGGCCGTGGCTGCACTAGAGCCTCACTTTGCAGCACGTTTGTGCGAAGCTGCTGGCTTAGGCAAAGAAGCTGCCAAGCTCATGCACAAACGCAGCACACACGAAGGGGTTGCGCAATTCCTTGCATCGCAAACGCGTGCACAGCTCGACAAGCTGGCCAGCAGCAAAGACATTCCGCTGCACACATTGCCGCGCTAAGCAGAACTACCCGCCTGCATCGAAGTGCAGCGGCTAAGCTCAGCGCAAATGACGCAATGGGTGTGCCGAGACAGGCCAAGGACTTTCAAAGAACGGCAGCACCATTTCAGGCCTGACATCAGCAATGCGCGCGGGCAACCATTTGGGCGAGTGGTCTTTGTCCACCGCCAAGGCTCGAATGCCCTCGACAGTTTCGCTGCTGACACCTCTGCGTGACAGGTGATCCGTTTGGAAGCAATGACGCACCAAGTCGCGCTCCATGCGCAAATCTTCAGCGAGTGTCATGTGGCGGCCACGACGAACTTGCTCTAGCGTGACGCACAGCATCAAGGGTGATTGATGGTGCAACGCCTTCAAAGTTTGCACGGACCATTCATCCTCACCTTGTAAAGCCTGCTCCATGTCGGCCACCGTGGCTAAGCCAAACACCTTGTCGATGGGGGCGTTCGCCCATGCAGGTGTAACAGCCAAAGCTTGCGCCGTAGTCGCTTTACATTGTTCACGCAACCAAGCCACCACCGCATCGCCACTGACCCAGTCTTGCTGATGCAGGCCATCCCATAGCGCAGGCAATGCTGCTGAATCCAAGCACACATCAGCCAAGCCCACATGCAGCGACTCACCGCCTCGCAGCACATGGCCGGTGAGCGCCAAATACTCACCCATGTGATCAGGACATGCAGGCCCCGTGCAACGGCCCAAGAAATAACCCCCGCCCACATCTGGGAACAAACCGATGTGTGTTTCTGGCATGGCCATCTTGGTCCGTTCTGTCACCAGACGCAGTGCAGCGCCTTGGCTGATGCCCATGCCACCGCCCATGACGATGCCATCCATCAACGCGATGTAGGGCTTGGCGTAGTTTTGAATCAAATGGTTGAGGCTGTATTCCTCGGTGAAAAAATCTTCCAACGTCACATCGCCGCTCAATGCGGCTTGATGGAAGTAACGAATGTCGCCTCCTGCACAGAAAGCACCAAATGGGCCTTCTTTGTTGCTGCCGCGCACCACCACAGCCCTCACCTGCGCATCGTCTTGCCACTCTTGCAACACGTGGTTGAGTTCACGCACCATGGCCAGCGACAAAGCGTTCAAGGCCTTGGGGCGATTGAGCGTGATCAAACCCAAATGGCCTACGCGTTGGGCATGCACATCAGTGGTGTAAGTGGACATGGTGACTCCTCAGTAAAAGCATATTTTCTTCAATTCTGTAGGGCGTCTGACACCTCTGATGAACGCTTGCGACACATGTAACGACCAAACGAAAAAAGCCGAGGCAGGCCTCGGCTTTTTTTACAAAAACAAGTGGATTACTTGTTGCGCTTGCGCTCGTGCTCTTTCAAGAAGCGCTTACGCAGACGCACGCTCTTAGGCGTGATTTCCACCAACTCGTCGTCTTCGATGAATT
>ERZ650303.569-NODE-569-length-11337-cov-8.981564_pt1 | contig 11337 bp, 7 predicted proteins | sample MGYA00376239_ERZ650303 | MGnify/ENA primary metagenome ERZ650303 (study PRJEB26733, sample SAMN07839262) | wastewater metagenome | biome: small river; feature: stream; material: water | place: USA: North Carolina | collected 2016-04-05 ... | reverse complement strand
ACCAAGAGCCCATGCTCATGAGCACCAGGATCAGCAGCGTGCCTTTGGCCACGGCATCGCCTTGGCCCCACAGCGCAGACAGACCGTAGGGGTTTTCTTCAACGACAGCACTTGCAGCTGCCTCAGCAGTTTGCGCCATGGCATGACCTGCCATCAGCAAGCTGGTCCACAAGCTGGCGACGGTGATGTGTTTGAAAGATGGTTTGAACATGATGAGGTGCTCCTCTGAGAATTTTTGAAAGTGTTTGAACGATTGAACGATTGGACGGTGCGCGTCATTCCAGACGCCAGGTGTATTTCATGCTGGCCCAGGCTTGCTCGGGCTTGCCATCCACCGTGGCAGGCCGGAACTGGCAGCGAGACAAACCAGCGCGGGCGGCTTCGTCCAGACGCTTGTAGCCGGAAGATTTTTCGATTTCCGACTGGATCACTTTGCCGTCAGGGCCGATCAAAAAGCGCAGACTCACCGTGCCCTCTTCTTCCATGCGACGAGATGCGCTGGGGTATTCGGGCTTTTCGCAGTTGGCGGAGTTCACCACCGCGCCGGTCCGCACGGGTTCTGACTTGACGACCGGTGCTGGTGGCGCGGGTGGTTGAGGTGTGGCCGAGACCGCAGCAATCGCATTGGCTGCGGGCGTCGCATTCACCATCGGAACCTCAACAGGGGGGACATAAGCCGGAGGCGGCGGAGGCAAATTTTTCGGGGCAGGTGGCGGCGGTGGCGGAGGAATATCTGGTTTGGTGTCTTCCAGCAAAACCGCTTCCACGGGGCCTTTGATTTTCTTGACAAATGCACGGGCTAAACCCGAATTGATGGCCCAGAAGAGCAAAAGATGCAAAACCACCACCAGTCCCAAACCGAGCAGATGCTTGCTCGGTTTTCTTTGCCGGCTGGCGTAATCGTCCATGTGGGGAGTCCTCCTGTGTCAGGTCAGCGCTGTCTTGAGGCTGTTTCAGATGATTGTAGTGGGCGGATATGTCCACAGTCGCACATGTTCTGGCGGGCAGACAAGGCAGTTTGGCTGTAACTCGAATGATTCTTCGAACCTGTTGCAGGCCTTGAATGTCCGTGACAATCCGAGGTTGCCCTGAGAGAGCCATTTTTGAATACCCCATCACCCCACGAACGCCCAGCCATATTTGCGTTGGTATTGCCATTGCTTGTCGAGCTCTCTTTGGGGCTGATGGTGGGCATGGTCGGTACCGCACTGTCTGCTCGCATATCCGACGCCGCGGGCGGTGGCTTTGCGCTGGCCAATCATGTGTTCGGATTGCTGTTCATGGTTTTCCGTCTGGTGGGCGCAGGGGTGAGCGTGGTCATTTCACAAAACCTGGGGGCAGGTCACCGCGCGGAAGCGGATCACCTGGGGCGTGCGGCACTGGCTTGGGGCACCTGGATGGGTGGTTTGGTCGCCTTGTGTGCAGGCTTTGGCGCAGATGCGCTGATGCGGGTGCTCAATGCGCCGCAGGATGTGCTCCTTTTAGCCGTACCGCTCTTGCAGGCTTTGGCCTTGGCCTTGCTGCTGGACGCATGGAATGCCTGCATGGCCAGTGTCATGCGAGCACATCTGCGCAACCGTGACACCTTGCTGGTGATGGTGCTCATGCATTTGACACATGTGCTGCTGGCTTGGCCGTTCATGACGGGTTGGGGGGGCTTGCCTGCAATGGGGTTGACGGGTTTTGCGGTGGCACTGGTCATCAGCCGTCTGGTGGGCATGGCTTTGCATTTGTGGTTCTGGCGTACGCGTTTGGGATTGCGCCCAGTCTGGTCGGATTGGTGGCGCGTGAACAAAGCCCAGTTGTGGCCGGTCTTGCACATTGGCTTGCCTGGCGCGGCTGAGAACATGGCTTGGGAAGTGGCCTTCATGTGCAGTGTGGCGGCGGTTGGTGTGATGGGCACGCAGGCGCTGGCGACCCAGTCGTATGTATTGCAGTTCAACATGTGGATCTTGATCAGCGGTGCGGCCATTGGCATCACGGTGGAGATGCTGGTGGGGCACATGGTGGGTGCTCGGCAATGGAGGCAGGCGCACACGCTGGTTCGGCGCGCACAGAAATTAGGTTTTTTCATCACCTTGCTGGTGGCCTGTGCCATGGCACTGGGGGCGCCCTGGTTGTTGAGATGGTTCACGCAGGATCCCCGGATCATCGAGGAGGGGGTCACGTTGCTTTGGCTGTCCATCCTGCTGGAGACGGGTCGTACATTCAACCTGATCGTCATTGCGGCCCTGCGTGCAACCGGTGATTCCCGCTATCCGTTTTATGCCGGCGTGGGCTCCATGGCGCTGGTGCTGGCTGGTGGCAGTTGGTTGCTGGGGGTGCATTGGCAGCTGGGCTTGCCCGGTGTCTGGATGGCTTACGCTGCGGACGAGTGGATACGCGGCATGCTCATGTGGCGCAGATGGCTCAGCCTGGGCTGGCTACCTCATGCGCGAGCGACACATGCCCGTTTGCGTGGTGCGCGGTCTTGCTCATCAGGGGCTTGAGCGTCGGGTTTCAATCGGGTTACCAAAATGGTGGAATTCCCCGCAAGATCGGGAATTCTGATGACAATCACGCGAGGAGAAAATTTCCATGAAAAAACAGCGTGCACACACAGCCCACTGGGCCAACCAATTGATCCTGTTGACGGGCTTGCTGTTCTGCATGGCGTCGGTGCATGCGCAAGCGCCAGCACCCGCCACGCTTCGCGCCGAGGTTCACAAGCCTCTGACCGCTGCGCAAGAGGCGATGAAGAGCAACCAGATGGACCAGGCTTTGAGCTTCACGCGCGAAGCGCTGGCGGTGTCGCAACTCACACCGGTGGAGCGTGCCTTTGTGATGCGCACGCAGGCTGCTGCTGCGGTGCGTGCCAAGAACTGGGACTTGGCCATCGAGTCGCTGGAGTTCCTGGTCACATCACCCGATGTGCCCCAGACGGACAAGCGCTCCATGCTGGAGTCCTTGATGAATGCCTGCCTGCAAAAGAAAGACAACACCCGTGCGGTCAAGTGGGGCCGCCAGTATTTGCAGGATGGTGGTACCAATCCGGGCATCCGTCTGGCCATGATCCAGACTTTGTCGGTCATGGGCGAGCACAAACAGGTGCTTCAAGAAGTGCAGGAAAAAATGCGTCTGGACGCAGCTGCAGGTCAAAAAACGCCAGAGCAGGAGTTGCGTCTGATGGCCATCAGCTACCGTCAGCTCAAGGACGATGCGGGCTACATGAGCACCCTCAAGCGACTGGTCAATGACTACCCCACCAAGGCCTATTGGGTGGAGGTGATTGGTCGCATGTCGCAGCAGCCGGGTTTGAATCCGCGCCAAGAACTGAACCTTTACCGCTTGCTGGAGCAAACCGGCAACATGGAAGAAGTGGATGAATACATTGAAATGGCCAATCTGGCCATCAAGGCCGGCTTGCCTGCAGAAGCCTTGCGCGTGTTGAGCAAAGGCTTTGATCAGGGCGTATTGGGCAAAGGCGCAGACGCAACTCTTCACAACAAGCTGCGCGCAGACGCACAGAAGAAAACCCAAGAGGATGCCAAGGGTTTCGCGCCGCTGGAAAAGTCGGCCAAGGATGCGGTGACTTGGGCGGCGGTCGCGGATGTCTATTTCTCACAGCAAAACTGGACTGCTGCGCACGCGGCTTATGCCAAGGCACTGGAGCTGGGCGGCTCCAAACGCGAGAACGAGTTGCGTTTGCATGCGGCGATCAGCCTGTTCCAGTTGGGTCAGAAGGATGGTGCACGCCAGCAGTTGGCCAACATCAAGGGCGATCTGGTTTGGACTGACATGGCCGCTTTGTGGGGGATTTTGGCGCGCTGACAGCCCCCTCGATACCGCCCAACCATGGCGCACAGATCGTTTCTGTGCGCCATTTCTTTTTTTGGGGATGCAGTGGTATCTGGTGGATTTTTGACTGGGTGTAAACCCTATTGCAATCGATTGCAAAGTCGGATAAATTGTCTGCATTGAATCCATCTGTGCAGCCCTGTTGCACATGCGCCAACCTCATGACCCACCTTTCGCACACATCACCGCCGCGTTTGTCGATCTCTCAGATTGTGCAAATGAATGTTGGGTTTTTGGGGTTGCAGTTCAGCTTTGGCCTTCAGCAAAGCAGCATGAGCCCGATTTACAGTTATCTGGGCGCTCAAGAGGCAACTTTGCCGCTGCTCAATTTGGCGGGGCCCATCACCGGTTTGCTGGTACAGCCCATTGTGGGTGCGATGAGTGACAGAACGACATCGCGTTACGGTCGTCGCACGCCGTATTTTCTGGTGGGCGCAATCTTGTGTTCGCTCAGCCTGTTTGCCATGCCCTACAGCTCGGCGCTGTGGATGGCTGCAGCCTTGCTGTGGATTTTGGATGCGGCCAACAACGTCACGATGGAGCCTTATCGGGCCTATGTGAGTGACCGTTTGCCCAAGGATCAGCACGCACCGGGCTACATCATCCAGAGTGCCTTCACCGGATTGGCGCAAACGCTGGCGTATTTGATGCCGTCCATCCTGGTGTGGCTGGGCATGAACAAGGACACGGTGGGCGACAACCACATCCCGCAAATCACACTGGTGTCTTTCATGATCGGTGGCATGATTTCGGTCTCGACCATCGTTTGGTCCATTTGGCGCGTGCCAGAACTGCCCTTGGGCGCTGAACAAAAAGCCCGACTTGCGGCGCAAAAACAAGGTGTTGCAGCGACCTTGCAGGAGATCTGGCTGGCTATCCGAGAGATGCCTGTGCCCATGCGTCAGATGGCTTGGATGAAGCTGTTCCAGTGGATGGCCATGGGCTGGTACTGGCAATACGTGTCCTATTCCATTGCCCGAAGCTTGTTTGACACTTCTGATCCCACGTCCACCGGATTTCGCGATGCCGTCCTGGTCAATGGGCAAATCGGAGGCTTTTACAACGCCGTGTCTTTTGTGACGGCTTTGCTGATGGTGGGTTTTACCAAGCGCTATGGCGCTCCCAAGGTGCACGCCTTGTGCTTGACGCTCTCGGGCATGGGCATGTGGTTCATTCCGCAAATTCAAACGCAAGCCTGGCTGTTCTTGCCCGCCATCGGCGTGGGCCTGGGATGGGCCAGCATCATGGGCAATCCCTATGTCATGTTGGCGCGCAGTGTGCCACCAGAGCGCACTGGCGTTTACATGGGCATCTTCAACATGTTCATCGTGATCCCCTTGTTGCTGGGGGGCTTCATCGTGAATCAGTTGTACGACACCGTGTTTGCCGGTGATCCGCGCAACGTGCTGATGGTGTCTGGCGTGCTGATGGTGTGCGCGGCTTTGGCCACCTTGCGTGTGAAAGTTCCCGATTGAAAAATTTTTAACTTGCGGTAAGCGCCGCAGCTCAGAAAAAGGTGCTTGGGCACCATGACTATGTTCCGTGAATGACGAAAAAATGAAAAACAAGGTTCAGCTGATCACTTATGTCGACCGATTTGGAGGCTCGACACTCTCCCAACTCCAGGCGCTGCTGGATGGCCCATTGGCGGGCGTGTTTGGGGGCGTTCACTTGCTGCCATTTTTTTACAAAATCGATGGTGCCGATGCGGGGTTTGACCCCATTGACCACACCCGTGTGGATGATCGTCTGGGCGGGTGGGACGACATCAAACGCTTGACGGGCACGGCCGATGTGATGGCCGATGTGATCGTCAACCACATGTCTTCAGAATCGCCTCAGTTCATCGACTATTCCCAAAAAGGCAGCGCTTCGGAATATGACGGCCTGTTCCTGACCATGGAAGCGGTGTTTCCTGATGGCGCGACCGAGAAAGATTTGCTCGCGGTCTACCGGCCACGCCCAGGCATGCCGTTCACGGTGACGACCTTGGCCAATGGCGAGCGTCGGCTGCTGTGGACCACGTTCACGCCTCAACAAATTGACATCGATGTGCACACCCCCGCAGGCAAGGCGTATCTGGAATCGATCCTGCAAAAGCTGTCGCAAAGCGGCGTCACCATGGTGAGGCTGGATGCGGTGGGTTACGCGATCAAGAAAGCCGGTGCCAACTGCTTCATGATGCCCGAGACCTTCGAGTTCATCAAAGCCTTTGCGCAGCGCGGGCGTGAGTTGGGTCTGGAAGTTCTGGTGGAAATCCACTCGTACTACAAGCGCCAAATGGAGATCGCCAAGCAAGTGGACTGGGTCTATGACTTTGCCTTGCCGCCACTCGTCTTGCATGCCCTCGAGTTTGGCCGCAGTGCACCGCTGCGGGCATGGTTGGATCAGCGCCCAGTCAACGCGGTGACGGTGCTCGATACCCACGATGGCATTGGCATCATCGACATCGGCGCCGATGCTGCTGACCGTGTCAACAACCCGGGACTGGTGCCTCCTGCTGAGCTGGACGAGCTGGTGGAGCGCATGCACCGCAATTCAAAAGGTGAAAGTCGACAGGCCACCGGTGCAGCCGCATCCAACCTCGACTTGTACCAGGTCAATTGCACATTCTTTGATGCAATGGGCCGCAATGAATCGGCCTATCTGGTGGCGCGTGCCATCCAGTTTTTTGTGCCGGGTGTGCCTCAGGTGTACTACGTAGGCTTGCTGGCGGGCGAAAACGACATGGACCTGCTGGCGAAAACCAAAGTGGGGCGCGACATCAATCGCCACTTTTATTCGCGTGAAGAAGTTTTGCAAGGTATTCAAAAACCGGTGGTCGCACGCCTTCTGGATTTGATCCGTTTGCGCAATGATCACCCCGCCTTCCATGGTGTGTTCAGCCATGCAGCGACGGCGGAGCATGCATTGACCTTGTCCTGGACTGCAGGCGAAGACGCGATCCGCCTGGAGGTGGATTTGCGTGCCAAAACCGGTGTGATTCATTTCAGCTCGCCCCTCGGTGAGCAGCAATTTGCACTGCACTGAAAAACGGGGCATCGGCCCCAGATCATGAAAAAAAGAACAAGCCGGTCATTGACGTGACCGGCTTTTTGTCCAACTGGAGCAAGAAATGGAAAACAGCAATCGTCAAATTCGCAGCATTGTCATCGTGGGCGGTGGTTCGGCCGGCTGGATGGCCGCTGCATCCTTGTCCAATGCTTTGACTCAGGGTTGTGAGATCACGCTGATCGAGTCCGATGAAATCGGCACCGTGGGTGTTGGCGAAGCCACCATCCCGCCCATCAAGACACTCAACCGTACGATGGGATTGGACGAGGCGGAGTTCATGCGCCGTACACAAGGCACGTTCAAGCTCGGTATCCAGTTCATCGACTGGGCTCAGCAAGGTCACAGCTATTTTCACCAGTTCGGCCCGCACGGTGTGCAGTTTGACTATTCCCCCTTGCACCAGTATTGGCTCAAAAGCCGTCAGTACCAGGACATGCCATCGATCGATGAATATTCGATGGCCTGGGCTGCGGCAAGTCGAGGCAAGTTTGACCGTCCCAGCCAGGACCCCCGGCAAGTGACGTCGATGTACGACTATGCCTACCACTTCGACGCGGGCCTCTATGCCAAATACTTGCGAGAGGTGTCCGAAAAGCGCGGCGTCAAACGCCTCGAAGGCAAGATCGTCCATGTGGATTTGCGCTCAGGTGATGGTTTTGTCGAGAAGGTCCGGCTGGCCGATGGGCGAGAAGTTGCAGGCGATTTGTTCATCGATTGCTCGGGTTTTCGAGGTCTTCTGATCGAAGAGGCTTTGCATACTGGCTATGAAGACTGGAGCCACTGGTTGCCTTGCGACCGTGCCATGGCGGTGCCCTGTGAATCGGCAGGTGATCCCTTGCCCTACACGCGTGCGACAGCGCGTGAAGCCGGTTGGCAATGGCGCATCCCATTGCAACACCGCATTGGCAATGGCTATGTGTTTTGCAGCCAGTTCATGAGCGAAGACGAGGCCGCATCGCTGCTGTTGCAGCGTCTGGACGGCAAGGCATTGGCCGATCCTCGTCCGTTGCGTTTCACCACCGGTCGGCGCAAGAAATTCTGGAACAAAAACGTGATCGCCCTGGGTCTGTCCAGTGGTTTCATGGAGCCGTTGGAGTCCACCAGCTTGCACCTGGTGCAGTCGGGCATATCCAAGTTGCTGGCCTTGTTTCCTGACCGTGATTTCGATCCGATTGTTTCTGACGAATACAACCGCTTGGGCAATGCCGAGTTTGAGCGGATTCGTGATTTTCTGGTCTTGCACTACAAGCTCACCACAAGAGACGATTCGCCTTTGTGGCGCTACACCTCTGCCATGAGCATTCCCGATTCACTCCAGTACAAGATGGCGCATTTCAAACGCTATGGCCGCATCGTGACCGATGGCTATGATTTGTTTGGGCCCTCCAGCTGGCTGGCTGTGCAGTTAGGTCAACTCAACATGCCTGAACGCCACGATCCGCTGGTGGATCACCGCCGTGTGGATGGGGACAACACCCTCAAACAACTGCGCAAAGCCATGAATGCTGCGGCAGACAACATGCCTACGCACATGGCCTTCATCCGCCGCCACTGTGCCGCGTCATGATGGGTATGAAATGACGCTGCCAAATACACCACAACACAGACCAGCCTACCATTTCACGCCTCAGGCCCATTGGATGAACGATCCGAATGGTCTGGTTTTTTATGAGGGCGTGTACCACCTGTTTTTTCAGTACCACCCTCACAGCAGCGTGTGGGGGCCGATGCACTGGGGACATGCCACAAGCCGTGATCTGGTGCATTGGCAAGAGCATGCCCTTGCATTGGCGCCTGACGAGTTGGGCATGATTTTTTCAGGCAGCGTTGTGTTCGATGCTCACAACACTTCAGGCTTGGCACCACAAGGTCAGGCTCCGTTGGTGGCCATATTTACCCACAGCCAGCCATCAACTGAAGCGCTGGGTTCGCCTCACCAGCATCAAAGTCTGGCCTGGAGTCTGGATGCGGGGGCAACTTGGCAAAAATACCAGGGCAACCCCGTTCTGCAAAGTCCTGGGCTGAAGGACTTTCGCGATCCCAAGGTGTTCTGGCATGCCACGACAGCCCGTTGGGTGATGAGTGTCGCTTGTGGTGACCACATCGCCTTTTATGCATCCGAGGACCTCAAGAACTGGTCGATGCTCAGTCGCTTTGGCCAGGCTATGGGTGCGCACGGCGGGGTATGGGAGTGTCCTGATCTTGTGGCTTTGACCTTGCACGGTCGAGAGCGTTGGGTGCTTCTGGTCAGTGTGACCTCAGGAGGTCCGCAAGGGGGTTCTGCGACGCAATATTTTGTCGGCGATTTCGATGGCCGCACATTCACGGTTGAACATGCCGATGTCCGCTGGCTGGACTGGGGCCCAGACAACTATGCCGGGGTCACCTGGAGCAACACGCCAGGGCGTTGCTTGTTCATAGGCTGGATGAGCAATTGGCTGTATGCCGCCAAATTACCGACAGCTCCTTGGCGCGGTGCCATGACGCTGCCCAGAGAGCTTCAATTGCGTGAAGTGGATGGTCATGCTTGGCTTTGCACGCCAGTGGCCGCAGAGGTTGAAAGCGCTTTTCAGTCAGGCTCTGTCATTCATGTCCAAACATCACATGATCTTTCACAGGCACTGGCGAATTCGCAAGGACGATGCCGATTGACATTGACCGCTGATGCTGCAACGCCTTGGGCTTTGCAGCTTTCAAATGCGCAGGGCGATATCTGGCGTTTGCACTACAAGCCTGAGACACGTCAGTTTGGGGTGGATCGCACAATGGCTGGCCAATCAGACTTTCATCCCGAGTTTGCGGCTTGCCATCTGGCCCCTCGCTTGGCTCATTCCTCCGTCATTCACCTCCAGGTTTACCTGGATGCTTGTTTGATGGAAACGATTGCGGATGATGGCTTGAGCGCCATCACGAGTCTGAGTTTTCCTTCTTCGACATGGACAGGCATCGAGAGAGAGGGAAATGTGGATGTTTCCTTACAAACCTTATAAACAAAAGCTTTCTAGCTTGGCGTAACACATTGGTAACCTGAAAATATTGTCATATTTGCGCAACATTCAAGGGTTTTCACCAAATTGCAATCGATTGCAAAAAAGCTTTAATTCACCTGTCTAGTTTGAAGATTCGACTAGTCCATTCATTCACACCCAGGAGATACGATGAAAAAGATCCCCAGCTACACCCCTGTAGCATTTGCCGTGGCAGCTTTGCTGCAAGCGGGCGTTGTTCAAGCCCAAGAAAGTCTGAAGCTCGACGAAGTCGTCGTGACCAGTTCTTCGACTGCCAAATCCAAAATGCGCAGCTCGGTTTCCGTGACCGACATCGACCAAGATGCCGTCAAGGATTTCGGTGCACGTACCGAATCTGAAGTGTTGCTGTTGATCCCCGGTATCCGCACCGAAGCAACAGCCGGTCCTGGCGGTAACGCCAACATCTCTGTTCGTGGTTTGCCTATTTCTTCGGGTGGTTCCAAGTACGTTCAGATTCAGGAAGACGGTCTTCCTACCGTTCAGTTCGGCGACATGATGTTCTCGAACAACGACTACTGGACACGTTTTGACAACAACGTTGACAGCATCCAGACGCTGCGTGGCGGCTCTTCTTCTGTGTACGCATCGCACGCTCCTGGCGCTGTGATCAACTACATGAGCAAGACCGGTAAAGAAAAAGGCGGCTCGATTGGCATCACAAAAGGTTTGAACTTCAATGAAACCCGGGTGGATGGTGATGTGGGTGGTCGCATTTCGGATGACACCTATTTCCATGTGGGCGGTTACTTCCGTGATGGCGAAGGCGCGCGTCAAGCTGCACCAGGCGCTTTGCATGGCTATCAGGTCAAAGCCAACTTCACCAAAGAATTCAACGGCACTAAAGGTTATGTCCGTTTGAATCTGAAGGCTTTGGATGAAACTGCACCAACAACACCTCAAACATTCTTGACAGCCACATCGACCAATGGCTCATTGTCCAATTTCGGTAATGCACGTGGTTTCAATGGTCTGTATGACTCGCAGTACTCCAAGTTCAACAGCACATTCCCAGCGATGGATCCGGTGACGGGTCAAATTTCGCAGTCTTCGTTGACCAACGGCATCACATCCAAGTCCAAGTCGGTTGGCTTTGAATTCCACAACGAACTGAACAACGGCTTCACTGTTGATAACAAGTTCCGTGTGTCGCAAAACGCTGGCGCATTCCAGACTCAATTCTGGGATGTGAAGACCCTGAGCAGCGCATTGACTGGTTTGACGGGTGCGTCGTATGCGAAGTACTTGAATGGCCCTAAGGCAGGACAAGTCGTGACGGATGCGAACCTGGCTTCTGGCTTGGTGTCCACAGGTGGTGCGATCAATGTGCAAACACCAGACATGGGCAACTTCGTGAACGACTTTTCTGTCACCAAGATCGGAAGAGCGTCGTGTAGGGAAAGAGTGTCTTCGCCTGTGT
>ERZ650303.568-NODE-568-length-11342-cov-5.046071_pt1 | contig 11342 bp, 9 predicted proteins | sample MGYA00376239_ERZ650303 | MGnify/ENA primary metagenome ERZ650303 (study PRJEB26733, sample SAMN07839262) | wastewater metagenome | biome: small river; feature: stream; material: water | place: USA: North Carolina | collected 2016-04-05 ... | reverse complement strand
GATCTACACAGGCGAAGACACTCTTTCCCTACACGACGCTCTTCCGATCTCATGTCCCAGATTGCCGATGCACCCGTACAGATCGTATGTGCCGGGCGTACGGATGCTGGCGTCCACGCCACCGGCCAGGTGATCCACTTTGATGCACCGGTTGTCCGACCGGATTCGGCCTGGGTGCGTGGGGTAAACGCCCTGTTGCCCGACTCCTGTGCTGTGCGCTGGGCTAAACCGGTGACGGCAGAATTTCATGCCCGGTTTAGTGCCACCGGCCGTCGTTATCGTTACATCCTGCTTAATCGCCCGGAGCGCGCTGCCATTTTTGCCGGTCGGGCAGGGTGGTTCCATCGTCCGCTGGATGTCGATGCCATGGCGGTGGCAGCGCAGTCGATTGTCGGTACACATGACTTCAGTGCCTTTCGTGCCGCTGAGTGTCAGGCCAACAGCCCGGTACGCACCCTCACCGAATCGCGTGTGCATCGTCAGGGCGATTGGCTAGTCTTTGATTTCGCCGCTAACGCCTTTCTACAGCACATGATCCGTAACCTGGTTGGCGCCCTAGTCTATGTGGGCAAAGGTGCTGAGCCGGTCACGCTGATGACTGACTTGCTGGCACAAAAAGACCGGACCATTGCGCCACCAACTTTTATGCCGGATGGCCTGTATCTGACGGCGGTCGATTATGATGCGGGTTGGGGCTTGCCTGCTGCCGGGCAGTCGGGCGACCCGCTCCAGATCTTCAATTTCTGATTTACGACACATCATGACATTGCACGCCAAACCGAGAATCAAAGTCTGCGGCCTGACCCGTTTGGAAGACGTGCAGGCAGCCGTGGCTGTCGGGGTCGATGCCATCGGCCTCGTGTTTTATGCCGATAGCCCCCGCCATGTGACGATTGAGCAGGCCAAGGGGCTGGCAAAAGCCATTCCGCCGTTCGTTACCATCGTCGGATTGTTTGTCAATGCCTCACGGGCAGAAGTAAACCGCGTGATCGAAGAAGTTCCGTTGAATTTGCTGCAATTTCATGGGGATGAAACGGTAGATCAGTGCGAAGGCTTCGGCTTGCCCTACCTGCGCGCGGCACGCGTCCGGCCGGGGGTCGATCTGTTAGAATTCGCTACGCAATTCCCTTCGGCGCGCGCCCTGTTGCTCGACACCTGGACCCCGGCTTATGGCGGGAGTGGGGAGTCGTTCGATTGGTCGCTGGCGCCGTCTTCCTGTCCTTTGCCGGTGATTCTGTCCGGCGGGCTGAATCCTGACAATGTGGCTGAGGCCATTCGTCAGGTAAAGCCAGTGGCAGTCGATGTGTCTTCCGGGGTGGAAAGTGCCAAAGGCATTAAAGATGCCGACAAAATTCGAGCCTTTGTCGATGCCGTTCGCGGTATGTGATGCAGGTAGCCATACAGTAGTCAGGAAATTCGCTTCATGAAACCCTACGATTTGCCAGATGCCCGCGGTCACTTTGGTCCCTATGGTGGTTCCTTTGTGTCAGAAACGCTGGTTGCTGCGCTTGAAGAGCTTAAGCATGCCTACGATCACTACAGTCGTGATCCGGCTTTCATCGCAGAATTCAATAGTGAACTGAAGCATTTCGTTGGTCGCCCGAGCCCGATTTATCACGCCAAGCGTTGGAGTGAAATTCTGGGTGGTGCGCAGATCTATCTGAAGCGTGAAGACCTCAATCACACCGGCGCCCACAAGATTAACAATACGATTGGTCAGGCATTGCTGGCCAATCGTATGGGCAAGAAGCGCGTGATCGCAGAAACCGGTGCGGGTCAGCACGGTGTGGCTTCGGCAACCGTAGCGGCCCGTTTTGGCATGAAGTGCGTGGTGTACATGGGTGCTGAAGACGTGGGTCGTCAGTCGGCCAATGTCTATCGTATGAAGCTGCTTGGTGCGGAAGTCGTGCCAGTGGAAAGCGGGTCTCGTACGCTGAAAGATGCGCTTAATGAAGCGATGCGCGATTGGGTGACCAACGTTGAAGATACCTTCTACATTATCGGTACCGTTGCTGGCCCACATCCGTACCCGATGATGGTGCGTGATTTCAATTCCGTGGTGGGCAAGGAGTGCGTCAAGCAGATGCCGGATATGGTCGGTCGTCAGCCGGATGCTGTCATTGCCTGTGTGGGTGGTGGTTCTAACGCCATGGGTATTTTCTATGATTACATTCCGCACGAGCACGTTAAGCTGATCGGTGTGGAAGCTGCTGGTGACGGTATTGATACACCCCGTCATGCAGCATCGTTGCAATTGGGTAAGCCGGGCGTGCTGCACGGCAATCGTACCTATCTATTGCAGGATGAGAACGGTCAGATTGTTGAAACGCACTCCGTGTCAGCTGGCCTGGATTATCCGGGGGTGGGTCCAGAACACGCCTGGTTGAAAGATAGCGGTCGCGCTGAATACGTCGGTGCAACGGATAAAGAAGCGCTGCAGGCCTTTCATGATCTGTGCCGTATCGAAGGTATTATCCCTGCGCTGGAATCTAGCCATGCGCTGGCCTATGCTGCCAAGTTGGCACCGACATTACCCAAGGACAAGATTCTTCTGGTAAACCTGTCGGGTCGTGGCGACAAGGATCTGCATATTGTTTCCGAAGCCAGTGGTATGGAATTCTATTGCCGTCAGAGTTGCCGCACGGCTTTCGCGAAAGCGGGTATGCGGGTTAACGATAGCAATGTGGAGGCTAAGTAATGGGTCGCATTACCGACACCTTTGCCGCCCTGGCCACACAGGGCAAGAAGGGCCTCATCCCTTACATTATGGCGGGCGATCCATCGCCTGCGCTTACCGTTGATCTGATGCACGCCCTCGTTGAGGGTGGGGCAGATGTGATCGAACTCGGTGTGCCGTTTTCGGATCCGATGGCCGATGGTCCGGTGATTCAACGCGCAGCCGAACGTGCCATTGCACAAGGTATTGGTCTACATCAAACCCTGGCTATGGTTGCCGAATTCCGTAAGCAGGATCAGGAGACCCCGATCGTGCTGATGGGCTACGCCAATCCAATTGAGAGCATTGGTCAGACGGCTTTTGTGGCTGCTGCTAAAGCCGCTGGTGTCGATGGTGTGCTGGTGGTGGATTACCCACCCGAAGAGTCCGAAGATTTTGCCAATCAGCTACGTGCTGTGGATATGGATCCGATCTATCTGTTGGCACCGACCTCTACCGAAGAGCGCATTGCCGCTGTGGCCAAGGTTGCCAGCGGCTATCTGTACTATGTATCCCTGAAGGGTGTTACGGGTGCCGGGCATCTGGATCTGCATGAAGTTTCGCAACGTATTCCGCAAATCCGCAATCGCACTGGCTTGCCGGTGGGTGTGGGTTTTGGTATCCGTGATGCCAGTACCGCAGAACGTCTGGCGGGTATGGCCGATGCTGTTGTCGTGGGCAGCCGCCTGATCGACGCCATGACTGATGTGCCACAAAGCGAGGCGCGAGCCGCTTTGCTGGCTGTGATGAAAGATATTCGTGCCGGCGTCGATAAAGCCGCCGGTAAAAAGTAATTTAAGTAATCAACGCATATTAGGAGCACGCGATGAACTGGGTTAACAAACTGCTGCCCCCGAAGATCAAACGCGCCGATGGTCAGCGCAAGAGCACCTTGCCTGAAGGTCTATGGTGTAAGTGCCCAAATTGTGAAGCGGTGCTTTACACGGCTGATCTTGAAGCCAATATGCAGGTTTGCCCGAAGTGTGAACATCACCATCGCGTGAAGGCACGTGCCCGTCTGGATATGCTGATGGATGCGCATGGCCGCGTTGAAATCGGTACTGAAGTGCGCCCTAAAGATGCGCTCAAGTTTGTTGATAGCCGCCCGTACCCGGTGCGCGTGGAAGAAGCCCAGAAGCAGACGAGCGAAACTGATTCGCTGGTTGTAATGCAAGGCTCGATCGAAGCAGAGCCCGTGGTAGTTGCCTGTTTTGAATTTGAATTCATGGGCGGTTCCATGGGATCGGTGCTGGGCGAACGCTTTGTGCGTGGTGTCCGTGCCGCTATTGAAAACAAATGTGGCTTTGTCTGTATCACCGCCTCGGGTGGTGCCCGTATGCAGGAAGGCCTGTTTTCGCTGATGCAGATGGCCAAGACCACGGCTTCGATTTCCGAGTTGGCCCGTCATGGCCTGCCGTTCATTACCGTGCTTACCGATCCGACGATGGGCGGTGTATCGGCGTCGTTCGCCTTTGTGGGTGATGTGGTGATTGCCGAGCCGAATGCGCTGGTGGGCTTTGCTGGCCCACGTGTGATCGAACAGACCGTGCGTGAGAAATTGCCGGAAGGCTTCCAACGTGCCGAGTTCCTGCTCGACAAGGGTGCGATCGACATGATCGTTCATCGCAAATCACTGCGTGACGAGTTGTCATCGCTACTGCGCATCCTCCGTAAGGAGCCGGTGAGCTCTTAAGCTTTCCTGTCGGACCAACATGCAAAATCTAGATCAGTGGCTGGCCCACATTGAGGCCATGCACCCGCGTGGGGTTGCGGGTATTGAACTGGGTCTGGATCGGGTCAAAGTCGTTAGTGAAAAACTCGGCCAGCAGGCTGCGCTTACCGCATCGGGTGTACCCATCATCATGGTCGGCGGCACGAATGGCAAAGGCTCAGTCGTTGCCTATCTGTCCAACATGCTGGACAGAGCCGGCTACAAAGTCGGCACCTATACCAGCCCACACCTGATTCATTTCAACGAACGCGTTCGTATTAATGGGGTATCAGCACCGGATGAGGCGCTGATTGCTGCGTTTGAAGAGGTAGAAGCGGCGCGTCTGGCAGTTGATATTGCGCTGACTTATTTTGAATTCACCACGCTGGCAGCCATCCAGGTATTTCTCAGGGCCGGTGTTGATGCCCTGGTGCTAGAAGTCGGATTAGGTGGCCGCCTGGATGCCGTGAACCTCTATGAGCCGGATGTCTCGGTGATTACGGGTATCTCACTTGATCATCAGGATTATCTGGGTGACACACGGGAAGCCATTGCGCTTGAGAAGATCGGTATTGCACGTCCGGGCAAACCCATCGTGGTTGCCGAGCCGGATATGCCGTTGCCGGCACTCAAGAAACTCGCAGACATTGGCGCCAAGGTCTATCTGATTGGCGAAGCTTTCGGTTTTGAGCCATTGCCCGGCGAAGAGGGTTTGCCGAGCATTCAATGGCGCTATTGGTTACGTCAGCCGGGTACCAAGCCGGAAGACATGCAGCGGCGGGGCGGTCTGGCCTATCCCGGTCTGCGCGGCAAGATTCAACTCTTGAATGCGGCCACAGCCATGACGGTGATGGATTGCCTACAGGATCGGCTGCCGGTTGCCATGGGTGCTGTTCGCCGCGGTCTGTTAGAAACCGAATTGGCCGGGCGTTTCCAGGTGATTCCCGGGCCGCCAGATCTGGTACTGGATGTTGCGCATAACCCGGATGCCGCAAAGGTGCTGGCCAATAACCTGAGCCATTTGCCCTTTGCCCATACGCAACACGGCATTGTGGGCATGATGGCCGATAAGGATCTGGTAGGTGCGCTCACGCCCCTCATCAAACCCATTACCCGCTGGTATCTCACCCCATTGGATAATCCGCGTTCGGCCACTGTGGCACAACTGCGGGAAACCTTAAATGATCTGGGGGTTAAAGACGCCCAGATTGAAACCTACGAAAATCCCCGAAGTGCTTATGCTGCAGCACGAAAAAACGCTGCCGAGAGTGATAGAATTGTGGCCTTCGGTTCTTTCCTCACAGTAGCTGATGTCCTCAAGGACTTGGGCAGAACGGCATGAAGCCAGATACTCCAGAATCAGATAGCCAGCAGGACCTTAAAAGACGCGCTCGTCGCCGTCTGCTAGGTGCTGCCTTCTTCGTCATTATCGTGGCAGCCGTGCTGCCCATGGTGATGGATACCACGCCGCCACCGCAGCTCAATGATTTCCGTATCGTGACGGAAGCAGAGAAGCAGGCTGCCGCTGCACCAGTGGTTGTGCCGCCACCAGAAGCAGTGCCGGCGAGTGCTGCGCCTGCAGCGCAAGGCGAAATCAAAGAAGCCGCAACCGACACGAAATCAGCCGAAGCTTCTGCTACGCCTGCGCCGGTAGATGCTAAACCCGTGGTCGTTGCACAATCGGCTGCTGAGGTTAAATCTGAACCGGCTAAACCGGCAGAGAAGCCTGTTGAAAAACCAGCTGAAAAGAAAGCTGCTGATAAGCCGGTAGAAAAAACGGCAGATAAGAAACCAGCGGATAAGCCTGCCGATAAAGCAGCAGAAAAGAAGCCAGCTGATAAACCTGCAGAAGCCAAAAAAGATACCAAAGACAGCAAAGAGCCTGTTCAGGCGGGTCAGTACTACATCCAGGTGGGTGTGTTTGCTGATGCAGACAACGTGAAGCAGGTACGTAGTAAGCTGAATGGCCAGGGCATTTCCAGCTGGACTGAAGTGGCTACCGGCAACCTGGCAGGCAAAACGCGCGTTAAGGCCGGCCCTTTCTCTAGCAAAGAAGCTGCAGACAAAGCCCTCGCCAAAATTACCAAGGCCGGTTTGAACGGCCTCGTCGTCAAAAAATGATCCATACCCTAACCGGGCGCCTTGGGTGATATGACCGGTTTCGATTACGCCGTTATCGCTATTCTTGCTGCCTCGGTCCTATTGGGTGCCTGGCGTGGCATGGTCAGCGAAGTGATGTCGCTGGGTTCCTGGGTAGTGGCGTTTCTGGTGGCGCGTGAATGGGGTGAAGCCGTAGGCACCAAGCTGTTGGCGCCGTACCTCACAGTCACTTTCTGGCAAATTGCCGGTGGCTGGATTCTGCTCTTTATTGCTTCGATTCTGTCAGTGTCTATTTTTCGGGCACTCATCCGTAAAACGATCCACGCCATTGGCTTGGGCTTTTTCGATCGCACGCTGGGCATGGCATTTGGTGCCGCTCGCGGCGCATTGCTGATTCTGCTTCTGGTAGCCATTGGGGGCATGACCCATCTACCCGAAGAACTCTGGTGGAAAGAGGCGCGTCTGGCGCCACTGACCGAACAGGGTGTGTCGTATATCAAGCCCTGGTTGCCCGATGATCTGGCCAAGCACATTGCTTTTGCCGACACGCTCAACCAGATGGCGCCGCAATTGGCGCCCCAACTTCTTCTAATCAAGTAATCGAGACTAACCATGTGCGGGATTATTGGCGTCGTTGCAACCACTCCGGTCAATCAGCTGTTATATGACGGGCTGATGGTGCTCCAGCATCGCGGTCAGGATGCAGCAGGTATTTCTACGGCTGAAGGCAGTACCTTTCACATGCATAAAGGCCCGGGCCTGGTGCGTGATGTATTCCGTACGCGCAATATGCGGGCGCTGCCAGGCAACTGGGGTATCGGCCACTGCCGTTATCCAACAGCTGGTTCGGCCTACAACTTTGCTGAGGCGCAACCGTTCTATGTGAACTCGCCATTTGGCCTCATGCTGGCGCACAACGGCAACCTCACCAACGCTGAAGAATTGAAGCAACAGCTGTTCAAGCTGGATCTGCGTCACATCAACACCAACTCCGATTCCGAAGTGTTGCTCAACGTGCTGGCACACGAACTGCAACGTGCGGCTAACGGCACAAAGCTTGATCATCGGGCCATCTTTAATGCGGTGCGTGGTGTACACAAGCGTGTGCGCGGTGCATATGCCGTGGTCGTGATGATTGCCGGTTATGGTCTGCTTGCATTCCGTGACCCGTTTGGTATTCGTCCCCTGGTGCTGGGTAAGAATGAAACGCCGGAAGGCGCAGAGTGGATGCTGGCCTCTGAATCCGTACCGCTAGACTCGTTGGGTTTTGAGCGTGTTGATGACGTAGCACCGGGTGAAGCAGTCTTCGTTGATCTGGATCGCAACATGGTGCGTGAACAGTGTGCAGAAAAGCACGAGCTGTCACCATGCCTGTTCGAGTATGTCTATTTGGCCCGTCCGGATTCCACGCTGGATGGCGTGTCGGTGTATGAAACCCGTTTGAAGATGGGTGAAACGCTGGCCGCCAAGGTGCGCAAAGTCATCGATCCGAAAGATATCGATGTGGTGATCCCGATTCCGGATTCATCGCGTCCAGCCGCCTTGCAAATGGCACAGGCACTGGGCATTCCGTTCCGTGAAGGCTTCGTAAAGAATCGCTATATCGGTCGCACCTTCATCATGCCGGGTCAATCGACTCGAAAGAAGTCCGTACGTCAGAAATTGAACACGGTACCGCATGAGTTTGCCGGTAAGAATGTCATGCTGGTGGATGACTCCATCGTACGCGGTACGACCAGCCACGAAATCGTGGAAATGGCCCGTGCCGCCGGTGCCAAGAAAGTCTACTTTGCTTCGGCGTCGCCGCCGGTGCGCTTCCCCAATGTGTACGGTATTGATATGCCAACCCGTGGCGAACTTATCGCTACCGGTCGTACCGACGCGCAGATCGCCGCATTGATTGGTGCCGATGAACTGGTATATCAGGATCTGGAAGCGCTGGAAGAGTCCGTGCGTTCTTGTAATCCTAATATCGCCGGTTTTGATGATTCCTGCTTTACCGGTTGCTACATCACCGGTGACGTTGATGCAGCCTATCTGGATGCCGTCGAAAAATCACGCGAGAAGCCTGCTGCACCAACCGCCAGCAACGAAGAAGATGATGAAGGTGGTAACGCTGCCCAGCAGATCGAAATGTTTGTCCGTCGCCCGGGCCAGGAATAATTGCATCAATCATGACCACGAATAAAAAACTGCCTGAAGGTCTTGCTACCGAAACACTTGCTGTACGGGCAGGGATGAATCGTAGTGCGCATAACGAACATAGCGAAGCGCTGTATCTAACGTCCAGCTTTGTTTTCGAGAACGCAGCACAGGCAGCGGTGCGTTTTTCCGGTGAAGAAGAGGGCAATGTGTACGCCCGCTTTACTAACCCGAGTGTCACGCTGTTTGAAGAGCGCCTCGCAGCGCTGGAAGGCGCCGAAGCATGCATTGGCACCGCCAGCGGCATGGCAGCGATTACCTCGCTGGTAATGGCCAATCTCAGTGCCGGTGATCACATCGTCGCATCGAGCTCGCTGTTTGGTTCTACCATTCAATTGCTCGGCACCATCATGCCGCGCTTCGGCATTGAAACCACCTTTGTGTCGCAAACCGACGCCGTTGAGTGGGATAAGGCCGTTCGCCCGAATACCAAACTGCTGTTCTGCGAAACACCATCGAATCCGCTGACGCAGATCGCTGATATTCGCGCACTGTCAGCTATCGCTAAAAAGCACAATATCCTGCTGGCAGTCGATAACTGCTTCTGCACGCCGATTCTGCAAAAGCCGCTCGAATTAGGCGCGGATGTTGTGGTTCATTCGGCGACCAAGTACCTGGATGGCCAGGGTCGCGTGCTGGGTGGGGCCGTTTGCGGTAACAAAGAGATCGTTGAAAAAGTATTCCTTTTCTTGCGCACTACTGGCCCAACACTATCTGCCTTTAACGCCTGGATACTGGGTAAGGGACTAGAAACCCTGTCGATTCGTATCAAAGCCCAATCGGCATCCGCGCTGGAACTGGCCAAGTGGCTAGAAGCACACCCCGGTGTGGAACGTGTGTATTACCCGGGGCTGCCCTCACACCCACAGCACCAGCTGGCTATGCAGCAGCAGAAGTCGGGTGGGGCCATTGTCAGCTTTGAAGTGAAGGGTGGCAAAGATGCTGCCTGGCGTGTGATAGACTCCTGTCAGTTGTTGTCGATCACCGGTAATCTCGGTGACACCCGCACGACGCTAACGCATCCGGCTTCTACCACGCATGGTCGAATTACACCGGAAGCCAGAGCAGTCGCAGGCATTCATGACAATCTGCTGCGTATCGCAGTAGGCCTGGAAGCGGTAGACGACATTTGTAACGACCTGGCACGCGGCCTCTCTGCAAACTGATTGCACTGCCGCCTGACCGGTTCGAATTTAAGTCCGATTTCGGTTCTCTTTAGATTTTTAGCCGGTTAGCCCCCGAGGGCAACAAATATGTCTTTCGAACAGTTTTCTCTTTCCGAGCAGCGCATCAAGGCCATTCAGGATGCCGATACCTCTGGTGCGGCTGCGCCAACGCCTGTACAGGCTGCGCTGATTCCATTGGTGCTCACTGGCAAAGATGTGCTGGTATCTGCCCCGGCTGGTTCCGGTAAAGCTGCGGCGTATGCCATTCCGACGCTGGATCTCTTGCTTCAGGATGACCCGGCAACCATGCAGGAACCGGGCCGTGGCCCACGTATTCTGGCTTTGGTACCAACGCGTGAAGTGGCGCTGCAGGTGCTGGATGCCTTCCGCACCTATGGCCGTCACGATGCCTACTACTCGTTTGCCGTCTATGGCGGCGTGAGTATGCATCCGCAGATCCAGGCGCTGGAGCGTGGTGTGGATGTGCTGATCGCCACCCCGGGCCGTTTGCTCGACCATCTGGGGCAGGGCCATGTGAATCTGGATCGTGTACGTGTTGTCATCTTCGACGAAGTCGATCGCATGATGGACATGGGACAGGCAGCCGAACTCGAGCGCCTCTATCCGCTGCTGCCAGCTGCTCGCCAGACCGTTGTCGTTGCCAGCTCGCTGGGTGATGACATCCGTAGTTTTGCCGATGGCCTACTCAAGTATCCGGAAGAAGTCGTGATTGATCGGGGTGATGATGTCACCACCCGCGTTCATCAGCGCTTCATTGCCGTAGATCCGCATCGCAAACGTGATCTGATGACGCAGCTGTTCCGCGACGAAGCCTGGCCGCGTTCACTTGTATTTGCCCGCACAAAATTTGGTGCCGAAGGCTTGGCCCGTAAGCTCGCCAAAGGCGGCGTTACGGCCAATGCACTGCATGCACATCGTGGTCAGATGCCACGTGGCCGTGCACTGGAAGAGTTCCAAACCGGTCTACTCAGTGCATTAGTCACCACCGACATGGCGCTGCGTGGTTTCGATATGGATGGCATGCAGCGGGTCGTGCATTACGATCTACCGGCCGTGCCTGATGATTACCCATCGCGCTTGAATCGCGTACTCAATGGCGAAGATGGTCGCGTGGGCGATACGGTTGCTTTTGTCACTCACGATGACGCCGTACTGCTTAAATCCATTGAGCGAATTCTGGGCGCCGAGATTCATCCAGAAATCATTCCCGGTTACGAACCCATGTCGCCGGAAGCGCTGGCTGAATACCAGGCTGAACAAGCTGCCAAGTATGCCGCTGATCCGCGTAACGCACGCAATCAACCGGCCGCTACCGGCGAAGAGCCGGCAGAGGGTGCAGATGCCGAAGCCGGTGCTGAATTTGATGAAGCAGAAGAAGATCGTCAACCTGTAGAGCTGGATGAAGATGCCAAAGCGCGTGCTGAAG
>ERZ650303.567-NODE-567-length-11347-cov-4.565356_pt1 | contig 11347 bp, 9 predicted proteins | sample MGYA00376239_ERZ650303 | MGnify/ENA primary metagenome ERZ650303 (study PRJEB26733, sample SAMN07839262) | wastewater metagenome | biome: small river; feature: stream; material: water | place: USA: North Carolina | collected 2016-04-05 ... | reverse complement strand
GCAAAACCAACATGGATGGCCTGTCATAAAAAAACAATGCACATCTTAAACCACTTCAAAACTTTACTCAGAAACCCTGCTCTGGCACATTAAGATCCGCTTTCTAATTGAATCCTGAGCGGAATTCCCTCCTGCTCAGCGGCCACGACTTCCGGTTGGGCGATGTTGATCCGATCGGACAACTTGGCATCAACCGCCACCATTTTCTCACGCACAGCCACGGCACGCTGCTCTGCCAGTTGCGTCAGCTGCACATCGGTGATTTTGTAACTTTGAATCAGTTCTGATCGAAGCTGCACATCACGCTCAGCCGTATCAGGCAGCGTTAACAAGCGTTGCCCCAATTGAATACGCCCCACTTGAGCGGCATAGGCCGATTTCAAACCGGATTTAATTTTCGGATCAGTCAGATTGGGGCTTGGCAAAGGTTCATTAATCGCAATGCTGAAACCCGATGCCTGCAAAATTGCGCGATCAGCCATGGCTCGTGCTAGCGCAGGTGCATCCACAGCCGGATCGTAGGTGCCAATGATGACGAGTTTTGATTTAGGTCGCTTCACCAGAAGCGCCGCAAACTTTTCAAGTTTTTCATCATCGGCCGGCGACAGCGCACTTTCCCCCGGTACAAAGACCATGCTCTCCATATTTTCGATACCTAATAAGGCACCGAGCACTTTAAAAGGCGCGGTTGCCACGTTAGCCAGGAGTGTTCTAAAGGCTTGCCAAACCAGGTGGCCTACACTGAACTCCGGCTCATTCACATTGCCCTTGACCGGAATGTTCACGTCAATCATGCCGTCGGAGTCTTCCAGCAAGGCAATCGCCAGCCCGAGCGGTAAGCGAGTCCCTTCATAATCAGCCACCGGCGCACCAAGTTTGATCTTTTTGATCACGAACCGGTTCTTTCCATCCAGCTGACCGTCTTTAGTCACGTAGCGCAGATTCGCATCAATACGCCCATCATCGATCGCATAACCGGCGAAGGTCATTGCATAGGGATTGGTCGTATTGAGGGGAATATTCCGGAAGATCAGGCTGACGTCGTTATTCTGACGCGGATCGGCAAAAGCCAACTGGCCTCTGATCTTGAGACCACCAGACTTAGCGGCACGCCCATCAATCGACACTGAAGCATACCGACCGGGACCATTACTGATCCCTTGCAGATAGCCGTTCAGCTCATTAACATCGACTCGAAACGCCGGTTTAATGGACTCGTCAGCAAAAAACATGGCTCCGTTTTTGATTCTGACACTATGAATATCAAAACGAAATTCAGGTCCGCTCTTTGCTAATGCCGGTGACGACACTGGCGCCTGTACCGTTTCGGCAGCCAGAGGTGTGGGTTGACTGAACACTTCACGAAAATTCGACCTGCGTTGTGCGTTTATCACAAAGCGCAGATTGGGTTGATCAATAACAATGTCGTTGATGGAAACAACGCCCGCTTTATTGCTGTCAGTGGGCAGAACTAAATGTAACTGATTGACCGACGCGTTTGTCCACCCCAGCAAGGTTTCCTTGGCACCGTCCACCTGTGCATTCATGCCTGCAATGGCAAAATCGCCATCAACCGCCAACCCGTCATTCGATTGCGCAATTTTGAAATCACCATTCAGCAAACCTGTTGGCGATACCAGGCGCTGATAGCTAGGCAACGCGGCCAGCCAAGGTGAAACAGAAACTTGCGCCAGAGTAATCGAACCACTGATCCCGGTCTGATGGTCATTCATTTGCCATACGCTGCTGACCTTGCCATCATCCAAACCTAGATCCAGCCTAATGACCATGGCTTCATGCGCATGACGATCAGCGCGCCCGCTGGCCACAACCTTTTTGAACTCTAATGCGCGGGCTGGCACATCTTGTTGGCCAGGCAAGGGTATTTTTACTGCGCCTAGATTGATCGTAAAGCCGGAACGCAATCCGCCGACCACGCCTTCACTATCCTGATTGCTAAAATCTTCAAGCGTCAGATCCATCGGCCCCAGATTGATGGGCGCTTTTTTCAGCCCATCGCGCACAGAAAGACGCGCTCCCTGAATCGCCAAGCTATGAATTGCCAGCTTGATCGGCTTGGATTCAACAGATTCTTCAGGCTGCGTTGCCTGCGCGACGGCCGATACAAATTGCGCCCAGTTCCACGAGGGTGCTTTGTTCGTCGCGTCCGTATCGGCCCGGCTCAACAATAGCTCGGGTTGCTCGATGTGAACGTTGGCTAGACTGACCTTACCCATCAACAGCGGCCAGAAGTCGGCATCCACCGACAGGCTCGCCATTTTTAGCAAATGCTGTCCATTAGCTGCCGTCAGTTCGATACCCGACACATCCGCTTTCAACTGAAACGGCGAGATAACCACATCGGACAGGCTGATTTTGTAACCCACCTGCTGTCCAAATAGAGCGGCCTCGTCTTTTAGATAACCGGGGAGATAAAACCTGACCACTCCCCATGCCAAGAGGACAAGTAACAAAAAGACCGCTGCGAATATTTTACCGATTCTGTTCATAGACTCATATTCGTCAGATTACCGATCACCAGATCTGGATCTGGTACTGACTGCTGCTATACACCTGTCGTAAAGTCATAGGCTCTGTCGAAGTTTATCGCAACAAAACCGAGATAAAACACCTTCCCCTATTGATTTTAATCGCGGGCAGTTTTACCCTTCGCACATGGATTTAACGAAATTAAGCCTGGATGAGCTCCATGCACTCCTCAAGGCGCTACCGAAGGCCATCGCGGCAAAAGAAAACGACGTGGAGTCCGAGGCCGAAGCGGCCGAACGACGCAAGCGGAGTCTGTTTGCCAGCCTAAAAGAATTGGCAGATAAACAGGGCGTCTCGCTCTAGTCACCGGAGTATATGTTGAGCGCCCCTAAACGACTGATAGTCGCTATTACCGGTGCTTCCGGCACGGTCTATGGCGTCCGTCTGCTCGAAGCGCTGAAAGATTCAGGTGTTGAAACCCATCTGGTGATGAGCGATGCCGCTAAGCTGACCATGGCAGCCGAAACAGATTACACACCGGACTCGGTAAGTGCTTTGGCATCAGCAGTTCATGCCCCGAAAAATATTGGTGCGGCCATTGCATCGGGGTCTTTTCTGTCTTTAGGAATGGTCGTGGCACCCTGCTCAGTGCATACCATGTCTGAAATTGCCTGGGGCCAGACGGATAATCTGATTTCGCGCGCGGCCGATGTCATTTTGAAAGAACGTCGCAAGTTGGTGTTGTTGCTCCGTGAAACGCCGCTGCACGCGGGACATATCCGGACAATGGCGCAAGTCACCGAGAACGGTGCCATCGTCATGCCGCCAGTGCCCGCGCTTTATATAAGACCGCAATCGGTGGATGATCTGATTAACCATACCGTAGGCCGGGTGCTGGACCTCTTTGGCCTGGAAAATACTCTGGTACAGCGCTGGAGCGGTCTGGGCAACTGAACCCCGAGCGTTTATTAGTGCCCGGGGTTTCAGCAATTACAAGAGCGGTTTGTCTTCACTCTCGCCGATTTCATAGACAACATTGGCGCGACCAACCAGCAATGGATCAACAGTAGCTATACGCGCCGCATCCTTCTGGTCATAGGCCAGACGATGCAAGACGTAGCGCATGGCATTGAGGCGTGCCCGTTTTTTGCAGTCGGATTTAATGACGATCCAGGGTGCATCGGCAGTATCGGTAGAGAAGAACATGGATTCCTTGGCGCGCGTGTAGTCATCCCATTTATCCAGAGATGCTTTATCAATGGGGGACAGCTTCCATTGTTTGAGCGGATGTTTCTCACGTTCCTTGAAGCGGCGACGCTGTTCGTTCTTGCTGACCGAGAACCAGAACTTGAAGAGGTGGATACCGCTGCGCGCCAGGTTGCGTTCAAATTCGGGCACTTGCCGCATAAACTCATCGTACTCATCCTGACTACAGAAACCCATAACGCGCTCGACACCCGCCCGGTTATACCAGGAGCGGTCAAAAAGCACGATTTCACCACTACTCGGTAGGTGCTGGATATAACGCTGGAAGTACCATTGGCCACGTTCGCTTTCAGTCGGTTTTTCTAAAGCAACCACCCGGGCACCCCGGGGATTCAGGTGCTCCATAAATCGTTTGATCGCCCCACCCTTGCCGGCCGCATCTCGGCCTTCAAACAGGATCACGACCTTCTGACCGGTCTCTTTAACCCATGCCTGTAGCTTCAGCAGTTCGACCTGCAGCTGATACTTGGAACGTTCGTAGTTCTTGCGCAGCATGAGGTTTTTATAAGGATAAGCACCGCCACGCCAGTTATCGGAAAGGACATCGTCCGGCGATGCCTGCGACTTTTCGGTACGCTCATTCGCGTGCGTTAGTGCATTACGCAATACCTGCACCTCATCGGGGGCGGCACCTTCCAGAATAGCAGCTAGGGTATCGGCCACGTGCTGAGTCTGCCCCGGGATATAACCAGCGAGCACATCTTTAAGGGCACCAAGATGACGCGCCTCAGCCGCATCGACGCCGCGGGTCACCATAAATTCGGTCAGGTGCTTTTCATCCATCGCAGGCGGCACATCACCGGCACCGACACGACGGGGGCGCGACTGACGCACAGGCGATTTACGCGCACTGGCTCTGGCATTCACAGGTTTTTTTGCAGCAACGGCTTTTGCCGATGGTTTGGTAATAGGCGTTTTTTTCATGATGAGGTTATAAAAGACAATTTTCCAGTTTACGCCGATCCATTTTGATGCGGGCGAGGATTCTTTGATATAGATCAAAGGTCATATGAACTCTTGGACCCTTCATATAGAATAAAGCACCTAGTTGAAAAGGATTTTTTATGCGCAAACAGCTTAGCGTCGGCCTACCCTCCCGACTGATCGTGGGCTTACTGTCAGCAGCACTCGCCTTGCCAGTAGCGGTGCCCATGGCCCATGCCCAAGATGCCAGCCAGCAAAGCGCTCAGAAGCTGAGCCAGGCCCAGCTTTCAGCACTGGTAGCGCCCATCGCCCTTTATCCGGACTCGCTGGTTTCTCAGGTACTGATGGCCTCAACCTACCCACTGGAGGTAGCCGAAGCCTATAACTGGCAAAAATCGAACAGCCGTTTAAGTGGCAGCGCACTGAATCAGGCGCTTCAGCAGCAAAACTGGGATGCGAGCGTAAAGTCGCTGGTCTCCTTTCCCCCAGTCCTGGGCATGATGGGTTCCCAGTTGAGCTGGACACAGGAATTAGGGAACACCGTGCTCGCGCAGCAATCGGATGTCATGAGCGCAATCCAGACATTGCGTGCCAAAGCCCGAGCCTCCGGTGCGCTGCAGTCTAATAGCCAGCAAACCGTGAGTACTCAAGGTAGCGGCGCGAGCGAATCGATCATTATCCAGCCGGCCAATCCACAAGTTGTGTATGTGCCTAGCTATAACCCTGCTGTGGTTTATGGTGGCTGGCCTTACCCGGCATATCCGCCTTATACCTATTACCCACCCGGCTATGTTGCCGGCACAGCGTTATTGTCTTTCGGCGTGGGCATGGCCGTGGGCGCTGCACTATGGGGTGGTTGTCACTGGGGCGGCGGTGGTTGGGGCGGTGGTAACTCGCTGACAGTCAACAACAATACGTACAACAATTTCAACCGCAAGACCAACAACAATTGGTCAGGCGGTAGCCGAAGTGGTTCTAGCAACTGGTCTGCCGACGCCCAGCGTCGCAGCGCCAACCTGAACGGTGGAAATCGTACCGGTGCTACTAGCGGTGCTGATTCTCGTGATGCCGAGCGTGACCAACTTCGCCAGAACCTCAATCGTGGCGGTCTAAACGACGCCGACCGTTCAGGTGGTGACCGTTCAGGTGGTGACCGTTCAGGTGGTGACCGTTCAGGTAGTGACCGTTCAGGTAGTGAACACTTTGGTGGTGGCGGCAGGGATCCAGGTGGCTTTGGCGATACACGCCAATCCAGTTTTGGCGGTGGATCACATTTCGGGGGCGGTGGTTTTCATTCTGGTGGCGGCCATTTTGGCGGTGGCGGACGCCGCTGATACCGACGCTCACTTACGAACACATATTCAATTTACAAGGAAATCATCATGAAAAAAATTCTAGCGACTGCAACGATTGCCGCACTAAGCCTGGGCTTTTCTGCAGGCACCCACGCCAACAACGCCATGAGCACAGAAGAACTGCTGAGCTATTGCAAAAGCAACGATGGTTCGTTTGTTACCTGTGAAATCTATGGCCAAGCCGTTTACGACACCTACCTCGTGTACAGCCAACACAAGATGGCTCCCAAGTTTATTTGCGTGAAGCAGCCAGCGCCAACTCGCAAAGAGGTGATCCAGAATTACATTACCTGGGCAGATGCCAATCCAGTCTATGCCAAACAACCCGCTGCCGATACCCTGTTGCGCTTTCTGGGCGAACGCTTTCCTTGCGCCAAACGGGCTAAGTAAGCACCTCACTGCTTATCCTGTTACCTTGGATGTCGCACGTGTTTAAATTCCTGCTGGCTGCGCGCCAGCAGGAAATCACTGAAATAGAAGCCTTACGAAAAACCTGTGAACTGGTACGACGTACGGGCATACTGATTCATTGTCTACAATCTGAGCGGGGGCTCTCAACTATTTATCTGGGGGCAAGCGGCCAATCTTCTCTGAAGCAATGGCAGACGCATTGTCAGTCCACTAATCTGGCTTCGTCGTCTTTGCTTGATCTACTGACCAGCACAAAGCCAGAACAGGTACTGAGCGGTGGCTCTCGGCTCTATACACGGATTGCCATAGCACTAAACGCGCTATCGAACCTCACCGAGATACGCGCGCAAATCATTGCCGGGAGTCTCACGGCCTACCGCAGCACCACGCTTTATAGCCACTGTATTAACACGCTGATCGCCCTAATCTTTGAAGCTGCTGATGTCACAGTTGACCCAACCGTGTCACGCCAGCTGCTTGCATTATTTAATCTGATCGATGGCAAGGAATATGGCGGCCTGGAACGTGCTAACGGCTGTCGCTTGCTGGCATCGGAAAAAATTAATGCCACAGACCAAAAGTTGCTGGATGATCTGATTGATCAGCAGGAACAATCTTTATCGCGCTTCGAAGGTTTTTGCGGCACAGAGATTCTCACCCAATGGCAAGCCCTGCAGTTCACGCTCCCGCTAGCCGATCTAGAGCGTTTACGCCGCAAGCTGCTGACTGCCGATGCGGTCATTTCTTCTTCACTACTCGATGAATGGTTTAGCGCCTGTACACAACGTCTGGATGGCCTGCATCAGGTAGAAATCCACCTAGCCGATCAATTGGAAAAAGTGTGTGACCAACGCATTACTCAGGCGCGCCTGAACCTAAGCGACCAGCAAGGCTTGCTTGAGGCTTCTGGAGAGTTATCAACTTCTACAACAGCAATGTCTGCCCCAAGAGAACATCAACATTTGCATGAACAGCGCCTAGCCTCGCATCTGGGCAGAACCATGAGCGATATGTTGCAGGCACAATCTCTGACCCTGCAATCGGTGACGGCTGAGCTTAGCGCGGTACGCGCGGCGCTCGAAGACCGCAAATTGATCGAACGCGCCAAAGGACTGCTCATGGCTCAGCAGCATCTCAGTGAAGAATCCGCTTACGGGTTACTGCGCCAAAAAGCCATGGACCAAAACTGTCCGATCAGTGAAATTGCCCGTGCGGTGCTCAATATGGCTGATCTATTGATTGCCCGCCTTCCAGCTTAAAACAGAGGCCAAGCTGTACAACGCCCGACGCACTTGCTTGGTGCGCCGCGACAATTGACCGCCCTGCTCAAGTGCATGCGCTGCAGACCAACTATTAATTTGAGCCTGTTTAGACAATCCATAGGCCCGTGGCTACAGACATTGAGTCTGTTGGCACGCTTAATGCTTTAAACCAGAACAAGGTAAACCAACGACGGTTTACCTAAAGGACAACGACGTCCATTCCAAGTTTGTGGCAGCAATGCCTCAACTGGAGTGGACGTCTTTTTTTTGCACTGTGTTCTGGTGGAATCATTATGGCTCAGGTCAATTTAGACAAATCTCACAACCCAAGGCTGAATGGCCATGTCACGCTGGTAGGTGCCGGCCCGGGGGATGCAGAACTACTTACACTCAAGGCGGCCAAAGCGATTCGTCACGCCACGGTGTTGTTTGTTGATGATCTGGTGAACCCGGATATTCTGGCACACGCCTCACCATTGGCGCGCATTGTACCTGTAGGCAAACGGGGGGGTTGTGTCTCGACGCCGCAGGTATTTATCGAAAAACTGATGATCATGGCGGCCCGCGATGGCGAGCAAGTCGTGCGCCTTAAGGGCGGAGATCCCTTTATTTTTGGTCGAGGTGGAGAAGAATTAGCCCACTTGCGAGATGCCGGCATTGAGGTCTCGGTGATCAATGGTATTACTTCGGGGGTTGCTGCCTGCACATCTCTCTCTATTCCGCTCACACAGCGTGCACAGGCTCATGGCGTGGTCTTTGTCACTGGCCATAATCAACCTGGTGATAGCTCCACCGATTGGGCTGCATTGGCCCGGGCCGCCCACAGTTGCAAACTCACACTAGTGATCTATATGGGCATTGCCAACATCGACCAGATTCAGACTGGCCTGATGCAAGGTCTTCCGAGCGAAACAGGGGCCGCCATTATTCAACGTGCCTCTTTACCCGATCAGCGCCAGGCAAGTTGCACGCTAACTACGCTTGGCAAGACGGTTGCTCAGAACAACTTCACCAGCCCAGCCATTGTAGTGATTGGCGATGTCGTCGCAGCAGCCCAGGTCATCAACGAACCCTATGCCATGTCTAAGGCCATGGCCGCCTGATTTACGGAGAACTTCATCATGAAAAAACAGAAACTAGTTTTAGTGGGTAATGGCATGGCCGGCGTCCGCACGCTCGAAGAAGTGCTCAAGTTAACACCGGATCTTTACGACATTACCGTTTTTGGTGCGGAACCTTATGGTAACTACAACCGTATCCTGCTCTCGCCCGTGCTTGCCGGAGAGATGACGGTGTCAGACATCATGCTCAATGACCTTCAGTGGTATGAAGACAACCACATCAAGCTGCACGCAGGGAAAAAGGTCTCGAAAATTGACCGGATCCACAAAAAGGTGATCACCGAAGATGGCACAACTGCAGACTACGATCGCCTGTTGATCGCCACCGGGTCGAATCCGTTCATCCCACCCATTCCAGGCAAAGAGTTACCTGGCGTCATTGGATATCGCGACATTGCAGATACCGAAACCATGATTCAAGCTGCCGCCGACTATAAGAATGCCGTGGTCATCGGTGCTGGTTTGCTAGGGCTCGAAGCGGCCAATGGTTTAATGCTGCGCGGCATGAACGTGACTATTATTCATCTGGCTGACTGGATCATGGAACGTCAACTGGATAAAACAGCAGCCGATCTCCTGCAGACCTCTCTCGAAGCACGTGGCATGAAGTTCATGCTGGGCAAAAATACCGAAGCACTACTCTCTGGTGGCACAGGACGAGTAAACAGCGTGCGTCTAAATGAAGGTTTAGAGATACCGGCAGACCTGGTCGTTATCGCCGCAGGTATCCGCCCAAACTATGCGTTAGCTGAATCTTCCGGACTTTACTGCGGTAACGGCCGCGTGCGAGGTATCCATGTCTCCGACACGCTACAGACCGTGACAGACCCCTGCGTTTATGCGGTCGGTGAATGTGTCGTACACCGCGGCGTGGCTTATGGTCTCGTTGCGCCCTTATTCGAGCAAGGCAAGGTCTGCGCGAACCACTTGGCCAACTTCGGCATTGGCCAATACAAAGGTTCTGTGACATCAACAAAACTCAAGGTTACGGGGATTGATGTTTTTTCAGCAGGCGATTTTAGCGGTGGTCCGGAAACCGAAGATATTCTGCTGCTCGACAAACAGGCTGGTCGTTATAAACGTATCGTACTCCGTCAGAACCGGATTGTCGGTGCCGTTCTTTATGGTGATACGGCCGATGCTAGCCGTTACTTCCAGCTGATGAAAGATGCTCAGGACATTAGCGAGATGCGCGAACAGCTGCTGCTCGGCAGTTCCTTTGGTAGCAGCCAATTGGGCGATGCGGGGCATACAGGTGAGAATCATGCGACAACAATGCCAGACACAGCCGAAGTCTGCGGTTGCAACGGTGTCTGCAAAGGGACCATCGTCAAATCGATCAAAGAGAATGGTCTATTCACCATTGATGAGGTGAAGAAACACACCAAAGCAGCATCGTCATGCGGTTCCTGTACTGGTCTAGTCGAGCAGATTCTGTCATCCACCATTGGCGGTGCCTACACACCAGCGGCTAAAGATACCAAGCCTATCTGCGCCTGCACAGAACAGTCACATAAGGAGTTACGCACTGCCATTGTTAAACGTCATCTGATCAGCAAAGAAGCGATCTTCTCTGCGTTGAACTGGAAAACTCCCAATGGCTGTGACAAATGCCGCCCAGCTATTAACTACTACCTTATTTCCAGCCATCCGCATGCAGCCAAAGATGATCCGCAATCCCGTTTCATCAACGAACGTGCCCATGCCAACATTCAAAAAGATGGCACCTATTCTGTTGTGCCACGCATGTGGGGTGGTCTGACTACACCCTCTGAACTACGCGCCATAGCCGATGCGGCTGAAAAGTACAACGTACCGACCGTCAAGGTAACCGGTGGCCAACGGATCGATCTTCTCGGGATTAACAAAGAGGATTTACCCGCGATTTGGGCAGACCTCAATGCAGCCGGTATGGTCTCAGGTCATGCCTATGGCAAGTCAATCCGGACAGTAAAAACCTGCGTAGGCGCTGAGCATTGCCGCTTTGGCACGCAACACTCAATGGATACCGGCATCGAACTAGAAAAGATGCTGTTCGATATGTATGCCCCGCATAAGGTCAAGCTAGCGGTATCCGGCTGTCCACGTAACTGTGCCGAATCGGGCATTAAAGACGTCGGCATTATCGGTGTTGATTCCGGCTTCGAGATCTACATTGGCGGCAATGGCGGCATCAAAACGGAAGTAGCGCAATTCCTCTGCAAAGTAGCGACCAATGAGGAAGTTAAGGAAATCACCGGTGCCTTCCTGCAACTTTATCGCGAAGAAGGCTGGTACCTGGAACGGACCTCGCACTATCTGGAACGAGTGGGCATGGCGCACATCAAACATCACATTATTGAAGATAGTGCCGGTTGCAAAGCACTTTATGAACGACTCCTCGACTCGTTACGCGATGCCCGCGACCCTTGGGCGGTGATGCGAGAGACCGAGCCGGTCAAACAGTTTATCCCTATCACTGTCGAGGCCTGATTTGAACCCTAATCTGCTTAATAAAGGAATCATCATGACCACCTGG
>ERZ650303.562-NODE-562-length-11376-cov-4.107499_pt1 | contig 11376 bp, 16 predicted proteins | sample MGYA00376239_ERZ650303 | MGnify/ENA primary metagenome ERZ650303 (study PRJEB26733, sample SAMN07839262) | wastewater metagenome | biome: small river; feature: stream; material: water | place: USA: North Carolina | collected 2016-04-05 ... | reverse complement strand
TACGAGATAACGTGATGTGACTGGAGTTCAGACGTGTGCTCTTCCGATCTCTCCGTAACAACCAGGCGTAATTGACCGCCTCGTTGAAAAAGTCCTTGGCCTCGATCAGCACACGCTTTGCCAGCTGCGGATGATCTTTATAGATGCCCATCACCAACCCGGAAATCTCGTGCGGCTTGACCGCTGAAATAATCCGGTCGCGGCCGAGGCCGTTCAGGATGTGCAGCAAAGTCGACCGCCGATTGACCTTCGTCTTTTCCTCGACCGGCTTGCCGTCGATGATCTTGCGGTAGGTATCGGCCCACTCTCCGATCGTCCTAAAACGCGGCATGAATCTGCCGAGCGTCGAAGCCAGGAGGTTGGAAGCAAAGGCCATGTGGGTGCAGAGGGGATTAGATTCTGGCCCGGTGTAGCCAGTACAGGTTATTCGCCAGCAGCGCCGCGAAGGGAATCACCAGCGCGATCATCGCCCACTCTTCCAGCCCGCCAGTCAAAGCGAAGTAGCTCACCATCGCAATGATCGGCAGGCGGATTGCCAACTGCCCGACGTACAGCCCGAGCTTGGCGATCAGGAATAGCATGATCGGATTGGCTTCCTTGAGGCCGTTGCGGATGCCGTAGGTGGTGGTCGCAGCGTCGGCGGCTTGGAGCAGCAGGAAGGCGATAAGGCAGATATTAGAGATGGTCATGAAAGCCCCTAATATGCCGAGAAAGACCCGGAGCCAGTGGTTCCTGCGTCGCCTGAGTAATCGCGCCGATAGACAGTGCACCCAACATCAGATGCGGCGCCATAGGTATTTTCTGTGGAAACGCAGGAATCCAGCCACATCTTTGTTGCACCTGTTCCATTACCGGCCCTGAACCCGGAATACGACGCCTTCCTACCATTGGCTGCGGTGCAGGCTATCATCCAACTATTTGACGCATTAACATCCGCAATCTGATCGTTTTCGTTATGGTGATAGTTGCCGTTCAAGCGCACGATGGTCGTTCCATTGTGCACTGTGCTGCCTTGATTTGCTGTTCCCGTCATAATCGCACCACACATGCGTGACTCACACCCAATTTCTAGCGCCCTTGGTGCAGGACCGCCTCCATAGTCACCATACGAAAAATTATCGCCGTGATTCGCTGAAGCTGTACAGTTTTCAAATGCGATATCCACATTGCCAAGGCAATTTACAGACTGAGGCCCGGTGGCATACTTGAATGTGCAGTTTTTAAACTGTGCGATTGTTGTATAGGTGGCGCTTGTTTGTTTGACTATAAATGTGCCAGCCCCGCCACGAAAGTGAATATTTTCGAAGTAGCATATGCCGTTAGCCGGAGCGCCTGGAAAATCAATGTACTGGCCTGGACCGCCCCACGCTTCGAATACGTGAATATTGGCATCCGGAGCGCGACCGTCCGAGGTATGCACATACACTCTGGAGGAGGCGGTATCAGTGTAATACGTACCCGCCACAGCTTTACACGCCGCAATGGATGCTGATGGGATTAGTGCAACGTGGTCGCCCCACGCATCAGGAATAGAGCCATCCCAAACAGATGATGCGTAGTTAGCATATCCATAACCTGCGACAGATGCGTAATAAGTATTACTGGCATCAAGAGTCCACGTCAGCCCAGGAATCTCGTCGCTACAGATAACAGGATTTCCATCCCATGATACGCAAGCAAACTCAACTGCTTCAGGGTTTGAATTGTGAAAATTCTCCGTCAGGTAATAGGTTCCCCCATTGACCTTCAAAAGCATCTTTGGCGCCACGCCACGATTGTTCAGCAACGCTTTGTAAATGGTCTTGTAGGGTAGCGCCGAAGTTCCCGGATTGGTGTCCAGCCCGGTAGCCTTGTCGACGTAATAAGTCGTAACCCCTGGGCCGCCTTCCACAAGCGATGTAGAGGCTGAAAAATTCGTCGAAAACACGCTGCCATTTTTAGTGAACGTTGCCCCAAATGGCACGGACGGAAAACCATCCGGCGCTGGAAGAGCAGCAGGACTTGAGCTAGAAAACACCTGATGACTTCCAACATAAGCCGCGACGACTTCCTGAATCCCGACGTACCGCTTAACGACTTCCTGACCGTTGATATAGATCGGTGGCATGGCTAGTCCGCCACGATGTTGTATTGGGTGTTGGTATCCTTGACCGCGATGGCGTCGTATTGCGCCTGCGTGCCGACCCACAGGGTTTTTATGCTCCCCCCGGTGAGATTGGCCGTAGCCGTCACCGGCGCGCCGAGTTCGTTTCCTTCGTGATCGAGCAGCGCGGCCAGCTGGCCGTCGCGGACTACCCCGCGCAGCGGGACGATTCCATCTTCGCTAAATGTTCCCTTGGGCATTTCCCGCTCCGCTTCGTCTGGTTAAAGGGGTTTGACCGTCAGCTTCGGCTCGCCTTCGAGGGCGGCCCACTGGTCGTCGGTGAATTCGGCGCGCGCCACCTTGGTGGCTTCGCGCGGCCAGTGACGGCCGGCGCGGTAGAAGCCTTTTTCGGGGCCGGCGGCGATGCTGTGCGTGGGGCTGTGGCCAGCCACTTCAGGCGCCGCATCGGTGGCCGGGGCGGCGGTCTCCGGCGCAGGATCGGCCGGGGCGACGACTTCGATTTCGGGTGCTTTTTCGCCGTCGACCGCAACCGGCGCGACGGGAGTATTGCTGGAATTCTTGCCCATTTCTGGCTCCTTGCTGTGGCTCCGCCCGGTCAGCCGGGCGGAGGTCAATCAATGCTGCGGATGGCGGTCAGGCATCAGGCCAGCCAGGGGACGACCAGCACCTGGGCGGTGTTGTAGAACGGGTTGTCGGCACCGCTGGCCAGCTTCTCGGCCTGCACCACCGCGAAGGCGGCGGCTTCCAGGCTGGGTGGGACGACCAGCAGGTTCGGGCGGATGCCGAGCGGGCGGCCGGTGTCCGACTTCTGCGCCATCATGGCGCTGCGGGCGGCGGCGTAGCCGGTGGCATCGAGCGTCACCTTGGAGCCGAAGGCCATCTGCCAGAAACCGTAGCCGACATTGCCGCGGGCATCGACGCCGTAGCGGTATTCGTCGCGCATGAACACGGCCTCGTCCTTCTCGTCGGTCATCGCCTTGAGCGCGTAGTCGCGGCGCTTCTGGAAGATGAGCGGCTTGAGCGGGCGATTGACATCGAGCAGGAACCAGGGGGTGCTGGAGCCGCCGCCGTGGTTGCTGGCGGTCGTATCGCCGACCGGGTGGTCGGTGTCGAAGAAGTACTGGCCGTCGAAGCACGTGGTGGTGAAGCCGGCGGCGAGCAGCGCGAAGACCAGTTCGTCCGGGTGGGTGGCGGCGGCGTAGCCCATCTCCTGGAACAGCGGGGCGAAGATGCCGTAGCTGTCGTCGTCGATGTCGTCACGCGGGATGCCGACCGAGGACTCGAACTTCTTGTTCGTCACCTGGTAGCCGGAAGCCGACAGGCTCTTGACCTGGCGGTCGCCGATCCATTCACGCAGACGCGGGAACTCGGACAGCCAGCCGTAGTTCTCGACCTTGGCGGTGGAAGGCACCAGGGTGGCGACCTTCGACCAATCGGGCGTGACGCCGGCAAAGGCGTTGTTGAAATGCGCCTTGAAGCCGTTGTACATCGCAGACAGGTTTTCGCGGTTGATCAGCATGCCGCCGAGCAGGATCGCCGGCACCGAGTCGCCGGTGCTCGGCATCTGGAAGGCGAAGGCGGGCACCGAGAAGACGGCGGAGATCGCGGCGATGCCAATCAGCACGGCAGCGAAGAGACGGGATTTTTTCATTTGCATGGCTCCTGGGATGAAAAGGGGTTGTGCCGCGTTAAATCTCGACCCAGACGCCGATGGAATCGACGTCGCGGATCTTGCCGGCCACCGAGCGCGAGCTGGAGCCGTTGGTCTTGGCTACCGTCTGGTCGTCGACGATGTAGCAGTCGGCGCCGACGTCGGCCAGGGCGATCAGGTCGGTCGAGGCCGAATTGGCGAAGCGGAAGCAGCCGCGGCGCACCTTGCCATTGACGGCGCCGGCGGAGCCGGTGTTATTGACGCCCTGGACGGTGATGCCGACGCACTTGAGGGTGGTCGAGGCGGCGCCCTTGGTCAGGTAGCCGGAAGAATTGACGCAGGCGATGCCGCCGGCGAAAAGCTGGGTGGTGGCGGCCACCGGGAATTCGAATTCCACGGCGTCGCGTTGCGGGGTGTTGCGATCAGCGGCAAGGGTAGTCATTGACGGCTCCTGGTGGTCGGCGGGCGCTTACGCGGCCACCGGGTTGTGCTTGCGGTATTCGTCGGCGGAAAGGCCCATCGCCTTGCACACCGCCAGTTCGTTGTCGGCCAGCTCGCCCGGCTTCTTCTCGCCGGCCGGGTCTTTGCCGCCGGTCTGCAGGCCGCCCAGGGCGGCGATGGCCGGCGTCTTTTCGACGTAGGACTTGAGTGCGGCGAGGTTGGTCTTGCCCAGCTCGGTCGCCCATTCCTTCTGCGCCGGCAGCAGCTTTCCGGCGGTCAGCGCGGCCTCGACCACGTCGGCGACCTCGCCTTCGTTGAGGCGCGAAGTCAGGCTGGCGACCTGCGTCTGCAGCTGCTGCATGGTCTCGACCGGCACGAACTTGGCGGGATCGGGCGCCTGCGCCTTGAGCGCAGCCACCTGGGTGTTCAGGCCATCGGCGGAATCCGCCTTGGCTTTCAGCGCCGCAGCGGCCGAGACGGCCTCCGCTTCGCCGATGGTCTCTGCCAGGCCAAGGGCGGCCAGCAGTTTCTTGAGGGTTTCGTTCACGGGGGGGTCCTCCTCGGTGGAAAAATCATTGAGCGCCGTCAGGGCGACGGCCGCCATTCCGGTCAAACCGGGATTGTTGGTCAGCGCCGCCATGCGGATATCGAGCACCTCGCCGGTGGCGCGGTCGTACTCGAAGACGGGCGAGATGAACTTGTATTCTTCGTTGGCGATCATGGCGGCTGCAGGCCGCGTCCATGCCGGATCGACCGCGAACAGCCCCTGACCGTCGCGCCATTCCAGCGACTTGCCAACGAACCAGCCGGCCGCCGGGGCGGGCTGGCCGTTCTTCTCGGCGTAAAGGGTCTGGTGCTCGTAATCGATCACCATCGGGTTCGCCTTGGCGGCGGCCCGGGCGATCAGCCGGGCGGCAATCGCGCCATCGAGCTTCCAGTGCGGCGCATCGGCCGGGCGGCCGGAACCATCGCTACTGCGAAAGACGCCGGCCGGCAGCAGCTGCACCGGGCCGATCCCGGCAGGCAGCGCGGAGGCCAGAGCAGCAACAGAAGTTTTCTTGCGTAGATTCGCCATGCCGCCGATTGTGATCGGCGGGTGGCAGGTCGGTCAGGGGAAAGGGCTTGGCCAGGCTGGCTGGTTGGTCAATTGCCATAGCCGCAGAATCGCGACCAGGTCTTTTCCATTTCGCCGGGCCCCATTTCGCTTTCCAGGAACGCCGTGTCGTTTCCAGCAGCGACGAATCGCGTAGCGCCAGCATAACCGCCGAAGCTGTTTTTCGCATTGACCCGACCGCAAACAATGGGGCCGCCCGACAACCAGGAAACAAACATGCCGCTGAACGTGGCGCTGCCCGGGTCTTTGAGTCGCGACTTTACGGCATGTTCTGCCGCCGCCTTGCGCGCTCCATCGCCGCCGCTGTTTGCCTTGGCGATCATGTCGGCAGCTTTGGCCTGGGCTGCCGCCGCCTCGCCCTCCCGACCAGCGACGACTTTTGCGACATCGACACCACGACAGGCCACGCGCCCAACATCGTCGGCGATTGTGCGCGGCAGCACCCGGGTCATGTTCGGATCGGGCTTTCCGGCATCCATCGCCGCCCGCGTCGCCCCCGTGCCGAGATACTTGACCGTATATTCGCCGCAATCATAGATCCGCCGCGACCAGGATTCTCCACTGGAGCCAACCCTGCGAGTAATGATGACCCGGCCGCCGCCTTGCTCGACCACCTTGTCCATCATGTAAAACGACGCCGCAGGATCGGACGGCACGGAAATCAAAACCCCGTAAGCGCGACGGCGCGCATCCGCATCGCGCTCACGTTCGAACTGTGCCTGCAGCTCCGCCGCCGTCATCTGCCGCTCGTCGGGCGGCGAACGGCGAAGAGGAACAGTGCCGCACGGGGTTTCCTGATAGATGTAGCCGTTTCCCGACTTGCATTTGTAGGCATCCTGGGCGACTGCTGCGGTCGACGTCAAAAACAGGGCAAAAACGACAGATAGGCGAATCATGGCCAACCTCCTTTCTCACACAGCCGCGAAATAGCTGTTGCACGCAGTTGCAAGGGCCGTGGCGCCATTTGTTTCGCTCAGGGCTACCAAGATACTCACCCAGCCTTTTTTAGCGCGCCTGGCGATTGCGCAAGATAAGTGCTCGTCTTTTCCAGAACCTGTTTGGCGTTCCGGCGCAGCCCGGTAGTTTTCGACCAGGGCGGACTCACGAACTGACAGCATGGTGACCGACCCGACGCGCTGGCCGGTCAGGACGTAATAACCATCAAACCCGGCGTCAACGAGCAGCGAAAGCTGGTCGGCCCTTGGCGACGACTTTTCCGCCTCCCAGTCAACGACAGTCCGCCTGGTGCAGCCGGCAACGGCCGCCACCCGGTCCTGGTTCCAACCAAGACGTTCGCGCTCTTCCTTAAAGCGGTTCCCGGTCATGGGCAAAATTTCTCTCAATAGCTGTTGACTTGTGAAAATAATTTCACAATAATCACCACATCACAGCGCGAAACACTTCACCGAAACGCGCAGTAACACACCCCGACAAAAAGGAGGACGAAATGAAGCGACCGCCCCCCGGTTTAGAACCCAGCCAGGCCTGGGCCTGGTTTCCCGCCAACGGCATCTGCATCGCCGAATGGTGCCGCTACTACAACCTCAACCGCTACACGGTCGTCGACCTGTTGCGCGGCAACCTCAAGGGCAACCGCGGCAACGCCCATCGCGCTGCCATCCTCCTTGGCCTCAAGCCAGACCCCGACCAACGCCTCGCCGCCTGAGACCCACCATGACCAAGAAACCCTGGCTCACCCTGCCCGAAACCACCCTCAGAACGCCTCCGGCCATAGCTGTCGTGCAGCCTCTGTTGAGTACCAATTCTCTCCAGTCATGGCCAGAAACACCGCCCGCCAGCAGTCCCTGGGGGGAACCCAGTGCTGCGGGTTCGGCTGACTGAAGCGTTTTTTCCATGCCTCTGTGTAATGCGCCCAGCGCGAGAACAACACCATGACCGTAGCCGGACTCAACTGCCTGAACAGCACCCTGACCGCCTCGCCATCGGCCGCTGTCGCCAGGGCCACCAGGGCGTGGTCAACCCGCGCGCTCTCCGCATCGACCAGCGCCGCGAATTCCTCAGGCGGCAGGCCATGGCCGAAAGCCTCGATCCCCGCGCCCCTGGGCAACAAGTCACGCAGCATGGCCGCCGAGATTTCCATCCAGGCCGCGAGGTCGTTGTTCGGTTGCTTGTTCATGACCATCCCCTTCCGTTGCGATGACTGCAATTTAGCCACGCGCACCGCATTTTCATAGTAGCAAAAACCGTTTCTTTTTGGATCACCCCGAAACAAGGACTTTCCAATGACTGCACGAAACTGGAAACACCCGCCGCAAAGCATGCAGGAAGCCATCGAGGCCTGCCTGAACCATGCCCTGACCAAGCATCGCCGCACCATTGACCACATCGCCGCCGACATGGGGCTGGCCAACAAGTGGGTACTGTACAAGTGGGTGGAATCGGGCCGCTTGCCGGCCGTACTGATTCGCCCCTTCGAGCTGGCCTGCCGCTGCAGCTACGTCACTATTTACCTGGCGCACGCCGCGCACCAGCTGATCATCGACATCCCGACCGGCAAGCTGCCGGTCGCAGCCGACCTGACGATGGTGCAGGCCGCCATGCACGAGGCGGCCGGCGCGCTGATCAACTTCGCCGCCGGCAAGGCCAATTCTGCCGAGGTGATCGCCAGCATCACCACGACCATGGAGCAGCTGGCCTGGCACCGCGAAAACGCTGCCCGCGCGGCGCAGCCGGAACTCGAACTGGAGGCCGGCGAGTGAGCAAGGACATCTACATCAACGCCGCGCAGCAGCGCCTGCTCAAGGCCGTCGTGCTGCTGGCCGGCAACGAATTCAGCGGCCTGGCGCCGTCCGACCTGGCCAAGGCGCTGAACACCAACCCGAGCAACGTCACGCGGGATCTGGCGAACCTGAAAGAAGCGGGTCTCGCCGAGCAGCTGCCCGACACCGGCCGCTGGCGCCTCGGGCCGAAGCTGGTGCAGATCGCGCTGGCGTTTTCCGACCACGTTGCCCGCTCGTCCGACCGGATGGACGAGCTGAAACAGCGCTACACGAGGCTGCCGTGATGAGCGATCAGAAAATCAAGGCGCTCCTTGCCGAATACGAAAACACGGCAAGCAGTCACCGCACCGCGCAGCGCTTGTTTGCCTACCTTTCCGCCATTGCGCGCAACAGCACCAGCGCCGAAGAGGCCGGCCAGCTGATCTCCGAACACGTTTCAAGCGAAGGCGACGACATCAACGAGTGGATCGAACTTCATCGCAAGCTGACCGATTCGGTTTTGGAAACCTGGTACCGGGCAGCCCGGCGCCACAAACAACAGGGAGCAACAAAATGACAGCAGGCCGCAAACCAATTGATTTTCAACCGCAGGATAGGCTGCAGGTCGATGAGGATGCAATCCAGCGCGACACCAAAAACGCAGGCCAGATCGTTGCGCTTCAGCAGGCCTACAACCAGGGCCGCGACGTCGTTAACCAGCTGCTCGGCCAGGCGCAGGCCTTCCAGGCCGCCGGCGAATTACTCCGAACGTTCGGAGTTTCAAAGCTGGCCATCGTCAAGGAAAACAAGCTGTATCAACAACTTGCCGGTTCGGTGACTCCGAACGGTTCGGAGTTGAAAGGCACCTGGGCTGAATTTTGTTCCCTGCTTGGAATTTCGGATGACAAGGCGAACGAAGACATCGCCAACCTGCAAGCCTTCGGCGAAGAGGCGCTTGAGCAAATGCAGCGCATCGGCATCGGCTATCGCGATCTGCGGAAATTCCGCAAGCTGCCCACCGATCAGCGCACCGCGCTGCTGGAGGCGGCCAAGGAAGGCGACAAGGACTCGCTGCTTGACCTGGCGGAAGAACTGATCACCCGGCATGCCAAGGAAAACGCCGACGCGCAAGGCCAGCTGACGGCCAAGGACAAGCTGCTCGCCGACAAGCAACTGAAGATCGAAAACCAGAACAAGGAACTGGACGAGCTGGGACGCAAGGCGCGTTTTGTTGCCACCGCCAGCCCCGATGAACGCTATGAGGGCATCCGCACCGAGCTGCTGGCGCACGCCGTCGGCATCGAGGGCGCGCTGGCCAACAAGCTGCGCCCGGCCTTCACTGCGCTCAAGGAACACCTGGCGGAACACGGCGGCGAGTGCGACGCCTACCTTTCCAGCGCCCTCGGTCAGATCGAGCGGGCAGTGCGCGAGATCCGCGAAGACTTCGGCCTGTTGCGCGCCGAGGATGTCGCCCCCTGGGCCAGCGCCGAATAATGGAGGACGCCATGGCCCTGACGCCAACCGTCATCGAGCGTATCCAGCTGGCTTGCCGGCAGGCGCTTGAACTTCCGCACGGCCAGCAACGTGCGCCATGGCAGGCCGCTGCCGATGAACTTGGGGTGTCATACCAGACCGTCATGCGTTGGCGCAAGGAAGTCACGCTCACTGGCGAGCGCAAGCGCCGCGCCGATGCCGGGCAGGTTGTACTGCCGCGCGACGAGGCGGAGATCATCTCGGCATTCATGCAGGAAAGCCACCGGCGCAACGGCAAGCGCCTGGCCTCGGTCGAGCTGGCAGTGACGGCGCTGCGCGCCAATGGTCTGATCAAGGCGGAGACGGTCGACGCCAGGAGCGGGGAGATCACGCCGCTGTCGATCGCCACCATCAACCGCTCGCTGCGCACCTACGGCCTGCACCCCGACACGCTGAACCGCCCGGCGCCGGCTATCGCGCTGTCATCGCGCCATCCGAACCATGCCTGGCAGATCGACGCCTCGTTGTGCGTGCTGTACTACCTGAAGCGTTCATCCGACACCAAGCGCAACGGCCTGCAGGTGATGGAGCACAAGGACTTCTACAAGAACAAGCCGGCCAATGTCGAGCGCATCGAAAACGACCGTGTCTGGCGCTACGCGATCACTGACCACGCCAGCGGCCACATCTACGTCGAGTATGTGTATGGCGCCGAGTCCGGCGAAAACCTGTGCTCAGTCTTCATCAATGCCATGCTGCCGCGCGAAGGCGAGCCGGTGCATGGCGTGCCCTTCATGGCCATGCTCGACCCCGGCAGCGCCAATACGGGCGCCGTCTTCAAGAACCTGTGTAAGGCGTTGCGCGTCCGCGTGCTGATCAACGAGGTCGGCAGCCCGCGCGCCAAGGGCCAGGTCGAGAAGGCGCATGACCAAATCGAAAAGAGCTTCGAGTCGGGCCTCAAGTTTGTTGCCGTGCAGTCCCTGGACGAACTTAACGCAGCCGCCGCCAAGTGGCGACGCTATTTCAACGGCTCCCACACGCATACCCGGCACGGCCAGACACGCTACGCCGCCTGGATGCGCATCGATGCCGACCAGCTGCAGCTGGCCCCGCCGCGCGAGGTGCTGCGCGAGCTGGCGCACAGCGCGCCGGAAACGCGCCTGGTCAACGACAAGCTGCAGGTCAGTTTCCTCGGCAGCAAGTTCGATGTTTCCGCCGTGCCCGGTATCCAGAACGGCGACAAGGTCTGGGTCTGCCGCAACCCGTGGCGCCCGGAGGCGGCCCAGGTGGTGACGGCCGACACCGACGGGCGCGACGTCTATTACGTGGTTGAGCCGGTGGGCAAGGATGCGTTCGGCTTCGACGCCAATGCGGTGCCGATCGGCGAGGCCTACGCCCGCCACGCCGACACCCCGGCGCAGACGGCAGCCAAGGGGATCGAGAAGCTGCTGATGGGCGCCGACACGCTGGAAGAGGCAGCAGCGGCACGCAAGGGCAAGAAGCTGGCCTTCGACGGCGCGATCGACCCATGGAAGCACATGGACGATGCCCTGGAGAACGCGCCGGTTTATCTGCCGCGCCGCGGCACCGAACTGGAAACGGCCGTGCCCGGCGTGGTCGCCAACCGCTCGCTCGATACGCCGCCCGCCGTCGCCATCGAGGCCCGCACGCTCAACCTGGTGCAGCTCGCCAGCCGTCTGGCCGGCGCGATGCCCGGCGAATGGACGCCGGGCCACTACCAGCAATTGTCTGCCTGGTACCCGGATGGCGCACTGGAATCGGAAGTCGGCGCGATCGTCGATCGCCTGAGAAGTTTCACGGAACCCCCACGCCTGCGGGCGGTGGGCGGTACCTGAGAGGTGCCCGTCACTGC
>ERZ650303.561-NODE-561-length-11376-cov-15.839060_pt1 | contig 11376 bp, 10 predicted proteins | sample MGYA00376239_ERZ650303 | MGnify/ENA primary metagenome ERZ650303 (study PRJEB26733, sample SAMN07839262) | wastewater metagenome | biome: small river; feature: stream; material: water | place: USA: North Carolina | collected 2016-04-05 ... | reverse complement strand
CGATGGATTTGACCTCGGGCACGTTGTCCAAAATGGCTTGCTGCACACGGGTGTCTATTTCCAGCGACGCCTCAAGAGAAATCGAGGGCAGTTTTTGCAGCTGGACCAAGATGTCACCCTCGTCCAAGGTCGGCATGAAGGTTTTGCCAATGAAGCTGTACAGCACCGCTGCCACCACCAGTGAGGCCACCGACACGCCATACAACCACTGCGGCTTAGCCCAGACACGTTCACGCAAGCGCAGATACGCCGCATGGATTTTTTGCATCACCACAGGCTCGTGTGCGCCCTCTTCCTTCAACACCAACGAGGCCAACGCCGGAATCACACTGAAGGCCAACACCAGCGACGACGCGAGCGCCATGATGATGGTCACAGCCACAGGGGCAAACAGCTTGCCCTCTAAACCTTCCAGGCTGAGCAAAGGCAAGAACACCACGCAAATGATGAGCACGCCAGACGCCACTGGCTTGACCACTTGCCGCACAGCGCTCAGCAAAATTTCGGTCTTCGACAAAGCGTGGCCGGCTGCGTGCGATGCAAATGCGGTTTCGATGTTTTCCACCACCACCACCGCCGCATCCACCAACATGCCCAGTGCGATGGCCAAGCCACCCAAGCTCATCAAGTTGGCGGTCAAGCCAAAACCACGCATCAACATGAAGGTGCTCAGCAATGACAAAGGCAAGGCCACGGCCACCACCACGGCGGCACGCATGCCGCCCAAGAACACATACAAGGTGATGCACACCAACACGGCCGCTTCAATCAAAGCACGAATCACCGTGTCTGCGGCACGCGTGACCAACTCGCCTCGGTTGTAGAAGGTTTTCACCGTCATGCCTGTGGGCAAGCGCGGCGCCATCTCGGCCAACTTGGCATCGACCGCCGTCACCAGCTGACGCGCATTCACACCACGCATGCCCAACACCAAGCCCTCGACCGCTTCGCCTTGACCGTCATGGGTGACGGCACCGTAGCGTGTGAGTGCGCCGTGGGTGACGGTGGCCACATCGTCAAGTTGCACCGTTGTGTTGTGTGCGGCGCTCAGGCGCACGGCACGCAAATCGTCCAGCGTTTTGACGGCCCCCTCTACGCGCACGACCAAGGCTTCTTCACCTGCTGTCAACCGGCCTGCGCCATCGTTGCTGTTGTTGGCCAGCAAGGCTTGGCGCAACTCGGCCATGCGCACGCCCATGGCGGCCATCTTGGCGGTGTTGGGAATCACCTCAAAGGTTTGTACCTCACCCCCGAGCGAGTTGACTTCGGCCACACCGGGGATGGTGCGTAGCTCGGGGCGAATCACCCAGTCGAGCACACGGCGTTTTTCGGCCAAGCCGAAATCACCTTCGAGCGTGAACATGTACACCTCGCTCAGTGGCGTGGTGATGGGGGCCAAGCCACCGCTCACGCTGGCGGGCAAATCACGCATGACCGAACCCAAACGCTCAGACACTTGTTGGCGTGCCCAATACAAATCCACCCCTTCATCAAAGTCGATGGTGATGTCGGCAATGCCGTACTTGGAGATCGAGCGCACGATGCGCTTGTTGGGAATGCTCAGCAGCTCTTGCTCAATGGGTTTGACCACGCGCTGCTCCACCTCTTCGGGCGTCATGCCCGGAATTTTGAGAATCACCTTGGCCTGCGTGGGCGAGATATCGGGAAAGGCATCAATCGGCAAATTGAGCCACGCGTAAGTGCCTGCGATGAACAGCAAGCCAGCACACGCCAGCGTGAGGCTGCGAAAACGCAGGCTCAGACGAATCAGGTGTTCAAACATCACTCGTCCTTTTGCAATAAGGCACGCAAGGAAGCAATGCCGGTGACGGCCACTTTGCTCCCAGCAGGCAGCGCAGCTTCGACCAGCGACAAGTCGTCGGTGGACGACAGCACCGTCACGGCTTGCGCTTCAAAGCCTTTGTCATTCACCACAAACAACCAGGGCTTGCCGCGCCATTGGGTGACGGCGCGCGCGGGTACCAGCCATTGCGTATCGGGCTTGGCTGCGCTGGCTTTGCCTTTGGCATGCACAGTGACTGACACCAACTCGCCCGCTTGCAAACTGCCACGGCTCGTCACGGTGGCGCGTGCGCGGGCCGATTGGCTGGCATCCACTGCACGGCTGACGCCAATGATTTTGGCTTTGGCATGGCGCGAGGCAATGCTCACCTCGTCGCCCACTTGCAGCTGAGCGGCTTTGTCTGAGGAGAGTTGCACGTCGAGTTGCAACTGCGAACTGTCCGCCAACTTGAACAACATCGCCCCCGCGTCGACGCGTTGGCCTACCGCGACAAAGGCCTCCGACACCGTGCCCGACAACGGCGCTTTGAGCGTGCCCGTGGCGTAGCCCGTGTTGGCATCAAAGCGCATGCCTGCGGCTGACAGCTCGGCCTCACGTGCGTGCAGTTGTGCTTGTGCGGCTTCTTGTTTGGAGCGACTCAGTTGCAAACGCACCGCTGGGATGATGCCTTCGTCAAACATGGCTTGGTCACGCTGCGCAGCGGCTGAGGCATTTTTGTCATCGAGCGAGGCTTCGTTGAGCAACCGACGCGCGTCCCCCAACATCGGGCTGGTGAAATGGGCGAGCGCAGCACCGGCCTTGACCGTGTCACCCACGCCCACCAACAGGCGCGACACTTGGCCGGCATAGGGCGCAGACACCGTGAACTCTTTGCCTGGTGGCATCACGACCGTGGCACTGGCCAGCAATTGCCCGCCCGTGGAGGCCTGCACCGCCACCACTTGCACACCCAAGCTGGCTTGCTGCTTGGCATTGAGGGGCAACAGCAAGGGCGCATTGGCCGCAGATGTGGCAGGAACGACCTGTGCGAAGGCACCGGTCACAAAGACAGACAGCGCACATGCCAAGGCACCACGCATCAAAAACTGGAAAGAAGTGAACATCACAAACTCCGCACATCGTTTACAGACAAACGGCACACATGGACGTGCGCCGCGTTAAAGGTCAGAAACGAAAGGTGGGAGGTGCGTGGGGCAGCGGCGGAAAGCCCGCAAGGAATGAAAGACGTCCAGCGCGTTGAACCGATGGTTTGGTCAACGCGGGCAACAGCAGCAGTGTCAGCGCTGCCAACACGAACACCGTCAAAAGCAACACGCTCTGGGGTTGCTCTTGCACATCAAGCGTCAGGGGGCGCGAATAAGACGTTTCAACGCCGACGGCGGCGGACTCTTGCTCATCGTCTTGGCTGAAACTGGTCACCGCCCAAAGCGCCTCACCGGTGGCCACAGAACTGACCCCAGCCACATGCAACCCTGTCATCTTGGAGCTGCCGTAATGCGCATGCAAAAACGGGCCGATGGCCAACAAGGCCACCAGCGCGATGGCCAATTGAAGGCACATCGATTTCAAAAAGGAAGTTGGCTGCGTCACGCTTGAAATCTTAAACCAACTCGGGGAGAGGTCTATAAACCTTTGAATTGAAAGAAAATTCTTCACTTTGAATACAAAAAAGGCGCCCCGAGGGCGCCTTTGTCAGAGTGAGAAGCATCAAGCCTTCACAGCTCTGAACCCAGAATACATGCGCGAAGCCGGACGGCTGCGTTGCTCGGCCTCTTGGGCAAGCTGGGCGCGGAGGCGATCGAAGGTGGCTTTGAGACCGGTCTTTTCTGAAGACACGATTTTGAAGCGACGCTCCACAGCCATATCTGGCGATTCGATCTGAACAACTGATTTATCCAATTGAGGCTCCTGAGAACTTTGTAGAGAATCAACGCATCAGCTTTACATTTGGTGTACAAGTTTTGTAAAAAAACTCTTCGAAAAACCTAACTCCTTGATTTACTTATAATTTTTCATTAACTTTTGTGACAAAACGCCCTTGAATACCGCTGTCCGTGCCCGTTTGGGCCTAGAAAAAATCTCAAAAAACGCATGGATCTGGTGGGTGTTGGGCCTGCATGTGGCGGCGTGGGTGCTGGCTCATGGCGTTGCGGACACCAACCTAGACAGCTATGCCGACATGCTGGAAAACTATGCATGGGGCCAAGACTGGGCATGGGGCAGCGCCAAGCACCCCCCCTTGTTTGCCTGGATCACGGGCATCTGGTTTGTTATTTTTCCCACCACAGATACGGCATACCACTTGCTGTCCTACCTCAACGTCGCAGTCGGCCTGCTGGGGGTTTACCGCTTGGCACAAGCCATGGACCGGCATGATCTGGCATTGCCTGCCGTGGTTCTGTTGAGCATGGCGTTTCCTTACAGCACCTTGGCTGTGAAATTCAATGCCAACGCCATCTTGCTGAGTCTTTGGCCCTGGGTGACGGTCGCTTGGCTGCACAGCATTCAAAAAACAGGTCGCCCAGGCTTGCTTTGGTCTATGGCCTTAGGCGTTTTGGCCGCACTCGCCATGTTGGGCAAGTACTACAGCGGGGTGTTTTTGTTGGCGCTCTTTTTGGCGGCCTTCGCCTCACCAACTGGTCGCTTGTGGTTCTTCACGCCCAAACCTTGGCTGACCCTGCTGGTGATGGGTCTTAGCTTATGGCCGCACTTGCAGTGGCTGCAGTCACACGCGTTTGTCACGCTGCACTATGTCAGCGAACAAAGCAGCACCGAAGGCACCAACTGGCAGTTATTGGGTAAATTTGCCATGGCTCCCGTGGCTTATTGGCTTGTCCCTTGGTTGTTATGCACCGCCCTGTATCGCCCCAAAGACATGTCTGTTTGGCATACGCTGCGCACATGGCCCGTGCGGATGTGGCGCTCGTGGTGCCCGCAGGGCTGGAGCGACAGCTTATTTTGGTGGGCCATGCTGCCTTGGGCGATCACCTTGGTGTTTGGCGTCACGGGGTTTGTCGAGCTCTCGCTGCCTTGGGCAATCCCCATCGGTTACGGGTTTTCTTTGCTCTGGCTGCGCAACCTCAGTCAAGACAGCGCGGCCACCGAACAAGCCACGCGCCGCTTACTCAGATGCCTGATGGGATGGGTTGCCATCGTCGTGTTGGTCAGCCCTTGGTACGCTTGGCACCAAGCCCAAGAGGGAACTGACAACCATTACTTGCCGCGACGTGAAACCGCTGCTGCCGTGCTCCAAACATGGCAACAACGCCACCCCGATGTTCCCCTCCAGTGGGTAGGGGGTCAATGGGCCGAAAGCGCCTTGCTGGCTTTTTATGGCGACCGCCGATTGCGCGTGGTGCCGGAGGTCCCCGATCAGTTCCCTGCCACGGTCAACCCCTTGCCTCAGTGGCAAAGCCGTGCAGGGGTGTTGCTGTGCCCTCTCGGGCCCGTGAATGCACCCGCCACAACCGATTGCCCGCAACGCATGCGCGCTTGGTTAGAAACACAAGGACAGCATGCCGACCCCTTGGAGATCACCGTGAAAAGCCAAGGCCTGCGCTTTCCATTAGACAAACCCTTCGCCTACCTGGTGTTTGAATATTTGCCCCCAAAACCGTAAAAAAAGCCACCCGAGGGTGGCTTTTTTGATAGGGGCGACGTCGCTTTTAGCGAACCACGGCGATTTGATCGCGCTTGCCGGCTTTGAAGGTGTACAAGGTCAATGCGCCATTCTTGATGTCGCCTTTGGCATCAAACGAGATCGTGCCCGTCACACCTTTGAAGCCCGTGGTTTTGGCCAACTCGGGCAAGTACTTGGCAGGTTCGCTGGATTTGGCGCGTTGCATGGCATCGACCATCACATACACAGCGTCATACACATACGGCGAATACAACTTCACATCGTCGTTGAAACGTTTTTTGAACTTGGCACCAAAGTCGTCCATGCCTTTCTTCAAAGCGCCGTCCACCCCTCCCGCTTCAGCGCACACCACTTGGCCGTCGGCCATGGCGTCACCGGCGAGTTTGATCATTTCATTGGTACAAATGCCATCGCCACCCATGAACTTGGCTTTGATGCCCAGTGATTTCATTTGCTTGAGCATGGGGCCGCCCACAGCGTCCATGCCCCCGAAGAAGATGATGTCTGGCTTCTTGCCTTTGAGGGTGGTCAAGATGGGCATGAAATCCGTGGCCTTGTCGGTGGTGAACTCATGGCCCACCACATTGCCGCCAGCGGCCTTGACTGCTTTTTCAAATTCTTCAGCCACCCCTTGACCGTAGGCTGTGCGGTCGTCGATCACCGCAATTGATTTGCCTTTGAGTTCGTTCACCGCATAGCGACCCAAAGTGCCGCCCAAATGCACGTCATCCGCCACCACGCGGAAGGCCGTTTTGTAGCCTTGACGTGTGTACTTCGGGTTGGTCGAAGAGGGCGAAATTTGCGGAATACCGGCATCACTGTAAATTTTGGAAGCGGGAATGGTCGTGCCGGAATTCAAGTGACCAATCACGCCGCTGACTTTGGCATCCACCAGCTTTTGCGCGGCGGCGGTGCCTTGCTTGGGATCGGCGGCATCGTCCTCGGCCACCAATTCCAACTTCACTTTTTTGCCGTTGATGCTCACGCCTTTGGCGTTGAGTTCTTCAATCGCCAAACGTGCCCCGTATTCGTTGTCTTTGCCCAGGTGGGCAATCGCACCGCTGACGGGCCCCACGTGACCAATTTTGACCACTTGTTCTTGCGCCATGGCCAAGCTGCTCAGAGCGGCCAGGGTTGCAACGGCTGTCAATTTGAAAGAGAGATGCATGCAAGAACTCCTAAAAAAGTGAAAAGAAAACACAGAAAAAATCAGGCCGAAGTGTCCTTCAGCTTCAAATCATGACGCGTGATGGAATACCCGCGATCGGCATAGTGCTTCCAGCGCTGACGCGCCAGTTGGCGGTCTTCATCGTCCAAGGTGACCACTTCAATCGTGCGCTCAAAGCGCTCGTAACCGGGTGCCACCTCGTTGCCCAAATTCAGCAGGACTTGGTGATGCGGCAGCGCGGGACCACCTTCAATTTGTGCGGCCAACACCACGGGCGAGACCATCAGCTGTTCGGGCGGGCTGCCTGCACGGCAATGCGGCACGAATTCAAGCGGCGAAAAAGTCCACAGCAGCGTGTCAAGCGCCTGCAAGGCGCTAGGTGCGCCCGTCACCACCACGCGCGCACCGCTGGCCACGGCCTTGCGCAACAAGCGACAGGCATAAGCCAATTTGTCAGGTGCGTTGAAGTGAAAGGCGATTTCGGTCATCGGTCTTACTTAGCCGCTGCTTTTTTCACCGGCGCGCGGGTGGCGGCTGGGCTCGTGCCCAACAAATACTGCAGCAACAAGCCCACAGGGCGACCCGTGGCGCCTTTGGCGGCGCCACTCTTCCAAGCTGAACCTGCGATGTCCAAATGCGCCCATGGGTAGTCTTTGGCAAAACGCTGCAAGAACTTGGCCGCGGTGATCGACCCACCCTCGCGCCCTGCCACGTTGGCCACATCGGCGAAGTTGGACTTGAGGCCTTCGGCGTATTCCTCGTCCAGAGGCAAGCGCCAGCATGGGTCAAGGGCGGCTTCACCCGCAGCAAACAAGGCATTGGCCAACTCGTCCGAGGGCGAGAACAAACCACTGCGCACATGGCCCAGCGAAATCACACAAGCACCAGTCAGTGTGGCAATGTCAATCACCGCGCGAGGCTTGAAGCGGGTGGCGTAGGTCAAGGCGTCACACAAAATCAAGCGGCCTTCGGCATCGGTGTTGAGCACTTCAATGGTTTGGCCACTCATGCTGGTGATCACGTCACCGGGTTTCAAGGCGGTTCCGTCAGGCATGTTTTCACAAGTGGGAATCAAACCCACCACATTGATGGCGGGCTTCAACTGTGAGAGCGCCTCAAACGTGCCCAACACGCTGGCGGCACCACACATGTCGAACTTCATCTCGTCCATGCCGGGACCCGGCTTGAGCGAGATACCGCCCGTGTCAAACGTGATGCCCTTGCCCACCAACACGGTAGGCGCGACCGATTTGGCGGCGCCGGTGTACTGCAACACGATGAAACGCAATGGCTCGACCGAGCCACGCGCCACAGCGGCGAACGACCCCATGCCGAGCTTGTCAATCTCTTTGGGGCCAAGCACTTGGCAATGGATGCCGGCCTTCTTGCCCAAGGCCTTGGCCACATCGGCCAAATGCGTGGGCGTGGCGTGGTTGGCGGGACGGTTGCCCCACTCTTTGGCCAAGGACACCCCTGCCACTTGGGCACAGGCGAGGTTGAAATCGTGCTTGGCGGCTTGGGTGGCCTCAGCTGTTGGCAAAGCCAACACCACTCGTTTCAAGCCAGAGGCCTTGGCCGATGGCTTGGTCGCGGTGTACACATAGCTGGTGTCTGCCACGGCTTGGGCCGCGGCTTGGAGGCGGTGTGCGCTGGCATCGGCCAAACACACGGTGAGATGTGCAGGCTTGGTCGCTTTGAGTGAAGCCACCGCTGCCGTCACCGCTTGGCGCACCACACGCGCACTGCCGTCACCGCTCGAAACCAACACCACCCGCGGCGCGCTCACACCTTGGGGGCGCCACACGCTCAACAGTTTGGCTGGGGACTCATCCAAATCACCGCTTTTACGAGCCTCAGAAATAAGTTGCGCCAAAACGCTTTTGGCGGGTTTGTCCTTGGCAGATACCAAGATAATCAGCGCATCGGTTTTATGCGTGGCTGCAGCGTGTAAATCTAGGGTCTTGAGCTCGAAGTTCATAATTGCGGTTTTCCTCTGTCGCTGATGTTATTCCATTCCTCCATTCGCAAAGAGCTGGCACGCAGTTTTGGCGCCACGCTCATCGTCTTGGTCACCATCGTGATGACCATGATGCTCATCCGCACGCTAGGTCAAGCATCGAGTGGCAGCGTCAACCCTGCGGAAATTAGTTTGATCATGGGCTACACCATGCTGGGACACCTTCCGACGGTGCTCACCATGAGCCTGTTCATTGCGGCGGTGGGCACCCTTTCGCGGACTTACCTGGACAGTGAGATGGTCATTTGGCTCGTCAGCGGCAGGGGTTTGCGTGCGTTTTTGGCCCCGATGTTGCGCTTTGCTTGGCCCATGCTGTTGACAGTGGGCGTGCTCGTTCTGCTGGTTTGGCCGTGGTCCAACCAACAGATCAGTGAACTCAAAGAGCGATTTGAGCGCCGCGGTGACTTGGAGCGCGTGTCACCGGGGCAATTTCAAGAATCAGCCAATGGCTTGCGGGTGTTCTTTGTGGACAAAGACAGCACCGAAAACAAACAAGGCAAAAACGTTTTCATTTCATCGACGGACCACGGCAAACAAGCCATGACGTCGTCCAAAGCGGGCCACATTGAACTGATCGATGACGAGCGATTTTTGATTTTGAACATTGGCCAACGGGTCGAGCAAACCGTGGGAGAAACTGAAATCAAAATCAGCGACTTCAAGGTCTATGGCACGCGCATTGGTCAAGACGTCAAGGCCGCCGCGATCATCCCTGCCAAAGCCACCCACACACTGGCACTGATTCAAAACCCCACACCCAACCATTTAGGTGAACTGGCTTGGCGATTGGGCATGGCCATGGCCGCATGGAATTTTGTGGTCATCGCACTGGCCATCACCAGTGCCAATCACCGCGTCGGGCGCAGTGGCAATTTGGCCTTGGCTCTGTTCATCTTTGTGGTGTATTACAACTTCATCAACCTGGGTCAAAGTTGGATCAGTCTGGGCAAAGTTCAATTTGCACCGTTCTTGCTGGTCCTGCACGGCGGCGTTTTGTGCGTGGCCTTGTTGTGGCTGTCGGCACGGCACAACAACTGGAACTGGCGTCAACTGTTACGCAGCAACCCAGCCCCCACGGAGGCGCGCTCATGAAAACATTGCGACGCCTGATTTATGGCGAGGTGCTGGTGGCCGTTGGTTTTGTCACCCTTGGCTTTTTGGGTTTGTTCTTCTTCTTTGACTTTGTGGACGAACTGCAAGGCGTTGGCAGCAACCAAGGGGGCTACCAACTCAAGCACGCCCTCACCTATGTGCTGCTGCTGGTGCCCAGCCACTTGTATGAATTGCTGCCTATTTCGGTGCTGATCGGCACGATTTTTGTGATGGCACGGTTGGCACAAAGCTCTGAGTTCACGATTTTGCGCACCAGTGGCCTAGGCCCCTTCTTGGCATTGCGTAACCTGCTGGGATTGGGGTTGGCCTTTGTGGTGCTGACTTTTGCGGTGGGCGACTATCTGTCGCCCCTGTGTGATCGCTACGGCCAACTGCTGAAGTCGCGCTACCTCGGACAAATCAAAGTAGGCAACACCGGCGCATGGTTGCGCGAACGCCAAGGCGACAGCAACTATGCCGTGAACGTCACCAGCCTCACGCCCGAAGGCAATCCCAGTGGCATTCGAATTTTTGAGTTCAACAAAGAAGGCCAATGGGTGGCGCTGATCAAAGCCCGCGATGGCCTCCTGAGCGACAGCGACACATGGTCGCTGCAACAGGTGGAACGCAGCCAATTGAGCCGCGGCAAAGCGGGCGAATCTGTTCTAGAGCGCACCCATGTGGACACCCAAACATGGGCCACGGGCATCACCTCTGAAATGGTCTCGGTGGCCCTGCTCAAGCCTGAGCGCATGGGCACGATTGATTTGTTCCAGTACATCCAGCACCTGAGCGCCAACGGCCAAACTACACAGCGCTTTGAAATTGAGTTCTGGAAAAAAGTGTTCTACCCCCTCAGCTGTTTGGTAATGGTGGTGCTGGCACTGCCGTTTGCGTACCTGCATTTCCGAAGTGGCAACATCGCCAGCCATGTGTTTGGCGGCGTGCTGGCGGGCATCAGCTTCTTTTTGCTCAACAACGTGTTCAGCTACATCGGCAACATCAACAGTTGGGCGCCGTGGTTTGCCGCCGCAGCCCCTGGCTTGCTCTACACCCTCGCTTCCCTGGCCGCTTTTGGTTGGCTGGTGGTACGTCAATAAGGTTTCCATGCACGCCATCATTTTGTTTGCCCACGGCTCGCGCGATCCGCTCTGGCACAAACCCATCCAAGCGGTGGCCGAGCGCATTGCACAGCGCTCACCCAGCACGGTGGTGCGTTGTGCCTACCTTGAGCTGACTGAGCCCGATTTGCCCCATGTGGCCAACGCCTTGGTGGCGCAAGGTGCCACCAGCCTGTGCGTGGTGCCTTTGTTTTTGGGCGTGGGCCGACACGCCCGCGAAGACTTGCCAGAACTCATCACCGCACTCAAAGCCGACCACCCGGCAATACACATCAGCTGCCAACCTGCCGTGGGTGAGCAAGACAGCTTGCTCGATTTGCTGGCTGACATCGCGTTGGGGCGCGCCAACAGCACGCCCTAAACAGCCTTCGCCAAGGCATAAAGAATCGATTGGTTAGATGCGCAAGGCATAATGACGCGGAAAATTACAACGCCACGCCATGAACCTACATCAGTTTCGCTTTGTCCAAGAAGCCGTTCGCCGCAACCTCAACCTCACCGAGGTGGCCAAATCGCTGCACACCTCGCAGCCCG
>ERZ650303.552-NODE-552-length-11447-cov-5.198560_pt1 | contig 11447 bp, 23 predicted proteins | sample MGYA00376239_ERZ650303 | MGnify/ENA primary metagenome ERZ650303 (study PRJEB26733, sample SAMN07839262) | wastewater metagenome | biome: small river; feature: stream; material: water | place: USA: North Carolina | collected 2016-04-05 ... | reverse complement strand
ATCATAAAGCGCACACACTGGCGTACATTGACAAGGGCCCACGACTGCTGCCCAACAGTCAGTACATGGACTACACATCGGCAATGCGTGAACGCATCCAAGCAGTGGACAACATGCTTGAGCAATACATGCCACGCTACGACGACTACGTGCAGTTAGACATCAAGGCTCGTGCATTGGGTAACACTGGCTCCGCTCGTATCGAGGACTATCCAACGGCTGACGAGTTCCGTAGCAAGATGGGCTTCGACTTGCGCTTCACTCCATTGCCTGATGCCAAGCACTTCTTGTTCGACATTAGCGATGACGACATGGCTGAGTTCAACGCATCAATGCAGCAGGTTGCACAGGGCGCTCGTGCTGAGGTTATCAAGGGCATGCTCGAACCATTGCAACACTTGGTCGAGAAGCTCAACAAACCCATCGGTACTGAGGGCGCTATCTTCCGTGACACTGCGGTTGAGAACGTCATCGAGGGCTTGCGTCGTGCCAAGGCACTGAACGTGAACGCTGACCAAGATGTGGATGACATGGCTGACCACTTGTTGCAAGCGATTGACGCGTACAACTTCAACAAGGATGCACTGCGCGAGTCGCCCATCGTGCGTGAGCAAGCGGCTATCAAGCTCGATGCCATTGCCAAGAAAATGGCTGCGTATGGACTGGCTTAATACGTGGCTCAAAGATGTGGTGTACATGTTCACTGGTGTAGCGTTTGTCTTCATCGTTGCTCTCACGTACACCATCTTCCAACTCGTTGAGGGTTGGATGCAACGCAGATACACACAACAAGCCAAGCAGCCACAGAAAGTGAGCGGCGAGGTTAAACCACCAATGGGGTTCTTATGACAGACTTTGACATGTTCATCGTGAGCCTAATCATCAACATCGGACTCATCATCCAAAACAGGATGCAAGGTTCGCTGATGCGCCAATCGTTGCAAGCTATGGTCAAGTGCAGTATCGCAATAGAGCAAGCGGCTGATGGTAAGGCTGAGTTCTATCGTGAAGGCAAGAAGATTCTTTTGAGGGAGGTACGCAATGAAACGACTAAGCTTGGTGCGCCTACTGTTTAGGCCCGTCAGCACTATCCAACACATATGGGAGGTATGCAAACGCATTGAGATTGACTTCAAGGTCAAGATTGACGACAAGAAGAAAGACGCCCCGCTCCCGCTCGATGGGTATGTCACCTTGGACACGTACCACGTACTGTTGTCTGTACCCGCATACAACCAACTCAAGGCAGGACTTATCAAGCTTGACTACAGCTACATCAACAACCAGAAGGTGTGGCATATCAAGGACAGCGAAATCCCCATCACCTCGTTCACTAAAGACGAGATGACCGCATTACACGTAGCAAAACGATTAGGAGTTTAATCATGGCAACTAAGTTAGAAAAAGCAAAAGCGCAAATCGTTCTCGACCACCCCTTCTTCGCGGCTATCTTGTTGCGTCGTAAGTTGATTCGTGACGACACCATCCAAACATTGGCAGTCGATGCCCGTGCCAACATCTATTACAACCATGACTTCCTTGAGTCGTTGACTGTGCCTCAGATTGTGTGGGGCTTGTGCCACGAGGTCGGCCATGTCATCGGCCAGCATGCTATCCGCAAGGGTGCTCGCAACCACAAGAAGTGGAACTACGCTGGTGACGCATGGATTAACGACACGCTCGACGACAGCAACGTCGGCCAACGTATCCCCAACACAGTCAACATGGCTGGCTCCAAGGACAAGACTACTGAGACTATCTATGACGAGCTGCCTGAAGACCACGGTGACAACGGCTTAGGTGATGACGTTATCTATGGTGTTGGTACTGACGGTAATGGCAAGCCCCTGACACCCGACGAGATCAAAGAGATCGAAGGCCAAATCAAAATCGAGATTGCCGAGGCTGCCCAAGCTGCCAAGATGCGCGGCAAGTTGTCTGGCAAGTTGGCTGAGATGGTTGCTGGCTTACTCGAAGTCAAGACGCCTTGGTATGAGATTCTTGAGAAGCACATGACTGCGTGTGTTGCACAGGGTCAATCGTGGCGTCGTCCTAACCGTCGCTTCGTAGATCACTATCTGCCTAGCGTTGACAAGTTGCCACAGATGGGTGAGCTTGTTGTTCAGATTGACGTATCAGGTTCTATCAGCAAGACTGAGCTGGACTACTACAACGGTCACCTGTCCAGAATTATTGAGCAATGCCGACCCGAGAAAGTCCACGTCCTTTACACAGACACTGAAGTGCAAAAACATGTGGAGTTTGATTGTGGTGAGGAGGTTTCGCTCGAGTTCTATTCAGGTGGCGGCACGGATATGCCAGCGGGCTTTGACTTCCTTGCCAAGCAGGGTATCGAGCCTCAAGTGTTCGTGTGCTTGACTGACGGCTACACAGGCTTCGGCGAAGACCCCGGCTATCCAGTCGTGTGGTGTATCAGTTCAGACGTCGACGCACCATGGGGCGAGAACATCCACTTCGAGATTGAGCATGCCCACTCTTAAGTGGGTTCGTTGTACAGAGTCCAGCCGTGACAGAGCTGGGTTCTGCCAATGGTATCTATGTGACCACGGCACGCTCGGTGGGTACGACCCTAAGGCAATTGTTGGCGAGGTCGTCCTCATGGACCCTGATGGTGTTCGCACCTTCTACGCCGAACTAGTCAATGGCAGAGGGCTTCGGTACTTCACCAATGAAGACGATGCTAAGGCGTGGCTGTGGTCGTTCTACATCTTGGAGAAAGCATCATGACATTGGAATACAGATGGGAGAACGCTCCGTACGACACACAACGCTGGGAGTACCTACGAGTCACTGACAATAGTAGTAGCAAGATTGGTGAGGTGTGGAGAATTATCCGAGCACGACAGAGCTACGACGAACCAGTGCATGAGTACAAAGCATGGGTGTTCAGCCTCAAGCTGACCCGAATGTTCAACACCAAGGACGAAGCCATAGCATGGGTAACAGCATGTGAAAGGATGGAGTGATGAAGCTCGAATGGTTTGAGCACAAAGACTTCCAATGGATATGTTCTGAAGACGAAAGCAACATGGTGCTCGCACAAATCAAACACTATCCAACAGGCTGGAGGTTGTCATGGAGGCCGTCAACCAAACGCGGTACTAAATGGCAAGACAGTGACTGGCCCGACACTGAGCTCGAAGAAGCCAAAGCATGGGCAATCGCAATGATAAGGATGAGCCAATGAAAATGACCAGAGCAGAGAAGCGACGACGCAAGATAGCCAAGCTAGTCGAGATGAAGCTGGATGGCATCGACATGCCCGATTGGGGGCGGCCAATGAGTTATCACGACTTGTGTAGGTTCCATCGGTTCGAGCTGGCCAATAAGAACAAGCCGCAGATGGACTACTACGGCGCAAGTGTAACGGCCCAAGTCATGAACCAGAAAGCAATAGAGATGCAACGCTCGATAGACAGAGCAATACTGGAGGAATTAAATGGCAAGACTAGCAAGTGAGATCGACCAACTTGAAAACGATCTTGAGGACGCAGGGTTTGAAATCAGTAGGTTAGAAAAAAAGATCAACACGCAGGACGACGAGATTGACGGATTGCAGAACGAGATCGGCAACCTCGAAGACCAAGCCACAGAGCTTCAAGACTACATCGACTGGATAGACGAGACATACCCTGAAGCAAGGATAGCGTATGACGCAAAGTGCAGACTTGATAGCGCCCAGACTGCTGTGGGCTGATAGAGGAATGATTCACTACCTGCATGCAGTTGGGCAGGACAGTACGTTCAACACACAGGTAGCCAAGGTGTACTACCAAAGTGGAGCGATTCACGCATCCATCAAGCACATCCCAGCATGTATTAACCCACGCACAGTGGAGTTAGAGATAGAGCGCACTAAGAAGCTGCTCGAAGAAAAAATCGCACAACAAGTCGCTCGGCGACTAGACAACGCATTACAAGGAGAAACTTAAATGGGTGCCCCACTTACTTACGAATACGCACTTGCCATCTTTGGCACACGCCGCAAGTCACGAGACTTCAAGGCATACAAGACCGACACTCATCTCAAGATGGAAGCAGACGGCACACTCATGTTCACGTACGTCAGCCAAGACTGGATAAAGCAGCCCAACGGCGAGTACAAATCCAACGGTATGAAGCACACGCCAATGGTCAGCATCACACCAGACAACGTGGTGACTCTGCTGATGGGTACCGAGGGCTGGCCTAGCGCGGCACACATGACGATTCGCAACCGCATGCAGGACATCACTGGGTTCACTATGTACTCAGACACAGCGCACCACAAGAACAAGGAGACAGCGATTCGCATCGAGGGTCGCCGCTATGACAACGGCTGGTTACCGCAACCATGGTGTGCAGGCGGTACATCACTGCCCTATGCACAGGGTACGCAGTTCAAAACAATTACCAACGGCAAGAACGGTGGACTCACCGAGTGCCTCAACCCCCCTAAGGACATGAAGAAGCTAGTGAAACAAGAAGCAATCCAACAAGCCAAGGGCGACACCGCGGTCATCCGCAAGCTGGCCAAGGTCATGCTGCGTGTTGGTTTCGAGGAGCACATCGAGAAGAAGGTCGATGGGTACTACTACGCACAGAACGTCAAGGCTAAGCCCATCTACGAAGTGAACTACAAGAACCCAACAGGTGATGACGCGTTCGCAGTACTCAAGGCTGGCTTGGTTATGGCCAACCGCCCTGACCTCCATGTGTGGAGTGCAGAGGAAGGCAAGTACATCGAGCGCCCCCGTGACGTGCGAGTTCAAATCCTACGAGAGCGTGTGCTTGAGAACGGTATGAAAGCCCTACGTCAGCACATCTATACAACAACCGATGGTTATGAAAAGGTAGAAGCCTAATGAAAAAATAATCTATAGAACATACACACGTTTCGATTAACATCAACTCACTTACTGAAAGACAACCATGGCCTACGTAGCTATATCCAATGCCCTCGTCGCTTCCGCTGAACGCAACATCCGCGAGATGCGCGACAAAGAGAAGGCACTCCACACCGCACCACCCGAGTCTGGCACCGTGCCTGACGATGACGGCAACATGATGGCCCTTATCTGGGGTAGTCATCACCACCTCCGCACACAGATGCCAGCAGAGTGGAAGCAAAACCCCGGCAAGATCACTCTCCGTATTGGGTATCACCCTGACCCAGCAGAAGAGCGCAAGTTCGAGGTGGACTATCAAGTCACTGCTCCAAGTGGCTTCGAGTGCCCCACCACAACCCAAGCCAATTCCAACTACTACGGCTACATGATTCGGGTGAACGAGGACAGCTTCCTCGTGCCACAAGGTGGACGTGACTTGGTCTCACATCGCAAGGTATGCCGCGAGATTGACAAGCGCTGGGAGGAAGTCAGTGGCAAAGTGCGCCAGTTCCTCTATGCCTCCAAGTCACTCAACGAAGCGCTCAAGCTGTGGCCCGGACTGTCGCTCTACATCAACAAAGATTACCTCGACCGTGCCGCTATGAAGGTCACGATTGAGAAGAAAGAAAAACCCAAGACCAACGCCGAGGAGCTTTTGGGCACCATCGACGTTGACACACTAACCGCCGCTGCTGTGGCATCCAAACTGACTGTATGAAAGACGACGAATGCAACTACTCACACTCGAGGCGCGAGCGAAAAAGCTTTTCGCCTCCTACGCCGTTACCGAACAAGTACGTAACCGATACGAACAAGACTGGCTCCGAAGTGTCCAAGCACTTGGAGACAAGTGGCTATTCGCCAAATACGCCGAGCGGCTCACACCCGACCAACAGCGAGCTCGCTGCGAGGATGGCACGTATCGAGTCACGCCTAGTACAACTGATGATTCATCAAGGTCTTGACCCATACAACAAGGTATACGAGTAATGGCTGAATACTACCAACACATGAACCACTGCGACGCCAAGGGCTGCAAGTTTGACGAGGCCGACGTGTGCCCCGTTGTGCGCAACATCCGATTGGCTACCGGCAACATACCAACACTAACTGAGGAGGTCACACCTATCATGCAACCAAGTCTGCGACAAGTCGGCGGCGACCACTACAAGAAGCTCGCGGTGCAACCGTGGGACGTGGTGGATACATGGCCGATCGAACAACAAATCGGCTACTACCGTGGCGGTGCTTTGAAATATCTAATGCGTATGGGGAGTAAAGATGAGTCTATTCAAGAAATTGCCAAAGGTCTTCACTACTTGGAGAAGCTCATCGAGTGCCTCAAGCGACAAGCCGAAGAAACACGATGATTACACGGACGCGATGGCGTATCTTAAGGAACGTGTCGCCTCGGAAGAATACAAGAAGGCCCTTATGGAAAGGCATCCACTTATGAACTCAGCAGCAAACGCAGCGGCCCACTCGATGTGGCCTAACCTAGTTAACTCAGGACAGCAAATGGGCGCAGTAAATCAAGCATGGCCCCAAGCGCCACTACAACCAATGGCAGAAGCACAACGACCAACACGGCAATTCACTGTTGAGAAGGTAGACAACGGCTACATCATCCGTAGCGGCAAGTATTCAAAAATCTGCAAAGACATGGAAGAGCTGAGCAATCAGTTCGTTGCAATCATGGTCGAGGCACAACTGGACAAGTAACTATGTCTGACTTACGTACTGAAATCTTCACGAAGGTGTTACCCAAAATGCAATCACTTACTAAACCCACGGAGCTTAACAACTTGAGCTTCGATGACCCTGAGCAACCAGAGGTGCCAATCACGCCAGCGCATCCTGAGGAGATCACTAACAACGAGCGCATCTTCAACTGGGTGAAAGATCATCCTGCATGCTACGCCCCGCAAGCAGTCACTGGGCTAGAAGGGCAAGTGATCGCCTCTTCAGTTATATCTCAGCTCTTTGTGCTGGCTAAGCGCGGCATCTTACATAAAGTCAAGTGCAGCTCTACCGGACGGTACATGTACTCTGTGGCGTTAGACGAGTACCCAAGGTTTGATCGAGTAGGCGCTTTGGAGCGGATGCGAGCAGCACATGCAGCCATCGGCATGGAAGAGATAGCACGTCGAATCAAAGAAGGCCACGAGAAGCGCAAGGTTGAGAAGGCACCCCCCGAGCCAAAGGCTGAACCAGCCAAGAAGAAAATCGTGTTGGTCAAGAAGTCAACAGGCGAGCAAGTCTCCCCACCCCCAGCAGTAACAGTCACACCCGTGGACTTGAACACACTCTCCATCGTGCAAGCTCGCAAGCTGTACGACGAACTCAAACAAATCTTTGGAGCTTAATATGAACAACTACTCGTATCAGCCAATCGTCACCGAGAAGTTCACTGACAGCAGCGGCACACAACACACCATCGTCAACCCTAACAGGCTTGAGCAGTTCAAATCGAACATGGAATCACACATCGCGTCGCTGACTATGGAAGTGCAGTCACTTAAACAACATGCTAATTGGATTGAGCCGCGCCTCAACGATTACCACAAGTTCATGGAGTGGATGCAACGCGTTCACCCTGATGTCATCACTGCCTACACACAAGCTACCAAGGTTGAGAAGACTTTGGACAAAGCCAATGGTGAAGAGCAAATGGTTTACTCGGAGACATCGGCATGATGTGGTTTAAACGACTTATGCACAGGTGGGTGCGAGAGGCGTCAGAAGAAAGCAACAAAGTCATGATGGGCGCAGCCGTAGCTAGCGTCGCTAACGATAGCCACCCAACGGTGAGGCTCCTGAAAGCGGTTAATGGGACTGTGGTTCAATTCACGTCCTTCACACCGGATAAGCGGCACCCATTTGATGGGTCACATGAGTCGCAATACTACGTGCTCAAGGAAGGCGACGACCTTGTCGCTGCTATTGCAACCATCCTGATGAATGAGAAACTGAAATGACCTACGGCCTAATCTACCTTATGCTGCGCTTCTGCGCAGTCGGAGCGTTCTTCGCGGCACTGTTCTCGATCACGTTCCTGACCCTTGGCTATGCGATGACGTACCTGCTCATTGCTATCTTCATGCAACTCCAAGCTATGGATGTACGCAATGCGGAAACGAAGCCGTTATAAGCCCAAGGGCGTACGACTAGATGTGATGACATGGGTGCAGAGTGGCATGAAGCCGTTCACATCCGTGTCACTCGCTGTGGACATCCGCATCAAGAACCATGTAGCCATTGAGCAACTCCGTTTGGGTCAAGCCGACAAAGAGAACATCGACATCCTCATCGGTGCGTTCAACATGATGGAAGGCTTTGGCCGCATGGGGATTGGTAATGACTGGGCTGAAGAGATTCGCGCTGGTCAGGATGCCCTACTAGAAGTAGCCAAGCGCGGCGTCAAACGAGACATGAGATTCGTGGCCACTGGCCCTGAGCTCAAAGCAATCAACTTAGCAATGGAGATTCATGATGCCCAGCTTGACGTATGCACAGTCAGACAGCTTGAGCAAGCCCTCGACATCGTCCAAGAAGACATCATCTACAAACGAGCAAGAGCGATCAACGATGAAGACGGTGTTAGCGCCCGGCGCACCTTGGCCGGTATCGGAGAAACCAATTGAAAAACCAAAGCCCAAGCCAAGACCAAAACCGCCAGCAACGAAGCCGCGTAAGAAAACCGCTGTCTACTCAGGCAGCCACATCAACAAAGACTGGTTCCCCGATAAACCCGTGGGGCGACCATTGGCCTTTTCCGGCGACATGCTCGACATCTTTGCAGCAGCTCGTGACGAGATTGCCACGGGAAAAGCGCGGGGCAAAATCAGAGATTCTGGCAAGAACGCTAAACGAAAGTCCTGAGGCACCTCTATGAGACAACCACACCGCACCACTGTAACTATGTGGGCAATTGAAATCCGCGACAGCGCCTTCCACAAGGCTGCATGGAGCACAGTGGGCTACTCACTGTATGAGAGCAAGCGCGAAGCACAGGATGACATTGACAGCTTCAAGATCAACGGCGTGCCTATGAAGGTGCGCATCACCATACAGAGGGCAACAGGATGAGAAAAGAGATTGGAATCACTGTGCCATACCGGAAAGTAAACACTATGCCGGACGAAGACATTCAAGTGCTCGCAATAACCATGAGCTACCTACATGAACGCGGGTTCACAAAAGAGCAGATCAAGAAGGCAGTGGACGCATGGTGGGCAGTAAAGAAAGCCAAAAAATAGAGTACACTAGACTCTTAGTATGTTTTAGGGGTCTAGCATGTCAGCTAAACAAACACCTGAGTCCTTCTGGGCTCGGGTAAAAAAGACAAAGAGTTGCTGGGAGTGGCAAGGGGCGCTGAACAACACTGGGTACGGAACAGTTGCTTGGGGTGGCCATGTGTACACAGCACATCGAGTTGCTGCATGGCTCTCCGGTCTTGTATCGCACCCATCTAAACCCACACGCGCAACGGAGCCCACGCATGTTCTACATAAATGTGACAACCGGAAATGCTGTAACCCAGAGCATTTCTTTTTGGGTACGTACAAGGACAATCAACTCGATGCTTATAAAAAGAAGCGCCGAGCCCAACCTCGCGGAGCGCAGCACGTTAATGCAAGGTTGACCCAGAAACAGGCAGATGAGATACGTTATGCGTACTCAGTTCATTGTCTGACGCAGGCCGAGCTAGCTAACAAGTTTGGGGTCTCACAAACGGCAATTAGCCTCATCATCAGAAAGAAAACATACGTATGACGCAGCTCATTACACTGGACATGGAAACTTACTACAGTAAAGACTATGGACTCAAAAAATACACCACCGAAGCCTACATCCGAGACAAGCAATTCCAAGTCGTTGGATTCGCCTACAAAATCGACGACGGCGAAACCGTCTGGGTCACAGGCAGCGACCGTGAGATCGCGTCGCATCTTCACAGCCTTGGAATTTCCGACAAATACCTTCTGTGTCACAACACAGCTTTCGACGGAGCCATCCTCAAGTGGCGATTTGGAATTACCCCGAAGTACTATCTCGATACCCTATCAATGGCTCGACCCCGAACGGGCCTCACAGTTGGTGGTTCACTAGCCGCACTGGCCAAGAAGTACCTGCTGGATGAGAAGGGCACTGAGGTTGTCAACGCCCTTGGGCTGCGCCGTGAGGACTTCCCCGCCGCTCAACTCGCTGCATACGGTGAGTACTGCCGCCATGACGTGGACTTAACGTGGGGGCTCTACCATGTGTTCAAGCAGTGGAACCCGCCAAAGGAGCTATACATTCAGGACTTGATGCTACGCATGTTCATCGACCCTGTGTTGCAGCTCGACAAGAATGTGTTGGTCGACCACCTGTTCAACGTGCAGGACAAGAAGGCCAAGCTGATGGAGCGCATTGATGCAACCATTGGTCGTGACGCTCTGATGTCTAACCCGAAGTTCGCTGCCGTGTTGGAGAAGCTCGGTGTCAAACCACCCATGAAGGTGAGCCTTCGTACTGGAAAGGAAACGTATGCGTTTGGTAAGACTGACCAAGAATTCAAAGCTCTCGCCGACCATCCAAATCCAGCGGTGCAGGCCGTCGTTGCTGCGCGTCTCGGCGTCAAATCTACGCTCGAAGAAACCCGTACCGAGTCTTTCATTGGCATCGCTGAGCGCGGCTCTCTGCCAATCCTCCTTAACTACTGGGGAGCGCATACTGGTAGGGCTTCTGGTGGCGACAAGATGAACCTTCAGAACCTGCCTCGCGGCGGGGCGCTGCGTAAGTCAATCACCGTACCCGATGGGCACTCGTTGGTAGCAGTTGACTCTGCGCAGATTGAAGCCCGTGTCGTTGCATGGTGGGCTGGCCAAGAGGACTTGGTTGAAGACTTCCGCAACAACGTGGACATCTATTCATCGTTTGCCTCCGTGGTGTATGGCCGCCATGTAGACCGTAAAGCCAAAGCCATTGACGAGAACGGCAAAGAGTACAACCCAGACAAGGTCGAGGGCTTCGTTGGTAAGACCTGTATCTTGGGCCTAGGCTACGGCATGGGGCCTGACAAGTTCAAGGCGACGCTCAAGATCGGTATGGGCGGTATCTCCGTGGACATGCCCCTCGAGGATGCACAACGCACCGTGTCTGTGTACCGCGCCAAGTACGACAAGATCGCAGCCATTTGGAAGTCCTGCCAACGCGCACTGGAGCAGATGTGTAAGGGCTTCGAGACTGAGGTGGGTGTGGGCATTGCCCTGCGCTGTACCCCTGAGGGTGTGCACCTGCCAAACGGCACGATGATTCGTTACCCCAACCTGCGCAAGAACGCAGACGGCTACGAGTACGACGGGCGCTATGGCCCTGTTAAAATCTACGGCGGTAAGATGGTTGAGAACATTGTGCAAGCCTTGGCTCGTATCGTTGTGTTTGACCAGATGGCCAAGATCGACATTGAGTTGCGTAAGAACGACAACCCTGACGCAGATCGTCGATATAAAGTTGCACTGACCGTGCACGATGAGGTAGTATCTGTTGTACCGACACCTGCTGCGAAGTGGT
>ERZ650303.549-NODE-549-length-11463-cov-4.203629_pt1 | contig 11463 bp, 11 predicted proteins | sample MGYA00376239_ERZ650303 | MGnify/ENA primary metagenome ERZ650303 (study PRJEB26733, sample SAMN07839262) | wastewater metagenome | biome: small river; feature: stream; material: water | place: USA: North Carolina | collected 2016-04-05 ... | reverse complement strand
ATCCATGCCGGTTGCCGCGGTTGCCTTAGGCGGCAAACCAACGGTTAACTTTGGGTCAAGAATCGCGGCCTTTGCCAAAGCACTTGAGTGACCAACGTAGAAACGTTTGTGAGTGTGCTCATCGGTGATTACTCCAAATGCATTAACCTCTGATCCGGTTCCTGCGGTGGTTGGAATGGCGATGATTGGAATTCCGGAGTTCTTAAAGTTCGTTGAGTAATCAAGGGCCACTCCGCGCTCAGGATTTACCGCACCAAGCGATACTCCCTTTGCGGTGTCCATTGATGAGCCGCCGCCAAGCGCAATCAAGATGTCGCACTTGGCAGCGGCACCAGCATCAGAACCTGCGTCAACGCAGGCGGTGGTTGGGTTAGGGGTTACACCATCAAACACCGATACTGTGAGACCAGCGGCCTCGAGACTGACCTTAACCTCGTTACAGATTTGAGAGGCACCAAGGAACGGGTCAGTAATAATAAGTGCGCTCTTGGCACCCTGGGCTGCGGCAAGCTCGCCAACCTTAGAGACAGCACCCACACCAAAGTGTGCGGCCGGCTTTGGGTCTAGGACTAGTTCGTAGCTTGAAAGTTTTCTGGTCATTTACTCAACTCGCAATGTCTGACCAATTAGGTCTTCGTACAACTTCATTGGGGTCATCTCGCCCGCAAGGTCACCATACTGAGCCTTTGCGCGACGGAAAATCTGCTCCACCTGGGCCGATAGCTCAACTGGAACTCCCACCGCGCGGGCTAGATCGGTGTGTAGGCCAAGGTCCTTGCAGGCAAGGGCAATGGCAAAGCCTTCGTCGTAGTCGCCGTTTTTCAACACCGATAACACGTCATTCTCAACAAAGTTTGAGTTAGCTGGGCTGGCAATCAGCGACTGACGCAGAACCTCAAGATCTACCCCGGCCTTTACACCAACGCTTAATACCTCTGCAGTGGCAACTAGGTGTGAGAACCAAAGCTGGTTGATCGCAAGCTTTACGGCGTATCCGGCACCAGCTTTACCAACGTGCAGAATTCGCTTTGGGTCACCCATTGCTTCAAAAACATTCTTCATGGTGGCGAACTGCTCTGCGGTTCCACCGGCAAAAATTTGCAACTTACCGTTTGCCGCACCAACAGACATTCCAGACACTGGAGCATCCATGATGTTTAGGTTGCGACCCTCGCTGCTCTTGCGCGCGCGCTCGGTAACCTCTGGAACAGATGTAGACATGTCTACCCAGAACCCGCCGTCTTTGATGCCAGAAAGAATTCCGTTCTCACCCATTGACACCATGTCAACGTGCTTAGGGGTTGGCAGCATGGTGATCACAACATCACTCTTTGCTGCAACCTCTGCAGGTGTTGCTGCCCACTCGGCACCGTTGGCAATTAGTTTCTCGGCCGCTTCTTTGCGCACGTCATTGACTACCAACCTGAAACCATTTAGCTGCAGGTTCTTGGTCATGCCAGAACCCATGTTGCCAAGGCCAATAAAACCTACGGTGGTTGTTTCTTTGTTAAACATTTGCTGCTTTCTAATTAGGAAATTTCCTGTGAACCAAGATTGATCCAAGTTGTTTTTAGTGCTGTGTATGAGTCAAGTGCGTGCAGTGATCTGTCGCGACCGAACCCCGATGACTTAAATCCGCCAAACGGAACAATGATGTCTGCGACGTCAAAGGTGTTAACCCAAACTGTTCCAGCGCGAACCTCGCGAGCAACTTTGTGCGCGCGAGAGATATCTTTTGTCCACACGCTGGCGGCTAGGCCATACTCTGTGTCATTGGCCAGGTGAATTGCCTCGGCAACTGTTTTAAAAGTGGTTACCGCAAGAACTGGTCCAAAGATTTCTTCTTGGCCAATGCGACTTGAGTTATCAACGTTGTCAAGAATCGTTGGCTCAACGAAGTATCCGTTTTCAAGACCTGCAGCAGGGGTGAAGCGTGAACCACCCATTGCAACCTTGGCTTTTTCTTGCTTAGCAATTTCTAGGTAACCAAGCACGCGCTCTAGTTGCTTCTCGCTAACAATTGCACTCACCTGGGTCTCTGGGTCAAGAGTGTCACCAAGCTTTAGCGACTTAGCTACCTTGATAGTTGCCTCAAGCAATTTGTCATGCACGCTCTCGTGCACTAGCAAACGTGAACCACCGTGACAGGTTTGGCCAGCGTTGTAGAAAATTCCCCAGGCAACTGAAACAGCACAGGCTTCAATATCTTCAACGTCATCAAACACAATGTGTGGCGACTTGCCACCAAGTTCTAGAGCAACCTGCTTGCCATTTGTTTGACCGGCATATTCCTGGAACATGCGGCCAACCGCTGGCGAACCGGTAAATGTAATTTTGTCTACTTGCTGGTGACGGCCAAGTGCTGCGCCGGCTTCTGCACCAAGTCCGGTAACCACGTTCAGTACACCAGCCGGAAGACCCGCCTCAATCGCAAGTTCTGCCACGCGCAGCGATGCCAAGTTGGTGTTTTCGGCAGGCTTTAGCACCACCGAGTTTCCGGCGGCAAGGGCCGGGGCTAGCTTCCAGGCTGAAATAATCAGCGGGTAGTTCCAAGGCACAACCGCACCGATCACGCCAAGTGGTTCGCGGGTGATTAGTGCCAGTGCCGACTTTGGGGTTGGTGCAATTTCGTCGTAAATCTTGTCTAGGGCCTCGCCGTACCATCGAAAACTTCTGGCTGCCGATGGCACGTCTACGTTTAGCGAGTCGCCAATTGGGTGCCCGGTTTCAATTGACTCAAGCAGGGCAAGTTCATCTTTGTTTTCAAGCAGTAGCTCAGAAAGTCGAATCAGCACCTGCTGGCGGTGTCGAACATCTGCCTTAGACCAAACGCCAGACTCAAAGGCAGTCGCGGCCGACTTTACGGCCTTGTCTACATCGGCAGCTTTTCCGCGAGCAACAGTGGTGATTACTGAGCCATCGCGAGGTGCAATGGTTTCGAATCGTTCGCCATCGGCAGCCGGCACGAACTTGCCATCAATAAATAGGTCATTCTTTGGCTTTAAGTTCTTTGCCTGCTCTACCCAGTTGGTAGCCATGTGGTTCTGCTTCCTGCTTTGAAGTTGAAAACTAGATTGTGTAACGCTTAACAGCGTCGTGGTCCAATTCAATTCCTAGACCAGGAGCATTTGGAATCAAAACATCGCCGTGTTTGTCTACATTCACTGGCTTAATAAAGAAGTCACGGCGCTCCACTGTCCAACCTGGTGGATCAAATGGGAACTCAAAATAAGGTCCGCCACCAATACCGGCAACAACGTGCAGGTTGGCAAGCACGCCAATACCGTTTGTCCAAGAGTGCGGAGTAAATTGACGGTGCTTGAGTTCAGCTGCCTCAGCAACCTGACGGGCACGCAGCATTCCAACTGCAAGCACTACATCGGGTTGATAGATATCAAGCGCGTCTTGCTCAATCAAGTGCGCAAGCTCGCCCATAGAACGAACCATCTCGCCACCAGAAAGTTGCACGCCAACTTCTTGACGCACGCGCTTCATGCCTTCAATGTCTGCCTGTGGCAGCGGCTCTTCAATCCACAAAACTTTTAGTTCGTGCAATTCTTTTGCAACCGAGTGAACTTTGCTGAGTGTAAGAGCAGGTTCAATGTCACCAGACATGCGCCACATTTGGTTCATGTCAACCATCAGGTCAAAGCCCTCGCCCACGGCGTCGCGAGCTGCGCGAACGGCGGCGATGCCTTCTTTAAGTTGGTGACGAGCAATGCGAATCTTCATGGCCTTGAAACCAAGTTCTTTTGCTGCCACTGCCGCATCTGCGCGTGCAGCCGGTGCCTTTAATTCGCCCGACGAAGCGTATGCGGCCATGCGGTCACTTGCTCCACCAAACAAAGTTGCTACCGGAAGATTGGCAACCTTGCCAATGATGTCCCAGAGTGCAACCTCAAGTGGCCAGTAGCGTCCGCCGTGAAAGTTAATTGTTTCGATTCGCTTAACCTGGTTCACGATCTGCATTGGATCGGTACCAATGAAAAGGTGTTGGTAGGCCTCGAAACCATCCATTGTGTCGCCAGAACCGTAGCCGGTGATACCTTCATCGGTTTCCACTGTCACCAAAGTTGCAGTGAATTCGCGACGCGGGTTTGGATCCCATGCTGCGTTGAATGGTGGGTCAAGCGGCAACCGCATGCGGGTGAGCTTGATATCGGTGATCTTCAAAACAGAATCCTTAGAAAATTAGGCTTTGGCGGTGTAGTACGGGTTGTGCGGAAGCGCACGGTTTTCGAGCACGTCTTCAATGCTCGGAAGATTTTTTGCACCGTTCATCAGTGCAGTTCTAGTTGCTTCGCGGTTGTTCTGATAAACCGCATCTGCGTTATCTGCGCCAGGGTTAACCCAAACGGCGGTGATGATCACGGTGTCGTCAAGGTCACTTTTTTTGATGTAGCCCTCGGCTACTGCATCGGCGACTCCGCCGGCAACACCGGCCTGAGCGGCACCCCAAATCATGGTGCCGTGGGTGTCATTTGCCGGGGCGGCCTTGGTGACGAAAAGGGTCAATGGCTTGACCGGTAGTGATGGTTTTAGCACCACTACGTATGGAACGTGGCCCTGAGAAGGAGTGGCGAGGGCTGTTGCCCAGGCCACTCCCGCTGGACCTTCACGGTGGCCAAACACAGTATTTATGTGTGCTGCGTTTACGCCGTTGCCGACGAATGATTCGCCGATCTGCATGTGAAGTGCCATCTCAGGTTCCTTTGTTTATTGCTTTATTTAGAAAGGTATAGCTTTTTGTTACTTGCTGATGAGGCCTTGCTCAACTAGGTAGTCGTGAGCGATAGCTGCTGGCTCATCGCCATCAACGTCTGCACGAGCGTTTAGTGTCTGCATAACCTGGTCAGTTAGAGTTGCGGTCAACTTGTTGATGATGTCAGCGATTGCTGGGTACTTGTCAAGAGTTGACTGCTTCAAGGTGAAACCAACCTGGTAAACAGGGAAGTATTCCTTGTCGTCCTGCATAACGGTTAGGTCAAGAGCCTTGATGCGACCGTCGGTTGCGAAAACTTCACCGAAGTTACAGTCAGTACCCTTATCGGTTACTGAGTAGATTGCACCAGTGTCTAGAGTTACAGTCTTGCCCTTTAGGCCATACATCTTCTTTAGACCTTCCCAACCATCTGGACGAGAAGCGAACTCTGACTCAACACAGAATGTCTGGTCAGCTGCAGGAAGCTTTGCAACGTCTGAGAATGACTTAACGCCAAGCTCTGCTGCCTTCTCTGAACGGATAGCGAATGCATAGGTGTTGTTAACCGCTGCACCATCCAGCCAAGCGATGCCCTTTGCAGCGTCAGCCTTCTTAACTGCGTCGTACTGAGCCTGAACACCAGCGATTGGCTTGTCGTTTCCGTTGTATGCAAGCCATGAAGTACCGGTGTACTCCCAGTAACCCATGAACTCGTCTGACTCAAGTGCGGTACGCACGTTTGCTGAACCAACGATGGTCTTGTAGGTGGTGTCTGCACCGTTAGCGTTCAATAGTTCGCTAACCATGTTTCCCAGAATGTACTGCTCTGAGAAGTCCTTTGCACCAACTACACCGGTAAGACCCTTAAGAGCGGTGTTATCGGTAGTTGTTTCGGCTGCAGGTGCGCAACCTGTCAATGTTAGGCTGCCGACAACGGCGACTGCAGCCAGTACAGTCTTAAGACTGGTTTTCATTTACTGCTCCTTATTAATCGATTAATAGTTGAGTTCGGCTATGAACTCAGACTCCCTTAGGCTTCAACAAGTCTTCGACTAGACCGGCTACCCAGTCCATGCCCAAGGCAATGCACGAAACCACTACTGCACCCGTTAGCGTGACGGCCTCTCGTGAAAGTTTCAAACCAACCACGAGCACCTCCCCCAAACCACCGGCGTTGATGAATGTGGCAATGGTTGCCACACCAACACTAAAGACGAGGGTTGTTCTGAACCCCGCCAAAATTACTGGAACTGCCAACGGCAGCTCGATCTTTCGAAGAATTTGACCACCGGTCATTCCCATACCTTTTGCCGATTCAATGATTGAAGGGTTGATCTGAGAAATACCAACCATGGTGTTTCGAATCACCGGAAGCAGTCCATAAAACACCAGCGCGATAATCGCTGTAGACCAACCGATACCTAGAATCAGAGCCAGCAAAATAATCACACCAACAGCTGGCGTGGCTTGGCCAATGTTTCCAATTCCAACGATCAATCCGCGCACAATTTTGGATTTTGAACGGCTAACAATGATGCCAAGTGGAATTGCGATGAATGCCACTAGAAGTGCGGCGGCAATAGATAGGCGAATGTGCTCGTCGACTTTTGCCAGCATGTAAGGCCAGTTCAAGGCAAACGCCTCAATCTTGTCTGGCTTTCCACGCACGGTAAGAAATACCAAGAGTCCGGTAAGTGCAATCAAGATCAAAGCAGGAGTGCCGTATCTCTTGGCGTCAAAGTACTTTCCCCTACGGTCAGAAGGCTGACTGTAAGAGGTGCTTACATCGGTTGCTGGCTGGATGCTCATTTTTAGCGTGCCTTTTTGCTGGCAATACCTGATACGTCGGCGCCAAGTGCGTTTGAAATTTCCTTGACCGAGATACTGCCCAGGGTCTTACCATTTGCATCTGTTACTGGCACCGGTGAACCGCCGTTTAGCACAATGTGGTCAAGCGCTTCGCGCAGGTTCTCTGTGATCTCCACGCTTGGGCCGCTAGCTGACGTTGAACTTAGCTTCGCCGCGCTAATTGGCACAAGAGCAAGGCGCTTTAGGGCTGCACCCTCACCAATGAATGATGAAACGTAATCGCTTGCTGGGTTTGCCAAAATGTTTGCCGGTGTATCAAACTGCTCAATCTGTGAGCGTTCACTTAGCACCGCAATGCGGTCGCCAAGTTTGATTGCCTCATCAAAGTCGTGAGTTACGAAAACAATTGTCTTTCCAATTGTTGCCTGCAGTCTCAAAAACTCATCTTGTAGTTTTTCGCGAGTGATTGGGTCTGTTGCACCAAACGGTTCGTCCATCAGCATTACCGGAGGGTCAGCGGCAAGTGCGCGGGCAACACCAATGCGCTGCTGCTGACCACCCGAAAGCTGCTTTGGGTAGCGACTAGCAAACTTAGCCGGGTCAAGATCAACCAGCGAAAGAAGTTCATCGACGCGAGCAGCAGTCTTTGCCTTATCCCAACCCAAAAGCTTTGGAACAACAGATACGTTTTCGGCAATGGTCATGTGTGGGAACAAACCAATTTGCTGAATTACGTAACCAATGCGACGACGCAAGGTGTTTTGATCCAAAGAAAGAATATCTTCGCCGTCAATCTTGATTGATCCAGATGTTGGTTCGATGATGCGGTTGATCATCTTCATGGTTGTGGTCTTACCGCAACCCGATGGGCCTACCAACATAATCAATTCGCCCGGGTTGATACTCATTGAAAAATTTTCAACGGCAGACTGTGGCTGGTTTGGATATGATTTGGTTACGTTCTTGAGTTCAATGCTTGCGCCACTTGTTGCTTTAGACACGGATGCCTCTCGATGTTGTTAGACGGTTGATCAAAATAAATACTGCGTCGAAGCTAAGTGCAATCAGAACAATCACGACTGTTCCGGTTAGTGCAAAGTTCAATGCGTTTGCTGCACCAAGCATTGACAAACCTTTGAAGATGTAAGCGCCCATACCTGGCCCAGCTACGTAGGCGGCAATTGCTGCGATTCCAACTGAAAGCTGCGCGGCTACACGCAGACCGGTGAGAATTACCGGCCAGGCAATCGGGAACTGAATCTTCATGAGCACTGCGAACTTGCTCATTCCCATGCCTCGTGCTGACTCAATTACGGCAGGGTCTACTTCACGCAGGCCAACAACCGTGTTGCGCACGATTGGAAGCAGTGAGTAGATACTTAGGGCAAAAACAGTAGATGCCCAGCCAAGGCCCATGATCGGAATCAAAATGGTGAGCAGCGCCATAGATGGGATTGTTAAAATCACACCGGCTGTGGCCACGGCTGCTGAACGAGCCACCGGCTTCTCCCAGACCAACAGACCGGTACCAACACCGATAACAGCTGCGATAACTAGGGAGATCAAAACCACAACTACGTGTTCAGACGAAAGCTTCAGAATCTCGTCTGACTTCTTCACTAGGAATGGCAGGACCAAACTAAGGTCATAATCCATGCCGGCCTCCTCTTTGAGAGCGAATCCGGGCTTATGTCCGGATAAGTCAAAACTAGAAATTAGTTGTGTATACCGCAACGAGAGTTGGTAGTATGTCAACCAAATACGATAACAATCAGATAAACAGGGTTCGCTAAGGGGTACTTATGCCACAGCCGAAGACAGCACAGACCAGGCCAACTAAGCGCCGCAACTCGGCAGGTCTAAGCCGCGACCTTGAGGTGCTTGAGGTGCTGGGCACCCCGGAAGCCCTACGTGGCCACGGCCTTGGGGTGAATCGGGTGGCCGAACTTACCGCCCGCGACAAGGGCCAGATCTCTAGAACCCTGGCCACCCTGGCCGATGCCGGATTCGTTGAGCGCGATCGTGCCACCGGAAAATACCGACTTGGCTTTCAGCTTTATTCACTGGCCTCAAGGACTGCCGAGTCCCGATTTGTTGAAGAAGCAGGCAGATATCTGCGCAAGGTGGTGAATCTCACCCATGAAACAACTCACCTTTGCGTTTTGCGAGGCGGAAACGTTCTTACCCTCAAAAGCGAAATGTCTAACTATGCCTTCCGCGGTGTTGGCTGGGAGGGCGTAAGCGTTGCCGCACTCAGCACTTCATCGGGTCGCGCACTTCTTAGCGATTGGAACGACGCCGAAATTGAAGAGTGGTACGAAGAGCACGCAAAAGACAACCTGATTATTCAGCCGGTAATTGGTGCAGCTCTAATTGAGAATGGCGCGCTGCCAAATCAGGAACAGCAGCGCAGACTCGGAAAAATTAAGAGCGTTGATGATTTGAAAAAAGAATTGGCTCTTATTCGCAAGGTTGGTTACGCAAAAGTTGATGAAGAGTTTGAATGGGGGCTTGTTGGAGCATCTGCTCCAATTCGCGATCAATCAAACAAAATTATTGGCGTCATGAACGTCAGTGCACCCAAAACTCGAATCGGATCTCATTTAGATCAGGTTGGCGAGATCATTGCAAAAGTTGGTCTGGAATTCTCTCTTCAACTAGGCGCAACGAAAATCTCTTTCTAAATTTTTATAGTTCCCGTTTTTGATTTAAATTGCGTGATTGCTGAACCAACTGCAACTAGCAAAGCGCCAACCGGTAGGTTCCAACTAAATGGCTCACCCAGAACCAGCCAACCAATTGCAAGCGAGACCAATAGTGTTGGGTAACTAGCTGAGCTAGCAATTGCACTTCCTGCTCTATCAATCAATTGCAAATTCCAAATGTAAGCCAGCCCGCTGCCAATTGTTCCCATCAAAAACATGGATGCAAAAATCTCTAGCGTCAGTGGAGCACGGGTAAGTTCACCAGATAGCAAATACGCTGGCAGTAGTGCCGCAGCAGCAAAGGTCACTTGCCAAGTTGCTATTACCTCTGGTTGTGCCCCATGGCCAAGCAGGTACTTATGCGAAAACGGAATTGCAACACCGTAGCAAAAAATTGCCAGCACAATTGCCGCAACTCCCCAAGGATCATTGTCACCAATGTCTCCGTTAGAAATTCCAAGTGCCCAGAGTGCACCAAATAGTCCTACTAAAATTCCAGAGACTTGTCGCACGGTTGGTCGTTCATCTCTGAACGCAATTAGCATCACTATCAAAGTTGTAATTGGCGTTGCAGTGTTGATGATGCTGGCAATGACAGTGCTCACGTGCTGCTGCGCAAAGGCAAAGAGCGTTCCCGGCACTGCGTTCATCAAGATTGCAACGAAAAGAATTTTTAGTCTGAATTTCCAACTCAGCTTGGTTGTAATTTTTTTAGACTTCACAAAAACCCAAAGGGTAATCGCACCAAGCACGCATCTGAAAAACGTGACTCCCGCCGGCGGCAGCGAGATCAAGCCTTGGTCAATAAATAAGAACGATGCCCCCCAGATCAGCCCCAGCCCAATGTATTGGGCTAACCAGGACGACTTTTCTTTAGCGCGGAGCGATGTTGAATGCATTTGCAAGTTTCATAATTTTCTCTGCGCGACCAAGGCGTGGCAGGTCTGAACCGTCGCGAATCACGCGACCGCGAGCCTCAAAATCGGTGATGAAATCGTGCGCCCAAGTTACGTCTGCAACAGTTGGGCAAATAGTCTCGTTAATCACGGCCAGCTGACTTGTTTCCAAGCAGAGTTTTCCGGTCATTCCAAGCGCAACCGCTAGCTCACTCTTTTCTTTCAAGACCGCGTGGTTAGAGCCAACTGTTGGTCCATCGATTGGTCCAGGCAGATTTCCGATGCGACTTGCAACCACAAGTTTTGATCTTGGGTAGGCCATGGCCAAATCATCAACGCTGGTTCCGGTATCCCGACGATAATCACCGCTACCGAATGCCAAACGAAAGGCGCCCTTGGCCGATGCAATTTCCCTGGAATCTTCAATGCCAAGCGCGGATTCAACAAGCGCGATCACTGGAAGCGTTGAACCAAGTGCGGCAAACGTTTCTGTAACTTGACTCGCGCTCTCTGTCTTGGCAAGAACTACACCCTTCAAGCCTCTTACGCCTTTGAGCCCGTCAAGGTCATGACGCCAAAAATCAGTGGTGTAATCGTTGATGCGCACCCAACCGGTGCCGCCAGCATTTAGCCAGTTGATTACTTTTTGCAGTGCCTCTGGCTTGAACTTAGGGTCAACCGCATCTTCAACATCAAGAATTATTTCGTCTGCGCGACTCTTTGCGGCTGCGTCAAATTCTTGATCGCGTAGTCCGTTTACCAATAACCACGAACGCGAAATCTCTGAACTACTGTTCAACTTAAATCCAATCTGGTTCATCCTTGAACCATTCGGAGTTTAGCCTAGCGGGCTTAGTTAGAACAGGTTTTGGTATCTGCAGTTGTACCAAGAACGCCGGTTGGTAGTGCCGAAGCATTTGGGCTTGCACTTGCCGAAGGGCTAGGGCTTGCACTTGGGGCAGGCGATGCAACAACTGCACCCTGGCCACCGTTGGCTTCAGCCAACACAACAGGCTCGTCATTTTTCAATTTATCGAAAATCAAGTTTGCAGTTTCGTAAATCGGCGCAACTCGGCCAGAGTAAGGCGCTGGCAATCCGCCGCGGCTAGGAACCTGCAAGAAAGTCATCTTGTCTAGTTCAACATTCTTTAACGCACCAGCCATAGCCACCATAACGTTTACGTTGGTGAGGCTCTCGCTCAACTTCATGTTTCGTGCAGCGGCAGATGCAAGTGAGTAAAGGTAAATCGGGTTGCCAAGCACACCCGCACTCTTAACCTTGCGCACCAAGGAAGTCAGGAACACTTGCTGATTTGAAATTCGAGAAAGGTCAGAACCGTCACCAACACCG
>ERZ650303.548-NODE-548-length-11482-cov-5.074210_pt1 | contig 11482 bp, 19 predicted proteins | sample MGYA00376239_ERZ650303 | MGnify/ENA primary metagenome ERZ650303 (study PRJEB26733, sample SAMN07839262) | wastewater metagenome | biome: small river; feature: stream; material: water | place: USA: North Carolina | collected 2016-04-05 ... | reverse complement strand
GCCCGCGGCTGCGCATTGGTCGCGCAGCGAGCGCACCCAATCGGGGTGCATGGGCCGGGCCTGCGGGCCGCTCTCGCCGCCGGCGATGATCCAGTCGATGCCGCGGCACCCGGTCGCCGGCGCTTTAGCGCCGTAGCCGTCGCAGAGTGGGCAGGTGACTCCGCCGCGGCCGTGCGGGCCGGGCACGCTACCGCGGTCGCACTGCGCGCCAAGCCAGCGCGACACGTCCACCGGCCCCAGCATCGGCTCGATCGACAGGAACCGCCTGGCCACCGGCACCGCCAGCAGCTTCGGGACGTCGCGGTCGGCCTCCTCCTGGTTGACCACGGTGGCGCCGAGCCAGATGTTGAGCAGCGGCATGCGAGCGAGGACACTTTCTGTGGTGCCGAGGTAGGCGATTCGATCAAGCATCGCCGCTGCGTTGCCGATCCGCTTCGTGAGCAACAGCCAATCCAGATGCGGCGTCTGTGCGATGAGGCTAAACAGGTCGGCACGCCACTGTTCCGGCACCTCGTTGTCGAACACGTCGGCCAGGCTCGCGCAGAACACCCGCCGCCGCGTGCTGCGAAGGTAGGCCGCGCAGAACGGGCAACCGGCCGCTCCGTCGATGCCTTCGCCTCGGTAATTGCACTCTGGACATTCGTAGAACGGTTTGGCGTTCCATTTCAGCGGCTGCCGCCAGTTCGCCGCCCGGGTGCGCTTGCGCGGCTGTCCTGCACCCCACTGCACGGCGTGCCTGCGGTGATCCATCAACCGCTCGGCGTAGCAGTGATCGCAGGCCGGGCTGACCTTGGTGCAGCCGAACCAGGGGTTGAAGGTGCTGTCGCACCAGCTGATCGCTGTCTGTTCGCTCACACCGGCTCTCCCGTCTTCGCATCCCGCCAGCCGCCTTCGAGGCTCCATCGCCACAGCACCGTCTGCAGCGCATCGTCGATCGACACGCGCAGCGTCGGGCAGCGCTTCGGGTCCTCGCTGTTGTGCAGCGTCTTGATCAGGTCCTCGGCGGCGTCGAGCACCAAGCTCGTCTGCTCGTCGTCGGCGGCGTCGAAGCGGCCGAGCACTTTCCAGCTGCCGGAGTTGTTCAGCTCCAGGCGGCAGGGCTTGACGAATGCGGCGTTGCTCATCGGTAGGCCTTTGTCAGATCACGGTTCACGCAGTGCCCGCGGCGGCGCACTTCGTTGGCCAGCTTGGCCCGCTCGGCGTGGCTGTGGGTGGCCTGGCGCAGCAGGCCGAAGTAGCTGTTTGCGATCTGGTGCAAGTCGGCCACTGGTGCGTCGGCGACCCGTTGCATCGCCGCGGCCAATGAGTTGGGCGAGCTCGGCCTGCTTGGCCTGCACGAGCTCGAGGGTGACTTCGGTCATGGGTGTGTCTCCGTGGTGAGAAAGGATCGAAGGATCAATCGGCGAGGGGAATCAAGCGGACGGCCACTGCGCTGCCCTCAGCGCTGCGGAAGTCGTAGTGCTGGGTGCCGCTGCCGAAGTAGCAGGTCCAGGCGTAGGAGGCGCCTTCGGGCTCGTTCGTCCAGTGCCAATCCGGCTTCAGGTGGGGCTTGCAGTTGGCGTACAGCAGCGCCGCGATGGGCCGGCTCGGCAGGGCACCGCCGACGCTGGCGGCCCAGTCCATTGCACGCTTCCAGCTCAGCCGGGTGGTGGGGCTGTCGGGCAGCAGCACCACGGCGTGATGGGTGCCGTCGGGCAGGGTGATCAGGCCGGCGAAGAGGCCGCCGTGGAACGGGGCCTTGAGCGGCGGGAGTGCGGAGAGGGAGACGGCGGCGGGGGCCGCTAGGGCTTCTGACATGGGACCTCCTGGTCGTGGTGGGAAGAAAGGGTTCAGGCGGCGGCCTCGTCCAGCTCGCACGCCATCAGCCGGCCGTGGAGCTCGCGCACGAGCTCGGCGGTCTGTTGCCGGATGCAGCCGTGGCGCACGCTCATGTCGGGCGGAGAGTCGAAGTGCTTCGCCACGGCCAGCTCGGCCAACTGGCGCGCGATGCGGTGGCGGTTGAAGCCTTCCTCGGACAGCTCTTCGAGGCGCGCCAGCGTCGGCGCCGCCGGCACGTGGCGCAGCCGCTCGTGCAGCCGCTGCACCTCGTAGGCGTTGCGCACCGTCACCTGCTGCCGGTTGAACTGCAGCGCTGGGTTCGCATAGCCCAGCTGGCCGGCCAGAAACGCCTTGGAGTAGCCGAGGTGCAGCAGCTCGTCGATCAGCAGCCAGGTCGGGCCGGCGTCGATCAGCGCATGGTCCGACGCACAGGCCGTCGTCACCGCCAGGATCGCGCGCTCGGTGCGCATGCGGATCTGCGTCTTGTGGCCGTGGATGATGGCCAGCAGCACCGAGCCGGACAAGTCTGCGGCAGCCTGCACCGCGCGGCGGCCCACGCCCAGGCGCGACAGCTCGGCCAGGTGCGCCCGCGCCGGCTCGGCCGACACCAGACCGTTCCAGTCGCCTGCCTTGCGGGCCTTGTAGCGGGCCTTTTCGTACTCGGTATTCGCGCGCCGGCACTCGGCGCAGCGGCAGCCGGCCATGTAGCGCAGGCGGTCGCCGCACGGGCGGCCCTCGGCCAGATCGGCAATCCGCTTCAGGCCTCGCGCGGCCAGCGCGGCGCTGGTGTTGGCGGGCGAGGTCATGACACCCTCCACAGCCGGCACTCGTCGTCGCTCGTCTTGCGCAGCGTGAACTTCATGCCATGCGCCTTGGCCCATGCCCGCGCCGCGGTGGCCACGGCACCGTGGTAGTGCCGCGGAAAGACCACGCTCAGGCCGGGCTCGGTCAGCTTCTCCAGCAGCGGCGCGTAGCGGCTTTGCTTGCCCCTGTCGATACTCGGCATCGGCACACCGCGCTCCACCGCGATGGCGGCCACGTCGAGCGGCGGCAGGCGCGCCTTGCGGCCGGTGCCCCGGGCTTGGGCCGGCTGCGCCTCGGCGTCGCGGGCGATGTCGAACACGCTGCGCGCGGCGCTGGTGGCAGGTGCCGCCAGGCCGCTGGCGCTCACGCGGCGGTGCACGAAGGCCGGCACTTCGGCGCCCATGTCCTGGTTCGCCTTGCGGCGGCTGGTGGCGTTCGTCATGACACCCTCCCCCCACCCACCGACGGCGCCCCGCCCACCCCGCCCGCGGCCAGCGCCACGGCCGCCGCGGCCACCAGCACCGCCGCGGCCTCGGCCGCGGGGCGGTTGCGCCCCTGCACCGCGTGCCACAGCGCGTTGATGGCCAGGCCCACCTGGCCGTACTCGGCCTTCAGCTGCTGGCCGCCCTCGGCGCTCAGCAGCTCGGTCACGGCGCCTTGGCACTTGGTGTCGTAGGTCGCGGCCACTTCCTGCGGCAAGCCGGCCTCGAGCTCGCCCTTCACCACCGCATGGCGCACCCGCGCCAGCGTGAAATCGATCTGCCGCGCGCGCATCGGGTCCAGCGTGCGCGGGCGGATGGTCTCGGTCGTCTGCATGGTCTCTTGTCCTCCAGGGGTCAGGGTCGGTCGTCTTGCGGGGCCTGCTGCGGCTGCACCGCGTACAGGTGGTACTGCTCCAGCGCCGGCAGGCTCAGCGCCACCATGTGCGCCACGCGCTTGCCGTGGCAGGTGCGCTCGATGTCTTCGCTGGCCAGCACGCCGGCGGTCTGCAGCGCGCGCTTGAACACGCGGTCGCTCTTCACCGGCAGCGCGTCGAAGAACTCGCGCAGGCTGTGCTCGCGGGCGATGTGGTCCATCACGTGGCCGGTGCGCACGGCCAGGAAGGGCTCGTCTTCGTCCGTCGTGTCGAAGACGAACGGGTACTTGAAGGTGCCGCGGGCGATCTCGCTCAGCAGCGTCTCCACGATCCACACCCACGGCTGGCGGTCGCTCACGCTCTCGCTGATGTGGCCGTTCATCTCGGCCGTCAGATCGCGCAGAAAGCCGCCCGCGCTCACGTCCATGTCGGCAAAGTCGCACAGCAGCGTCCAGGCCGTGCGCACCGCGCCGTAGTTGGCCAGCATGCGTTCGGCGCCGGCGTCGTCCTTGCCGGCCACGCAGCTCACCGACAGCTCGGTCACGCACTGGCGGTGCAGCTCCAGGATGCGCGCCTTCGGCGTCTCGGCCAGGTACTGCAGCCACTGCCGCACCGGGAACGGTGGCAGGTCGTCGGGCAGCGGCGGGCCGCGCCGGTCCTTGGCCAGCTGGTTGCGCACCACCTTGCCGGTGAGGCTCTTCACCGGCACGTCCTCGCCGGCCAGCAGCACCGGCGCGCACAGCAGAAAGTCCAGCAGGTCGGCCCCGCGCCGCGTGTGGGCGTACTGGTAGCACTCCTGCAGGTTCGTCACCGCCTTGTTGATCAGCTCCTGCTTGCGCGCCGAGATCTCTTCCCAGCCCACCGGGTGGCTGGTGTAGCTCACGCTCGTCAGGATGCGGAACTCCGTCTGCAGGCTCTGCCCGCTGAACATCGTCATGCCGATGCTGCGCTCCAGGCGCTTGACCAGCGTGCTCTTGCCCGATCCCTTTTCGGCCTGCATCACGAAGTGCGGCCAGAAGCCGGTGAAGGCCTTCAGGTGCGCCCCCAGCGCCCACACCAGCATCAGCGCCGCGGCGTTGCCGTCGAAGGTGCCCTGATAGGCCTCCAGCACCCGCCGCGCGTCGCTGCGCGCGCCGCTCGGGAACACCAGGTTGCTGTACGGGCACTGCTGCCGCGGGTCGGTGAAGTAGCAGTCTGGGCCCTCGTTCACCACCGCCTTGCCGTTGCGCCAGGCCAGGCCCACGAAGTTCACCGCATCGCGCGCGCCGATGTCGGCCGCCCGCTCCCAGATGTTGAGCATGCGCAGGAAGCCCGGCGCGCTGAACACCGGGCCCAGCTTCTTCCACACCTCCACGTTGTGCAGCTGCTCGTCCTGCATCACGCGGCGGATCAGCCGGCCGCTGTAGCGCGGCACCTGCACGCTGGCCGCAAAGATGGTCTGCGGGCTGGTGTCCTGGTCGCCCGTCATGGTCGACGTCGGGCTCGCGATCGTCACCCGGCTGATGCCCGCCACCCGGAAGCCGCACACGTTGCTGTACTCGAAGTCCTCCTTGCCGGTCTCGTCGTCTTTCTTGTACTTGTCGACATAGCTCGTGAAGTCGTCGCGCACCCGGTAGCGCCAGTACACGCTGAAGTCGTGGTACGGCAGAAAGATCCGCGGCCGGCCCGGCTGGTCCTTCCCTCGCATGCCCGGGATCAGCCAGGGCTCGAGCTTCTTCAGCGCCGCGGCCAGGCGGTCGGAGCCATTGGCCTGCAGGTAGTCGTTCAGGTCGTTGATCGGCTCCTTCTCGTCGTCGAGCCAGTCTTCCTGGTCCACCAGCAGCGCCGGCACGTCCAGCGCCACCAGCGCCTCGTGCGCGGCCCAGGCTGCCTTCAGGCCGGGGCAGTAGCCGGCGTTCGGCCCGCTCTCCAGCGGCTTGTCGTTGTCGAAGGCCAGCACCACCGTCTTGCCGATGAACAGCCGCCAGTCCATGCCCGCCACCGTGCCCGTGCCGCGGATCGCCACCGCCGCCGTGTTCGGGATCTGGCAGGTCTCGATCGACAGCGCGTTGATCGCGCTCTCCACCAGGTACACGCGCCGCGCCGCCGCAAAGCGCCGCCAGTCGCTGCACCAGGGCCGGCCCTCCTTCTCGCCCTGGCTCTGCGTCTTCATGCCGCCATTGGCCGCTGGGTCGAGGTAGCGCATGTCCACCGCCACCACCTGGCCGCTGTCGGCGGCGCGCACGATGAAGGCCGCCGCCTCGCCGCCGTGGCCCAGCTCGCCGGCGGGCACCTTCGGGCTGGCGTAGGTGTTGAAGCCCAGCGTGTGCCGCGCGATCGCGTGCTCCACCACGCGTTCGCCGATGCCCCGGCCGGTCAGGTAGGCCATCAGCTTGTCCCGGTGCGCCGGGTTGCGCACGTCGGCCAGGCAGTTGTCGCCGATCCACTCGGCCCGCGTCCGCTCGCGCGGCGGGCCGCCGGCGGCAGCGCCGGCCTGCGCCTGCTGCGGCAGCCGGATGTTGAACATGTCCGACAGCTCGCGCAGGGCCGTGGACACGTCGCAGTTGCGCACGTGCATGTACAGGTCCACCGGCCCGCCCGACACGTCGTCCTTGAAGTCCTTGAAGCGGCTGCGGCCACTGGCCTTGTCGGCATACACCGACAGGCTCGGGCTCTTGTCGGCGCCGCTCGGGCTGCGGAAGTTGCCGCGGTCGCCGGGGCGCTCCAGGCCCAGCTTGTAGGCCAGGTCTTCGCAGTCGATGCGGGCATTGAGTTCATCGGCGAGTGACGGTCGGTTGCTGGTCATGAACGCTGCGGGCGTTCAGGCCCGTCTTGGTCTTCGTTGAAGGTGTCCGGCGGCGGCGGGGCCGGCTCAGAACAGCGGCGGCGTCTGCGTGTCGGCGCGGGCCTTGCGCGCATGCGCCTTCTCGTGCACCGCATCCACCGCCGCCTGCACCGCGGCCCGGTAGCGCTCGGCGTTCTCGTCGGCCGGCCGCGTGCCCAGCCGCCGGTAGCGCGCCCACACCTCGCGGCGCTTCACCGCCGGCACCATGCGCCAGTGGTCGATGCACATCAGCCAGCGCAGCGGCACGGCCTGCTGGCAGCCCACGGCGGCACAGCGGTGCGTCATCTGGGCGGCGGTGGTGGTGCCCATCACATCGCCCCCATCACGGTGGCCACCAGCTGCTGCAGCGCCGACGGCGATCCGTCGACCGGGTATGGCAGCTCGAGCTCGGCCACCGCCGCCGGCCCGTCGGCCGCAGCGCGGCGGGCAATGGCCACGCGGTAGGTCGCCTTGTCGGCCGCCTGCCGGCCCACCAGCGCGGCGCCTGGCGCGTCGCCATGGTCGATCTGCAGCCGCTGCAGCGCGCGCCGCACCACCGGCGAGCCGGCCAGCCGGTACATGCGGCCGCGCTCGTGGTACTGCACGTCGCCGGCCACCACCAGGTCGGCCAGTTCGTCGTCCACCCGCGCGTCGCTCCAGCCCGGCAGCGCCATCGCCACGTCCTGGCGCGTCTGCCACGTGCCGGCGCTGGCCAGGCAGCGCCGCACGTCCAGGGCGCAGGCGTTGGCCATCAGTCGTTCTCCCCGGCGGTGCGGCGCTGATCGAGCAGCGAGGCGCAGGCCAGCGTGCCGGCCGGCCACACCAGCGTCATCACCAGCACGCAGGCGCCGACCTCGTTGAAGAAGCGCAGCGTCTGGCTGGCCGGTTCGGCAGCGTGGAAGCCGCCGAACACGTCGCCGGCCTCCACGCTGGCGGCCTGCAGCGAGATGGTGATGCCGCTCATCGCGCAAACCTCACGCGCACCGCCGCCAGGTAAAACGCCGCGCCGTACATCGCCTCGGCAATCGCCTGCGCAGCCGCCGAGCCCTCGCACTCCAGCATCACCTGGCGGCGGTGCCGCAGGTGGTCGACGTGGGTGACGCGCCAGGTCATGGCCGCGCTCCAGCCGTCTCGCTTGCCGGCGATGCCGGCACCGCCGCCGGGCTGTTCAGCACCTCGTACACGCCCAGATCGAGCGCCCACTCCAGCAGGGAGATCAGCTGGAAGGCCTCCGCCCTCGTCGGCCGGATGCTCAGGGACGCGCTGCCGCATTGAAAGTTCAACGACGCGCGGCCGGCCAGCTCCGGGTGGCGCTCGGCGCCGTCGCCCACTTTCCATGCCGTCACCTCGCAGTCGGTGTCGTCGGGACGCAGCCAGTGGCTCACGCTCACGCTTCGTTGGTTGCGCGGGCTGTCGGCGGCGCTCACGCGGTCACCCCGCCGCCCTGCCCCGCCGCCAGGCGCAGCGCGTCGCGCTTCTTCATGCGGGCGCCGTCGATGCCGTGCAGGTCGCGCACGTAGTCGTCGCGCAGCATCTGGGTGTAGATGCCGCTGCTGGCGATGCTCTCGTGGCCCAGCGCCGCCTGCACCACCTTCAGCGGGTTGGCGCTGCGGCTGCGGGCGATGATGTTCACGCCGCGGCTGTGGCGCAGCCAGTGCGGGCTCATCCGCGGGTCGAGCTGCGCGGCGCGCACCCAGGCCTTCATGCGCGCCTGGTAGCTGCGCACCGACAGCCGCCCGCCCTCGCGGCCCCACACCAGCGGCGCCGGGCCCGCGAAGTCGGCAGGCGCGGGCTCGGCCCGCTGGTGCTCGAGCAGCGCCGTCAGGCTGTCGCGCACGCTCTGCGTCACCACGTACTCCTGGCCGCGCCGTTTGCCCTTGCGCTGCTCCTTGCCGACGATCAGCCAGCCGGTGGCCAGCGCGGCCTCGGCCTGCTCAGCGCTCAGCAGGCTCAGCTCCTGCACCCGCATGCCGGTGGCCAGCATCAGGCGCATCCACCAGTAGTCGCGCTGGGCCAGCGGGGCGGTGCTGCCGCGCGCGGCCCGAAGCAGCTTCTGCTGCTCGCCTTCCGTCAAGTACCTTTTCATGGGTCGTCTCTCCTTCTCGCTCGTCCAGATACGCCGGGACCACGCAGGTCGCGAAGATCACCAGCAGGGCACCGAGCCACGCTCTCATCGGCGGGTCTCCGTGTGGGGGTCGGGCGCCGCAGCGGCGCGTGCTGCCAGCGCGCGGGCGAGCTGCTCGCCGAAGAGCGCCAGCAGCGCCGGCGCCACCCGCGGACCGCCGATGCGCTGGCCGGGGCCGATGCCGTGCACCAGCGGGCCGCAGCGGTGCGCCAGCTCGGCCGGGGGCGTGCGGCGCTCAGGCATTGCCGTCGTCCACGTAGGCTTCGAGCCGCTGCACCAGCGTCATCAGCGCGGCCACCATGTCGAAGGCCTCGGCGCGGATCGCGCGCAGCCGCGGCGTGTCGAAGCGCTTGGCGCGCAGGCCTTCGGACAGCGCGTGGTGAAACTGGCCGCTCTCGGCGCCCAGGTCGGCCAGCAGGTGCAGCAGTTCCTCGTCCGACGCATCGGCGTGCGGCGTGCAGTCGAAGGCGGCGCGGCCGAACATCTCGTTCAGCGCGTCGATCACCCGCAAATCGCCGGTGGCCTGCGTCAGGTGCACCACGTCGCGCAGCGTCGGCTGGGCGTGCGTCTCGTCGCCGGCGTCGGCCTTGTTGTAGAGCGTGCCGGGACGCAGGCCCATCAGCGGCGCCAGGCGCTCCACCCCGTGCGCGTAGACCGCGGCGCGAAAGGCCTCGAACACGTTGCCGCCCGTGCCGCGGCGCGCTGCGCGGTTAGCTGGCATGGGTGGCTCCCGGGGCCTCCGTCACTCGCCCGCTGCGCGACGCCGGGGCAATATCGGCCCGTGGACGATCAGCCACCGCCCAGCGCATCACGCCGCCCCCGCTTCGGCAGCGGCCGGCGCCACCGCGGGCACCGCCGGAAAGTGCTTCAGGCTCTCGGCCAGGCGCATCGTCAGCTCGGCGCTGCGCGAGCGGCCCGATCGCCGCGCCGCCGCGTCGAGCTTCTTCAGCATCGACGGTGGCACGCGGGCGATCACGGTCTTCTTGTCGGTCGTCTTCATCGGGGGTCGCGCAATGCGTGAATCACAAAGTGACTACATGATGCACTTTGTATTCACAAGGCGCAAGCCCCCCTCGCGTAAACTTTTCGGATGAACACGACGGCCCGCGACGGACAACGGGTGAGCGACATCGCGCCCACCACCCTGAGACTGCCTCCGTCGCTGCGCACCGCACTGCAGCGCGAAGCCGCCATCAACGGCACCAGCCTGAGCCAGGAGATCACCGCCCGCCTGGTGGCCAGCCTGCAGCCCGCCAAGGGCAAGGCCACGGTGCTGCACACGGGCGAAGCCGTGCCCCCAACGCCCCCGCCCAGCGACACGCAGCGGCGCCTGATGGTGCTGTTCAATGCACTGTCGCCCGAGCGACAGCTGGCGCTGCTCACGCTGCTGGCGCGCTAGGCCGCCCGCGATCCCCTCGGGGGGCGACGCCGCAGGCGTCTTGGGGCCGTCGTCAAGGGATGGCGTCCAGCTCCGCCTGGCTGGCTGCCGCCAGCACGGCCGCCACCTTCTGCCGCAGCGGCAGCACGGCGTCCTCCACGGCCTGCAGGCTCGCCTTCGTGCCTGGCGCCGGGGCCTGGCTCGCCGCCACGGCCAGCATCAGCTCGCGCAGCGGCCGGGCCTGCGCCGCCTCGAGCTGACCGATCTGCAGCTTCAGCCGCGCCACCCGCACCGCCTTGTTCGCCGCCAGCGTGGGCGTGCCCACGTAGCGCCGCGTGGCGGCATCCCAGGCGAAGGTGGTCTGGTCGGTGTCGGCCGGCGGTGGCGGCTGGTAGTCCACCACCTTCGGCTCGTTTGGCTCCGTCAGGTCGACGCGCTGGCTCAGCGGGTCGAACTCGCCTTCGATCGCGGCACAGCCGTCGGGCGTGTTCAGCGCGAGCTGGCTGTCGCTGCAATACAGCGCGTTCGCCGAAAACAGCCCGGTCTTCAGGTCGTAGAGCCGCCAGGTCTTCATTTCTTGATCAGGGTCGCCCGCGCAAAGATGAACTCGCCCGACAGCGACACTCCCTCGCTGTGGGTCACCTGCACCACGGTGTTGACCGTGATCGACACGCCGTTGCCCACCGTCACCTGGTCCATGACCGAACCGACGGCCGTCAGTCCCGACACCGCGGAATCGGTCCATTGGGACTGGATGACGCGCGTGCCGCTGCCGCCGGCGCTGGTGCTCCAGGTCATGCGGATCTGGTTGGTGCCCGTAGGAAACGGGCCGTTGTACGAGAGCGCGGTGTCGGTGAAGCCGGCCTCGATCTGCACAGCGCGCGCAGCACCGCTGTCGTTCAGCACCGTGACGCTGGCCTTGGTGCTTGTGATGGCAGTCGGGGTATGCCCCGACGACCCCACGCCCCAGCCCAACTCCGTCGACGCGACCACCGACGTGGCCGCCTCGTCGATGAGTTGCTGCGTCTCGATGTCGGCCACGCCCGACATCGGCCCGAAGCGCATGCCCTGCATCGTGTCGCCCACCGCGTAGGCCGACGAGTCGAAGCTCAGCTTCAGGCCCGACGGCGCCGGCGTCGAGCCGATCACCGTGCCGTTGCGCACATAGCGCACCTTGTATCCGTCGTAGGTCACCGCCAGCTTGTCGCCCGCCGCGGCGCTGGCCGTCAGCAGCGTGCCCGTGCCGCTTTCGTACTTGTAGATGCCCGTGCCCGGAATCCAGTACATCGCATAGTCGATCGACGTGTAGCCCGCATCCGTCGTCGGGTCGCTGTTCAGGCCGAACATGCAGCGCGCGCCGCCCGGGTTGCAGGCCGCGTAGGCGCCACCGACGAAGGCCTCGGCGCTGTACACCTGCGCCGTAAACGATCCGCCGGCCAGCGTCGCCACGGTGGCCGCATTGCCGGCCACCACGCAGCCGCCCGGATCGTTCACCGTGGCCAGATCGACGTCGTCGGAAAGGTACTGCGCGATCGCCTCGCAGCGATCGCCAGGAGCAGGTTGCTTCTTGTCGAGAAGGTAGCGCACCTCCTCGGCGGACAGGGTCATTTTGTTCACGGGTCCTCCTCTCTGCTCTGGTGGCAAACCGAAGCTTGCCGCCAGAGCGGAACGGAGGCGGTTATCCGCGGGGGGTACGCC
>ERZ650303.546-NODE-546-length-11507-cov-6.857143_pt1 | contig 11507 bp, 9 predicted proteins | sample MGYA00376239_ERZ650303 | MGnify/ENA primary metagenome ERZ650303 (study PRJEB26733, sample SAMN07839262) | wastewater metagenome | biome: small river; feature: stream; material: water | place: USA: North Carolina | collected 2016-04-05 ... | reverse complement strand
CACCGATGAGAGCAAGTGAGCCAAAGCTCAGCATCATCATGCTGACGACGCTCTTGGCTTTGACGAGACCGCCATAGAAGAATGCCAGGGCGGGAGTCATCAGGAGCACGAGAGCTGCGCTGATGAGTACAAAGGCGGTGTTGCCTTGATCCATTTCAACCTCTTTCACGAATGGTGACGGATGTTGCACCGTCTCTATTCATGAGTGTGAGGGGTCAGCGTTTCCGCATCAGTTCGCTTGCGTGACGCGGAGGTTACAAATCAACCGGTTATGTTTCAGGTTTATTTCTGCCTAAGAGTTGGTCAGAGCAATCAGACGAGATACACAACGCAAATACTTCTTGCGGTATCCACCGTTGATCATGTCTCCACCAAAGACCTCTGAGAGTGGACTTCCACTGGCAATGATGGGTATTTGCGCGTCATATACACGGTCGATAAATGCAACGAGTCGAAGTGCATCGGTTTGATTCAAGATGACGTGGACATTAGAGAGAGCGATGACATCGAGACCCTCGAGCAGGCGAACGTAGACAGAGGGGTGAACCGTTGCCAAATGTGCCAGAAGTGAATCGAACGAGTCGAAAGAAACGGTGAGACCCTCGGCGCTCTTGCTTTCAACTGCCGAAGTAAGTTCGGTGGAACTCAAAACGCGGGAAATTCCTTCAGCAGTGCGTTGACGATAGTCAGTTCCGTCAATACGAAGAGTGCGGAAGTTGGAAGCAAGAGCCTGAATTTCGCGTAAGAAGTCAGCAGCAGCAAAACGTCCTTCGCCCAATGCGGCAGGTGGCGTGTTACTTGTGGCCGCAATACGGGTACCGCCAGCAACCAGCTCCCCCAACATGCGGGTCATCATCATGGTGTCGCCTGGATCATCGAGTTCGAATTCATCGATACAGATCAGGCTTGCACCCTTGAGAGCTTCTACCGCTTTGACGTATCCCAATGCACCCACCAGCGAGGTGTACTGCAAGAAGGTGCCGAAATACTTCTTGCCCGAGGCAATATTCCAGGAGGCAGCCAGAAGGTGAGTTTTACCAACGCCGAAACCACCATCGAGGTAGACCCCCGGAGGAAACTCTTCGACTTTCTTGGTGCGACCAAAGAGTTTGCCTTGCTTGATGATAGACGTGTTTTTCGACGCAAACTCTTCCAAGATGTGTCGTGCTTCTTCTTGTGAAGGGAAGTCAGGGTTTGGAATGTAGTTGTCGAATCGCGCTTCTACGAACTGTGGCGGTGGAACCAGGCTGCTGACAATTGCCCCTGCATCAAGGGTCGGATGGCGTTCGACCAGAGAAATGGTGGAAGTCATCGCGTGAAATATTCCTCAACATAAGGTGTGAATCGTGGCTGTGGGGTTGGCACTTACAGAATCTGTACGTAGTCTCGAAGGTGCACCACAAGCCTATTGGCATTTATTCCCGCCGAGCTTGAACCGTGCATCGTGAGATAAGAAAAATGGAGCTATGAGCGTACCTATCGATAACAGTCCGAAGTTTGCCGAATACGCACACCCAGAAGCGATTGTGAGCACCGAGTGGCTCGCCGCGAACCTCAACACTCCCAACCTTGTTGTTGTGGAATCAGATGAAGATGTTCTTCTCTATGAAATTGGTCACATTCCTGGCGCCGTCAAAATTGACTGGCACACCGACCTCAACGACCCCGTCCTGCGTGACTATGTTCAGGGTGAGGCATTTGCAGAGCTCTTGAGCTCAAAGGGAATCTCCCGCGACACCACCGTTGTGATCTATGGGGACAAGAGCAACTGGTGGGCTGCATATGCTCTCTGGGTTTTCAAACTCTTTGGCCACGAAGATGTCCGCCTGCTTGATGGTGGACGCGACAAGTGGATCGCAGAAGGTCGCGAGCTCACCAAGGAACAACCCGAGATTGTTCGCTCCAGCTACCCCGTGGTTGAGCGCAACGATGCTCCAATTCGCGCATACCTCAGCGACACCCTTGCCCACATTGGTAAGCCGATGATTGACGTGCGCAGCCCTGAAGAGTATTCAGGTGAACGCACTCACATGCCTGCCTACCCTGAAGAGGGCGCGCTACGTGGTGGCCACATCCCCGGCGCAGCAAGCGTTCCCTGGGCTCGTGCCGCTAACGAGGACAGCACCTTCAAGAACCGTGCTGATCTCGAAGCCCTTTATCTTGACGGTGCTGGTCTCAAGCCTGGCGATGACATCATTGCCTACTGCCGCATTGGTGAGCGTTCAAGCCACACCTGGTTTGTCCTGAACTACCTCCTCGGATTCACCGGAGTTCGCAACTACGACGGCTCCTGGACCGAATGGGGATCTGCCGTTCGTGTGCCGATTGTTAAGGGCACCGAACCAGGCGCTCTGGTCGATTAGTCGAGATGGGAGTCAACTTCGGTTGGCTCCCATTCTTTTTGCCTAGCGAATACCTGAGAAGATGGAGTCATCATGACTGAGCTTCCTGCTGCACTTGCTGAAACCCGCGACGATTTTCTTGACCTGGGCGATAAGGACAAGATTCAGCTCCTCATCGAATTTGCTGAAGAACTCCCTGAACTTCCTACCAAATATGCAGACCATCCTGAACTGCTCGAAAAGGTTGAAGAGTGCCAGTCGCCGGTCTACATCTTCGTTGAGGTAGAGAACAACACAGTTTCTGTCTTCGCCACAGCTCCGGAACAAGCTCCCACGACTCGCGGCTTCGCAAGCATTCTCGCTCAGGGTCTTTCCGGACTTTCTGTCGAGGAAGCACTGGGGGTACCTGATGACTTCCCCAGCACTCTTGGTCTCAACACCCTCATCTCCCCCTTGCGTGTGCGCGGAATGACAGGAATGCTCTGGCGCATGAAGCGTCAGATTCGCGAGAAAACACAGAGCTAACCATGGAGATTTCACTTCTGAGTGATGAACAACTCAGTGATCTCTATAGCTGGCCACAGGAGCGCAGCTACCGCCTGAATATGCTTCTGAATTTTGATGACTCCAGCGCGGGAGACGACGGCACGTCAAATTCACTCACCTCTCACGAAGACCGCCGTCTTCTCAAAATCATTCGAAAAGAAGCAGATGTTCTCATCGTCGGCGCTGCGTCTATTCGAGCGGAAGGGTGGTTCCTGCCACCTCTTGGGCGGGTGGCAGTTCTCTCCCAATCAGGAAACATTCCATGGGATACCTGTCCAGATTCATCGCGAGTCTCTAGTTACCCCAGCGTTTCAGCACTCTTGCACTCCCTTCGGGACACAGAAATAAACATCCTGTGTGAAGGGGGCAAGGCAACTGCCCATTTACTCAGTGAAACCGTTGGGTTTGATGATCTTGCACTCACACGTATTGGCACTGTTGAGAAAGCAACCCTCCCAGAATTTCTCGGTAACAGTTCAGACTTAACGCTTGTTTCAACATTGAGCGACGCCTCACACAGCATGACTTTCCAATATTGGCGGCGAGCCGTAGAGCACCAGTAATGCCGCGACTTTAGGGTCAAGATGTGAGCGTCACCGAGAACCTGCCTGAGGCATTCAAACTTGCTGTTGAGAGCATCAGTTCTGTTGCCTTCCGCGAAGAACTCACCGTTCGTCAGATTGACTCTCCCTCAGGGGTTGCCCCCTATAGCTACGCCTTAGCTGCAGACGTCCTCATCGCTGAACACGAGCACGAATCTCAGCACGGCACCGGTCGTTTCATCCTTCTCTATGACCCTGCTGAACCAGAGTCATGGGGTGGACCTTTCCGCGTAGTTGCTTTTGCTCAGGCACCCCTCGAAGCCGAAATTGGTCTAGATCCTTTCCTTGCCAACGTGGCATGGTCGTGGCTCACTGATGCGTTGACTATTCGCGAAGCGGACTATTTCAACGCTTCAGGAACGGCTACTCGTATCCTTTCCACCGGCTTCGGAGAGCTCGCCGATTCCGGCGAAGGAGCACAAATCGAACTTCGCGCATCCTGGTCACCTGCATCTCCACAGATGGGTGAGCAAGCAGAAGCATGGGGCGAGCTCCTGTGCATGCTTGCTGGGCTTCCTCCCACCGCTGATGCAGTAAGCCTGACCGCCCGCCGCAGGGAGCGTGGTTAGCGTTCGCGTCATTGATAACGCTGCAGAATTTCTCGAAGCGTGTGAAGTAATTGCATCAGGAACCGGCCCGCTGGCTATTGATGCTGAGCGCGCTTCTGGCTTTACCTACTCTCAACGCGCTTACCTGATTCAAGTTCACCGCCGCGAAGCTGGTACCTTCCTCTTTGATCCACCTGCAATTGGCGACATGTCGCAGTTGTTTCTCCAGAATGCAGATGAAGAATGGGTTCTCCACGCCGCCAGCCAAGACCTTGCTTGCTTGCGCGAAGTGGGCATCACCCCTGCACGGATCTTCGATACGGAACTTTCAGCCCGACTGCTGGGCATGGAGCGCGTAGGACTGGGTCCTGTAGTTGAGTCACTGCTCGGGATTCATTTAGCTAAAGAACACAGTGCAGCAGACTGGTCTACTCGTCCACTTCCGGAGCCATGGCTAAAATATGCGGCACTCGATGTTGAGCTGTTGGTGGATGTTCGAGACGAGATTGAAAAGCTCCTCATTGAATCGAACAAACTTTCCTGGGCGCAGGAAGAATTTCAAGCCACCCTCGATAAGCCTGAAAAAGTCCTGAGCGCCGAACCTTGGCGACGCATCTCAGGACTACACACACTCCGCACTCCTAGGCAGCTCGCTGTCGCACGTGCACTTTGGAACGCCCGGGATGAGGTAGCTCAGCGTCGTGATGTTTCGCCAGGTCGACTCATTCCCGACAGCGCCATTGTTGCTGCCAGTCGATCGACTTTGACAAATAAATCAGAACTCATCGGTCTCAAAGAATTCAACGGTCGGGCAAGTAAGAGCCTTCTGGACACCTGGTGGGATGCGGTCCTTACCGGCCTGAAAGATGACTCTCTTCCCGTTATGCGAGTGCCCAGTGACACCTTGCCACCGCCTCGTGCATGGGTTGATCGCAAGCCAGAGGCACTCGAGCGTCTTCAAACTGCTCGAGAAGCACTCTCAGCCCGCGCAGAAGAACTTTCTATGCCGGTAGAGAACTTGCTCACTCCGAGCATTCTTCGAGAACTTGCCTGGGCACCGCCCAGCCCTATCACCGTGGTGAGCATCACAGCAGCACTGAAAAAGCATGGTGCACGTGTGTGGCAAATAACCGAGACGTGTGCACTGATTTCGAATGCTTTTGTCGAAGCAGACCAAAAAGTACCTGAAGAACCTGCAGAGGTTTCGTAGAGAACATCAGCCGTCTTTCACAGCTGAATCCCACGAACTAGCATCAAGATAGCAACGACGCTTCGAGAGGAAATCATGACAGCGGGAAATCGTGTTGTATTTGTCGATGGTGTGAGAACACCCTTTGGCCGTGCCGGCGAGAAGGGGATGTTCTGGCAGACACGTGCCGATGACCTCATTGTGAAAGCAATGATGGGCCTCCTGGAGCGCAATCCTGCTGTTCCCGTTGAAGAGATCGACGATGTCGCCATCGCGGCCACTACTCAACAGGGCGACCAGGGTCTGACTTTGGGTCGCACGGCGGGAATCTTGGCTGGTCTCCCCCGCCACGTTCCTGGTTTCGCTATTGACCGCATGTGTGCAGGCGCTATGACCGCTGTCACCACCACTGCTGGTGGTATTGCGATGGGCTCATACAACATCGTTCTTGCCGGTGGTGTTGAACACATGGGTCGCCACCCCATGGGCTTCAATGCTGACCCCAACCCACGATTCCTCGCAGAGAAGCTGGTCAGCGCCGACGCACTCAACATGGGTGCCACGGCCGAGCGTCTGCATGACCGTTTCCCTCACCTAACAAAAGAACGTGCAGATGCCTATGCACTGCGCTCACAGCAGAAGGTTGCTGCAGCATACGAAGCCGGATATATCCAGCCTGATCTCATTCCTGTCTCTGCCAAAACGGCCGAAGGTTGGACTCTCGCGACAGTAGACGAAGCTCCTCGTCCAGAAACAACCATGGAAGGCCTAGCTTCCCTCAAGACCCCGTTCCGTCCACACGGTCGTGTCACAGCAGGTAATGCCAGTGGCCTTAACGATGGTGCCACCATCTGCATGCTTGCCAGCGAGGAAGCAGCTGAACAATTTGGCCTCGGCGTCAAAATGACCATGGTTTCCTTCGCCTTTGCTGGTGTTGAACCAGAGGTCATGGGAATTGGCCCCGTTCCTGCTACTGAGAAGGCACTGCGCAAAGCAGGGCTCGACATCAAGGACATTGGACTCTTTGAAGTGAACGAAGCGTTCGCGGTGCAGGTTCTCGCATTCCTGGATTACTTCGGCATTGCCGATGATGACCCCCGTGTAAACGAGTACGGTGGCGCTATTGCCCTGGGTCACCCTCTTGCCAGCAGCGGTGTTCGACTCATGATTCAACTGGCACACCAGTTCGAACGTCACCCTGAGGTTCGCTACGGCATGACCACGATGTGTATCGGTTTGGGTCAAGGTGGCACCGTCATTTGGGAAAACCCTCACTACAAGGGAGCAAAGTAATGACTAATTACGACGCCATTGATTTCACAGACCTCCTCGCTCTCAGCGAGGAAGAAGTCGTCACTCACAGCTTCGTTCGAGACATTCCTCTGCCCAGTGGCAAGGTCTTGGCTTTGGTCACCTTGGATAATGGACTCGACTACAAGCGTCCCAATACCTTGGGGCCTCAGGGTCTTCTCGAACTCGATAAAACACTTGTTGCACTCAGCGATCGTGCCGCACAAGGAGAAATCCACGGTGTTGCGGTTACCGGTAAAGAATTTATCCTTGCTGCAGGTGCAGACCTCAGCCGAGTTGGTGAAGTCCCCAGCAAGGCTATGGCGGTCAAGCTCGCTCAGCTCGGCCACCGTGCCCTGGGACGCCTCGGACAACTGGGAGTTCCCTCATTTGTCTTCATCAATGGTTTGGCCTTAGGTGGTGGCCTAGAAGTAGCCCTCAACGCTGATTACCGCACTGTTGATGCGAATGTCAGTGCAATTGCTTTACCCGAGGTGTTCTTAGGCCTTATTCCTGGCTGGGGTGGCGCTTACCTTCTCCCCAACCTGATCGGCATTGAGAATGCCCTCAAGGTTGTTATTGAGAACCCCCTCAAGAACAACCGCATGCTCAACGCATCAGCTGCTTTCGAGCTCGGCATCGCTGATGCCATGTTCGGTTCAGCCCGATTCCTCGAAGAATCCATCCTGTGGGCTGATTCTGTACTCAACGGACACCAGCCTCATCGCCCTAACCAACCAGGCAAGGTCGAACGCCTCGCCAAGTGGAACTTGGCTGTGAACATTGCCAAGAAGAGTGTGGAAGATAAGCTCGGAACTGTTGCCAAGTCCCCTTACGTTGCCCTTGAATTGCTCGAACAAGCTCGCAAGGTAGATAAAGAAGCTGCTTTCGCCCGAGAAGACGAAGCAATTGCTTCTCTGATTGTGGGCGACCAGTTCCAAGCGTCGATGTATGCCTTTGATCTCGTGCAAAAGCGAGCAAAGAAGCCAGCCGGTGCACCAGATCCCAAGCTTGCTCGTACCGTGGGCAAAGTAGGCGTTATCGGTGCTGGCCTCATGGCAAGGCAGTTTGCGCTTCTTTTTGTCCGCAAGCTCAAAGTGCCTGTGGTTCTTACCGACATCAACCAGGACAAGTTAGACGAGGCTTTGGCCTACATCCATGCTGAAATTCAAGCGATGCATGACAAGGGTCGCATCTCCTCTGATGAAAACCAGCGCCTCCAGGCATTGGTGAGCGGAACGACCAACCCTGCTGCCTTCTCGGATGCTGACTGGGTTATCGAAGCAGTCTTTGAAGAACTCAGCGTCAAGCAAGATGTTTTTGCCAACATTGAACAGTTCATCGCAGAAGACGCGATTCTGGCCACCAACACCTCAAGCCTGTCCGTCAATGAGATTGGCGCCAAGCTCAAGCACCCCGAGCGTTTGGTCGGTTTCCACTTCTTCAACCCTGTGGCAGTAATGCCACTGGTTGAAGTGGTGAATGCTCCTCACACCAACGAGGTTGCACTGGCAACAGCAATGGACACTGCCAAGAAACTGGGCAAGACCGCAGTTATCACGACGGACTCCCCCGGATTCGTCGTCAACCGCCTCCTCGCTCGCTTGCTCGGTGAAGCGATGCATGCTGTTGACACGGGAACATCGTTCAAGACCGTTGATGAGTCAGTTGCTTCCTTCGGTATGCCGATGGCGCCGTTTGAACTTCTTGACCTGGTTGGTCTCAAGGTCGGTGCGCACGTTCTTGATACGCACCATGCAGCCTTCCCTGATCGCTTCTTCCGCAGCGACAACCTCCACAAGCTGGCAGAACATGGTTCCATCATTGTTCGAGGCCGCACGGGCAAAATCACCGGTTATGACCGTGGCGCTGAAGCAATCGTGAAGGGTGGCACGAGCCCCATGACTGCGGATCAGATTCGTCTGCGCATTGAAGATGGTCTGGCAGATGAGATTCACCGCATGCTGGATGAAAAAGTTGTCAGTGCTGCCCAGGACATTGATCTGTGCATGATCATGGGTGCTGGCTGGCCATTCCAGATGGGTGGAGCAACGCCATTCCTCGACCGTATTGGCGCAAGCCAACGCGTCTTTGGTGGCACGTTCCACAACCCACCCATTGCGGGAACGACGAAGTAAAGCTATTCGGCTCGCAGTGAGTCACTCACCTGTGACTCTTCAGGCAGTGGCCTAGCCACAGGAATCTTGCTTCCAAGAACCTGTGCAACGACATCGCGTGCGATGTCTTGTGCGGTCAATCCTGCCTCAGCGAGGATTTCTTCACGGGTGCCGTGATCGAGGAATTCGTCGGGTAGACCCAATTCATCAACGGCAGTGTCGACCCCTGCACTGCGGAGGTCCTGACGGATGCGTGTCCCAATACCACCGACACGAACACCGTCTTCAAGTGTGATGACCAAACGGTGGTCACGAGCCATGTCAATGATGCTGGTGGGAACAGGGACGACCCATCGAGGGTCCACCACAGTGGCACCAATTCCCTGCTGAGCAAGACGTGCAGCAACTTCAAGACCAAGGGTGGCAAAGGCGCCAATGGCCACAATGAGAACATCTTTGTGTGCTGCTTCGAGGAGAACATCCACGCCGTCGTCACATCGACGGACAGCCTCAATATCAGCCCCTACGGAACCTTTGGGGAAACGAATAACTGTCGGTGCATCATCAACTACCAAAGCTTCTGCCAGCTCCTCTCGCAGGCGCGTAGCGTCGCGGGGAGCTGCCAAGCGAATGTGTGGCACGACCTGGAGGATAGACAAATCCCACACTCCGTGGTGACTGGGGCCATCAGGGCCTGTGACACCAGAACGATCAAGAACAAAAGTGACGCCAGCCTTGTGGAGGGCAACATCCATTAGAACTTGGTCAAAAGCGCGGTTAATAAACGTCGCATAGATAGCAACGACCGGGTGCATGCCACCAAAAGCAAGACCAGCAGCTGAGGTAACGGCGTGCTGTTCTGCAATACCCACATCGATGATGCGTTCCGGGTATCGCTCAAGCATTTTGTGAAGACCAGTAGGCCTCAACATTGCAGCTGTAATGGCCACAATCTTGTCGTTGTGCTCTGCTTGGGCAACGAGCTCGTCACCAAAAACATCCGTCCACCCCACAGCTGAGGAACTGCTCAGGGCTTTACCGGTTGCAGGGTCAATCTTGCCCACGGCATGAAACTGGTCATCTAGGTCACGGCGTGCAGGTTCGTAGCCCTTACCCTTTTCGGTAATGGCGTGAACAATGACCGGGGCGCCATAGCTCTTTGCCTGTCGCAGAACAGCTTCCATGGCTTTAACATCGTGACCGTTGACGGGGCCAAGGTATTTGATGTCGAGGTTGGCGTAGAGATCTTGGTTGTTAGTGAAGCGACTCAAGAAGCCGTGGACACCGCCACGAACACCGCGATAGAACGCACGTGCATAGGGGCCCATCTTGGCAAAGAGGCGACTGCTGCTGAAGTGAAGGTTGCGGTAGCCCTTGCGCGTACGAACGCTGTCCAAGAACCTGGCCATGCCGCCGATGGTGGGGGCATAACTGCGGCCATTGTCGTTGACAATGATGATGAGGTTGCGAGAGTTGTCGTGGCTGATGTTATTCAGCGCCTCCCAGGTCATGCCACCTGTGAGTGCGCCATCGCCGACAACGGCAACAACATGGCGGTCTGACTGACCTGACATCGAATATGCCCGAGAGATTCCATCAGCCCAGGACAACGAGCTCGAGGCGTGTGAACTCTCCACGATGTCGTGAACAGATTCGGAGCGCTGCGGATAGCCGGCGATGCCACCCTTTTCACGCAACTTGGAGAAGTCCTGACGACCAGTCAGGAGCTTGTGCACATAAGACTGGTGCCCCGTGTCAAAGACAATTGAGTCCTTGGGTGAATCAAACACCCGGTGAATGGCAATCGTCATTTCAACCACACCAAGGTTGGGGCCGAGGTGCCCGCCTGAGCGGGCTACCTCGCGCACCAAGAACTCACGGATTTCTCCGGAGAGCTCAATCAGTTGGTCGTTGGTGAGCTTGTCGAGGTCGCGTGGACCGTGAACAGTCTCAAGAATTGCCATGGCTCGAGTCTATGAGGAAACGAACCAGTTTGTGCTGTGAATTCGTCGACTAAGCGACGAGCGAACGCAGCACGTACTGGAGGATTCCACCATTGCGGTAGTAGTCAGCTTCACCAGGGGTGTCGATGCGCACTACTGCGTCAAACTCAATGGTCTGCTTTCCAGCAGGTGAGTTCTCAGAAGGAGCTGCAGTCACACGAACAGTCTTAGGAGTGACTCCCTTGTTGAGTTCTTCAACACCAGCGATCGAGACGATCTCGGTGCCATCAAGACCCAGGGACTCCCAGCTCTGACCTGCAGGGAACTGGAGAGGAAGAACACCCATACCGATGAGGTTAGAGCGGTGAATACGCTCAAAGCTCTCGGTAATAACGGCCTTCACACCCAGCAGTGCGGTTCCCTTAGCTGCCCAGTCACGAGATGAACCAGAACCGTATTCCTTGCCACCAAAGATGACCAGAGGAGTTCCGGCAGCCTGGTAGTTGGCGCTGGCGTCATAGATGAAGGACTGAGGTCCATCTGCCTGAGTGAAGTCGCGAGTGTAACCACCCTCAACGCCATCAAGGAGCTGGTTCTTCAGACGGATGTTCGCGAAGGTTCCGCGAATCATCACTTCGTGGTTTCCACGACGAGATCCGTAGGAGTTGTAGTCGGCACGTGCCACACCGTGCTGGTCCAGGTAGACAGCCGCAGGGGTGCCCGCCTTGATGTTTCCAGCAGGAGAAATGTGGTCGGTAGTAACCGAGTCACCCAGAGTCGCGAGCACGCGAGCACCAGCAATGTCGGTGACAGGAGTGGTTTCCTTCTTCATGCCCTCGAAGTATGGGGGCTTACGAACGTAGGTTGACTTGGCATCCCACTCGAAGGTTGCACCGGTTGGGGTAGGCAGGTTGCGCCAGCGCTCATCAC
>ERZ650303.545-NODE-545-length-11508-cov-4.845019_pt1 | contig 11508 bp, 13 predicted proteins | sample MGYA00376239_ERZ650303 | MGnify/ENA primary metagenome ERZ650303 (study PRJEB26733, sample SAMN07839262) | wastewater metagenome | biome: small river; feature: stream; material: water | place: USA: North Carolina | collected 2016-04-05 ... | reverse complement strand
ATGCCCGCGCCACCATCAGCACCCTGCTCGATCTGGGCGTCCTGCCCATCATCAATGAAAACGACACCGTTGCTACGGATGAAATCCGCTTTGGCGACAACGACACACTGGGTGCGCTCGTCGCCAATCTGATCGAAGCCGATGCGCTGATCATCCTCACTGACCAGGAAGGCCTGTACACAGCCGACCCGCGTAAAGACAGCACAGCCACACTGGTTAGCGAAGGCGCGGCTGGGGACGAACAATACGAGCGCATGGCCGGCGGCAGCGGTAGCCACGTCGGCACTGGCGGCATGATCACTAAAATCTGGGCCGCTAAACGCGCTGCCCGCAGCGGTGCCCACACCGTCATCGCCAGCGGCCGGGCATCCAATGCCTTGCCCCGCCTGCTCAATGGCGAACCTCTCGGCACCCTGCTCATTGCAAGCCAGCAACCGCTGGCGGCGCGCAAGCAATGGCTGGCCGATCATCTGCAACTGGCCGGCCGCATCCAGCTTGATGCGGGGGCCAGCAGGGCACTCAAAGCCGGCAGCAGTCTATTGCCCGTCGGTGTCACGCATGTCGAAGGCGAGTTCGAGCGCGGTGCGGTCATTGCCTGCCTGGATGAAACCGGCACCGAAATCGCCCATGGCCTGAGCAACTACGCCAGCAGCGAAGCGCGACGTATTGCGGGCTGCCCGAGCGGAGAGATCGAGCAACGACTCGGCTACCTGGATGCCGCTGAACTCATCCACCGGGACAACCTGGTCCTCGTATGAACGCGGGGCAATGCGATAGCACGCTCGGCGCACTCTGCCTTGATCGCCCGCTCGTCATTCTGACCGGCGGTATCGCCACCGGCAAATCCGCCGTTGCCGAACGACTCCGTCAGCACGGCATCGCCGTCATCGACACCGATGCCATCGCCCATAGCCTCACCGCACCCGCCGGTGCCGCGCTGCCTGCCCTGCGCGCAGAATTTGGCGATACCATTTTCGCGGCAGACGGCACACTCGACCGTGCCGCGCTCCGTGACATCGTCTTTCATGAGTCGGCTCAGAAAACTCGCCTTGAGCACATTCTGCATCCGATGATTCGCCGTCAGGCCCTAGAGGCCATCGCCGCCGCCACCTCGCCCTATGTTGTGGCAGATGTGCCGCTGTTTGCCGAAACCGGTTTTCTTCGCGAGCAGGCGGATCGGGTGCTGGTCATCGACTGTCCGCCGGAGATTCAGAAACAACGTCTGCTCGCCCGGGGCGGCATGCCGGAAGATCTGGCCGATCTGATCCTGCAGGCACAGGCCCCACGCGCAGACCGCCTGGCTTTGGCGACCGAGGTGCTCGACAATAGCGGCACGCCGGCGGCAAGAGATGCCCAGCTCGACACGCTGCACGACAGTTACCTGGCCCTTTGCCGCCCGCTCGAAAATAACGACAAAAACCCGAGCCGTGTGTAACAAATGCAGCAAATCGGGCTATTATTCGAAGAATTAGCCAATTCGGCTGCCTCACAGGTTATCCATCAACCTATCGTGCTGATCTACGAATATCCGCTGACCGAACGTATTCGCGCCCTCTTACGGCTCGAAGACCTGTTTGCGCGCATGGCGCACTACCTTGGTGCGCCCGATACCCATGATCACCACGCTGCCCTGACGGTGCTCTTTGAAATTCTGGAAGTCGCGCGGCCGGACTTGAAATCAGAGCTGCTGCAAGAGCTGGAACGCCAGCGCCAGGTGCTCACCGCCTTCCGTGACAACCCGAATATTTCCAGCGAAGCGCTCGATGCCGCGCTGGACGAAATCTCTCAGGCACTCAATCTGCTGCACGCCCTGACCGGCAAACTCGGCCAGCACTTGCGCGATAACGAATGGTTGATTTCGATCAAGAATCGTTCGATGATTCCGGGCGGCCTGAGCGAATTCGACATTCCGTCGTACCACCTCTGGCTCAACCAACCGACGGCACAACGTCAACGCGATCTGCAGACGTGGCTAGAACCTTTCCTGCCTTTACGTGACGGCCTCTCGATTGTGCTGCACCTGTTGCGCGACAGCGGCACACCCGAGTCCTACACCGCATCGCGCGGCAGCTATCAACGCACGCTGGCTGGCGTGAACGCACAGATGCTGCGCATTCGTATTCATGACGCCATGATCACGCCGGAAACCAGCGCCAACAAATACGCACTCAACCTGCGCTTCATGGAAACCGACTTCCACCAGCGGCCACGCCAGGTGGAACGTGATATTCGCTTCGATCTCACCTTCTGCGCCATTTAAACTGTGAGCACGACTGTACCCTGCCCGCATTGCGGCGAAGCGGCTTTGTTTGCGCCCGAGAACAAATATCGCCCCTTCTGTTCCGAACGTTGCAAAATGATCGACCTTGGTGCCTGGGCCACGGAGTCCTATCGCATTCCCGTAGCAGATCCGATGGACGGGCTAGAAGCCGGCGGCGATAGCCATACCGACCACGGCCACAACTAAAACCCGCTGCTTAAAAGGCTGCGTTTGGACTACCAGGCGCGCAACATGGCGACGCCCTGCGCGCCCACTGCCTGCGCCTGCGTCAGATCAGCCATAGACATGCCACCCAGCGCATAAACAGGCACCGAACTCGTTTCGATCAAAGCGGCAAACGCCGACCAACCCAGCGGCGATTGCTCCGGGTGTGAGGCCGTCACGGCTACCGGCCCCAGCACGACGGCATCGAGGCCGAGTGCCATCGCCTGCTGAAGCTCTGTCGCGTTATGGCAGGAGGCCAGCACCAACGGCACGTCAGGTCGAGTGTCACAGGCCATCAATGCTTTTGAGGTCAAATGCACGCCATCCGCCCCCCAGGCCCGCGCTTCAGCCGCCGACCCATTCAGTAACACTAAGCCACCATAGGCATGCACCGCGGCCACCACTGCCCGACAAAAGGCCGCTCGCTCAGCCGTCGGCATGGCTTTATCCCGCACCTGCACCAGCATCGGCCGGGCACGTTCAATGCGCAGCAGCTCGGCTTCGACGCCTTCCACACCGGCTTGCGTCATTACATAAAGCGGCGGTAACGCCAGCGCCCGCAAAATCGGCGTATTGGCCGGGAGCACGGGCGCTACTGGAAACGGCAGCGATAGATCTGCCAGATCCTGCACACCCGCCATCCGTCCCGACGCAATCCAGGCCATCCCCGTATGTTCGAGCGGATGCAGCACGCCTTCCCACGCACCGACGCGAAAAAAACGGATTTCGACCCGCGCATGCGGATACACAAAGTGTCGCGTGATCCAGGGCGTCAACGCCGTCGCCGTGATGCCTAGTTCCTCCTGCAGCTCACGGACCAGCGCCTCGGCAAAGCTTTCGCCAGCTTCCACTTTGCCGCCAGGAAACTCCCAGTAACCGGCATAGGCTTTACCTGGCGGGCGCTGTGCCAGCAGATATTCGGTTTTGCCATTGATCTCACGCAGCATCACGGCAGCCGACACTTTCGTCAGCTTGGCTTCGATCTGCGCACCTGACACCACGAGTTCTGTATGACTCATAGGGGTTTCTGCTGGCCGACCCAGTCACGGGCAAACTGTTCCGCCACGCGGCCGCTGCGCGAGCCCCGGCTGACCGCCCAGTTCAGGGCATGTTGACGCGCCTCGGCAATCGCCGCTGGCGTCAAACCGTGGTGCGCCAACCAGCTATTCACGATATTCAGATACGCATCCTGGCTAAAAGGATAAAACGAGAGCCACAGGCCAAAACGCTCGGAGAGCGAAATTTTTTCTTCGATGGCTTCGCCCGGATGGATCTCTTCACCCAGATGTTGCGTCGCTGCATTTTCCGAAAAATATTCCGGCATCAGGTGCCGACGATTCGACGTGGCATAAATCAGCACGTTCTCGGGCACGGCGGCAACAGAACCATCCAGCACGGATTTGAGTGCCGTGTAACCCGCCTCACCCGCTTCGAAAGATAGATCGTCACAAAAGACAATAAAGCGCTCCGGACGCCCGCTGACCAGCGACACAATATCCGGAATATCACGCAGATCGTGTTTGTCGATCTCGATAATACGCAGACCCGACTGGCCATAGCGCGTCAGCAAGGCGCGCACTAACGAGGACTTGCCACAACCACGCGCACCCGTCATCAGCACATTATTGGCCGGGCGGCCCGCCAGAAACTGTTCGGTATTGGCGACGAGGCGTTCTTTTTGCTCGTCAATGTCATGCAAATCACCCAGCGCTATGCCGGATAGCCTAGGCACGGCCGCCAGCTGACCAAGGCCCGATCGCTTGTTCACTACCCAGCGCCAGGCATAAGCCGACCAGTCTGGCGCTCCTGCCGCCACCGGTGGCAACACGGATTCCAGGCGAGCCAGCACCGCTTCCGCACGCAGCAACAACGCCGTCAATGCATCAACGCCAGACATCTCGACACTCGGTATACTTGAGGCAGTTTTTTTCATCATATTTTTTGCGCTGGCCATGACCCGACCACTTTTGAACACTGCACACCTTACTGTATTTTCGCGTCTTGGCCTACCCGCAAGCACCCACTTGGGGCTGCTCGTCACCGGGTTTTGCGCCACCCTCCTGGCCGGTTGCGCCACCACCGAATGTCCACCCTGCAAAGAAGCCGCCAAACCTGCTGCCGCAGTCCAGATCATTAAACCGCTCAAGCTAGCGGCCTGGGCAGACCTGCCCGGCTGGTCCGACGATAAAAGCCTGGTAGAGGCATTTCCGGCACAACTACAAAGCTGTAGTGCACTCGGTAAAAAAGCCGGCTGGCAGGATGCCTGCAACGCTGCCAAAGCTTTAAATGACAGTCAACGCAAAGACCCTGCTGCGCTACGCACCTACTATCAGAAACATTACAAACCCTACCAGCTGGTCCAAAACGATGGTGCTGATAACGGTCTCTTCACCGGTTATTACGAACCGCTACTGCAAGGGGCTAAAGAGCCCACGGGCAAGGCACGCTATCCGGTCTATGGCACGCCGCCTGACCTACTCACCATTGAACTGGGCGATCTTTTTCCGGAACTCAAAGGCAAACGCGTGCGCGGTCGCCTGGGCGATGGCAACAAGGTGATTCCTTACTGGACGCGCGAACAGATTGAAAGCAATCCATCTCGCATGCACGCCAAAACGCTTGCCTGGGTTGATGATGCCATCGAACTCTTCTTCCTTCAGGTACAGGGCTCCGGACGCGTCCAAATGCCTGATGGTAGCCGTCTGCGCATCGGCTACGCTGACCAGAATGGCCAGCCTTACCAGAGCATCGGCAGCGTCCTCATCAAACAGGGCGCTCTCACCAAAGACACTGCTTCCATGCAGGGCATCCAGAACTGGGCGCGCAACAACCCCAGCCAGGTACAGACGCTGCTCAATGCCAATCCGAGCTATGTCTTCTTCCGTGTCTTGCCCACTGACCCCAACAACCCGGATGCCGGACCACCGGGCGCGCTGGGCGTGCCGTTGACCCCGGGTCGTAGTATCGCCATTGACCCACGCGCCACACCACTCGGTGCCCCTGTCTGGCTCGACACCAGCTACCCGAACAGCAATAAACCGTTACAACGCCTGGTGCTTGCCCAGGATACCGGCGGCGCAATCAAAGGTGCCGTCCGCGCCGACTTCTTCTGGGGCTTCGGCGCAGAGGCCGGCAAAGAAGCCGGTCGCATGAAACAATCGGGGCGCATGTGGACGCTGCTACCGCCCGCCGCGGTGCCTGCAGACAAAGTGCGCGACTAAACGCACAAGGTCAGGGCGAGACGCGCACGCATTTGCACTTAATTGGTGCAAAAAGATGCTTTGATGCACCCTCTTGCAAAAAAGCACCCACCACAACTATGCTGCCCGCCACAACACCAACCCATTGATTCACAGAGGCTAATCGAGCCAGCGCACCACGCAGCAGCATCTGGAGCTTTTCAACGCACCAAATTGGCACGCTGTTTGCTTAAAATTGCACATCTTTAATTGAGCACGCACACAATGCGTCAGGAATGTGCACGATGGAACTCCTCAAAACAGCATCCGATACCTTATTTATCCTGCTCGGCGCCATTATGGTGCTCGCCATGCATGCGGGCTTTGCCTTCCTTGAAGTCGGCACCGTCCGCAAAAAAAATCAGGTCAATGCCCTGGTCAAGATTCTGGCAGACTTTGCCGTCTCCACCGTGGCCTACTTTGCCATTGGCTTTACCATCGCCTATGGCACGGACTTCTTTATTGGCGCCAGCCAGATCGCGGAAAAAAGCGGCTATGACATCACCCGCTTTTTCTTCCTACTGACCTTTGCCGCCGCCATCCCGGCCATTATTTCCGGGGGTATTGCCGAGCGCGCCAAGTTCAACCCGCAGCTGGCCGCCACCTTTGTGCTGGTCGGTTTTGTCTATCCGTTCTTTGAGGGCATCGCCTGGAACCAGCACTTCGGCATCCAGGAATGGCTAAAGGGCAGCTTCGGCTTCGAGTTTCATGACTTTGCCGGCTCGGTGGTCGTGCATGCCATGGGCGGCTGGATCGCCCTCCCGGCCGTACTGCTGCTCGGTGCCCGCCACGGCCGCTACGGCAAGAATGGCGTCGTCGCAGCTCATCCGCCTTCATCGATTCCTTTTCTGGCGCTCGGCGCCTGGGTCCTGGCCGTCGGCTGGTTCGGCTTTAACGTGATGAGTGCCCAAACGCTGGATAAAATCAGCGGCCTGGTGGCAGCCAACTCCTTGATGGCTATGGCAGGCGGCACGATTGCCGCCCTGATTGCCGGGCGCAATGACCCGGGCTTTGCCTACAACGGCCCCTTGGCCGGCCTGGTGGCCGTTTGTGCCGGTTCGGATCTCATGCACCCACTCGGTGCACTGGCCACGGGCTTCATCGCTGGCGGCCTATTTGTCTTTGCCTTCACCTTCACACAAAACCGCCTGAAGATTGACGATGTTCTCGGTGTCTGGCCACTGCATGGTCTGTGTGGTGTCTGGGGTGGCCTTGCCGCCGGCATCTTCGGTGCCGAAGCTTTCGGTGGCCTGGGCGGCGTTTCCCTGGCGGCCCAGGCCATTATGACGGGCATGGCCATCATCGTTGCTCTGGTGGGCGGCACCGTCGTTTACGGCGCACTCAAGGCCTTTGTCGGCATCCGCCTGGATCAGGAAGAAGAGTACAACGGAGCCGACTTAACGATCCACCGCATCACCGCCACACCGGACACACGAGATCTCTAATCCACTGGTTGTTTCTAGCGAGAACGGGTGTTACTCTGGTAACACCCGTTTTTCTTTGGAGCAACCAAAATGGCCACGACATCACTCAAACTGTCAGAAGACCTGAAAGCCAGAGCACAAGCAGCCGCCGAACACCAAGGTTTGTCAGCGCATGCGTTTATGGTGCAAGCCATAGAACAGGCAATTTCAAGCGCTGAAATCGAAGAGCGCTTTCTGGCAGATGCTTATACGGCGCGCGAAGAAACACACCGTACAGGCCAGGTATTTGCCTCTGAAGATGTACATGACTATATCCGTGCAATTTCGCGAGGAGAAAGCCCACCTCTTCCAGAGGCACAACCATGGCAAAAATAAGCTATGCCCGGCAGGCACTGCACGATTTGAAACGTTTATCAGAATTTCTCTTTGAAACAAACCCAGTCGCATCGGCCGAGATTACCGCACTCATCCTGAGCGCAATTAATATTTTGCAAAACCATCCCCAAGTCGGCAGACCGAAAGGAAATGGCCTACGCGAACTCATCATATCCAGAGGCAATACAGGCTATATCGCCTTGTATGACTTTTACCCGAGCAAAAACGAAGCGCTTATCCTGACAATTCGACATCAACGAGAAGTCAGTTATCAGAAGCGCTCCGCGGCCGACTGAACGAAACTAGTTGCCCTTCAGCGCCTTCTCGATCTTATCGAGCGGCATATAACCCGGCACCTTTTCCCCATTCGGGAAGTAGATTGCCGGTGTGCCGCTCACACCCAGGCCTTGCGCCAGCTTGCTATTGCGCTCCAGCGGATTGGCACAATTATCGGTGCCGGTCGGCGCTTTGCCGTTCAGCATCCAGTCATCCCAGGCTTTCAGACGATCAGAAGCACACCAGATTTTTTTCGATTTCACCAACGAGTCTTCTGACAAAATCGGCACCATAAACGTGTAAATGGTCGCGTCTTTCAGATTGACCAGTTCTTTGGTCAGCTTTTTGCAATAGCCGCAATTCGGATCTTCAAAAGTAATCAGCGTACGCTTGCCATTGCCACCGTTGCCATTTACGCGCTTGATCGCATCCTGCAACGGCAAGAGCGCCATTTGCTGTTCGGCAGTGATGTTGCGATGGGTCTTACCATCGATCAACGAACCAAAGACAAAGACCGAACCCTTTTCGTCGCTGTAGAACAACTGGCCGCCCGCATAGATTTCGTACAGGCCACCCAGATACGGTGTCTTGATAATCCGCTGCGGCTTAATGCCCAATTGTGATTCCACCGCTTTAGCCAACGCAGGCGAGGCAATTTCCTGTGCAGATACACTGCCCACCCACAACGGCAACGCCAACAACATTGCTGCAACAATACGCATACGATTCATCTCTTCTTCCTCAAGCTCAGCGCTCTAACGCATAGCGAATTAATAACGACTTCAACGGTGACAGCTTGTCCGTCACACGCAATCCCAGATTACGCAACACACTCAAGCCCGGTGCGTTGCTGGCAAATAATTTGCGCATCGCATCTGTTGCTGTTTGCAGCATCAGCACTTCTTCTTTGCGCGCGCGCTGATATTTCGACAACACACGTAAATCTCCGATGTCATCGACCGGTCGCGCATCGCGAATAATCCCGGCTAATACCCGTGCATCCTGAAAGCCCAGGTTGACGCCATGCCCGGTTAACGGATGAATTCCATGTGCCGCATCACCGATCAAGGCCACGCGCTGCGCCACCACCTGCGGTACGCGCACCAGCTTGAGCGGAAATCCCGCCGCCGGTGCCAGCAACTGCAAACGGCCCAGGGTATTTTCCCCGGCTGCCGCCACGCGCTCAGCCAGCGCTTCTGGCGCCTCCGCCAGCAAAGACCTGGCTAACGCCTCGGGCGCAGACCAGACCATCGACATCATCTTGCCCGTATCGTCCCCTGCCCCACCGGCCAGCGGCAGATAGGCCAGCACGCCGTCCTCCCGAAACCACTGATAGGCCGTGCCGAAATGCGGCAACTCTGTGCGAAAGTTAGCCACCACGCCCAGCTCACCATAAGGATCGTGCTGACTCGTTAAACCCATTTGTTGCCGCACCCAGGATTCACGGCCATCGGCACCCACCGCCAGTTTGGCGCGCAGCACCTGCCCCGTACTCAACTGCAGCTCGACGGCACGGTCCAACACCTTGAGCGCCGCGGGCTCGGCCGGGCAAAAACAGGTCACGTTGCGCTGACGACTGACCGAGGTCCACAATTCGCAAGCCATTTCGGACGACTCGACAATCCAGGCCAGTTCTTCGCTGCCAATTTCATACGCAGAAAACCGAATCTGTCCCCCGGCATCGCCCGACACCACCATCTGCTCAACGCGTTGCAGGCGGTCTGCTTGCAGATGTCCCCAGCAGCCGATCTGCGCCAGAAAATCCGCACTGCCCGGGCTAATCGCGTACACCCGGTTATCCCAGTGCTCAGGCCAGCCATGGGGGCGCGTCGGTGCCCGCGCATCGACCAGCGCAATGCGCAGCGAGGTATCACCCAGCGCCGCGGCCAGACTGGTACCGGTCAGTCCGCCACCAACAATAATGAGGTCAAAATCTGTCGCACTTGCGCCATGAGCAGGCGGGTGCGATCGATGCTTGGCATGATGGTTCATAAGTCAGCTACAGGCGTTGTCCTGAGGATACCCGGCAACCGGATTCTGCCGGGAAGTCACGATTCTAACCCGCCCCAGGTTGCTAAGCACCACGCACAGACGTTGGCCGCCCTGTTTGCCCACAAACGCTGCCGTACCGTTCGCCCCGGTTGCCGAGCCGTTCTTCCAGTTGAAGCGAAAGACAGATCGACTACTGCTGCTCAACGCCACGCCAGGCAGGGCCGTCGAATCGACCCGTTGTACCGCCTCACAGCCTGCACTGAGGCAATCGCATTTAGCCGCCGCAGAGACCGTATAACACCAGCGCGCCGAGCCTTGTCCCGCCAACTGCACGTACATGAACTGTTGTTGCGCCAGCGCTTCAGAGCGTGCCAGATTCAGATTCGAGGCCAGAGTTTCCGCCGCTGATTTTAAGCGTTGGCGTTCCTGATAGTTGTTAAATGACGGCAGCGCCAGGCCGCTTAACAGCGCCAGCAGCACCAGGCCGACCAGCACCTCGATCAGCGTCAAACCAGCAATCGTGCGACGATCAATCAACGGGTGCCGGTTTGCGGATTCAGCGTCACCGGTGCCGTGCCGCCCTTGGGTGCCGCCGTCAGCGCCACAATCGAACCGCCACTCTGGAAGGTGCCCGCCTCATTGATTTCTACCGTCACTGTCCGGTCCGCCTTGGCAAATACCAGAATACTCACCTTCGATTTAATCGACGAGATCCCTGTCCAACCCGCCTTGGGGAACTGATCCCGGAAAAAGGCAAAGGTATCGGTCGGCCCCTGTGGCGAACTGATCACGATACGCCCGGTCCATTGTGGGCCACCGCCCAGAATCAGCGACTGGTCGTTGCTGATTTTAGAACCTTGTGGCAACGGCATATCCCCGAGCAGTTGCTGCTGGATATTATCCAGGCTCTCACCGCTGCCAAAACCGCCAGAGGCACAGGCGGACAGTACTAAAGCACTGGTAAAGCATACGACGTATCGACCCAATTTTTTACATACACTCAACATCAATCATTCCCTGTCCACGGTATACACGGCTGCGCGTACATTTTACCCCCTGGAAACAACGGATCCGGGTTGGTCTGCCCACCGGTCACCAATAAGGTCTTCGTATCAAACATTACGGAATACGCCATGCGCTGCAAATTCTGCGAACAATAACCGTAGTTCCAATCCAGCTCATCTCGGGCACTGAACACATTGGTATCGCGTTCCGGGCCCAGAATTTTAAGCACATCCGCCTGCGTTGCACCCTTAGGGATCTGGGCAAAATGTTTTTCGTCCAGCACCTGGGTAATTTTCTGCAACTTACCTGCATTGTCAAAAAACGCCATGAAGGTCACATAGCCAGCCGGCCCCCGCGGATAGGCCAGCTGCGTCACCTGCCCCTGTGCATTTTTCCACTGCAGGGCAGGCACCCCCATGGTTGCTTCTACATCCGCCACAGTAGCGATACCCGGCTTCAAGCCGCTACCCGAATAAGACGCGCAGCCGCTCACGCTCCCAAGCACGCCAAGCAGCAGCACTGCACAGACCCCGCGAATCAAAGACATGTTAGCCCCTTAGTCAGCACAAATCACCTAAAATAACCGCATGAACCATCATGCCACACTAGACGCTGCCGCACACCTGATGGCAACAGGACATCACACGCAAGCAGAAAACGCCTTGGTGGCATTAGTGCAAACTGATGCTACATCCTCAGAAGCCTGGGCAAT
>ERZ650303.544-NODE-544-length-11526-cov-4.665766_pt1 | contig 11526 bp, 11 predicted proteins | sample MGYA00376239_ERZ650303 | MGnify/ENA primary metagenome ERZ650303 (study PRJEB26733, sample SAMN07839262) | wastewater metagenome | biome: small river; feature: stream; material: water | place: USA: North Carolina | collected 2016-04-05 ... | reverse complement strand
GCATCGAAGTCAAAGACCTCAACGTTTACTACGGCAAGTTCAAGGCCGTTGAAGATGTTTCGCTCACCATTGAGCCCCGCACGGTCACCGCTTTCATCGGCCCTTCTGGTTGTGGAAAGTCCACTTTCCTGCGCACGCTCAACCGCATGCACGAGGTCATCCCTGGCGCTCACGTCGAGGGTGAAGTTCTCATTGACGGCAAGAACCTCTATGACGCAGACGTTGACCCCGTACTCGTTCGCCGTCAGGTGGGCATGGTGTTCCAGCGCCCCAACCCTTTCCCCACCATGTCAATTCGTGACAACGTTCTTGCAGGTGTGAAACTCAACAACGGCAAAATTTCGAAATCAGATGCAGATCACTTAGTTGAGAAGTCCCTCAAGGGAGCAAACCTCTGGAAAGAAGTACGTGACCGTCTCGACCTTCCTGGTTCTGGTCTTTCCGGTGGTCAGCAGCAGCGTCTCTGTATTGCACGTGCCATTGCGGTGTCTCCAGAAGTGATTTTGATGGATGAGCCTTGTTCTGCTCTGGACCCTATCTCCACCCTCGCTATTGAGGACCTGATCGAAGAGCTCAAGGCGAAATACACCATCGTCATTGTGACTCACAACATGCAACAGGCTTCTCGTGTATCTGACAAGACGGCCTTCTTCAACATTGCGGGCACGGGTGAACCTGGAAAGCTCATCGAATTCGATGACACCACCACCATCTTCGAGAACCCACATGTTCAGGCCACCGAAGACTACATCTCCGGTCGTTTCGGATAAAGACTCAACAAAGTCAGAAGCCCCCTCCTCCGGAGGGGGCTTCTTTGTGTGAACTTTTCGAGCTATGCCAGTTCAGCGAGAACCTTGTCGATGATGGCGAGGCCTTCACGTGCTTCGTCTTCAGTAACAACGCAGGGTGGAACGACGTGGAGACGGTTATCTGCCATAAACGGAAGCAGCTTGTTAGCCATCAGGGCAGCCTTGAGCTTGCCCATCCAGGCAGCGTCGACTGGTTCTTTGGTGTCACGGTCAGTGACGAACTCAACAGCCCAAAAAACACCAGAACCTCGAACATCACCAATCACTGCGTGCTTGTCCTTCAAAGCATTCAGGCCAGGGCCAAGCACGGTTTCACCGATGTGCTTGGAGTTTTCGACAACCTTCTCTTCTTCCATCGCTTCGATCGTGGCAACGATCGAAGCACAAGCCAGAGGGTGACCAGAGTAAGTGAGCCCACCAGGGAAGACGCGCTCATCGAAAGCATGCGCAATCTCAGAGTTGATAATCACACCACCAACAGGGATATAACCAGAGTTCACACCCTTAGCGAAAGTAATCAGGTCAGGAATAACATCGAACGCGTTGAACGCGAACCATTCACCGGTGCGACCAAAACCTGCCATGACCTCATCCAAGATCAGAACGATGCCGTACTTATCTGCCAGAGCACGAACACCCTTCAAGAAACCTGGAGGGGGAGTCAGAATACCGGCAGTTCCCGGAACGGATTCAATCAGGAAGGCCGCAATGCTTGCAGGGCCTTCTGCTTGAATGGTGCGCTCGAGGAAGTGCAGTGCGCGCTCTGATTCTTGTTCTGGGGTGGTTGCCCAGTATTCGGAGCGGTAGAGGTAGGGACCAAAGACGTGCTTGTGACCGCGTGAGTATTCGTTCGGAATACGGCGCCAGTCACCAGTGGACACAATCGCAGCACCAGTGTTGCCGTGATACGAGCGGTAGAACGAGATGACCTTGTCACGGCCGGTGTGCAGACGAGCCATGCGGATTGCGTTCTCGTTGGCGTCAGCACCACCGTTGGTGAAGAAGATCTTTTCAAAACCTGCAGGAGCGTGAGAGAGGATCTTCTGCGCAGCGAGGGCACGCATGTTGTTGGCGTGAGCCGGTGCCACCGTGGTGAGCACATCAGCCTGGGCCTTGATGGCTTCGATCACCTTGGGGTGCTGGTGCCCAATGTTGACGTTGACCAACATCGAGGAGAAGTCGAGGTAGGTGTTGCCTTCATAGTCCCAGATGCGCGCACCCTTACCGCCAGCAATCACAAAGGGGGCAAGAGTGCCCTGTGCTGACCAGGAGTGGAAGACGTTGCTGGTGTCTGCTTCGCGAACGGATGCGTTGTCTGCAGGGTGAAGGAGGGGTGAATCGGTCATGAGTATCGGGCTTTCGACTACTGAGTGAGAGTGGAAAAAACTACTGCATGCTTAGCGTAGTGAAGGACGTGGAACTGCGCTCAGATCCACCTTTAAAGCAAGCTCGGCGTATGAGATCACACCATCGCGAATATCTTGACGGTTCTGCTGGAGTCCGGTGAGGGGATAGATGTCATAAGCATCTTCCAGAGCAAGAATGTTTCGTGCCACAGTCATGGAGTTGGGGGTCGGGGTGAAGATTCCCATGCCAGCGCCAACCTCGATGACAGTGAAATAGAGGTTGAGTTGCTTCTCAACAATGCTGCTGACGAACGGTTGTAACTGAGGCATCCGAGGCAGCATCGAGGTGATTTCGAGGAGCACTCTCATGTCCTCACTGACCTCGTCAGGGATGCCTGCGTAGATCATTGCAACGAGTCGTTCTTGGGACGATTCGATGCTGTTGAGCAGCTCTACACGGTCGTTATAAAACTCATCCAGAATGCTTGAAATAGCACTTTGGAAAAGCATTTCTTTGGAATCGAAGTAATACAGAACAGAGGCGGGAGAGACCCCAGCTTCTTCAGCAACAAGCCTCAGATTTGTGGATTGGAGGCCGTGGGTTCGCGCAATCTTGCGCGTTGCCTTGACGAGCTTTTCGCGCTGAAGTGAATGCTTTGATGTTGCCATCCCCGCCTCTGTTCTGTGGTGTGTTCTATCCAACTTACATTTGTGCGAGCTTCTCGTACTTTTCGGGGTTTCGGCTCTTCAATACGCCTGCATAAATCAGGCCGAAGATGAAGAGTACGGGAGTAGGCAGAATCAACAGAGTGTTGATGACGGGGCCAAGTCCGGTCAGAGCATCGAAGTTCACCAAGATGATGATCCACGCTGAGATCAAACCAAGAGCACCCAGGGCAGGGAAAATGGTCACACGCCATACTCCGTGGCCACGACGGTCCTTGCGGAAGAATCCGAGCACGGCGAGTGCTGCGATTCCTTGAGCAAACACGAGCCCTGCAACACCTGCTGCATAGGTCTGGATTGCGATGCCGGTGTAGGGGTCAACCTGACCGATGATGGCAACCACAATCACGATCAAGGCGATGACAATTAGAACGAGCCCTGCGCGAAGCGGAGAACCGGTCTTGTCACGAGATACACCCAGTGATCGTGGAAGGAGGCCTTCACGTCCGAGGGAGAACATGTATCGTGCGCTGGCGTTGTGGAATGCCAGGAGGCAGGCGAAGAACGAGGTCACGATCAGAAGAAGCATGACACTGACTGCCCAGTCACCCACAACAGTTGAGGCAACAGCGAAGGGGAACATAGTGAAGTCTTCTGTCTGGACGAATCCTTGAGTTCCTTCGAAGCCAAAGGCGTACACAAACGCGTAGGTTGCAAATGCGTAAAACAGTGCCAGGAAGATGACGGCAATGTAGGTCGCCTTGGGGATCGACTTTTCTGGCTTGATGGCCTCTTCTGCATACACAGCGGTTCCTTCGAAACCGAGGTATGCGCCGAATGCGAACACCAGCAGAATTCCAGCACCAGGTGCAAGTAGGGCAGAGTCCAAGGTGAAGGGAGCAATCGAGTGAGGCTCGGGACCGCCATTTACCAAAGCCATGACAGAAATGATGAGGATGATAGATACTTCAGCGACAAGGAGAACGCCGAGAACCTTGGCGCCTACATCTACCTGGCGGTAGCTCAGGGCAAGAATTGCGACAAGCGCGACAAGTGAGAAGACGTACCAAGGAACATCCACTCCGAAGACCTGACCAAAGGCTATGTTTCCAAAGAAGCCAATCAAGCCATAGAAGCTCAGTGAGAGCAGGATGTAGGAAGCTAGGGTCACGAAGGCGATACCAATGCCGGGTGGTCGACCCAGGCCTCGTGTGACATAGGCGTAGAACGCACCGGTGTTTTTTACGTGCTGGCTCATCGCGGTGAATCCGGCTGCGAAGCACAGCAGAACGATTCCAGCAAGAATCATCGCTCCGGGAAATCCGTTACCGCCATAAAGCAGAGCTGCGGGGAGAGATCCGGTGATAACAGTCAAAGGCGCTGCGGCGGAGACGACGAAGAATACGATTCCCCACATCCCTACGCGGTTTTTCACCAACCCGGTTGGGTCGGTCGTGGTTTGTTGAGACATCATTGGCTCCTTAGAGAGTTGCGAGTAGAAATAAACGCATTTGAACAGTAACTCAATTATTAATCTGACTTTAAGTCAAGTAAATAGTGAACTTTTTACAAAAAACTAAATGCTTGTTCAAGATTCTGAAAAACATTATGCTGAGCAAACAACACAACAAAACAGGTTGAGCGGAAGGAGTGGTGATGAGATTTCAGGAGCCAACGGGGTCACCCGCAGAGCTTGCTGAGCTCGGATACTCCGACCAGACCTGGGATAAATCGTGGAACCAAGCGCGTGGTCAAATCACCAGCGGCGAGCGGATGCCTTCCTATGTGTTCGAGCCAACCACGCCAGCACACCCGCTGACGTATGATCCGACCTTGGACGTGTCACAGGTCAAGATCATGGACCCCCTTTCACAAGGACCGCTTGAGTTTGAAGACTTCCTCAATCGCCGAGTGCACTCAGATGCTCTGTTGATTAGCCACCGCGGGAAGGTTGTCTATGAAAACTATTTCAACGGCATGAAGGAAAGTGATCAGCACCTCTGCCATTCCTGCACAAAAACTTTGACCACCATGCACATCGGTGTTGCGGTAGCTGACGGTCTTCTCGATCCACAGCGAAAAGTGTGGGAGTTCGTTCCGGAGCTAAAAGAAATCCCGGCATGGGCAGACGTGAGTGTTCAGCATCTGCTGGATATGGCAACCGGCATACACACAGAGGAGCACTACGAGTTCCCTGATTCGATGTATTACACCTACGCCCGCGGAGTCGGTTACTGGGGCCCAGAAACAAACCTAGGAACCCTCAAGTTTGTGGAAGAGAATCTCACCCTCACAGAGTGTGCCCCTGGAACGGTGTTCAACTACGCCAGCTACAACACCAACTTGTTTCCCCTGATTCTGGAATCCGTCTATGGCGTCCCAGCTGCGCAACTGTATGACGAGAACTTGTATCAACGCACTGGGCCTGAATTTCCGGCACTACTCAATACAGATGCTTTCCGCAGACCTATTGTTGAGGGGCATCTCAATCTGAGTCTTCGTGATTTCTATCGCTGGGGACACATGTTGGCCAACGAGGGAAAGAACCTCCAGGGAGAACAGGTCATTCCCCAGGCTTGGGTCGAAGAATGTTTCAGGACCGATCCAGCGCTGACCGAGGCATTTAGCCGCAGCGAATACGCAGAACTCTTCCCTGTCGGTTCGTATCACAACCAACTCTGGCGACCAGATGTTGAGCAGGGCATTGTGGTCATGCTGGGTATCTATGGGCAGTTCTATTACATCGACCGCATGAATGAGATAGAGATAGTCGGATTCTCTTCTTATCCAGAGTTGACCTCTCCATTGATGGCATTACAACTCCAGGAGTTGTGGCGGGCTGTTTCTGCAGCATTGTGAGCATTACCTAAGTGATACCACAGTGGTATCATTGAGTTATGGCAATGACATTGCGTCTGACAGACGAACAAGAAGCGCATCTTGCGGCTCTTTCTGAGCGCGAAGGTGTCAGTAAACAGCAGGCAGTTGTGATGGCCATTGATGAGGCATACGCTCGTCGTGCTCACAAAGCTGAGGTCTCTGCCGCTTTTGATTTTGCCCTCAAGCGATATGCCAATGTGCTTGACCGTCTGGGCAAATGACGGACGTCAAATACCTCAGCACTGAAGATTTACTCGACCTAGCTGCTTTGCTCGGGGTTCAAGATGTTCGAGATCTTGGCCTACTCGATTCGGCAGCGCTGCGTCCTCAATCCGTTGTCTTTGGTGCGGAGTCCTACCCCATGCTGGCCGACAAAGGTGCTGCTTTGCTGGAATCAATTGTGGGAAACCACCCACTGGTCGATGGCAACAAAAGACTTGGGTGGGCAAGCCTCATCTCGTTTTATGCACTCAACGGAATCTTCATCGAACTCGAGGATGACGAAGCGTATGAATTCGTTATTGATGTCGCCTCAGGAAGATTGAGGTTCCTGGAGATTGCTCAACAGCTTGCAGAGTGGACAAACTCCACACGGTAGTCGAACCCAATTCACAGACACACTTCAACTTTCGTAGGTGAGAATGGGATTGTGGAAAAGACAGTGACGTGGACAGAAGACGTCCTCGGTGACGGCTTCGTTCAGGCAACGCTGGAGCTCACTCCAGATTCTGAAGGCCCCGTTGTTGCGACGATTGTGAAGGCTCCAGCTCCGAAGCAACCTGGCTTTCTCGACAGACTTTTTGGGCGATCCACACAAGTCGCTGCCAATACAGATGTCCTCTACATCCATGGCTGGTCTGACTATTTCTTCCAAAAGAACTTGGCAGAGTATTGGCGCTCGCAGGGTGCTCAGTTCTATGCCCTCGATCTACGCAAATACGGCCGCAGTATTCGCCCCGGCCAGTCCGAGGGATTCATTGAGAACCTTGCTGACTACGACGAAGACATCGAGGCAGCTCTCGAAGTGATGGGCCACGGCTCCAAGAAGTCAGGCGCCAACGACAAAGCTTTGGAAGGCCGCAAACTTATTGTGATGGGCCATTCCACTGGCGGGCTCATCTTTAGCCTGTGGGCAAACCGCTACCCCGACCGGGCTGATGCCGTCGTGCTCAACAGCCCCTGGTTGGAGTATCAACTCACTGCTGCAGCGCGTGCGCTGGTGGCACCCGTGCTTCGCGCAGGAACAAAGATTAACCCCAAGTCCAAGATGCCCAGCATTGACTTTGGTTTTTACTCCCGCACGGTGGATAAGAACAAAGACGGTGAATGGGAGTTCAACTATGACTGGCGGCCAGAGCACGGTTTCCCGGTTCGTCCTGCCTGGCTCAATGCTGTTCTCACCGGCCATGCCCAAGTAGCGGCAGGACTGGATATCCCCGTGCCCGTGTTCACGTGGCTTTCCACCCGAAGCCTGCTCGTGCCCAGATGGAGTCCGGACATGTTGAAAGCGGATGTCGCCATTGATGTGAACATCGTGGCGGCACGTGTGCACCAACTAGGCAAACTCGTCACTCTTTCACGTATTGAGAACGCCATGCACGATGTGGTGCTTTCTGCGCGCCCGGTGCGTAACCATGCATTTGATGAACTGACCCGCTGGCTTAAGGCATACCTTTAGAACTATGGACGCATTCGCTGACCCCACCCTTCTCGTTGCCACCACGGCGGGTACTGTTCGCGGTTCCCGCGATGGCAATACCCACCGCTGGCTCGGCATCCCCTATGCCACCCCACCTGTGGGAGAACTGCGACTGAAAGCTCCACTTCCTGTCCAGCCTTGGACAGGTGTGAGAGACGCCCTCGAGTTTGGTAGCGCAGCACCACAAGAACCCACCAAGGTCATTCCCCTGCCCGTGGGTGTGGAGATCAACGAAGACTGTCTCAACCTCAACGTGTGGGCTCCGCCCCGCGCTGAAGGGGACACTCGACAGCGACCCGTCATGTTCTGGATTCACGGTGGAGCGTATTTCATTGGCTTCTCTGCTCAGCCTGTCTATAACGGTCGTGCGCTCGCCGAAACCGGTGACGTTGTCGTGGTCACCATTAACTACCGTCTTGGTGCGCTGGGCTTCCTGGACTTCACTTCGTTCAGTGACCCTGCAGATCCGTTCGATTCCAACCTGGGCATGCGGGATATCTTGCTGGCTCTGAACTGGGTGAAAGAGAACATTGCCGCCTTCGGTGGAAACCCAGATGACGTCACCATTTTTGGTGAATCTGCTGGTGCAGGTTGTGTCACTACCTTGATGACAATGCCGTCGGCGGAAGGACTCTTCCACCGCGCGATTGCCGAAAGTTCACCTGCAACGAGTGTCTATAAGCCCGAGCGTGCTGCTCTGGTTGCCCAGGCTTATCTAGATCTCATTGGGGTTGAGGCGAAAGATGCAGCGAAACGGTTGCGTGAGATTGATGCAGTGACTCTCGCCAAGCAAACTACCCATTTGCTTGACCACGTGGCCACAACTTGGCCGGGAACCGTGGCCTTTGCGCCCATCGTGGATGGTGACTTGATCCCGGGATATCCGGTTGCGGCATTCCGTGCTGGCAAGCAGATTAAGGTTCCGCTGATTATTGGCACCAACCATGACGAGGCAGCCCTCTTCAAGATGATGAAGTCACCTCTGATGCCCATCAGTGAATCTTCCATCAATGAAATGTTTGAGCTTGTCGCCAAAGATAACCCCAAGCTCAAAGATCTCGAGCCCGGAATCATCGCTGAATACCCTGAATTCCCTAAGCAAAAGGGAGGCATGGAAATTGCCCGCGATGCAGGTTTCCGCATGCCTTCCATTTGGGTGGCCGAAGCCCACTCTAAGGTGGCACCCACCTGGATGTATCGCTTCGACCAAGCACCACCGCTCATGAAACTGCTCGGTATCGGAGCAAGCCACGCAACCGAGTTGCCCTATGTCTTTGGCACCCTGCCCGACAAGCTCTCGGAGAAGAAGGCACTGCAATTCCGCTTAGGTGGTCTCAAGGAGGCCAAGCAGATTTCACGCCGCATCATGGCGCGCTGGTTGAGCTTTGCCCGAACAGCTAACCCCGTCACGGTGGATTCTGAAACCGGACAGGATCTTGCTTGGCCTCGATATGACGAGCAGTCTCGCAGCACCTTGATTATCAATGGCACCGACACCATTGAGAACGACCCTGATGGCGACATTCGTAAAGCCTGGGGCGAAGAAGTCCTTGGGTTTAAGTAACTAGTTCACGGGCAGGGGAGTGGGAGATTTTGTCACTCCGAATGCGAAGGATGTTTCTATCGACGCAATTCCCGGCAGAGTTCGGACATCGTCCCGAATGAATTCTTCAAACTCGGTGAGGTCTTTCACCATCACTTTGAGCAGATAATCGGCACCGCCTGACATTAGATATGCCTCAACGATGCGGGCAACGCCGCGGATGCGCTCTTCCAAATCAGCAACAACATCTGCACTGTGTGAATTCATTGTGATGCGGACAAAGGCCGTCACGTCGAGATCTACTGCACGGGAACTAATGCGTGCGGTGTATCCGGTGATGACACCACTTTCTTCGAGCTGTCTTACGCGGCGTAAGCAAGGCGAGGGGGAAAGCCCAACCCGGTCTGCAAGATCTTGGTTGCTCAAGCGGCCATCTAGCTGAAGTTCCCACAAAATCTGCTTATCTATGCTGTCCATAAAGATATATTGGCAGATTATTGCTTAAATTGCCTCTGTTGCGCGATAAATGGCAATCGCCTGCTTCGCGTTTTTGCTTAGCGTTGAGGCATGAAGACAACACGGATGAAGTGGGGATATCTCGCAATGGGGGCGGTAGTTCTCATTTGGTCAACTTTTGCCTTGAGCATTCGTGCTGCTGGCAATACGTCTCTCACTCCGGGAGATGTTGCCCTGTTGAGGTTCGGCGTTCCCTCACTCCTCCTCATCCCGGTCATTCCGAAGACAATCCGCATCATGCGTCGCCAGCCCTGGTACTGGACAGTGCTCATTGCCATCGGTGGCGGGTTCCCCTTCCTCATGCTGGTTCAGCTAGGAGGCGCGGCGACTTCTGCTGCACTGGTGGGAACAATTCCACCCGGAACGATCCCGGTCTTTATTACGATCTTCGGGGCAGTTCTCGGCACGCATTTCGCCACAGCCAGGTGGTTCGGCATAGCGTGTATTGCGGCGGGGGTCGTCGTGGCGATGCAGGGTAGCGGAGCTGCACATCTTGCGGGAGTGGGATTGCTTCTCACGGCCGGAGCACTGTGGTCTCTCTATGTTTTGGCGGTTTCTAAAACGAGTTATCGACCACTCGACATTGTTGTCTTGTTGGCAGTGCCTTCCAGTGTGATGTCTGGCGTCTTCATCGAAACGGGACTGCTTCACACGACCCTCTTCACCGGCGGTGCAGTCCTCTCAGAGATGTTGACCTACGCAGTGCTCCAAGGTGTTGTTATTGGGATCATTTCTACGCTGCTGTATTCATTCGCCATCACGAACCTCGGTGCCAGTCGCGCGGCACTGATGGGAAGTGTGAGTCCCGTACTGACAACGCTGGGCGCTATACCTCTCCTAGGAGAGACCCCTGCACTGGGCACAGTAGTCTGCTTGGTTTTGGTTTCTGCCGGGGTGCTGACGGCAAATCTCTGGGGAACTGCTGTGCCGTTAACGCACACGCGCAGCCGGCTAGGAGCCAGGCTGCGCGTGAAGAATGCGATTGTTTAGCGGAAGTTCACAAACTGGAGAGCAACCGGAAGGTCTGCTCCCTTGAGCAGAGCCATGGTTGCCTGCAGGTCATCGCGGCTCTTGGAAGAGACACGAACCTCGTCACCTTGGATCTGAGACTTGACCGACTTGGGGCCTTCGTCACGGATGAGCTTGGTGACCTTCTTGGCGTTCTCCTGGTCGATGCCTTCTTTCATCTTGGCTTCGATGCGGAATTCTTTACCCGAGGGGAAGGGGTCACCTGCGTCGAGGCTGCGCAGGGAGATGCCACGCTTGATCAGCTTCTGCTCGAAAACTTCGAGGATTGCCTTCACGCGCTCTTCCGAGTTGGCCTTCATGAGGATCTTCTCGCCGCTCCACTCGATGGAGGCGCCGACGTTCTTGAAGTCGTAACGCTGCTCAACCTCTTTGATTGCCTGGTTGAGGGCGTTATCGGTCTCCATCTTGTCGACCTTGCTTACTACGTCAAATGATGAATCAGCCATGAGTCCATGTTATCCAGCCCGTCTTCGGCAGATTGTCAGCCGGGGCTTAGAGAATGGATTCAGATGGCATCTAAGAAAGTTCGACGTAACCGCACACTCATCGTGATTGCGGTTATTGGGCTATCTATTTGGGGCTTTGTGTCCTGTTCCCAAGCGAATCAGAATGCTGCTGCAGGGGGTCCCTTCGCTCCTGCTCTGGCTGCACCGCCGCATGTTGCTGATCTCACGTTGGACCAGTTGGCGCACAGCCCGATTTCTGAACTTGCGGACCCTGCATGGGTGAAAGAAACATCCCAACAGACCGGAATCCCGGAGAGAGCCCTCACCGCTTATGCCGGGGTTGCGATAGGTCTTTCTGTTGTTGATCCTGAATGTCACCTGTCGTGGAATACCCTGGCCGGCATTGGCTGGGTTGAGTCACATCACGGCACCATCTTCGGTGGGAAGATCTTGCCCGACGGCAATATGTCAGAACCCATCTATGGCATTCCTCTTGACGGCAAGAATGACACCAAGGCTTTGCCTGATTTCGACGACGGTAACTTTGACGGAACAGCGGAATTCGACCGCGCTGTGGGGCCGATGCAGATTG
>ERZ650303.539-NODE-539-length-11599-cov-6.300502_pt1 | contig 11599 bp, 15 predicted proteins | sample MGYA00376239_ERZ650303 | MGnify/ENA primary metagenome ERZ650303 (study PRJEB26733, sample SAMN07839262) | wastewater metagenome | biome: small river; feature: stream; material: water | place: USA: North Carolina | collected 2016-04-05 ... | reverse complement strand
CCCCTTGCAGATGCTCTGCAAGCGCCCGAATGAACAGCAGAGTTGGGTCGAATTTCAGCAGCAGCGCGAGACCTATCTCAACATCGCCGGCAATAGTTACACCTATCTCGACCGCGCGACGCGCGACGGCATTCCGACGGCGCTCTACAACCTGCGCCCGGATCGGGTCCGCATCGTTCCCGGCGACAAGACGGTCAAGGGCTATCTGTACGTGCCGGAGAATTTCAGCCAGCGCGTGCCCATTCTGCCGCGCGACCTGATTCATGTGAAATTCCCGAACCCCTGGGACCCGCTCGAGGGCATGGGCTACGGCTTGTCGCCGATGACGCCGCTCGCGCAGTCGGGCGACGTCGACAATGCCGTGACCGCGTTCCTCAAACAGTTTTTCGAGTCGGGCGCGATGGTCAACGGCATCATCAAAACCAAAGTGCCGCTCGAGGATGCCGACGTCAACCGCATTCGCACCCGCTGGCGCGAGACCTACGGCGGCTCGGACAAATGGGCAGACGTCGGCGTGCTGGACAGTGAGACGGAATATCAGCGCATCGGCTTGACCTTCGAGGAAATGGGCTTTACCACGCTCGACGAGCGCAACGAGAGCCGGATGCTCGGTCCCTTTGGCGTGCCGCCGCAGCTCATCTTTACGCGCTATGGACTGGCACGCAATACCTTCAGCAACGCCGAGGAAGCGCGCAAGGCGCTCTGGGAAGATACGCTGCTCCCCGAGCTGAACCTGTTCTATGAAGACGACGACTACTACCTGAGCAACGGCGACGCTTTCACGATGTACGATCTCGGCGACGTGCCCGCGCTGCAAGTCAACAGCGGACCGCTGATTGAAATGGCGTTTAAGCTGATCAGCGTCGGGATGCCGCCCAATCAAGCCTTTGCTGAGGTTGGGCTGCGCTTCAAGAAATACCCGGGCGGCGACACGTCCTACATGCTCGGCACGTTTAAGACGCTCGACCAGCTCCTGAATCCGCCGAAGCCGCCGCCGCTGCTCGGCGGCAACCCGGCAGCCAACGGCGACGACACGGGGCAGACCGACGTCGACGCAGGCGAAGGGGCGAACGTCGGCAACGACGACCGGCAGGCGGGCAAAAAACGCGCGGCGGTGCCCCTAAAAAAATAGGCGGCGACACTGGCGCGCACCAGTGGAGCAGGGAAGAAAAAGCGCAGCTCTGGCAGCAGGTCGACGACCTGACGCAGTCGCACGAGTCGACCTGGCGCGACGCCGCCGACGACCTGTTTGCGGCGCAGATGCGCGAGGTGCTCGCGCTGATCACCGACATGGTGCAGCTCGCGCGTCGGCGCAAGGCGGCGGTGCAGTGGGTCAACCTTGATCTGCCGATGCAGGGCATCCTCGAGGCGTATGGTCCGAAGTGGCAGAGCGCCTTTACCCCGCTCGTCGCTGGTCTCGTCACCGACGCGGCAGACTTCTGGCAGGTCAAAACCGGCGTCGCCTTCGACGTGCGGAACCTCGAAGCCGAGACCTGGTTTACGCAGTACATGTTTACGTTTGCGGACCCCATCACGAAGACCGGCGAAAAAGAACTACGCAGCGTGATCCAGCTCGGCGTCATAGAGGGCTGGTCGATTCCGCAGATGCAGAGCCACATCGAGCTGACCTTTCAAAAATGGATGGGACAGGCGGCGACCGGGCACGTCGTCGACCCGGCGTTTGCGGCGTTGCGGCTGACGTCGGCGCGCAGTGAGCTGATTGCGCGGACCGAGACGACGCGCGCGATGGCATACGGCTCGCGCCAGCTCTACAAAGACGCGGGCATCACGCACAAGGAATGGCTCGCCACCCCCGACAGCCACACGCGCCCCTCGCATCATGCAGCGGACGGACAGGTCACAAAAATCGACGAGCCGTTTACCGTCGGCGGCTACCTCATGATGCAGCCGGGGGACACAGCGCAGGGCGCGCCGGTCGACGAGATCGCCAACTGCCGCTGTACGGTGCTGCCGGTGCTCGACGACCCGAACAGCATCGACGAGAGCGTCGTGCAGCCGGAGCCGGTCGACTGGTGGAACGAAGACGACGGCGACATTGAGGACTGGGTCGACGACGAGCAGCCCGACGGCTTGCCCGCGTGGGAAGACTTGCCGGAAGGCGACGACTTTGAGGATGCGCCGCTGCCGCCGGTCTATACCCCGCCGCCGAAGCCGGTGCCGGTGCTCGAGACGCCGGACGATGCGCCGCCGGCGCCGAACACGACGCACAACCGCTACGGGCAGGTGTTTAACACGCACCTCAACGACGAATACGCCTTTGAAAAAGCACTCAAAGCGGCAGGGCAGGACCCCTATGAATTTAGCCGCAGTATGGCGAGCTGGACGGGCGGCGGTTACGACGACATTCGGGCGGCGCAGATTTACGACTATAACCAGGCGCAGGGCATCAGCTCGTCGAAGCCGCGCGAGTATGATCGCTACATCGCCAGCGCGGACCGGCTCGAGGCGGGGCTGCTGCAAATGCCGGTTTATGACGGCGAAACCTGGCGTCAAGTGTCGCTGGGGGAGAAAGGGTTAGCGGCATTCCGGGGCGGCGTCGCAGCGCCCAATGAAATCATTCAGAACAATGCGCTCGCCAGTTACACGCGCTCGCTCGACAGCAGCTACCTGAACGTGAGCAACGGCGACAATACCTACATCCATGTCGCCCGCAACCTGACCGGCGTCTCGATTGAAAATGTCAGCGGCATTCGCAGCGAATTGGAAGTGCTCTCGCCTTCGACGGCGGCGTTCCGCGTCACGGCAGTCTATCAGCGCGACCAGCTCCCCGAGGATCACCCGCTTTACCGAAAAGGGCGGTATGATTACACGCATAACGGCACGTACAGAGCCGGTTACGTGATCGAGGTAGAGGAAATTGACCCATGAGTGACGACGAGCGGAAACCAGACGTCATCACGCCCGACGCGGACGGGCTGATCAGCGTCGTTTCACAGCAGCAGGCGCGCGATGCGATTGCGGACCACATCGCGCGGCGGGATGCGCGCATCGCGGCGCGCGCCGCAGCAGCGGCAGAGCAGGCAGCCAGCGATGAACAGCAAAGCTGACCTGCGCCCCATCGGGTCGACTTACACAGTCGACGACGTCGATTCAGACGGCAAGCACTGGCGACGGACCTACAAAATCACGGACCACGCGCACGGGCGCAGCTCGGACCGCTGGCTCGAGGTAACGCAGCTCGTGAGCAGCACCCTGTTAGCTCAATCCGCCCCCAGTGAAAGGAAGTGAATCATGCCCGGACCGACGACGCGCAGCGAGGCGCCGATTGTGGCGCGGCAGTATAAAGAGTTTCCGATTTACATCGTCTCGACCGACGACACAAGCGGCGTCGTCGAGGCGATTGTCAATGTCTTTGGGATTGTCGACCTCGGACTAGATCGGGTCTGGAACGGCAGCTACACGAAAACCCTGCTCGAGCGTGGGCAGCAGGTCAAGGTGCGCGTGCTCGACCAGCATCAGACCGACAGCGCGATGCGCGTGATCGGCAAGCCGCTCGACGTGCGCGAGGTCGGGCGCGACGAGCTGCCCGACAAGGTCAAGGCGGATCACCCGACGGCGACCGGCGGGCTGTATACCAAGACGCAGTATCTGCTCTCGGACCCCATCGGCAAGGGCATCTATGAGCGGCTGCGCGACGGCTACCTCGACGAGTACAGCATCGGGTTTGACGTGCTCGGCAAGCCCGACTATTCGACCGAAGTGATCGACGGGCAAAAGGTCCAGGTCCGCAATATTCGCCAGTTGCGCCTGTGGGAGTACAGCGTCGTCATCTGGGGCATGAACCAGGCGACCGCGACGACCAGCGTCAAGGCGCTGACCGATCCGCAGCTCGTCGCCGACGCGCAGCAGAAAGAGCTGGTCGACGGCTTCCCGGTGCGGCGGCTCGGCGACAAGCTCGAGGTGCGGCTGCGCGATGCCTTCGGCTATGCGAGCAATTCGCTGCTCGAATGCGGCTACATCACGAGCGAGCAGCGCAGCGCGCTGGACGGGGCGTTTACCGCAGGACTGGCGACGTTTGTCGCGCAGATGCCGGAAGACGTCGCGCGCATCGACCTGACGCCGCAGCAGATCGACATTTGGGACCTGCTCTATTATGAGGCGGCAGGACCGGCGGATCAGAAGTCCGGGCGCGTGCTCTCGGCGAAGAACAGCGCCGCGATCAAGGATGCGACCAGCAAGGCGAAAGACGCCGTCGAGCAGCTCGAAAGCGTGCTCATGAGCGCGGGCGCTCTTGACGTCGAGAGCGAATCTGATGATACTATGGCAAAAGCCGCCGACGCACCCGCGTCGCCGGTGCAGGACGCGCAGGACTCGACCGGACCGAGCAGCAGCTCATCCATCGTGCCGCCGGACTTGGATGTTTTATCGCTCGACTTGTCCGCGTTACAGTTGGATTTGGAGTTGATGGCTCATGGACCTCGACCAGACGCTTGAAAAAGCGAGTTTTCACCTCAAGGCAGCGCAGGCGATCATCGCCCCCGCTGATGGCACCACGCCCGACGACGAGCAGCGCAAAAAGGCGCGCTGGCACATCGACGAGGCGCAGAAGTTCAAAATGGACGCCGATCTGCTCAAGACGATTGACGCCGAAGGCGGGCGCATCGTCGAAGACCTGAAGGCGTTTAAGGCGCGTCCCGGCGGCGCGCTGGCTGCCCCTCCCGGTGAGGACGTCAAGTTCAAATACTGGGGGCAGTTCCTGAAAGCGGCATACGTGTCGCAGAAGACCGGCAACGTCGATCCTCGGCTGGTCGCCTTTCAGGAAAAGCAGGACGGCGTCATGCAGACGCGCGAGGAAAAAGACATGTCCGGGCAGACGGGCGCCGACGGCGGCTATCTGATCCCCGACGAGTTCCGCGCGCAGCTCATGAGCGTGTCGCCGGAAAATTCGATTGTCCGCAGCCGCGCGACGATCATCCCGATGCGCCGTCGGCAGATCAGCATCCCGGCGCTGGAACAAAACCAGTCGCTCGGCGTCGGCGTGCCCCGTTGGTTCGGCGGGTTGACCTTTCACTGGATCGGGGAAGGGGAACTGAAGCCGGAAAGCGAGCCGAAGTTCCGCGAAATTACCCTCGTCGCCAAAAAGCTCGTCGGCTTCACGCGCAGCTCGGACGAATTGCTCGACGATGCCGCGATCTCGCTCGAGGCGTTCCTGGCGTCACCGCTCGGTCTGGCAGGCGGCATCATGTGGATGGAAGACTATGCGTTCCTGCACGGCACCGGCGTCGCGCAGCCGCTCGGTATCTTCAACAGCCCTGCGCTGATCACGGTGCGCCGTGAAACCGCGAATAAGGTGCTGTACATCGACCTGGTCCGCATGTTGGCGAAGGTGCTGCCGTCGGCAACGACCGAATGGATCATCTCGCAGACCGTGCTGCCGGAACTGCTCAACATGCAGGACGGCGACGGGCGGCTGATCTGGGCAACCGCGACCGAAGGCGGCGCGCGCACCCTGCTCGGGCTGCCGTATCGGGTCAGCGAGAAAATGGCGCCGCTCGGCACGACCGGCGACGTGCTGCTCGCCGATTTCAGCTTCTATCTGATCGGCGACCGTCAATCGACGACCGTCGAGTCGACGAAGTTTGAAGCGTGGCAGTACGACAAGACGAGCTGGCGCGCGGTCCACCGCGTCGACGGGCAGCCCTGGCTGAATGCCCCGCTGACCTACTCGGACGGCGTGACTACCGTCGGTCCCTTCGTCGCACTGTCGAGCGACGTCAGCTAAGCCGCTTTACTCTGCACCCCCGATGAGCGCGGGCGCGCTGGACCTTCAGCGCGTCCGCCAGTCCCTTGAAAGAGGTTCAAATGCCCAAGTACACCGAGAATTTCAGCGAAGCCAACAAGGTGCTCGCGCACGATTTCGGCGTTGGCGTCACCACTGAGCAGAACAGCGCGTGGATTCAGATGAGCCTGTACCATCGGCTCGCCGTCGTCATTCACGCGCTGGTCGTCGGCACGACCTTCGACGTCGACATTGAAATCGCCACCGATGCCAGCGGCTCGAATCTGTTCACGCTCTACCGCGCGACGCAGCTCGTCGCGGCGGACGATAACAACCTGATCATCTTTGAGATCAGGGGCGAAAAACTGGGGCACCCGACGGGCGCGCCGGCTGAAAATTATGACTTTGTCCGCGTCGAGATCACCCCAAGCGGGGCGGCGACCTACAGCTCGATTATCTACGGCAACGGGCGCTATCAACCGGCGACCCTGACGCTGGTCGACGAGGTGATCGACTAACATGGCGATGTGGGTGCGACTGCGCGCGCAGATGACGCTCGAGTACAACGGCAAGGCTCGGATGTATTACCCTGGCGATTTTGTCGAGCTAGGCAAACAGACGGCGCTGCGCCTGATCACCGACGGGATGGCAGAATCGCCCGACGGAGACGCGCATCAGATCGACCTGACGCACTGCGCCCTGAGCGTGGTCGGCGACGGGGCGTTTGATGCGCGCGCGCTCGAGGGACTGACCGTGCAAACAGTCGACACCCCCGCTTTTACGCATCCCCGCATGGTCTTCGTCGAGCCGTCGCTCGTCGTGCGGACGGCAGTCATTCCCGTCGGGCTGCGGCTGCTCGAGACGTGGGACGCAGCGGCACCCCTCTACAGCTATGAGACGCTCGCGGTGCAGCTCGGCGATGCCGCCGAGCGCGCGCGGACGGCAGACGTGATCGGCGACCTGCGCGTGCCGGTCTATGAGACGCGGCTGCTCTTTCTGCGCCGGACCCCGGCGACGCAGGACCTGCTCGACGTCTGGATGCAGCAGCGCGAGGGCAGCAGCGACGACCGGCTCGCCTTTCTGCGCGCGTTCTTTCTGGTCAAACCCCGACTGCTGCCGCTGCCGACGACCTGGGCAGCCTAGACGATCTCGACATTGTTGCACCAGCAATAACCCTCTGCTATACTGGCGTCCTTGCTGGCGAGCATAGGACTGCGATTCATGACCCCTCCACCCTACACTCTTGAGCGGATCGTCGCTCGGCTCCTGGCGCGCATGACGCGCATGGTGCGCGCGCTCAACACGCGCCTAATCGAATGGCTTGCCCATGATGAATAGATTCCCCGATCCGTCGGCGCTCGACGTGAGCGTCGTCTACGTGGCGATTGGCGATGCAGCGCGGGCGCAGGTCGAGCAGAGCATCGTCGCCCTGCGCCGGCTGAACTGCGCGCCGCTGCCCGTCATGATTTACAGCAACGATCATCTCAACGTCTGGACGGCGTCGACGCTGGTCGTCCCTGAGCGCCTCTATACCGGGTATGGCGGGCGGCGCGTCAAACTGGCGCTCGACTACCTGGCGCAGTCGCAGTATGCGCTCTATCTCGACGCCGATACACGTCCGCGCAGCGACCCTTTGCCCCTTTACGCCCCTTTGCTCGAGGGCTTCGACGTCGTCATCGCACCGAGCGCGAATCAGGGCGTGCGGGCGTTTCAGCACGTCGACGCCGACGAGCGCACGACGACGCTCGACGATCTCGGTTATACGCCGGTGCAGTGGCAGGCGGGCGTCTTTGCCTTTGCCCGGACCGACGCGGTGCAGCGATTCTTTGCGGCATGGCGCGAGGCGTATGAGGCAGGACCGGCAACTGAAGACCAGGCGGCATTTGTCCGCGCGCTGCATCGCAGTCCCCTCAAAATGTGGGTGCTCTCCGAGGCACTGGTCGACCGCACGATTCTCCATTTATTCGGCGCGCTGCGCCCGAAAGGAAAAGCATGAGCACCGATATGCGAACGCTCGCGCAAGTCTTCTATGATGCCTGGGTCCAGGCGACGCAGGGACGCTACCCGAACGGCTCGCCAATGGCGCGTTGGGACTCGCTCTACCCCGTCGAGCGCGATGCGCTGGCGCTGGCAGTGGCGGCGGTCATTCGCGCCTATGGGGTGTCGATTGCCACCCCCGCCGAGTCGACGACGGTGCTGCCGTTTGACGGCGACGACACGCCGCTCGAAGCCGGCGACGCGCAGACGACTGGCGATCTGCGCTGGCTGCCGACAACGCCCGTCGAGACGGCACAGGCGCGCAGCAGCGTCGTCCCTGAAATCGAAACGATTCCGGTCGACAGCGAATCGGCGCTCGGTGCAGCGGCGGCGCTCGGCGTCATGATCGACGAGGACCTGATTGCGCGCGACGCGCGGCTGCGCCTGACGTTCCCCGATCTGCCGGTCTGGTCCGACGACGTGACGACGGTCAGCTTTCGGACGGCAGACGGCGCGCGCGTCGTGATCGGGGATGCCGAGGCGGTGCTCGCGCAGGTGCGCTACAACCTCGACCTCGCAGCAGGCAAGCTCGACGCGCTCGAGGTGGAACCCGTGACGTCTGAGGACGCGCAGGCGGTGCAGGCGCTGGTCGACCCCTTCAAGTCGATTGAGCAGCGCGCGCGCGAGCAGGTGCAGGCGGCGACGGTGCAGCACCAGGACGCAGCCGCCGGGACCGACGACGCCCTGGGCAGGCTGCCGCCAGCGGCACTACCGGATATTCAGCGGCTGATCGCCGACGTCGACGCCGAGCAGGACCAGCGCGACGACCCGATTGCTGAGCTACGCAAGTCGTTTAAGGCGCGCGGCGGCGGGGTGTAGGATGGACGTGCATATCGTCTGCAAGGAACCCGACGAGACGCGGATCATTCGCCGACTGGCGACGACGCTCGCGCAGGTCACGGGCTGGTCGATGAGCGCGCAGGTGCGCCCGGACGCAGCAGTCAATTACTTCTTTCCGTATCTGGACCTGAGCGCCTGCACGACGCCGGCGGCGGCATGGTTCACGCACCGCGACGACGCGCATGATAACAAAGTGCGACTCTGGAACCATGCGGCGCAGAGTGTCGAGCTGCGGTTGACGTCGGCGCGGCTCTATGCCGACGGGTTGGCGCAGTTCGGACCGACGGACCTGGTGCCCCCGCCGATTGACCGGCGGCTCTTTCAACCGCTGTCCCCGGGCGCGTGGCATGACGCGGTCCTGACGCGCGACATTGACGCCAATATCGGCGTGTCCGGCTACAGCTACAGCGACGGGCGCAAGGGCGAAGACCTGATCAAACGGCTGGTGCGCGATCTGCCCGCGCTGCATTGGCGCCTGATCGGGCGCGGTTGGGGCGGGAAGACCGAACGCATCGCCGGCGACCAGCTTCATGAATGGTATCAGACGCTCGGGCTGTACGTCTGCGCGTCGCGCATCGAAGGGGTGCCGATGACCGTGCTCGAGGCGCTCGCCTGCGGCGTGCCGGTCGTCATCCCGCGCGCCGTCGGGCTGCTCGACGAGCTGCCCGAGGACCGGCGCATCTATCGCTATGAGGCGGGCAATTACGACGCGCTGCGCGTCGCCGTCGAGTCGGCAGTGCTCGACCTCAAACAGCACCCCATTGAGGACGCCGAGCGGTTTCTGCTGCACAGCTACACGGCAGCGTATACGGCGCTGACCTGGGGCGCGGCGCATGAAGCTGCCTTCGAGCGCACCTTTGCCCCTCTGGACGATGCAGCGGACTTACCGGACTGGCACGGACGGGCGGGCATCTACTGCGTCGCCTTTGGCGCGCCGGCGCGGGCGTGCGCGCAGCGGCTGCTCGAGAGCTGCGCGCGCTACATGCCCGACGTCGAGACGATGCTGGTCTCGACGGCACCGCTCGGACCCGAAACGCATTTTCAGCAGACCGACGATTATGACATTGGCGGGCGCAAGGCGAAGCTCAGCATTGATCGGCTCGCCCCGGCGCACTGGGACTATGTGCTCTACCTCGACGCTGATACCGAGCTGATCGCGCCGGTCCCGCACTTTTTCGACGTGCTGCAAGCGGGCTATGAACTGACGATCTGCACCAATCCCGGCAAGTACCACACGACCCGCATGATGGTGCGCCCGGACAATCGGCAAGAGGTCGACGAGACGTTTGCGATCATGGGGCACGACGACCTGCTGCAATTCAATGGCGGCGTGTTTGCCTTTCGCCGCAGCGCGCGCACGCGGGCGTTTTTCGAGCGATGGCTCGCCGAATGGATGCAGTATGCCAAGCGCGACCAGGCGGCGCTGCTGCGCGCGCTCTGGGCGGTGCCGCTGCGCCTCTACACGCTGACCAACGTCTGGAATACGATGGACGCCTATAACGACCCGGCGACGTCGGCGGGCGTGCTGCACCATCAGCAGGAAGCGCGCCGCGTCAGTGGCATCGTCGACCTGCGCGGGGATGATCCGGCAGCATTTAAGAGGATTGTGAAATGAGTTACAACCGTACCCCTTTGCTCGACCTGGTCGACGCTTTCGAGGCGTATGTCGGCGTGGTGATCGCAGGCATGGGCACGCACGTCGTGGTGCAGGATTACAACCTCGACGATGCGAACCTCGCGCGCGCGCTCGCCTATCTGGACGACGAGCGCGAGGCGCTGCTGCACGACCCTTACGTGACGATGACGCTCGACGAATGGGCAAAACTGCGGGCGTTCATGGTGTTTCTGCAAGCGATTCCCTGCGTCGAGCGAAATGCACACTGGCATGAGCCGCTCGACGACTGTTTACCCGACGCGCCAGCAGAGGAATGACCGCATGGCAAAAGACCCAGACGACGTGATCAACATTCGGGAACCGAAGAACCCGCACGCGCGGCAGCGCCTCGGACCGGCTGAGGACGGCTGGAAAGAAAAGCGGCGCGCCGAGATGATCGCCAACGGCGCACCGGCGGCAGAAGTCGACCGGCTGCTCGACGACGTCGAAGCCGAACGCGCGCGGCTCGAGGGACTCGACCGGCTGCTGAATCCGCCGCGCCAGAAATTCACGGCGGCAGCAGTGCGCGCCAAAGGCAGACGCGCATGACTGCCCCTGTGCGCTACGCGGACCTGCGCGCCATGCTCGAGCAGCAGCGGCTCTGGCGTTGGCAGCCGGAGCCGCTGGTCGACGCGCCGCGCCCGGAACGCCCGAAAAAATTTACGGCTGCTCGTATTCGTGAGAAAGGACGTTTGACGCATGATCACCCTGCAAAAACCACCGACGACTAAGCCCATCGGCGACCGCATCCTGCACGCGCAGCGGGTTAATCAGAATGACCTGTACGGCGCGTATACCATGCAGCTCGTCGAGCTGCAACGGACCTACGAAGGCGCGACCGGCGCCAAGCTCGACGAGTATGTCGCAGCAGCGGCGCGGCTGCGCGCGCAGTGCGATCACGAGCTGGCACTGCTGCGCGCCGGCAAATATCAACCCCCGCGCATCGCGCAGACGATGCCTCAAGAGCGTGTCCAAAGTTTAGACATGCTCGGCTTTCTGATGCTGATGGCGGCGCTGACCTGGCAGGCGGTCATCAAGCGCACCTTGCGCCGACGGCTATGAGCGACCCCTTCGCCAAGTACCAGGCGATGCCCGCGACGGAGCTGACGCCGTCGCGGGCGCTGGTCGTCCGCACGCCGAGCTGGACCGACGGCGTGAAAGCGATTCGGCGGTACGAAGAACAGACGATCTGCCGCACGGAACCGGGCGAAATCACGCTCTACGGCTTTACGCGCGACTGGCTCGAGCGGTACGCGATCATCTACGGCGACGAGATTCGCGTCGGTCCGTACCGCTTCACCCTGATCGGCTATAATGTCATGAAAGAA
>ERZ650303.536-NODE-536-length-11660-cov-7.290737_pt1 | contig 11660 bp, 13 predicted proteins | sample MGYA00376239_ERZ650303 | MGnify/ENA primary metagenome ERZ650303 (study PRJEB26733, sample SAMN07839262) | wastewater metagenome | biome: small river; feature: stream; material: water | place: USA: North Carolina | collected 2016-04-05 ... | reverse complement strand
AATTTGCACAACGTGTCCCCCTGCTGGCCAATATGGTGGAAGGCGGAAAAACGCCAGTCCAAAGTGCCGACATGTTGGGACAACGTGGCTACAAAATGGTGATTTTTCCGGGGGGTACTGCTCGCGCGGTGGCACACACGCTGCAGGGCTATTACGCCAGTTTGCATGAGCACAAAACCACACTGCCTTGGCAACATCAGATGCTTGACTTTGATGGTTTGAATGGCGTCATTGGGACCTCAGAGTTGCTGGCACAGGGCAAGCGTTACGAAGGTTGACCTCATCAATAACGCCTGACCGAACGATAAATCAAGGGGAGTTCTAAATGGGCTCACCAGGGGGCAGCAGGAATCAGTCGATCTTGAGTTTGAGTTCAGTGATCAACTTACTGAATTTGGCTTGATCGCGTTTGATGAGCCGGTTCATCTCATCAGGTGAGGTGATGAAAGGTTCAATTCCCCCTGCATTGGCAAAGGCTTCTGCCAACTCAGGCAAAGACAACACGCGCGAAACATCGCGGCGCAAGCGTTGAATAACAGGTTCAGGCGTGCCCCGCGGGGCAAACAAACCAATCCAGATGGTATTGTCAAAGCCTGGATAAAACTCAGAGATCGTGGGTACATCAGGCAACAGTTTCGACCGATTGCCACCACTCACCGCAAGAGCCCGAAGTTTTCCCGCCTTGATGAGCGTTGAATTCGAGGTGCCCGAAAACATCGCCACAGTTTCACCACCAATCGTTGCGGTGGTCGCCGCAGTTCCCCCTTTGTAGGGAACGTGTAACAAATTGATGCCCGCTCTCGCCTTAAGTAACTCCATCGTCAAATGGTGTTGACTGCCGTTACCGCCAGAGGCGTAGGCCAATTCAGGTTTGCTTTTTTTAGCGTACTCAATGAACTCAGGCAGATTTTTTACGGGCGTATTTGCGTTGATAGACAACACAAACTGGTTAGAGCCCAAAGTTGCAATCTGAATTAGCTCTTTGTTCACATCAATCGCACTTTGTTTGTATAGATAAGGATTGATCACAAAGAGGCTGTCCATCCCCACTAAAAGCGTATAACCATCAGGCGCAGCATGGGCCACATACTCAGCCGCTAATTGACCGTTCGAACCAATTTTGTTTTCGATCACGACGGCTTGCGACCAAAGCTGACCTAACCGTTGACCGACCGCACGCGCAATCAAGTCAGGCGCGCCGCCAGGGGGAATAGGTGAAATCAACCGCACCGGTTTTTGTGGATAGTCGTCCGCCATTGCGGCCAAACTAACGAGCCCACACAAACAAAAAAATAATGCCTTTTTAAATCGCACCGCAAACATATCAAGCCATTTTTTGTAATCGTTTAATTTTTCGAACCAAGTAATCAAAGTTAATGCTGTATTGCTCACCACGGGTGATGTCATGGTGCAATTTTTGAATTTGCTCAGAGCCAAAAGTTTCGCCAACACCTGCCGCCATTGCCGCCAACTGAATTTGGCACGCATTTTCGAGCATGATCAATAAAATCGTTGCTTCCTCAACCGTTGAGCCCACTACCGTTACTCCATGGTTACGCATCAATACAGCCTTGCAGCCTCCTAGTGCAGTCGCAACGCCTATGCCTAAGTCGGGCGTTCTGATTAAATCAATCGACTGATCAAAGTAAGGTAATCCATCTGCAAAAGCAACGCTAGGTTGACTGATGGGTTGCAGCTGTTTACCTGTCGCAGAAAAAGCAACCGCATACGTTGGATGTGCATGAATCACGCTATTCACATCAGGCCGTGATTTGTAAATTTCAGAATGTATAAAGACTTCACTGTGTCGGCGCCCGGAACCTCCGACCTTTTCACCATCTAAATTGCAGATCACCATGTTCTCTGGGGTGATCTCATCAAAGCCAAAACTATGCGGTTTCATGTAGAAGTGATTAACATCTCCTGGGACCCGAATTGACACATGTCCACGCGTCAAATCTCCCAAGCCATGGTGATCAATGATGAGGCCAGCATCTATTAATTTTTGTTGTGTCTGATTTGTTTCCATCTATCAATCTCGGTTATCTTGAATGTGCAAGGCCAAAGCCTAATGCAAGGGCGTTCGCATGAAAAGTAGGTAATGGGAATATCTTGTCGCACAAGCGTCAAGGCACACACGTGAACTCGGAAAAAGACGCTTCAGCAGCTCTTACTCCTGAATCGCCCCAAGATATTTTTGACGAAATCCAAGCCATACAGTTGAGTACGAGAAGTTATTCGATTGTCCAAGAGCACAAAGCACGAGTTTCACGCCAATGTGCCTTAGGCGCCTGATGCATCCATGGTGACCACGTCATCAACCGTAATGTTGGTGCACCAACTTCTTTAGTAATTCATTGGCATATCGCGTCAACTGCGTAGAGGGCCGCGCCTTGGGAACGGCCACAGTAAACCGGTTCTTGATCAACGGCGCATAAATTTTTGAAACATTCACCGGTGTTGACGCGGGCCATGATTTCAAGGCACTGACAGGCAATACGGTATTGGCCACGCCTCTTGCAACCAGCGGCAACACCGTTTGAATTGAATCCACTTCAGCCACCACTCTGAGGACAAGACCTCGTGGCCTCGCCTCTTGTTCCAACAGTTGGCGCAAAGCATGCTGCCCGCTCGGCATGATCAAGTCATGATGAATCACATCTGCCAATTTGATTCTCGGCGGCAACGAATGCAGAGAAATTAAAACGAGGTCCTCACGCAACAATGTTTCGATCATCAACTGCGGAGAGTGTGGCGGATCGAACAACACCGCTAAATCCACGCGCCCTGCGATCAACCACTCGCGCAGTGACGCACTCAAACCTTCGGCAACGCTGATGGCGGCATCCGGAAATTGGTGCCGGAAACTTTGCACTAAATCGGTCGTGATGGTGTGCGCCACTCTAGGCGGTAAACCAATGGTCAAGCGTCCACGCGGACTCAAATGACGTTCGCGCATATCTGCGCGCGCTCGTGCCACCCCATCAAACAGGCCTCGTGCATGCCCAAGCAAGGCATGTCCCGTTTCGGTAGGTTCTATACCCCGACCATGACGGGTCAACAAACGATGCCCGACCTCTTCCTCAAGCAAAGCAATTTGCCGACTCAGCGCCGGCTGCGACACATCGAGGATGACCGAAGCTCGGCTCACACTACCGGCATCCACAACTGCGACGAAATATTCCAAGCGCTGCAAATTCATTCAAACACCTCAAAATATAGCTTTTACAGATATCTAATATCCGCTTAAAGCATACCAAAATGCGCGCGAGATCGACACAATTCAGGTCACGATGCATACCTCTCCCGACTTGGAAACCCCCATCCAAACGTATCTGCCAAAGCCGTCGGATGCGCAGATACGCTTACCTGCCAACGCGTGTGATAGCCATGTCCATGTGTTCGGCCCAGTGGCGCGTTTTCCCTATGCCGCTTCACGTAGCTTCACCCCCGTTGAAGCCCCTAAAGAAAAGCTTTTTGCTTTGCATCAGCAAATGGGAATCGACCGTTGCGTGATCGTTCAATCCATGATTCACGGTCTTGACAATGCAGTCGTGGCTGACGCCATCGCCGCTGGTCAGGGCCGCTACCTCGGCGTGGCGCTGGTCTCTGCCGACGTCAGTTCTGACGAATTGAGACAGTTGGCCAAGCAGGGTTTTCGTGCCGTACGTTTCAACTTCATGAAGCACCTAGGTGTCGGTGCCAACCCACAAGCCTTGGTGGACTTGACCCGACGATTGGCCGAGCACCACATGCATTTGCAAGTGCACTTCGACCCGAGCTTGATCGACGACTTGGCACCTTGGCTCACGCAGTCTGCAGTGCCGGTGGTGATCGACCACATGGCCCGTGTCGACGCCACACAAGGTTTGCAGGGGCATGCGTTTCAAGCCTTGTGTCGCTTGTTAGATGACGCACGTTTTCACGTCAAAGTCAGTGGCATTGACCGGGTGAATGAGAAGTTGCCGCTCGACGTACCGCCCTATCCACGGGGGATCGAACTGGCAGCGTATTTGGTTCGCACATTTCCAGCGCAATGCCTTTGGGGCACCGACTGGCCACACCCTAACCACACCCATATTCCAGACGACGGTGTCTTGGTTCAAGCACTGACAGACATCGCCCCCACGCCCTTGCTGTTGCAAAAACTGTTGGTCGACAACCCGCAAGCCTTGTATCGCTTCTCCCCTTTAACCTCACTTCACACGCCATGACACAAAACATAGGACGCATGCAAAACAAGGTGGTACTGGTCACAGGCGCAGGCTCTGTGGGGCCGGGCTGGGGTAACGGGCGAGCCATTGCAGTTCGCATGGTGCAAGAAGGCGGGCGCGTGATGGCGCTCGACTTGCAAAACGACCGGCTCGAAGAAACCTTGCGATTAGGCCAGCAAGCCCAAGCAACTTGCCAAGGTGAAATCGCCTCAATGACATGCAACGTCACCCAAGCCGCATCCATCCAGTCCGCCGTCGAAGCCACCTTGAAACGGTTTGGTCGGATCGACGTATTGATCAACAACGTCGGTGGCTCTGCTGCAGGCGGCCCCGTGGAGATGAGCGAGGAAGTTTGGGACGCACAGATCGACCACAACCTCAAGAGCGTCTTCATGATGTGCAAGCATGTGCTGCCACACATGCTGGAGCAAGGTGCGGGCACTGTGGTCAACATAGCGTCGACATCAGGGATTCGATGGACAGGGTCAGCGCAAGTGGCCTATGCAGCGACAAAAGCAGCCGTGATTCAAATGGGCCGTGTGATGGCTGTTCAGTACGCCAAACAAGGCATTCGCGTCAACACCGTTGTGCCCGGTCAGCTACACACCCCCATGGTGGAGACGCGTTTGGCCAAACAGCGCGCAGGTGGTGATGTACAAGCCCTGCTGACCCAACGCCAAGCTCGTATTCCTTTGCCCTTTATGGGAGATGGTCAGGATACGGCCAATGCGGTTTTGTTCTTGGCTAGCGATGAAGCCCGCTTCATCACAGGCACTGAAATTATTGTGGATGGTGGTATGTCTGTTCGTTGCGATTAAGGAGAAGCATCATGTGTTTTTTATTCAAAAAGAATCTCACTCAACTCATCACCACCTGCCTACTGGCAGGCGTCGTCACTGCGGCATCAGCGCAAAGCAAAGTCACCAAAGTCTTGGTGGCATTCCCACCCGGTGGTCCTGTTGACTTTGTAGCGCGCACACTGACCGAGCAGCTGGGTAAAGAGTTGGGACAAACGGTGGTGGTTGAAAATAAACCTGGCGCCAACGGTGCACTCGCCGCCGACGCGCTGATCAAAGCGCCTGCCGATGGTCAAACCCTGTGGCTCACCAGCGTGGGCGCTGTCGCCATCAACCCATCTCTCTACCCCAATTTGCCATACGACCCGGTACGCGACCTAGCCCCTGTGTCGCTGGTGGTCAACAACGTCGAGTTGTTGGTGGTTCACCCCAATGCCCCCGTCAATTCGCCCCAAGAATTCATTCAATGGAGCAAGCAAAAAAATGTGACCATGGCGTCATCCGGAACAGGTAGCGTGCCGCACTTAGCCATGGAGTTGTTGGCTGACGCCACCAAAACCGATTTAACCCACATCCCCTACAAAGGTGCGGCCCCTGCCATCACAGACGTCATGGCGGGTCATGTGGATGGTTTCTTTGGTGACATTCCAGGTTTGATGAGCCACATTCGCAGTGGCAAATTAAAAGCCCTGGGCTTGGCATCGACTCGCCGACACCCCCTTTTTCCTGATGTCAAAACTTTTCAGGAAATGGGCGTGGGCGGTGTGGACTCAGACAACTGGTATGCCCTGTTCACCCACAAAGGCATCCCCGCCGCTGATTTGGAGCGCATCAACCAGGCCGTGCGTCGAACATTGGCCAATGAAACTGTACGGAACAAGCTAATCACTTCAGGCGCCGAGCCTGCTGGTTCGACCCCCTCGGAATTGGCGACTGTTTTGAAAAATGACATGAACAAATGGGGCCGCGTGATTCGCGACAAGAAGGTCAAACCCGACTGATCAAACAAAGATTCATCATGACATCTGCCACACGCCTTGCCCCCATTCAACCGGGTACCCGCCCTGAACTCGCTGAACTCGAAGCAAAGATCATTCGTAAGCGCGGCAAGATTACGCCTCTCTACCAGTACCTACTCAACAGCCCGGAGATGGCCGAAGGTTGGGAGGAGTTTTTGAGTGCCGTCCGCCAGCGCAACAGTTTGCCGGCGGATTTACGAGAGCTCATCATCTTGCGGGTGGCTGTGTTGAATCATGCGCCGTATGAATTTGACGCACACATTCCACATGCACGCCTAGCAGGCGTTAACGACGCGAAGATTCAAGCAGTGAAAGAGTCGAGCATTTCATCGCTGTTTACGCCGCACGAACAACTGGTTTTGCAATTGGCGGACACCATGACCCAGCAGATTCATGTGCCCGACGCGCTGTTTGTACAAATTTCGCAGCACTATGCAGGCAAGGAGTTGCTTGACTTATGCATCACCATCGGTGCGTACAACATGGTGTCACGCGTGCTCGTGGCACTGCACATCGGACACTGACATGCAGGAAGCCACAACACACAGCCTACTGCTCAAGTCCTCTGCCCCGTTTGCAACGGGCACTGATGTGCGTTGGCTTGAAGTATTGCGTGCCCACTTTGCTTGCGAGATCAGTTTGCAATCTGTAGCAACGGTTAAAGCAGAAAACAATCAGCCGATGCACCATGTCTACCTGCATTTTGAAAAGCCGCTGCAGCTGCACCCCGAAGACGTGATGGCTGCGGAAAAAATTTGGCACAGCCTCTCAGGCCATAAAGCCGACGTGTCGAGATTGCAACTGGCCATGCGTCGATCAGGGGCTAGTCTTGAATCATCGAGCGTGCACTATGTCGTAGAAACCGATCCTGAAGAGGGATGGCACGATGAAATTTTCCGCTGGTACGACGAAGAACATATGCCCGGCTTGGCTGCGGTCCCTGGTACGGTGCTAGCCCAACGCTTCTTGAATCTTGACCATGCACCGCTCTCCTTTGCGTGCTACGACCTCACGCATGCAGAAGTCTTGACATCGCCCGCTTGGCTGGCTGTGCGTGCCAGCGCGTGGAGTGACATTTGCCGCCCTCACTTCACCAACACGTTACGCACCTTCTTCGAAACCGTTCACACCCCACTACAAAGGAAATTGTCATGACACGAAATTGGCATACGAAGTTTTCATGTTTGCTGTCCGGTCTGGTAATGGCCACAGCGTGGTCGACTTCCCAAGCGGCCGACAACGATTACCCGAACAAACCCGTGTCCATCGTGGTGGCCTACGCACCCGGTGGCCAAGGCGATACCTTTGCACGGTTGGTGAGTGACAAGCTCAGTCTTATTTACAAACAACCCGTCTTGGTAGACAACAAACCGGGTGTATCAGGCACTGTGGGCACGCGTATTGCTGCCAAGGCTAAGAACGATGGTTACACCTTGTTATTGGGTCAAACTGGCGAGATCACTGTCAATCGATTGTTGATCAAAGACATGGGCTACGACCCCATGAAAGAATTAATTCCTGTCGTACTGATTGGCAATGCCCCCTTGGTGATGTTGGCTCCGGCAGATGCCCCGTACAACACAGTCGCCGAATTCATTCAACAAGCCCGCGCCAAACAGGGAGAGTTCAGCTACGGCTCAGTGGGCGCAGGCACACCGGGACATTTGTCCGCAGTGGCGCTAACGCTGGGTGCCAAACTCAACATGGTGCATGTGCCCTACAAAGGCGTAGGGCCCTTGATGTCAGATTTGATGGCCGGTCGTTTGCACGTTTTCTTCAGCAGTGCATCCGCAGCTGTGCCACAAATCAAAGGCGGCAAACTCAAAGCGTTGGCCGTCACGACGCCCCAACGGATGACGTCCATGCCGCAAATCCCCACCGTGGCGGAGTCGGGTTTGCCGGGTTTCAGCTACACCTTATGGGGCGGTTTGTTCGCCCCCGCAGGCACACCGACAGCCGTGATTGACAGTTTGAACAAAGAGGTCAACAGCATTTTGGCCACGCCTGAGATCAAATCACGGCTGGATGCAGACAATGTGTCTGTTCCCAAAAACACCCCCGCTGAATTTACAGAATACGTGAAAGCAGAGGCAGCCAAGTTTGAAAAACTCGTCAAAGACGCGAACCTGAAAGCAGAGCAATAAGCCATGAAGATTGTTGTACTCCCCGGTGATGGCATCGGTCCAGAAACCATGGCGGCCACCGTTGCTGTGTTGCAAGCTGCCTCGAAAAAGTTCGATCTGCAACTCGACTTGCAGCACGAGCTTGCCGGTCATGACAGCTTGAAAAAACACGGTGCCACCGTCACACAAGCCTTACTCGATAAAGTCAAACAAGCCGATGGCTTGATGTTGGGTCCCATGGCCACGTATGACTTCAAAGACGAAGCCAAAGGCGAAATCAATCCATCGATGTTCTTCCGCAAGCAACTCGACCTCTTTGCCAATATTCGCCCCGCACGCACCTATGTCGGCGTGAAAACGATCACCTCAGAGTTCGATTTGGTTGTGGTGCGTGAAAACACCGAAGGGTTTTATGCCGATCGCAACATGGCTGCGGGTAATGGTGAAGTGTTGGTCACACCCGATGTGGGCATTGCCCTGAGACGCATCACCCGCGGATGCTGCGAACGCATTGCGCGTAGCGCATTTGAACTGGCCATGCAGCGCAATAAACATCTCACGCTGGTACACAAACACAATGTACTCAAAATCACCGACGGCATTTTTTTGGATGCTTGCCGCGAAGTAGCGAAAGATTTTCCAGAGGTGAAGGTCGACGATTTCATCGTCGACGCCATGATGGCGCATGTGGTGCGCGCGCCTGCACGGTTTGATGTGATCGTCACTACCAATATGTTTGGCGATATCTTGTCTGACCTAACGGCCGAGTTGTCCGGCAGCCTAGGTATGGGAGGCTCACTCAATGCCGGCACGCACTACGCGATGGGTCAAGCGGCTCATGGCTCGGCCCCTGACATTGCGGGACAAGACATTGCCAATCCGTTCTCATTGATCTTGTCTGCCGCCATGCTGCTGCGCTGGCACGCGCAACGCAGTAAACGTGATGTATTTGCGCATGCGGCCACCCGCATTGAAGATGCGGTGGGGCATTGTGTGGCGCACGGTCAATCGACGCGTGATGTAGGCGGCAGCCTCGGCACACGCGCCACGGGTGACGCGGTCATTGCGCAACTGATGCTGGCATGAGCCCTGTCTTAGGCCCCGTCGGGACTCCAAACGAGGTAGTCGATTGGGGCTGCGACACGCATGTGCATGTGATCGGCGACAACATGCAGTACCCGATGGTGGTAGACCGTCATTACACACCGGGTCCCGCCAGCACTACTGACTTACAGGAACACTTGGCTAACCAGGCGTTGGGACGAGTTGTGATCGTGCAACCCAGTGTGTATGGCACGGACAACCAATGTTTACTAGATACATTGTCAGTACTCGGTCCGAATGCCAAAGGCATTGCCGTGTTAGATGAAAACATCACCGATTTAGCCCTGCAAAAAATGGATGCTCAGGGCATACGAGGTGTTCGCTTAAATTTTGAAAGCTCAGCCAATCGTCAAGTACACCATCTACAAGCGGCGCTGAATCATTGGTCGTCACGTATCGCTTGTCTAGGCTGGCACATTCAGGTTTATGCACCGTTTGAAATGATTGCCGCATGCGCCGACACGATCCGCACCTTACCGACGCCTGTGGTGTTAGACCACTTTGCGCTGTGGCCTGTGGCGAAATCTGAGACATCCCCTGAGCGCTTAATACTTCAACTACTGACCGAAGGGCATGTCTACATCAAACTGTCCGCAAGTTATCGCTTGCCTGCATTCGCTGCAACAGACTTGCAACAAATTGTGTATCGTTTGCTACAAGCGCAGCCAGAGCGTTTGCTTTGGGGTAGCGACTGGCCGCACACGAACCGAGAACCCGGCGTGCACCGACACGCCATAAGTCGGTACCGTGCCATTTCACCAAATCAACTTTTAGACGAGCGCTCTCAATGGCTGAACACACCGGAATTGCAGCATCAAGTGTTGGTCGTCAACCCTGCCACACTTTATCGCTTTGAACCCTCACCACTGGACCACGGATGATCAACAAAATCTCTCCTACTATCGCGCAAGCGCTTGCGGATGTACAAGACGGTGCCACCGTACTGATTGGTGGTTTCGGTACCGCAGGGATTCCCAATGAGTTGATCGACGGCTTGATTGCGCAAGGTGCGCATGAACTCACCGTGGTCAACAACAACGCGGGTAACGGTGATACCGGATTGGCGGCCTTACTCAAAACAGGGCGGGTCAGAAAAATCATTTGCTCTTTCCCTCGGCAAGCTGATTCGTTTGTGTTTGACGAGTTGTATCGGAGCAGAAAAATTGAATTGGAACTGGTCCCACAAGGCAATCTAACCGAGCGGTTACGTGCCGCCGGTGCTGGCGTGGGGGCGTTTTTTACACCCACGGGCTTTGGCACCGAATTAGCCAAAAACACGGACGGTAGCCTCAAAGAAACACGTCGTATCAATGGCAAAGACTACGTTTTGGAATATCCAATTTACGGCGACTTGGCATTGATCAAGGCAGAAATCGGAGATCGCTGGGGCAATCTGACTTATCGCAAAGCAGCACGCAACTTCGGCCCTGTGATGGCAGCAGCCGCTAAGTTCACGGTAGCCACGGTGCACCACATCGCAGAGCTGGGCGAGCTAAACCCAGAGTCCATCGTCACGCCAGGCATCTATGTCTCCAAGATTGTGAAAATCGACCACGTCGCGACCCAAGCGGGTGGCTTTAAATCCGCCTGAGCCACCAAGGAACATCATGTACATCAAACGCAGCAAAGATGAGTTGGCACAGCGGGTGGCGCAAGACATTTTTGATGGCGCCTATGTCAATCTGGGTATTGGTCAACCCACGCTGGTGGCCAACCACATTCCGACTCATATTGAAGTGGTGCTGCATAGCGAAAACGGCATCTTAGGCATGGGACCCGCCCCTGCCAAAACAGAAGAAGACTACGACCTCATCAATGCGGGCAAACAACCCGTCACCCTGCGCGCAGGTGGGGCTTTTTTTCATCATGCCGACAGCTTCGCCATGATGCGTGGCGGGCACTTGGACATTTGTGTGCTGGGTGCGTTTCAAGTGTCAGCCACAGGAGATTTAGCGAACTGGAGCACGGGGGAACCAGGCTCAATTCCCGCCGTTGGTGGCGCTATGGATTTGGCCATTGGCGCCAAGCAAACTTGGGTCATGATGGATTTGCTCACCAAAACGGGAGAGAGCAAAATCGTTGAACGTTGCACCTACCCCCTTACGGGCATTGGCTGCGTTAAACGCATTTACACCGACCTCGCGACACTTGAATGCAGCCCCCAAGGACTGAAAGTGATAGATACCGTCAACGGCTTGATGCACGCCGAGCTCGAGGAACTTCTAGGTTTCCACTTGATTAAGTAAAAAGAACCTCATTAGGGAACGAAACCTGCTCTGCCCCTGAAAAGCAGCGTTTTTTTTGCTATACTGTCGATCTCTGTAAAGCGCAATGCTTTATGTACCGAATATTCCTCGATAGCTCAGTCGGTAGAGCGCCGGACTGTTAATCCGTAGGTCCCTG
>ERZ650303.533-NODE-533-length-11690-cov-3.911560_pt1 | contig 11690 bp, 10 predicted proteins | sample MGYA00376239_ERZ650303 | MGnify/ENA primary metagenome ERZ650303 (study PRJEB26733, sample SAMN07839262) | wastewater metagenome | biome: small river; feature: stream; material: water | place: USA: North Carolina | collected 2016-04-05 ... | reverse complement strand
TTTTGTTCATTGACGAAATCCACACGCTCATTGGCGCGGGGGCAGCTTCGGGCGGCACACTGGATGCGTCCGCTGGCGAGCTGCTGCTCGAACCGATTCGAAAGGCTTACCTCGAGCACCTGCCCGCCCGAGGTTTCAGACCTGAGCTCCGCATCGAAGCCGCCAAACTGGTCAACGATGCCGGGGTTGTCGGAGCCGCCGATCTCGCCCGCCTCGAACTGGTCAGCGAGTAAAGTTAAAGTCTCATGGCTTACTTCATTCTGAAAAACCTCCTACTGGGACCGCTGCTAAAGCTGCTGTTTCGCCCGTGGGTGCGCGGAATGGAGAACATCCCGAGTTCTGGCGCTGCAATTCTTGCTAGCAATCACCTGTCGTTCAGCGACTCAATCTTCTTGCCTCTGCAGTCACGCCGCCCTCTGGTCTTCTTGGCGAAGAGCGAATACTTCACCGGCAAAGGCATCAAAGGCGCTCTAACCCGCTGGTTCTTCAAGGGAACAGGGCAGCTACCGATCGACCGCTCGGGCGGCAAGGCATCCGAGGCGGCTCTGAACACGGGTCTCACGGTTCTCGGCGGCGGTCAAGTCCTCGGAATCTACCCAGAGGGAACCAGAAGCCCAGACGGCAAGCTTTATCGTGGACGCACCGGTATCGCTCGCATGGTGCTAGAGGCGAAGGTTCCTGTTTTGCCGGTAGCCATGATCGACACCGAAAAGGTTCAGCCGATCGGAAAAAGACTTCCTCGCATCCGTCGCATTGGAATCGTCGTTGGTGAGCCACTCGACTTTTCGCGCTTCGATGGAATGGAGGGCGACAGAATTGTTCTTCGTGCAGTGACGGACGAGATCATGTACGAGCTGATGAAGCTCAGCGGCCAAGAATACGTGGACGCGTACGCATCATCGGTGAAAGAAAAACTGGCAAGAGCCAGGTAGGCGGTAACTTTTGAATCTCGTGAACCAGACCGACGCCATCAACGCGGGTCTAGACAACTACGTCAACCTTCCGGCAGCGCAGCAGCCGACCTGGCCAGACGCCGACGCACTGGCGAGCGCGAAGCTCGAGCTAGCCAAGCGCGCCCCACTTGTTTTTGCTGGTGAAGTTGACCTGCTTCGCAGTCGCCTGGCCGATGCCGCTGCGGGTAAGGCGTTCTTGCTTCAGGGTGGCGACTGTGCAGAGACCTTTGCCGATGCAACCGCAGATCGCATTCGCAACCGCGTAAAGACGCTTCTGCAGATGGCTGTTGTTTTGACCTACGGCGCCTCAATGCCGGTTATCAAAATGGGTCGCATGGCTGGCCAGTTTGCAAAGCCACGCTCTAGCGATAGCGAAACTCGCGGCGATGTAACTTTGCCTGCGTTCCGCGGTGACATCGTAAACGGTTACGACTTCACTTCTGAGGCTCGCACTCCAGACCCAAAGCGCATGCTGAAGGCGTACCACACCAGTGCTTCAACGTTGAATTTGATTCGCGCCTTCACTACGGGAGGTTTCGCAGATCTTCGTTCTGTTCACGAATGGAACCGCGGTTTTGCGAACAACCCTGCAAACGAGCGCTACCTGTCTCTGGCGCAAGAAATTGATCGCGCAATTAAGTTCATGGCCGCATGCGGTGCCGACTTCAATGAATTGCGCACCACCGAGTTCTACACCAGCCACGAAGGTTTGTTGATGGACTACGAGCGCCCATTGACTCGTATTGATTCACGCACCGGTAAACCGTACATCACTTCTGGTCACTTCATTTGGATTGGTGAGCGTACCCGTCAAATGGATCACGCACACGTTGATTACCTGTCACGCGTTAGAAACCCAATTGGTGTGAAGCTTGGCCCAACCACTCAGGTTGAAGACGTAGTTGAGTTGATTGAGCGACTTGACCCAAACCGCGAGCCTGGCCGTTTGACTTTCATTACTCGTATGGGTGCTGGCAAGATTCGCGAAGAGTTGCCAAAGCTTGTCGAGGCAGTTCGTGACTCAGACGCTAACCCGCTGTGGATCACCGACCCAATGCACGGAAACGGCATGACCACAAAGAACGGCTACAAGTCCCGTAGATTCGACGACGTTATGGACGAAGTTCGTGGCTTCTTTGAAGTTCACAAGGCAGCAGGAACATTCCCGGGTGGTGTGCACGTTGAACTTACCGGTGACGATGTTGCAGAGTGCCTTGGCGGTTCAGAGCAAATCGATGAGGCAAGCCTAGAAGAGCGCTACGAATCACTTTGTGACCCACGACTAAACCACATGCAGTCTCTAGAGCTTGCATTCCTAGTTGCTGAGCAGTTGGCCAAACGCTAAATAAGCCAAAAAAACTCCTCATGAATTTTTTCACGAGGGGTTTTTTCTACTTTGTAGAAATTGTTATGGAGTCGCCAACTCTAAGTTGGGTGCCTGCCGCTGCGCTCTGCTTCTTTACCTTTACGATGCCCCACTTGGTGGTTAGCTGATCGGTGTTAACGATTACCTTCAAGCCCAATGTTTCAAGGGCTGATTTAGCGGCCAAGATTGTCTGACCAATCATGTTTGGAACCGTCACCACGTTAGGGCCCTTTGAAACCAAGAGGTTTACGCTACCGTTTTCGCCCAGCGGCTCGGTTAGTGGAACCAAACTAATCACTTGACCAGCTGCAACGGTGTCGCTGTATTCCTCGTTGATCTCATTAATCTTCAAGCCAACTGCTTCAATAGCGGTAACAGCAGCTTCTTGATCTAAACCGGCAACGATTGGAATTGCGCCAAGCGAAACCCAGATATCAATGCGACTAGTTTCAGGAATCTTTGTGCCATCTGCGCCCAGGTAATCAAAGACTTCGCCAAGCGGCGCCTCGTTGAAGACTGACTTAACTTCGCCAAGCACAAAACCTGACTTAATGATTTCTGCGGTGGCCTCGGCAACATTCATTCCGGCAATCGCAGGTGCCGAAACAAGCTTTGGCCCTGAAGAAACATAAATTGTGATTGTTCCACCAAAATAGAAATTTCCGGCGGCCGGTTCGGTTCGAACCACCAAGCCCTTGGCTACTGTGGCTGATGCTTCTTCGGCGATTGCAATGTCTGCGTGAAGCGTGCCAAGAGTTACCTGCGCCTCATCAACGGTGCGGCTCGTGAGGTTTGGTATGGCTGCAAAGCCACCAGGGCCACTGCTAAAGAACCAACCTGCGCCTGCTCCCAAAAGCACAACCAAAAGCGTGGTGATCAAAATCTTCAGACCACGCTTTTTTAGTCCCATTTGCTCCAGGGGAGTCAGCTGATCGTCATCAAACTTAAAATCTTCCAAGACCGATGTTTCGCCGAGGTTATAGTTTTCACTCATCACCTGGGTTTGATTCAAATCCAAATCCGGCAGCACTGTTGTCTTGGCATCGGCTTTTGACGGCAACGGTTGAATTCTTAAAGCGGTGTCGTTGCGCCCAGCCTTTAGTTCTGTCTTGGCGCGTTGCACCACGGCCAAAAGTTCAACCGCATCGCTTGGGCGGTGGGCTGCTTCACGAGCGGTTGCCCAGAGTACTAATTCATCCAGTAGTGGAGGAACCTGCGGATTGAATTTAGACGGCGCCGGAACATTGTCGTTCGCGTGCTGATACGCAATCTGCACGGCCTGCTCACCTTCAAAAGGCTGCTTTCCGGCAAGCATTTCAAAGAGCATGATCCCCGCTGCGTAAACATCGCTTCTGGCGTCTGCGGTTCCGCGCATCACTAGCTCAGGGGATAGGTAGGCAACTGTTCCAACTAGTGAGCCTGTTGATGTGTGATTATCAATGTCTCTGGCAAGCCCAAAATCGCCAAGCTTAATTCGCCCATCGTTTGAAAGTAAAACGTTCTCAGGTTTTAGGTCGCGGTGCAAGATTCCGGCACGGTGCGCCGCGGCAAGACCGCTGAGCATTGGTTCAAAAAGATCCAGGGCACGCTTTGCATCAAGGGCGCCAAAATCTTTCAAAGCATCACGAAGAGTTATGCCCGAAACATATTCCATGGCCATAAATGCCAAGTCGCCGTCTTCGCCCTGGTCAAAAACATTTACCAGGTTTGGGTGTGAGAGCTTGGCTGCAATTCTTGCCTCGCGAATGAACTTTTCTCTAAACGAACTGTCGCTTGCAAGATGCGGGTGAATGACCTTTAGGGCAACTTTTCGTTCAAGTCTGATGTCCATGGCTAGGTAAACGGTTGCCATCCCGCCGCGAGCAACTACCTGCTCAATCTGGTATCGCTCACCGATTAATCGGCCCACCAAATTAGGCACTTGGGGTTGCTCCACCAGTTGAAGTGGTTAGAAGTTCGTCAAACCAAACCCAGGCTGATTGCTCCCACTTGGCGTATGCATTTGGGTACGCAGAAATTTGCACAGCCTGAGCCGCTTCGGTCAGTGACTTGGCCGACCAATCCTTAATGTCCAACAACCCGCGCGCAACCCCAAAAGTTGGGCTGGTTTTGCCACCAAAAAATGCTCGGGCTGCATATTCAGGATTCATGATTTGCTCCACAGAACCCCAGTGTGCGCTTGGGCGCTGCTGGAAAAGTCCAACTGAGTCGCGGTCACCATAAGAGAGATTCCTGATGCCAGATTCCTGCATGGCTGTTGCCAGCGCAATCACGATTCCGTAATCGGAAACACCAAGCGACTTACCAACTCTAAAAATCACTTCTGCGTTTGAACGCATCTCTGAAGTCATTTGGGTTAGGTCTGGGCAGAATTTAATTTCGTGTACGCCGGGAATTACTAGTCGTTGTCCAATAAAAATCATCGCCGACCAGGTCAAGCCGTTTGCACTGAGTATTCCCTGAGTGGGCACTCCGTAAACCGCGGCAATTTTACTCACCGATTCACCTGTTTTTACCGTGTGGTATCCGTGTACTTCGCAAACATCGCTTGGACGGTGAGGATCGGTTGAGCTAAGAGCGCCACTTAGGGGAGTTGCTATTGGTTTCGCAGCATTGGCTTCGGGTTTGGCGGTTGGCGCGGCCTCGGTTGCCTTCAGCTTGATAGTTTGCCCACCGTAAAGCAGTGAGGCTTCACTTAGTCCATTGGCACTCAATAGGTTTTGCAATTGAATTCCATATGAGCTGGCAATGGAGGCAAGTGTTTCTCCGGTTTGAACCGTGTGCATAGCTGGAATTACCGTAGGCGTTTTCTTAGGTATTACCGAACCAATCACTAGCCGCTGACCCGGAAAAATGATGGACTTTGCCGAAAGCTTGTTGATTGACAGCACGGTGGTTATGGAAATTGCATGTTGCTTGGCAATCGATGCAATCGTCTCACCGCGTTTTACAACGTGCACAGTCGCTGCGTTGGCTTTAGCCTGCGATGCTGGAACTACTGCATTGGCAATCAGCTTCAATTTCTGCCCTGGAACAATTAGAGCTTTCGCATCAAGGTTGTTTATTTGCAGAAGTTGGTTGGTTGAAAGCTGAAACTTTCTGGCAATCCCAGAAATAGTGTCGCCTACTTTTACCGTGTAGTTCAGTTGGGTTGCGCTGCTAACTGCGCCACTTGCGTTATTAGCTACTCGCACTGTCGCTGAGGTATCGGTGGTTGTAGGGGAATCTAGGTCTGGGGTGTGTTCCGTTGCATTGGCCACTTCACCACCGGCAATTGACCCGATGATTGAAATCGGGACCGTGGCCAGCGCTAAACCAAGCGCTCTTGCGTCACGTTTCTCGTCCACGATGCCTACATTTCTAAGGGGAAGCCAGCCAATATCATCGCATGGGGCCGGTTTGATACTCGTGAGGCTCTCAGGTGTGGCAATGTTGTCTTGTGACTGACGTTTTAGACAATGTGCAATCTTGGATCACCATTCCAGATGCTGCTGAGCAACTTGACATTCCTGTTGGCCGCGTTCGCCGACTCATCGAAGAGCACCACCTGATCGCAATCAAGCGTGATGGCGTGCTTCAGATCCCAACCGAAATCATCGTTGAGGGGGAGCCTCTACCTAGCTTGCCTGGCACAATGATTGTGCTTCTTGACTCAGGGTTAAATTACGACGAGGCATTCCGCTGGCTTTACACGGTAGAAGAAAGTCTTCCGGGCACGCCAATGGAGTTCCTTTTGAAGGGTCACAAGTCTGCGGTTAGACGCGCAGCTATGTTGTTGGCTCTTTAGTTCAGCAAAACCTTCAGGCTAGGCCTGGCGGTTAATAACCTTCAGCGCCAATTCGCGAAGCTCGTGTTTAGCTCGCTCATCAATCTGCAGAGCTTCCAGAGCGTTCAAGCTCTCGTCGGCAAGTTCTTCGATCATTCTTTCAGTCTTAGCAAGTGCGCCTGAACCCGATATCGTCTGCTGCAGGAAGCCAATTTGTTCGTTGGTCAAGTTTCTGCTCGAAAGCATCTCGTCAAAAATGGCACCAACCGATGGGCTCAAAGATTCGCGAGTTAAACCAACCAGAACTGTGCGCTTACCTTCGCGAAGATCGTCTCCGGCTGGCTTGCCGGTAATTTGCGGATCGCCGTAAACGCCCAGAATGTCATCTCTAAGTTGAAAAGCCATTCCAAGTGGAATACCAAACGCAGAAATTCCACGAAGCAAACTAGGTGAGGCACCGGCAAATGCAGCACCAATCAAAAGCGGTGCCTCAATGCTGTACTTGGCGGTTTTATAAAGAATTACTCGGTTAGCTCGGCCAACGGCTTCTTCAACGGGGCGAGTGTTTGCCGCGTTTTCTTCAAGCACATCAAGGTACTGGCCGGCCATCACTTCAACGCGCATCTTGCTGAATTCGTTTCGGCAAGCGGTCTCTACTTCGGGTTCCGGTGCATTCAGAAGTGCATTGCCAAAGATTTCGCTGCTCCAACCAAGCATTAGGTCGCCAACGAGAACTGAACCAGCTACACCAAAGCGCTCTGGGCTACCGGCCCAACCAGAATTTTCATGCAGAGCTTCGAATCGTTTGTGAACACTTGGTGCACCGCGACGGGTATCGGATTGATCCAAAAGGTCATCGTGAACCAGGGCGGCAGCGTGAAACATCTCTAGTGCTGCGGTGATGCCAATCATGGCTTCGGCCGAGGCTTCACGCTGTTCCGATGTTTGTCTTACGTCTGAACCCGGCAGGGCTCCAACCCAAGACCAGTAGCAAAAAAGGGCTCTAAAGCGCTTTCCGCCCTGCAACAAGTCTCTGGTGTAATCAACAACAGGAATTAAGTCTGGCGAAATTTGCTCAAAGTCGCTCTTGCGAGCCACGCAAAACTCATCGAGGTGATCTTGGATCAAACCCAGAAGTACATTAGTTTCGCTCACGGCTCTAGCCTAACTCGCGCAACCTGCTTAGACTTTGGGTAGGTGGGCACGTGTCCATCAAATTGTCTTGTGTGGAGGAGTAGCCATGGGCCTTTCTGAACATGAACAGAAACTGCTGGATGAGCTCGAGCGCGGGCTGTATGCCGCGGATTCAAACCTTGCCCACAAGCTGGGCAAGCCTGGGGCCAGATCTCCACAGCGCATCATCGCTGGCGCGGCACTTATCGTGATTGGTCTTTCCCTTCTGGTTGTTGCGGTAATTCTGCAGGCAGCTTTCTTTGGTGTTGGCGGTTTCTTGGCCATGTTGGCCGGCCTGCTTTTGGCAACCTCGGCAAACCCAAATTCAACCGCCGCACCTGCGGGCAAGGCAAAGCCTCAAAACCCAGTCAGCCGCAAGAGCTTCTTCGATGATCGCTGGGATAAGCGCCAGGGCTAGTGCCTAAATTGGCCTAACCACCCGGCCCCCTAAAACCTTCTAAAACCCACCTGAAAATGGTGGGTTTTGTCGTTTTTAGCTTAAATTGTGGGATTTTCCTCCACTTGCTATATCCCAATAAATTACTGATGATTAAGACACGCCGAACCAAAATATTTGGTCATTTTTGCCCATTAGTGGGGGAAAGTGGTGTAATGTGGAGTAAAGCGCAAGATCGATGTCGAGAAAGGGGGAACGCACATGTTGCTTGGCACTCACGCACCAAAGCTTGATGACAAGGGTCGCGTTATCCTTCCGGCAAAGTTCCGCGAAGAGCTTCAAGGCGGTTTGGTTATCACCCGTGGGCAGGAAAACTGCCTATACGTATTCAGCTCGGCTGAGTTTCAGGCAGTGCACGACAAAATTCGTCAGGCGCCGGTTACCAGCATCGAGGCCCGCAACTACCTTCGCGTTTTTCTATCTGGCGCTTCAGATGAACTTCCTGACAAGCAAGGCCGAGTAACCATTCCGGCCGCCCTTCGCCAATACGCAGGTCTTGATAAAGACCTAGTCGTTATCGGTGTTGGTGCTCGTGCAGAAATCTGGAATGCAAAGTCATGGAACGAGTACCTGGCTAAGCAGGAATCAGCTTTCGCGAATGTAGCGGCGGAGGTGATTCCGGGACTCTTCTAGTCCCTGTCGCTAGAACTCCAGCTATTACCTGAAACCAAGCCAGGCAAATGGATGGGGCCCTAGCAATAGGAACCAAGAAGTATCGGGCAGTTATGGCAAAGAACATCTCTGAGCTTCACGAACCGGTTCTACTGGAACGCGCAATTGAACTTTTGGCGCCAGCTTTTGAAATCGATGCCCCTGTATTTGTTGATTGCACACTTGGCCTAGGTGGTCACAGCGAGGCATTCCTAGAGCGTTTTCCAAATCTGACTTTGGTTGGCATTGACCGCGACCCATCTGCACTTGCCTTGGCTGGCGAGCGCTTGGAACGTTTTGGTTCTCGTGTTCACCTGGTTCACGCTGTCTACGAAGAAATCCAGGATGTAATCGCCGAACTAGGCATCAACGAAGTGCACGGCATTTTGTTGGACCTTGGTGTTTCTTCAATGCAGCTTGATGAGCGCGATCGCGGATTTGCCTACTCATACGAGGCTCCACTGGACATGCGTATGGATTCAACCACGGGCAAGACAGCAGCCGATGTCGTCAACAGCTACTCAGAGAATGACTTGGCTCGAATCTTCAAGGAATTCGGTGAAGAACGTTATGCCAAGGCTGTTGCTCGTGAAATCGTTTCGATTCGCAAGACCAGCCCATTCCACACCAGCACCGAGCTTGCCGCCCTTATTGCCAAGATCATCCCATTCATCCCAGGCAAGAGTTCTGGTCACCCAGCAAAGCGCGTTTTTCAGGCCCTACGTATTGAAGTAAACGGGGAACTTGAGGTTCTAGAGCGCACCATGCCAGCAGCAATCGCTGCGCTTGCTGTTGGTGGTCGCATCGTCGTTATGTCTTATCACTCGCTAGAAGACCGAATCACTAAGCAGGCACTGGTTGCTGCTGCCAACTCTTCGGCTCCAATCGAGCTTCCTATTGAACTTCCTGAGCACGCCCCAACTCTTCGCCTTTTGGTGAAGGGTGCCGAGGCAGCTACAGCAGAAGAAATTGCAAGAAACCCTCGCGCTGCATCGGTACGCCTGCGTGCAGCAGAAAAGATCCGGAGAGCAGCATGAGCGCCATTCGCCTAAACAATTCACTTAGAACTGCACCAGTGACCCGCCCGCAGTTGCGCTCGGTCTCGCTAGCTTCAGTGCGTGCATCACGTCCAGGCATGGCAATGGTTGGAATCCTTACCATTGGTGCACTTTCAATTGCTTTGCTAAACCTGTTCTTGCATATCCTTACCTCAACCGCAGTTTATGAATTGGCCGACCTTCAGCACCAGAAGAAGGAATTGAACACAACCTCACAGATTTTGGCCGAAGAGGTTGACTCGCTTGCTTCACAGCAAAATCTTTCAAACTCGGCTCAAAAGCTAGGCATGATCGCAAACGCAAATCCTGTTTTCTTGAGCATTGGTGAGCAGAAGGTTTACGGCAAACCAAAGGCTGCTTTGAACACCGATGGCCGTGTGGCAACAAATCTGATTGCTAACTCTGTGATGACAGAGATTTCTACAAACCTAAGCACTGCGGTTGCCAGCACCGATGCAGCGGTTACCAAGGATGTCGCTAACCAGAAAGCCGCTACCGGTCAAGTAATTTCTAATGGTGGCGCTATTCCAGCTTCACCAACTCACTAGATAGGCAGGTCGGCAGATGACATATCTGACGCCCGGTGACCCGTCTAGTCGTCTAAAAAAAGTCATTGCCCTAATTTTGGTGATGGTCGTAATCTTTGCCATTCGATTGGTTGACCTGCAAATCATTGAAGCCAACGCAATCAACGAAAAGTCTTACGAAAAGCGCGCAGTTACTCGCGTAATTCCTGCACTGCGTGGTCAGATTCTTGATGCCAATGGCAAAGTGCTCGCTAAGACCGTATTCAGATATGACATCAATGCCGCACCAAGCAAGGTGGGTCCAGTAACTCGCAAGGTCAGCGGTCAATCGGTCACAGTTCCGGTTGAGCAGGTGGTTAGCGAAATCGCAGCGATTCTTGAAATGTCTGCCGCCGATGTCACAGCAAAGATCACCGGTACTGGGGAATACTCGCAGATTAAGAAACGTGTTGACGCAGGTTCCTATCGCAAAATTCGCGCGCTTAACATACCTTGGCTCTACTACGACCCAATCGCGGAACGCATTTATCCAAATGGTGCCGTTGCCGGAAACCTTTTGGGGTTCATCACCGATTCCGGTTTGATGGAAGGTCTTGAGCAGCTTTACGACAAGTGCCTTGCTGGGCAAAATGGCGAAGAGACTTTTGAAAAGGGTGTTGATGGAATCAAGATTCCGTCAAGCGTGGTGACAACCAAAGAAGCAGTTGCCGGTAAAAACATTCGCCTAACTATTGACGCCGATCTTCAGTACTTCACTCAACAGGTTCTTGCAAGCACAGTTTCTTACTTGCGTGCCGACTGGGCCAGTGCAGTGATTATTGAAACCAAGACCGGAAGAATTCTTACCGCGGCAGAAGCGCCATCGGTTGACCCAAACGATCCGGGCAAGCTTTCGGCCGACGACAGACGCGCACGTGTTTTTCAATTCGCATTTGAACCGGGTTCAACACTGAAGACCATCACAGCGGCAACTGTGATTGATACCGGACTGGGCACCCCAAATTCTCAAGCGGTTGCCGACTACAGCTTCTTAGTTCCAAATTCCGGTGGTTACAAAGTTACCGATAGCCACGTTCACGGTGTAGAGCACCTAACGCTCACCGGTGTACTGGCTGAATCTTCAAACACCGGAATCTTGGACATCGGTAAGGTGGTTGATTACAAAACCAGATATAAGTATCTGGAAAAGTTTGGTCTTGGCACCAAGACCTCAATTAACTTCCCGGGTGAAGGTTCAGGTCAATTGAACGCGCTCAAAGATTGGGACGGCGTTAAAAAATACGTTTCCATGTTCGGCCAGGGTGTATCGGTTACTCCAATTCAATCGGCAATGATGTATCAAACTTTTGGAAACGATGGCGTGCGGCTAAATCCGGTTCTGGTGGATGGCTGTGAAGAAGACACCAAAAATTTCAAGATTCCCGAAACCAAGAGCGGCATTCAGGTTCTTTCTAAAGACACGAACACTCAAGTGCTTGCCATGATGGAGCGCGTTGTAGAGGACGGCCCAATTGGTCGTTACGGTGCCGTGCCTGGCTACCGAATTGGTGCCAAGACCGGTACAGCTCAGATTCGTGACCCAAACACCGGAAGGTATGCCGGCCCTTATGCCATTTCGTACTTTGGTGTTGCCCCAATCGAAGACCCGCAATACGTAGTTGCGGTAACCGCATACAAATCACGAACGGTTGGTTCGTCGCTTGGAGTTGCCGCACCGTTCAAGCGAATTATGCAGCAGG
>ERZ650303.532-NODE-532-length-11695-cov-11.411254_pt1 | contig 11695 bp, 11 predicted proteins | sample MGYA00376239_ERZ650303 | MGnify/ENA primary metagenome ERZ650303 (study PRJEB26733, sample SAMN07839262) | wastewater metagenome | biome: small river; feature: stream; material: water | place: USA: North Carolina | collected 2016-04-05 ... | reverse complement strand
GGCGTACTTTCAAACCTCTCGGCTGTGCCAATGCGCAGAGTTATGATTCTAAACTTTGGGAAGAACCTCCCCTCGAATGTAACCGAAATAATTCAGGGGTTAAATTCAAGAAACATAGCCCCTTGTTCAGAGCTATTAACAATATGAAAGTAAGAATTGGGTGGGCAGGAAAAACGTATTTAAAGGCTGTTGTTGGGTCTTTAATAGATGGGGCAATAAGCGCAGAGATAACACCCAATCATGGGAGTATTTCTATTACCCCATATAGCGATAGATATGGTGGCCCCTTCCTTGGGGTTGGGAGGGTTGACTTTACTGGGTTGTCGCCACAAACGAGATACACCTATACTATAAGGAGCGGAAACGAACCCCCAGTTACAGGGAGATTTATCACAGCCCCGGCGACAACAAACACCAGATGTGCATTCATAATTTCAACTTGTGATAGTAATACTGCACGAACCAAGCATCGCCCATTCAAATATATAAGAGCCTTGCAAGAATTTTATAATGCAAGTGACACGCCGTTTGCGATGCTGCACATTGACGATGTGAATTATGTTGATACCAATATTGTAGTGACAGCGGGGTTTCCAGCGCAGTCGCTTGCAACACAAAGTATGTGTGAGTCGAAATACTATGCCTTGGGATGGGCGCAGTGGCTCGGATTATTTCCTGATAACCCTAAATGGTCAGGGGATACGGATAGACAATGGTGCTATCAGAATGTCCCAGCTCACATGACGGTTGGTGATCATGGCTTTGCAGGTAATTTCAGGCGGGGCCCAACTGTTGTTGGTGGTGCGGACTATTGGGTAGACGATGTAGCAGCAGATGGTAAATCATGGACTGCTGCGCAAATTGAAGCAGCAGCATTGCCTGAAGTTAGAAAATGGATCAGTGATATAGGTGCTCCAATATACCGGTCTGGAGAACTCTACTCTGGGTTTGAGTTTGGGAGCTTAAGGGCTTTCTGCACAGACATGGAAATGCACTGTACCCCATGGGATGGCACCAGTACCGCGAATCCTTGTTATGGGGCACAGCAGATAGCAGATTTTTTTGAGTGGATGGACGTATCATCTCACCCATTTAAACTAATGACACATGAAAGCGGAGTGTCTCAAGCAGGGCAAGCCTGGTATGAACGCTATACCACAGAAGCGGATGCGTGGAAAAGCACCTACTTATCAAAGGCTAACTTGAATGGCGGTTCAGGGCATTTATTCCACGCCTATGGGGATAACCACCATAGACACGTTATCGAATTTACAGACCCAGTATTTTGGGCGTTTTCATCGGGGGTTTTACAAGACGCACAACCTGTAGGACAAACTCTACATAAAAAGGTATTTGGTTGGGGAGGTGTTTACCGATGGGGGGAGGGGTCTATAATATCTACAGGGGATAACCCTATTGCAGGGTTTTGGTTATTTGACCTGTTTCCAAGTACGGCCAGCAGTGCAGAAAGGATCGAGGCAAGATATATCAACGGAAGTAACGGGCTGACAATTTATGGCCCTGTTCAGATGGTAGCTGGTCAAGGTGACAATAAATGGTCTGCTGTCAATAAATACAAGATTGGGTAGGGTTCATAATGCCAAATATGACAATGTGCTCGTCCACCATCTACCTCCTCGCCACGAATGGTGAGGTTTCTCGGGAGTTTTATTGATGACTGTCTTCCTTTCTCCTGTCGGTGGCGCTGGTGCCCAGTTCTTTGACAACAAGGGTAACCCGCTGTCGGGTGGCAAGTTGTACACCTACTCTGCTGGCACCACGACCCCACATGCGACATACACCAGCAGCAGTGGTGCAGCATTTCACACCAACCCCATTGTGCTGGACTCGGCAGGTCGTGTTCCAGGCAGCAGTGAAATATGGCTGTCGGACGGGCAGGTTTACAAGTTCGTCCTGAAGACAAGTGCCGACGTGCTGCTGGCGACCTGGGATCAGATCGGTGGCATCAACTTCAATTTTGTAAACTACATAGCAGAGTCAGAGGTTCAAACAGCTCTGGCTGGTCAGACAGTGTTCACGTTGACCACAATGTCGTATCAGCCCGGTACGAACAATTTGACGGTCTATGTCAACGGGCTGAACAAGTATGAGGGTGTCGACTACACTGAGACCAACAGCACCACCGTGACATTCTCCACTGGTGTGTCGGCTGGCGCCAAGGTTAAATTTACGACTGCCGCTCAAATCACAAACAGCGCAACCAGTGCGTCTGTTGTGATATACGACCCGCCGTTTATAGGCGGGCTTGTTACCAATGTCGAAGACAAACTGGCTGAAATTGTCAGCGTCAAAGACTTTGGCGCTGTGGGTGACGGTGTTGTGGATGATACGGCTGCATTCCAATCTGCGGCCAACGCTGGCTCAAGTGTTTACATCCCGCCGGGCACGTACAAAATCACATCTTCCATTTCTTGCGCTAACAGAGGAGTATCTTTTTTCGGTGCAGGCGCTGGTGCTACAACCATCCGGCCTTCCGGTAATTTTGATGTTTTTTCGTTTACTGGCAACGGAACTGGCGGCGGGATCAATCACCTGTACATCAACGGCGTTGGCATGACAGGTGGCAATTTAATTTCTGTCGTAACCCAAACCATTTTCACATTGAATGATCTTAAAGTCGTAAATGGCTACAATGGTATCTATGTTGCTGACCAAAACACTGTAACGTTGAATAACATTTGGATGAACGCACAAACTGGTGCGTATGCCATCAAACTTTACGGATCACCATCCGGCAACCCCGCCGTTGTTGACTTGAATAACGTCAGCATTGGCTTCCCGGGCTTGCCAACACCCACAACTCCTGTTGGTATCTGGATCGACGGTAAACAAGCCACTGTCGATATGCGTCACGTTGCTGTTGTCAATTCATATCGTGGGCTTCAAATCACCAACACAGACAATTTGCCCTACGGGGTTCAGTTTGTGTCTGCGTATGATTTCCAAGTTGATTACACATACGACAGCGGAATCTACATGGACGGTGGCACGGGCATTTCATCGATCCATAAATTTACCGATTGCTACGTACATGCTGCTGCCACTGCTGCCGGTGTTTACATCACAAACAGTGTCAGCGACGTGTCGTTTACGGGCACCGTCATTTCGACATTGGGTAAACAGGCGGTTTATTGCAATGGCGACTATGCGCGGTTTGTTTCTTGCACGATGTCCAAAGGTTCTCAGACATCCGTTGGCACATATCCGATGTTTGAAATTGGGCCAAATGCGCTAAACACCATCCTTAACGGAAACACGATTGGTGAGCTTACTGGCACATCCACTAGCGATTGCTCATACGGCGTTAAAATAAACGCAGGCGCTATGACGTATACGATCGCAAACAACAACCTGCGCGGTAACATAACTGGTGATTTTTTAGATAGTGCCAGTGACGCAACGTCAGTCATTTTCGCCAACAACCTCACAACGAGTACAAACTATTCGTCTGTAATGTTCGGGATTAGATCGACATCGGGAAACCTGAATTTGCGGGCTAATGGATCCAGTCAGGTATTGATCGGCTCTACGACAAATGGCGATGGTATGCATGTCGGCGCAAGCCCAAATGCTGTCAACCACGTTTTTGCGGTCGGTAACGCCACAGGCGTAGCGCCTTCACTAACAGCACAAGGCTCTGACACAGACGTTGATTTGTCGATAGGCGGAAAAGGCAATGGCGTAGTTAATTTCGAGAACGCTAAATTAAATCCAAGCGCAGGCACGCTTGTTGGATTTGTCACGTTCAAACTTAACGGGGTGTCTTACAAGATCCCTTACCATAATGTTTAACCATGATTGCGCCAGCGTTTAATCTTACGACAACAGAGCGCGTATTACCAAGACCTGCTTTGGATTTTACGACCGCAAGTCTGGATTCGCTGGTCACTTTTACGCGAACCGGTGGGTACGGTGACCGGAACACCTAGAACATGGGCATCACTGGGTAATTTGTAATGACTCTTACACCTGATCCAAAATCAGGTGTATTATGAACAAACCCGTACCGGCGAGGTTCACCGGGGTTCAATGGAACATGACATGACTGATGAAGTACAAAGCCTAGTGGAAGTAGACTCCACGCTAGCCCCCGAGGTGACGGCCACCACGGACACCGCTTCAATTGAGCCGGAGATCACCGAGAACAGCCAAGAGCAGGTGCCAGAGGAGAAGAAATTCACTCAGGCCGAGCTCGACGCAATGATCGGCAAGCGCCTTGCGAGAGAGCAGCGCAAGTGGGAACGTGATCAGCAAGCGAAGTTGGCCGAAAGGCAAGCATCGCAATCGTTGCGTGAGGATCTTCCACCAATTGACCAATTCGAGTCGGTTGCTGCCTATGCTGAAGCATTGGCTGCCCGGCGGGCTGAAGAACTGGTCGCACAGCGGGAGATTCACAATCAACGTGTTCAGATTGAGGAAGCCTACGCAGAGCGTGAAGAGGATGCTCGGACCAAGTATGAAGACTTCGAGCAAGTCGCATACAATCCGAACCTCCGAGTCACCGACGTGATGGCTGAGACAATCAAAGCATCCGAAATTGGACCTGATCTGGCCTATTGGCTGGGCAGCAATCCAAAGGAATCTGATCGCATCTCTCGCCTGTCTCCGCTCATGCAAGCGCGTGAGATCGGGAGGATCGAGGCCAAACTGAGTGCCGAGCCTCCTCAAAAGAAAGTAACGTCGGCGCCTGATCCGATTCGTCCGGTCAGCGCTCGGAACATCAACCCTGGTGTCACTGACACCACCGATCCTCGTTCCATCCAGAGCATGAGTACATCGGAATGGATTGAAGCCGACCGCCTCCGAACAATCGCCAAGATGAAGGCGCTTCAAAATCGTTGAACTTATTCATCATTGAAAGGAATGCACCATGGCTAACAGCCTTCTGACGATCGACATGATAACCCGCAAGGGTTTGGCGATACTGGAGAACAATCTTGTTCTCTCTCGCAACATCAACCGGCAGTATGACGACAGTTTCGCAGTCGAAGGGGCCAAGATCGGCTCATCGCTGCGTATCCGCCTGCCTGATCGCGTTCTGGTTACCGACGGTGCCGCCCTGCAAACGCAGGATGACAACGAGCAGTACACCACCCTGACCGTTTCCACCCAGAAGCATGTCGGCATCAACTTCACCTCTGCTGAACTGAGTATGCAGTTGGACGACTTTGCGGATCGGGTTCTGAAGCCTCGTATCAGCCAGCTCGCTTCTTCGATCGACGCAGATGTTGCCAACGTCTTTGCATCGGTTGGCACCAGTGTCGGCACCCCCGGCACTACCCCAGCCACTGCTCTGGTGATGTTGCAGGCTCAGCAGAAGATGAATGAAGCCGCAGCTCCAATGTCTCCGCGATACCTGACTGTGAATCCGGCTGCCAACGCGGCGCTGGTCAATGGCCTGTCAGGGTTCTTCAATCCATCTGACTCGATCTCTCGCCAGTTCAAGAGTGGCATGATGGGCGAGAACGTGCTGGGCTATGAAGAAGTGAATATGAGTCAGTCGATCAAGGCCTTCCAGGTAGGTTCTCGTACTGCTACTGGTGGCACCATCTCGGGTACTGTGACGACAGAAGGCGCTACCACCATCGGTATCACCGGCGCTGGAGCATCTGGTACCGTCAAGGCCGGCGAAGTGTTCACTGTGTCTTCTCGCCACGCTGTCAATCCGCAGACCCGCGAGTCCACTGGTTCACTGTTCCAGTTCGTCGCGCTGGCGGACGTGACTCTGGACGGTTCAGGTGCTGGTACCATCACCGTGGCCCCGATGTACTCGGCAGCTCACCCTCTGGCGACTATTACAACTCTCCCTGTTAACGGCAGCAGCGTGACGTTCCTGGGTGCCGCCAGCACCACCTATCCGCAGAACATCGCCTACCACAAGGATGCGTTCACTCTCGCTACTGCCGACCTGATCCTGCCGCAAGGTGTGGACATGGCATCGCGTGCCAACCACAACGGGATCAGTATGCGGATCGTCCGGCAGTACGACATCAACAACGATCGGATGCCCTGTCGGGTCGACGTGTTGTACGGCTACGCCGCAATTCGCCCGCAACTGGCGTGTCGCGTATGGGGATAACCTGACCTGATTGGTCTCGATCATCATCCTCCAATCTCAAATCTGAAAGGAAATTATCATGCCTATTCTTCCTAACGGCGGTGGCGGTTATCAAATCGGCACAGGCAATGCTTCCGAAGCACAACTGATCGTACAGGGCGCCCCGACTGCTCTGACGGGTGCTGCAACCGCAACGGCTGCTCAACTGGCCAACGGGCTGTTCACCTTCAACGGTACTGCCGGCAACTTGACTCTGCCCACTGTGGCAGAGCTTGAAGCCGGTATCCCGAATGCCACCAGGGTCGACATTGCGTTTGACTTCCACATCATCAACATCGACGCCACGACTGATGATGTGACTGTGGCTGCTGGGACCGGGTGGACACTGGTTGGCAATATGGTTGTGACCGAGACCACCTCGGGTCACTTCCGTGCTCGCAAGACTGGTGTCGGTACCTGGACGCTGTATCGAATTGGTTGATCGCAAACGGGGCTTCGGCCCCGTTTCCACACGGAGACATCAATGAACGTAGTGCTTGTTCATCCGATCCATGGTGCCAAGGTCGCCATCGATGCTACGGAGATCGAGAACGATGAGCTCGCAGGATGGACGCGATATGAACCAGTGACGCCTGTCGAAGACTCTGCCCCTGCTGAGCTTGCTGAGCCTGCTGAGCTTGCTGTCGACACCCCTGTCCGACGGAAGTATTCTCGCAAGACTCCCGCGCCCGTTGTTGAGCAGTCCGACAAAATCCCTGAGTTTTTGGAGACGGTGAGCGACCCTATCAAAGGAGAGTAAGATGGCGACTACTGCCAGTGATCAGATCAACCGAGCGCTGCGGCTGCTTGGTGTACTGGCTGAGGGAGAGACACCATCGGCAGAGACCAGTCAGGACGCACTGATTGCACTGAATCAGATGATTGACTCGTGGAGCACCGAGAGGCTGTCTGTCTACTACACTCAGGATCAGGTCTTCAATTGGCCATCGGGTGAGATCAAGCGCACCCTTGGACCTACTGGCGACTTCGTGGGCAACCGTCCAGTGATGCTTGATGATGCCACCTATTATCGCTCCCCTGGTGGTGTGTCGTATGGTGTCAATTTCATCAATCAGGACCAGTACAACAGCATCGCGGTAAAGACTGCCACGTCGACACTCCCGCAGGTCATCTTTGTCAACGAGACACACCCTGACATCGAGATGCTCATCTACCCTGTTCCAACGCAGGTGCTGGAGTGGCATTTCATCTCGGTACAGGAGCTGACGCAGCCGGCCAGTCTCGCCACCCAGTTGGAGATTCCTCCCGGATACCTTCGCGCCTTCACCTACAATCTGGCGATGGAGATTGCACCCGAGTTTGGTGTCGAACCATCCGGGCAGGTCCAGCGTATCGCCATGGTCAGCAAGCGGACACTCAAGCGCATCAACAACCCTGACGATGTGATGACACTCCCCTACGGGGTTCTGGCACGCCGATCTCGGTTCAACATCTACGCCGGGAACCTCTGATGAAGACCCCGATCCTCGGATCGTCGTATGTGACACGCAGCGTGAATGCTGCTGCGGCGCGCATGGTCAATCTGTTCCCGGAGATCATTCCAGAAGGTGGCAAGGAGCCTGCCTTTCTGAGTCGTGCTCCCGGCATCAAGCTGAAGGTGTCAGTTGGTGCTGGACCGATCCGAGGGATGCGGGAGTTCGGTGGCAACCTGTACGTGGTCAGTCGAGACACTCTGTACAAGGTGGGCCAGACATACACTGTGACAACGCTGGGAGCCGTGGCTGGCACATCCGGGCCTGTGAGCATGGCTGACAACGGAACCCAGTTGTTCGTAGCGTGCAATGGACCGAGCTTCATCTACAACGCTACGACTGGGGCGTTCTCTCAGATCACGGACGGTGATTTCCCCGGTGCGGTTACAGTGGACTATCTCGACGGATTCTTCGTCTTCAATGAGCCGAACAGTCAGAAGATATGGGTCACCAGTTTGCTGAACGGGTTGAGTGTGGACCCTTTGGACTTCGCAAGTGCGGAGGGCTCCCCCGACGGGGTGGTCGGCGTGGTCGCAGACCATCGAGAGCTTTGGGTGTTCGGGACCAACTCAGTCGAAGTCTGGTACAACAGTGGTGGTGCAGATTTCCCACTTTCCCGCATTCAGGGGGCGTTCAATGAGCTAGGATGTGCTGCCCCTCACTCGATCACCAAGATGGACAACGGGGTATTCTGGCTTGGGAAAGACGCTCGGGGACAAGGAATCGTCTACCGAGCCAACGGGTATACAGGCACCCGTGTTTCGACTCATGCGGTGGAATGGCAGATTCAACGATATGGTGATATGTCAGATGCAATCGGGTACGCCTACCAACAGGACGGTCACACCTTCTATGTCCTGACTTTCCCAAGTGCCGATGCGACATGGGTATACGACGCGGCAACCCAAGCATGGCATGAGAGGGCAGCGTTTTCCAATGGCGGATTCACTCGCCATCGCGGCAACTGCCAGTCGTTCTTCCAGGGGGAAGTGTTGGTAGGCGACTATCAGAACGGCAACGTCTATTCACTCGACCTCGACACCTATTCAGACAACGGGGCTGTTCAGAAATGGCTGCGGTCGTGGCGAGCGTTTCCCACTGGACAGAACACCCTGAAGCGCTCCGCGCATCACAGTCTTCAGCTCGACATGGAAGTAGGCGTGGGTCTGAACGACGGGCAAGGCAGTGACCCGCATGTCATGCTGAGGTGGAGTGATGATGGTGGACATACTTGGTCCAGCGAGCACTGGACAGATATTGGCAAGATTGGAGAATTCCATCACCGTGCAATCTGGCGCCGTTTGGGCATGACACTGAAACTGCGCGACCGGGTGTACGAGGTCTCGGGGACCGACCCCGTGAAGATCGCAATCACGGGAGCCGAGCTGATCATGAGTGGAACCAGTGCCTGACTCGTCGAGGGTTCCGCTCACACCGCCGAGGGTCCCACTCGTAGACCCTCGTACAGGCACCGTGTCGCGGGAGTGGTACATGTTCTTTTTGTCGATGTTTTCATCGACAAAAGAGAGCAGTGTTTCACTCGATGACATGCAGAAAGGCCCTCCTGCTCCAACCATTGATGACATTGCACTGCTAATTGACCAGATTGGTGTTGACCGCCTTCCACCATCCGGCGTGGCAGAGATTCGTGCGGCGCTTGACGCGATCCAGCAAGAGCTTCAGACGGCACCTCGATATGAGATCGGGACAATGGCCGCGCTTCAAGCTGGTATCACCGGGCTTGTCAACGGAGACCTGCTCCAATACGATTCAGTGCAGGCTGTATGGAAGAACGCGCCTGCTGCCACCGTGGTGGCTGGAACCGCTACAGCACCTGTCACCAAGACTGTTGACTTCTCGGTAGCAAGCGGAGAGAAGTGGATCATCAACAACAAGGCGGGGTCATCGTGCGTCGTGACATTGCCGACGGCCAGTGACAACGTGGGGCGGGAACTGCACTTCCAGAACTACCAGGCGCAAACACTCGTGTCGGCATCGAGCAATGTGATACCGCTTGCTGGTGGAGCCGCCGGCACCGCCATCCTTGGAGCTGTCGCCGGAGCAAACGCTACTCTGGTGTCAGATGGGACAAACTGGGTGTTGACGCAGTAGGTGCTCAACAACAAATCGAATGAGGAACTATCGTGACCGTATCCGTCAAAAACATTGTGCCCGGCAAAACGGTCGAGAACACTCAGACGACGCAGTATGCTGCGTCAGGGGTGACCACGATCATCGACAAATTCACTGCGACGAACTACAGTGGGACTGCTGCGACCATCTCTGTGAATCTTGTGACCACGGGAGGGTCTGCCGGAAACACGAACCTCGTCACCAAGACCAAAACGCTCCAACCTGCCGAGGTTTACACGTTCCCTGAATTGGTTGGACAGGTGCTGAACCCCGGCGATTTCATCTCTACACTGGCGGGTACTGCGGGGTCGATCAATATGCGAGTCAGCGGTCGTGAAGTCACCTGACGTGAGGTTGCCTGACGACGTGTGGCAGGTGATCAAGGACCACATGTTGACGTACAAGACACGCAATGTTCCAGATGAGCTCCGAGAGATTCTGGAACAATTTGCCAACATTGAGTTGTTCGACGGTGGGGCGTTTGTGTCGATCGGTAACGAGTTCGACTTGTTCGTGGTGCCCGAGAAGCGAGGGCGCTGGCGCATCCGGTCTACGATCGGGCAATATCTCGATCGGATGGGTCGACTACACGGCTGCGCCATCGTGAGGATCGATGAACGAAATACCCCGTCCCTGCGCTTGGCGCGGCACTTCGGGTTTCGTGAAATAGACCGAGAGAACGGTATCATTCGATTGGAGAAAGAAAATGGGTAGTATTGTCAATTCTGTAGCAGATATATTCGGAATCGGTCCGGCCAGTAAGCAGCTCAAGGCGGCGGACCGTGCTGCGGACATATCAACTGCCGCGTCGAGGGAGGCTATTGATCTCCAGCGTCAGATGTATTACGAGGGTGTTGCTCGTCAGCAGCCTTGGTTGCAAGCTGGTCAGATCGCGCTCAACAAACTGGTACCCGAAGCAACAAACTACCAGAATTTCGGGATGGAGCAGTTTAAGCAAGACCCTGGATACGCATTCCGCATGTCCGAGGGCATGAAGGCACTGGAAAACTCGGCTGCTGCCCGCGGGGGCCTGCTCTCTGGTGCTACAATGAAAGGGATTCAGCGGTACGGGCAAGACATGGCATCACAAGAATACACGAATGCGTTCAACCGATACCAGGTCGAACGTGAGGCTCGACTGAACCCACTTCAGTCTCTTGCGGGTGTTGGGCAAACCACGGCGAACGCACTTGCCGCAGGAGGTCAGGCGTTTGCTGGCAATGTCAACCAGCTCACTCTGGCGAATGCGACCGATCGGGCGAATCTGGGGCTTGCTGCCGGCAATATCCGAGCCAGTCAGTACAAAACAGCAGGGCGGGCAATTGACGACGCTCTGGAAACCGACTGGGGCAAGGTAGCCAGCACAGTGAGTGGCTGGTTTGGTTAAAGACCTGATTTAAGTGGGGGATTATCATGAGCGGACTCATTGACGCAAGTATCCTTAAACCAGAGCTGGCGAACTCGCTCGCAGAAGGGTACAGTCAGTCCAGGGAAGAGCGTCACAAACGTGAAATGGACCGGGCAACACTGGCCACTCTCGAACAGCAGCGCGAGTCCAATCAACTGACTCTGGAAAGGCTCAAGCAGGAACGAGAGATGATGATGGATTTACAATCCAAGCTGAAGGCTATCGGTAGAGACCCGGACCTGAACAAGGTGTTCGATGTTTTCATTGCATCCGGTAACCCCGACTACGTAATGAAAGGGTACGAAGGTAAGCGCAAACTGCAAGAGCAGGCACGCGCCGAGGACGTGTTGCGCCAATATGCCCCAGAGATGTTCCCGCCCGGACCAAGTGCTCCCGGTGGCACTGCTCCGGGCACTGTTGCGCCAGCAGGCACTGTCAATGCGATGGCACCAAGTGCACCAAGTAGCGCTGTGCCGGGTGCTCCCAGTGGCACTGTTGCGCCAGCAGGCACTGTTGCGCCAGCAGGCACTGTTGCGCCAACAG
>ERZ650303.526-NODE-526-length-11764-cov-5.021095_pt1 | contig 11764 bp, 10 predicted proteins | sample MGYA00376239_ERZ650303 | MGnify/ENA primary metagenome ERZ650303 (study PRJEB26733, sample SAMN07839262) | wastewater metagenome | biome: small river; feature: stream; material: water | place: USA: North Carolina | collected 2016-04-05 ... | reverse complement strand
AATAGAAATATTCGTGGGTCTTTTTTGTTGCCTAGACTGAAGCCATGACTAAGGCCATGCTAATCATCGACATTCAGAACGACTATTTCGCCGGCGGCGCTATGCAGTTGGTCGGCCCCGATGCTGCTGCAACAAACGCGGCACGCATCCTTGGTTCATTTCGCGAGCAGGGGTTGCCGGTTATACACGTGCAACACCACGCACTGAGCCCGACGGCCACTTTCTTTTTGCCGGGCACGGATGGCGTCAAGATTCACGAGTCAGTTGCCCCGATCGACGGCGAAACCGTGATTACCAAGAACTTTCCGAACTCCTTCAGAGGAACCAATCTCAAGGATGTGCTCGACGCACTAAAACTTGAGCAACTAGTCGTTGTCGGAATGATGACTCACATGTGCATCGACACAACTGTTCGTGCGGCTAATGATTACGGTTTCAAGGTGACACTGGTCGGCGACGCATGTGCCACCCTTGATCTCGAATTCGACGGCCGAACCGTTGCTGCCGCAGATGTTCAGGTGTCCTATCTCGCTGCCATTGATGGCTCATTCGCAACCGTAGTTGCGACCGACCTAGTGGCTAACTGAGCCTTGACCATTTAGTTGGTAGTAGCGCACGTAATCAATCTTCATCTGGCTGCTTGACCATCCATCATAGGCATCGCTGAAACCCCCAGGGGCGCTGATGGCATTGTTGAAAATCACGAAAAATGGGTGGTTGAAAGCCCAGGCGCCAGCCTGATCTAGTGTGACGTTGGTTCGCTCGAGAATCTTTGTGCCGTCTACGTAAAGTGCTAAATAGTTTTCAAGCCAGTAGATCGAATATGTGTGATATCCGGCCGCGTAATCAGAGCTTGACGCGTTTGCGGCGGCAACCGCATCTGCACCTTGGTTAGACCAGTGCAATGCGCCAGAAACCAGGGTTGGCGACTTGCCCTCCATGACATCGATTTCTCCTGTTGCCGGCCAGCCGACCGAGGTAATGTCGGTGCCGAGCAGCCAGAAGGCAGGCCAGTTTCCGCCACCGGCCGGGTTTTGAATCCTGGCTTCGAGGAGGCCGTATTGAAAAGCGACTTTGCCCTGCGAGTCAAACCGTCCACTGGTGAAGCCGCAAGAGCCAGACCAGGCGAGGCAGTTTGAGGTAGTTGGTGTCGAAAGTTTGTTGCTGGTGATAACCGCGTTACCGCTGCCATCCAAGGTGTTCGCGTTTGCGAGATAACTCTGCTGCTCATTGTTATAGCAAGAGCCGCCGCCGTTGGAGGCAGACTGCCCGCAAAGGCGAGAGGTCCAGGTAGTCGAATCGAGAGCTCCGGAAGAACCATTGAATTCATCTGACCAGAGCAATGAGCCGCGAGTATAGGTTTGCTGGGTCGGCGTTGAGTTCTGCTGGGTTTCTGGTTGGAAGATCACGTTATCTAAATAGACAGTTAGAGGCCCGGTGGAGGTTCCGAAGTCGTAAAAAATCACCGCCTTGCGATAGCTTGTCGAAGAAGAGAACGCGGGAGTTCCTGAGCGCAGGTTGGCAAGGTTAAATGTCAGAGTCTGCCAGCCGACCGACGTTGTCGAAGTCAGAGTTTCTATTGAGTTCGCGGCATTGCTTGGGTCTTCGACCTTGAACAAGACCGGCCGATTCGCGGCGGGGGCATAAAGCTCGAGCGTAACGGTCTTCGAGTTTGAGGTGATCAGGTTCTGAGAGGCTGTGAAAAATACTGCACCCGCACCACCAGAACTAGAGTCCCTGGTGATCTTCAGAGCGTTGGTTGAACCGGTTGGGCTGGCACTTGGCGCGGCACTGAGTGAAGCGTTGTCACCACCGAACCCGACTAGCGTTAGGTCGCTGCTTGCATTTTCGAAAGTTACCTGAATCGTCTGATTGGAAGGGGATGGGCTAGGGGCGGTGCTTGGAGTCGAGCTTGGTGTCGGGCTTGGTGTCGGGCTCGGAGTTGTTGGCGTTGAGCCAGAAGTTGGTGTGGGTGTGGCGCCAGGTGTAGGTGTTGCAGTTGCCGAAGGAGTTGCTAAGGGTGTTGCTGAAGTAGATGGTGAAGGCGAGGGCTTCATTGATTCGGATGGGCTGGCGCTCGGCTTCGCCGTCGAGACTGGGGCAGGCGCAGGCTTAGGAAACGATGAGACCGTCTTGCAAGTGAGTTTGGTTTCACGGCCGTCAGTGACACAAAGGTTAGTGCCTTTGCCACCGTCTAACAGATCGGTGCCCGAGCCGCCAAAAATCCAATCGTTGCCGTCGCCACCAAAAATCCGGTCATTTCCAGTGCCGCCGTCGAGGACGTCATTTCCGGCATTCCCGTAGAGCACGTCGTTGCCACCGAATCCGCAGATGACATCTGCCCGAGGCGTGCCGCGAAGCACATCGGCCTTTTCAGTGCCAACAATCGTGCAAACCTGGCCGGTCATTGCGCGCTTGGCCGTGGCAGAACTGGCAGAGACGCTAAGGCCGATGAAGGCAAGTGCAATCGCGCTGATTGCCCACCCCTTGCCTAAGGTCATTTGTTGGTTACTTTTCCAACTCCATTGATTGAGTAATAGCGGATGTAGTCAACCTTCATCTCTGCCTTCTCGATGCTGGTGTCAAGTAGGCCACCATCAAAATCGCCACCCATGGCAACGTTGAGGATTAGGAAGAAATCCTGATTGAAGACATACGTGTTTGGTTTCACGGTTGCAGGGGTGACCGTGTGGAATGCCTTGCCGTCAAGTGACCAGGTGATTTTGTTTGCAGCCCAGTCGATGGCATAAGTGTGGAAACCCTCAGCAAGTGACTGGGGAGCCAAGGCCACATTGGTCTTGCCATTGGCGCCTGAATAGCCTGGGCCGTGTGCAGTGGCAATATCTCGATTAGGTTCACGACCACGAAGCTCGACCACGTCGATTTCACCCGAGGTAGGCCAGCTCTTTGCGACGATGTTGCTTCCTAGTAGCCAGAATGCAGGCCAAACTCCTCCGCCGGCAGGCATCTGGATTCTCGCCTCGAGACGACCATACTTGAACCGAACCTTGCCCTGGGTGTTTACTCTGCCGCTGAAGTATTGGCAATCGCCGAAGCAGTTGTATGGCAGGTCGCCATCCTGGGTTGCCGGAATTTTCGAGGCCGTAATTACAAGTTGACCTTGGCCGTTGGTCTGCACGGCATCCTCGGTGTACCACTGCATTTCTTTGTTTCCCCAGCCACCACCACCGAGATCGTATTTGAAGTACTTTGCATTCGGTGCAGTACCTGCGGCCTCGTTAAATTCTTGAGACCACAGGAGCTTCTTGGTTGGAGTGGCTGCTACACCTGGCTGGCCAAGGGTCATGGTCAAGCTAAGCAGTAGTCCAACGCCTACAAATGAGCGAAGTTTCATTAGTACTTGGTCACCTTTCCGACTCCATCGATTGAGTAATAGCGAACCCAGTCGATTGTCATCGCACCTGATTTCAGGTCAGGGTCAATCTCGCCGGTGAACTGACCGCCGACGGCCAGGTTCATGATGAGGTAGAACTCCTTGTTGAAAACCCAGTCGTTGTCCCCAACATCTTTCTTGTTGAGCGTGAAATATACCTTGTCGTTGAGAAGCCACTTGATCTGATCTGGCTTCCATTCGATTGCATAAACGTTGAACCCGGTGTAGTTGAAAGTCTTCATCTGGGTGAGCCCGCCAATGGCTTCTCCACCTGAGTAGCCAGGGCCATGTGCCGTGCCGAAAGCGGTCTTTGGGCTTGCGCCTTTGGCTTCCATGATGTCGATTTCGCCGCAGGCTGGCCACTGGTTGGTTGCAATGTCAGAGCCGAGCATCCAAAAGGCTGGCCACATTCCAACGCCCTTTGGGTTCTTGATTCGGGCTTCCATCCGGCCGTATTGAAAACCGACCTTGCCGAAAGTTGTGACTTTCGCGCTGGTCCACTCGCATGCCGTGCCGTAATAGCAGAGATAAGGGTTGTCCTTAGAAGTCTGGCCGCCAGCTGGCACCTTCATGCGCTTGGCTGTAATGACTGCCGAGCCTTTGCCATCTTGCTTGATCGCGTCTTTGATGTAGTACTCGCGCTCGGAGTTACCCCATCCTGGAATGCCAGCTTCGGTGCCATCGCCTAGGTCATAGTTCCAATACTTGGATGAAACGGCGGTGCCGGCTTTTGAGTTGAACTCTTCTGACCAGAGCAAGGTCTTCTTTGTCGCTGCAGACGTAGCAGGCATGTGCACTCCTAAGCTCATGATTGCGCTGAGTGCGAGAGTCGCGGCTAAGTATTTTTTAGTCTTCAAGGCGCTCACTCACACTTCCAAGTAGGTATCGATCGGTTTGCGCACACTAAACCAGAAACTGAATCTGAATCTAAACAAAAGCCTATGACGCAATCTTTCTCCCGCCCAGAAAAATTCTGTTAATCCGATAACGAAAAAATAACGAAATCGGTTTCACGAGCATTTTGCTTGATTTCAGAACATTTGTGGTGCTCTAATGTGTCTATCGCGAAATCGGTTTCACGCTAAAGGTGATCGAATTTCCCGGTAGACCAATTTGTGATGAAGATGGTTGTCCAGATCTGGGTGGTTGCGCACACAGCCACCCAGATCTGAAAACCGAAAAGGGAGCTTAGCGTGATTAAATTTTCAAAAACTCTGAAGACACTGGCCGCCGTTGCGGTATTAGCAGTTGGGTTCGGCCAGTTCTCGCCGGCTCACGCAGCAACCAAGACCGTTGTCACAATCTGGTCATTCGGTAACGTGATTCGACCAGAATTGGTAACCGAATACGAAGCTGCAAACCCAGACGTATCAATCGTTGTCAAGAAGTCTGAACTTGACCCTCACCACAACTCGCTGATTACAGCAATGCTTGCAAAGAACACACCAGACATCGCGGCTATTGAAGTCTCGTACTCTGGTTACTTCCGTTCTTACCCAAAGTACTTCACTGACCTTCGCACTATGGGTGCGAGCGACATGGAGAAGGATTACCTCGACTGGCGTTGGGATCAGGGTGTGGCAGATAACGGTGCCGTTATCGGTATTCCTACCGATGTGGGTGGCGCCGCAATCGCTTACCGCACCGACCTTTTCAAGGCGGCCGGGATGCCTACCGACCCAACCGCAGTTTCGGCGCTTTGGCCAACCTGGGATAAGTACATCGCCGTTGGTCAAAAGTACAAGGCCAAGACCAAGAAGTCATTCTTGGATAGCTCAGGTACTGTCTTTGCCGCAATTCTCAACCAGGGTACTCAGAAGTACTACGACCGCAACGGCGGTCTGATTTACTCAACCAACCCGCAGGTAAAGACCGCATTCGAGGGTGCCTCTAAGGCTCTTGCTTCAGGAATCGGAAGCAACATTTCTCAGTTCACCTCTGACTGGAACGTCGGAATGAACAAGGGAACCTTCGCGACCATTATTGCCCCGGCTTGGATGATGGACTACATCAAGCAGCAGGCACCGGCAACCAAGGGTAAGTGGAACATCGCCGCACTACCTGGCGGCGGTGGCAACATCGGCGGAAGCCAGCTAGCCATCCCAGCATCGGCAAAGCACCCTAAAGAAGCAATGGACTTCATGAAGTGGTACTTGTCGCCTGCTATGCAGCTTCGAGTCTTCAAGTCATACGGCTTGTTCCCATCGACGAAGACCCTTTACGACGACGCGTCGGTCAAGAACTACACCGACCCGTTCTTTAGCAACGCTCCGGTCGGCGCGATCTACACCAAGGGTGCGCTCGCACTAAAGCCAATCTTTGAAGGTCGAAAGCAGCGTCAGATTGACAACATCTTCGGTCAGGCCTTGTCTCGAATCGCTCTGAAGAAGCAGACCGCGGCTGCAGCCTGGCAACAGGCGCTCGCCGAAATTAAAAAGACTGTTGGCTAAGCGGTTAGCTGCCCAGGAGACTAGAAATGTCGAACACAACGATGAAATCGCCGAACCCTTGGCGTGCGTCAGCGAAGCCAGCTGCCCCTAGAAAGTTAGGCCAGTTGAAGAAGCACGAATCAAAGTGGGCATACCTCTTTATCTCGCCGTTCTTCTTGATGTTTCTAGTCTTCGGGCTAGCTCCGGTGATTTTCTCAACTTACATAGCCTTCTTCAACTGGGATCCACTAGGTGACACCCTTTTCGTTGGGTTCGACAACTTCACCTACCTGGCTGCCGATAGCCGCTTCTGGCAGGCGACGGGAAATACCTTTGCAATCTGGGCTTTCTCCACTTTCCCCCAGATGGTTTTGGCATTGTTTCTTGCCAGCATCCTCCGTAATCCAAAGCTGCGAGCTCCGATTTTCTGGCGCACGCTGCTATTGATTCCAAACATCACCTCAGTTCTAGCGGTGGCCATTGTCTTCGGTCAACTATTTGGTCGCGATTTCGGCATGTTCAACGTGCTTATCGGTTTCCTAGGCTTCCCACACGTTGACTTTGTCTCGAATGGTCCAGCCGGATACGTAGCCATCGCAACCATGATCACCTGGCGCTGGGTCGGCTACAACTCTTTGATTTTCTTGGCAGCGATGCTGGCAATTCCAAACGAACTTTATGAATCTGCAGAGTTGGACGGAGCAACTCGCTGGCAGCAGTTCCGATACGTAACTCTTCCGGGTCTGAGAAACACAATCACCTTCGTGATCATTGTGGGCACCATCGGCGGCCTACAGGTGTTTGCCGAACCTCTGACCCTGGCCGGAAACTTCAACGGTGGCGACAGTCGACAGTTCTCTACTTTGACTCTTTTCTTGTTCGAGCAGATGTTCGTTGAACAAAAGTATGGCTATGCAGCCGCGATCGGAATTGCGATTACGTTCATCGTTTTGATCATCTCGCTCATCAACTTCCTTTTGACCCGCCGCATCGCAAGTGAGGGCACCAAATGACAACTATGAAAATGCCGTCGGCATTCAAAGCCCGCAAAGGTGCGAGGAAGCGCTTGTCGCCGCTCAGCTATTTGCTACTTGGTCTGATGGGCTTTGTTTCAATCTTCCCGTTCTATTGGATGTTTGTTGTTGCCTCAAGCGGTTCCGACGAGATCTCGAAAATTCCACCATCGGTGGTGCCAGGCCCGCGCTTCTTCAAGGTAATGGCCGATGTCTATGCGGCGGTACCTTTCAATCAAGCATTGATTAACACTCTGATCGTCGGCATCACAGTCGCCGCGGCGCAAGTATTCTTTTGCGGATTAGCAGGCTTTGCATTTGCCAAATTGAACTTCAAGGGTCGCCGCGGAATCTTGCTGGTAATCATCGGAACAATGATGCTGCCTAGTCAACTCGGAATCATTCCGATGTTTATCTTGATGGGTGACCTAGGCTGGATCGACACCTTGTATGCACTGATCGTTCCAGCATTGATCACCGCCTTCGGTGTCTTCTGGATGCGTCAGATTATCGACAGCCAGGTTCCGAACGAGCTACTCGAGGCAGCGAGCTTGGATGGTGCAGGAGTGCTTCGAACCTTTACTCGCATTGTGTTCCCCGTGATTCGCTCCAGCGCATTGGTTCTTGGCTTGTTCTCGTTCCTCGGTTCTTGGAATGACTTTTTGTGGCCACTCTTGGTGTTGCAGACACCGGAAAACTTCACGGTGCAGGTTGCTATCAACCAGCTCAAGGGAAGCTACACGTTGGACTACGCGCTCAACATGGGAGGCGCTTTCATGGCAACGGCACCTTTGTTGTTGCTGTTCATTTTTGTAGGTAAACGATTGGTTGGCGGAGTAATGGATGGGGCGGTGAAGGGCTAATGGAAGGTTTTCCAAAGGATTTCAACTGGGGTGTTGCTACTTCCAGCTATCAAATCGAAGGCGCAGCCTTTGAAGATGGCCGTGGTGAAAGCATCTGGGATAGGTTCTGTGCGACGCCGGGTAAGGTGGCGAATTCAGAGGACGGTCTAACCGCCTGCGATCACTACCACCGTTATCCAGAAGACATTCAGATCATGAAGCAACTAGGTGTCAGCACTTACCGCTTCTCGATCGCCTGGCCGCGCCTCTTTCCAAACGGAGACGATGTTCGTGAAGAACGTGGCTTTGACTTCTACAACAAGCTAATTGACGAACTATTGGCCAACGGCATCGTGCCGATGCCGACTCTCTATCACTGGGATTTGCCGCAGCCGCTTCAGGATAAAGGCGGCTGGGCCAACCGAGACACCGTAGCCGCATTCAGCAAATATGCCGCTGCCGCCGTTGAAGCCTTCGGCGATCGTGTAGACAAGTGGCTCACCTTGAATGAGCCATGGTGTGTCACCTGGCTTGGATATATGAATGGCGTCCATGCACCTGGTGTGAAAAATCTTGATCACGCCCTAGCGGCAGCCCACCACACTGCCTTGGCGCATGCCGAAGCATCCCGGGCTATGCGTGCAGTACGTAGCGACCTAAAGATTGGTCTGGCTCTAAACATGACCAACTACCGCCTTGACGACGAAAGCGATTCTTCACTGGCAGAGTTGGGCGACCTAATGGATGCTCAACTAAATCGCTGGTGGATTGATGCTTTCTTGAATGGCACCTACCCAAAGGTTCTTATGGATTTCCATGAAGAACGATTGTCGAACATCATTCAACCTGGTGATCTCGACAAGCTCAAAGTTCAGACCGATTTCATGGGAGTCAACTATTACAGCGACTCGTTCATTGGTCTGCCTCGAGAAGAAGACAAGCCGCTGATCGAAGAAGGCTTGTTCCCGTTCCCGCACAGAATGAATGGCAGTGCACCGGCGCCTTATACCGACATGGGCTGGCCGGTTACTCCTCAGGGTCTTGAGGATTTGCTCTTGCGAATCGCTCGCGACTGGCCAGAAATTCAAGATATCGCAATCACGGAAAACGGCGCGGCTTATGACGAAGAGCCAGATTCAAATGGCGTTGTAAATGACACGCGACGAGTCGAATATCTCGAGTCACACTTGGCCGCAGCCGGTCGCGCCATTCAGAAGGGAGCGCCATTGAAGTCCTACTATGCTTGGTCTTTGATGGATAACTTCGAGTGGGCCGAAGGTTACAACAAGCGCTTCGGCTTAGTTCACGTCGATTTCAAGACCTTGAAACGCACTATTAAGAACAGCGGCAAGGCATATTCACGAATTATTGGGGCAAGCCGCCAGGCTTGATTAGATCGAATCCAAGGGGTTGAAATGACTTTGACATCATCGTCACCAGCTCGCTCGACCTACGCTGAAATCGCTGAGAGGGCTGGGGTCAGTAAGGCGACCGTTTCTCGTGTTTTAAACGGAGACGATCGAGTGCATCCCGAGCGCGCTGCCTCGGTTATGCTCGCAGCCGAAAAACTTGGTTATCGCCCGAACCGCGCTGCCCGCGCACTATCAACCGGTCGAACTGGTTTGGTTGCAGTCGTTATCGATGACCAACCAACCGCACTTAGTGACCCTTTCTGGGGAGTGGTGTTGGCTGGTATCAGTCGTGTCTTCATGGCCAATGACTTGCACTCGCTCTTGATGGTGACGCCGCTGGACTCTCCTGATGGTGCAGTTGCCCACTACTTGGAGGGTGGCGAAGTCGATGGAGCTATCTTCCTTCAGGTTCACAAAGATGCTGTCATCAAGAAGGCCAAGGCTCAAGGCCTGCCAGTTGTTTTAATCGGTCGCCCGATTGACGAAGATTCCGACATCCCGTTTGTCGACACCGACAACGTCGGCGGAGGTTTTCAAGCCACCAACTACCTATTCGAACGTGGTTGTAAGAATGTCGCCACCTTGACGGGTGACCTAGACGCCAGCGCGGGCCTTGACCGATTGAATGGTTACAAACTTGCACACGAGCAAACCGGTCGCGAAATCAATAACGATCTAATCGCGAGAGCGAACTGGTCTTTTGAAAGCGCGAAAATAATGACTCTTCGACTCTTAGCGAAGAACCCCGAAATCGATGGGATTTTCGCCGCGAACGACATCATGGCAATTGCCGCGATTTCAGCTATCCAAGAGCGAGGGCGCCGAGTGCCAGATGACATCGCCGTGGTCGGTTTTGATGACAGCCTGCTATCGCAAACGCATCGCCCGGCAATCACGACCGTTCGACAGGACATTGTGGGCCTAGGTGCCGCAGCAGCCGAAACCATGATCGCGCTCCTTCAAGATAAGACCCCGAAACTTGAAATGCTTGACACAGAAATAATGATTCGAGAATCAGCCTAAATATTTACCTGCAAAGCAATAAAGAGTGTGTGCGCACTCTAAGTAGTTCAAAGATGAAAACCGAGAGGCAATTACATGCGCACCTTTTCTAAAATTTCCGCTGTATTAGCGGCCGCAACGATACTCGCTTCGGTAGCGCCAATAAGTGCTTCGAACGCTGCTTCATATGTGACGAATCTTTCGTGGGCTAATCTGCACGTGAAGAAGCAAACCGGTGTGTTCGAACGATTCACGCGCGAATTTGATGCCAAGGAGCAGCTAATTGCTGACTCTGAAACTCAGCACAACACCGCGTGGGTGCGCACCGATCAAAAGAGCGTCACGGTTCAATACGTTGGCACACCAGCCCAAGCCGGTCAGCAGGTGAAATTCATTGTCGACAGTGATGTCAAATACACCGACAACGTCGCTGGGGATGAGAACTTGGCAACCGTCGATTCAACCGGCATTGCAGAATTGGTTATCACTCCGGACGTAAATCCACAGGCTGATGATTCAATTCGTGTCGACTTGAGCAATGGTGCCTCGAAGGTGGGCAGCATGTTGATCCTCTTCAAGAACGCGGGTTACGCGCCGATCGTAAAGCTAGTCGGAACGTCGACCGGTCCTGAGGCTGTTTGCGATTACAAGTTCGACTGCCAGGGCAGCGACCTTTGGGAGGCAACCTACGAATGGAGCGTATTCAAGCGCGGATGGTTGCCAGAGTACGCACAGGTTTACGCTAAGTCATACATGTATGGCGCGACCATCGGTCTGAAGTACCGCGTCTTCGACATTTGGGGCACTCCGCAGGTAAAGAAAGACGTTTCGCTTATCGTTGACCGCGGTTGCAGTGTTTGCAAGTGGGATAAGTACGTAGCCAAGAAGGCCACCGACAAGAATGGTTACGCCATCTTCACAGTCAAGAACTTGAACACCAAGGCTCAGGTCTTGAAGTACAGCTCGGTCAACCCTGACACCAAAGAGACCGGCTCAGGGTTCCTGCCATTTAGCATTAACCCGACCACGAACGACCTTGACGAATCAATTGACTACATCTGGCCACAAATTGTGCCAGACATGACTATCCGATCGACTGCTATTGCTCTAAATGTGATGAGTCGCGGTGACGTCATGGCTGATCTAAACGGAAACGTTATTAATGGTTCGACCACGAACCCTGCGCTACCGCTTGACCCTGCCGGCACGGCTAAGACCGATCAGGTCTTGGTAAAGCTTGCAATCACTTACCTGCGCAACGCACAGGCAAACGCCCTCTATTCGCCTGACATTTCTGTGACCGCCACCAACGGTGGAATGGCAACCTTAATCACCCCAACGAACAAGGTTGAAACCATGACCGCGGTGGGCAACGGCAAGAACAGCCTCGTCTTTGGATACAACAGCAGCAATAAGAAGAAGGATGTTCAAATCATGTTGACCGGCACCAAGCCTGGCACCACGACTTGGACGTTCAATATCGGCGGCGTGAAGAAAACCGTCACCCAAGTTTTCAAGAAGTAATTATTCGCTGAAAACGGTTCCAACCCTTTATCTGCGCACTTGAAACCGGATTATCACAGTTTTATAAATCTTCTGTGAAATCGGTTTCAAGTGTTGCATTTAGGGGGTAGATTTTTCTCAACAGACGGCCGTTGCCTGAAGTAAGAGC
>ERZ650303.523-NODE-523-length-11781-cov-6.528313_pt1 | contig 11781 bp, 14 predicted proteins | sample MGYA00376239_ERZ650303 | MGnify/ENA primary metagenome ERZ650303 (study PRJEB26733, sample SAMN07839262) | wastewater metagenome | biome: small river; feature: stream; material: water | place: USA: North Carolina | collected 2016-04-05 ... | reverse complement strand
CCTGCCGGCCGGTGACGTGGAGATGGCGTGGTTTTCGCCGGACTGCACCCACCACAGCCGGGCCAAGGGCGGCAAGCCCGTGAGCAAGAAGATCCGTGGCCTGGCGTGGGTCGTGGTGCGCGTGGCGCGTGCCCGAAAGCCCCGTGTGCTGTTCCTCGAAAACGTGCCGGAGTTCCAGTCGTGGGGACCGCTCGACGCCGACGGCAGGCCGGTAAAGGAGAAGGCCGGGCAGACCTTCCGCGCGTTCGTTCGCAAACTCGTCCAGCTCGGCTACGCCGTCGAGTGGCGCGTGCTCAGCGCCGCGGACTACGGAGCGCCGACGAGCCGACAGCGGCTCATCATGGTCGCCCGCTGCGACGGTAAGCCCGTCGTGTGGCCGACGCCGACGCACGGGCCGGGGCGCGCCCACCCACACCGGACGGCCGCCGAGTGCATCGACTGGAGCATCCCGTGTCCGTCGATCTTCACGCGCCAGCGCCCGCTGGCGGACGCCACATGCAGGCGCATCGCCGCCGGTGTCATGCGCTACGTGGTCAACGCGCCGCGGCCGTTCCTGGCCCCGCTGCAAGGCGGCTCCGCTGGTGACCCGCAACAGGTCGCGGTGTGGATGGCCAAGCACCACGGCGGCGTCGTGGGCCACGGGGTCGACCGCCCGCTCGGCACGATCACGGCGCAGGATCACCACAGCCTTGTGGCCTGCCACCTGACCAAGTTCTACGGCACCAGCACCGGAGCCGAGATGGCGGCGCCCACGCCGACCGTCACCGGGCAGGGCCAGCACATCGGCCTGGTTGCCGCCTTCCTGACGGCCTACTACGGCCAGGGCGTCGGGCAGAGCCTTGCCGACCCGATGCGCACGGTCGTGAGCAAGGACCGCTTCGGCCTGGTCACCGTGCTCGTGGACGGCGAGACCTACGCCATGACGGACATCGGCATGAGGATGCTCACGCCGCGCGAACTGGCGCGGGCGCAGGGCTTCGATGACACGTTTCAACTCATCGGCACGCAGACCGATCAGGTGGCGCGCATCGGCAACAGCGTGTGTCCGCCACTGGCCCGCGCCGTCGTCGCGGCCAACGTCTGACCCCTCTCCCGTCGGTGGCAGGATGGCCCCTGTCACGCAACGCCCGCCCGGCACGTCTGCCGGCTCCGGTGCCGCGCGTCCCTCCGACCCGATGCCATCCACCGACGCTGACCCAACCCTCGCCCTCATCGCCCGCATCCGTGCCGACCTCGACACCCTCGAAGCCCAGCTCACCGGCCAGCCCGTCCAGCGCACAGGCGCCAGCAAGGGGCTGCCCACGCCCGCCGACGACGCCGACCTCGATGGCCAGTACGGCAACCCGGTCGTGCGCAAAGACCCGCCCCGGTGGACCGGCTCGTCCTTCGTCGGCGCCACCTTCTCCGACTGCCCCGCCGACTACCTCAAAGACCTCGCCGGGTTCCTCGCGTGGTGCGCCGACAAGTCCGACGAGAAGAACGAGATGGCCAACAACGGCAAGCCCCGCTCCGGCTACCTGCGCAAGGACGCCGCCCGCGCCCTCGGTTGGATGCAGCGCAACGAGCGCAAGGCGGCGCCCCGGCCCAAGGCCAAGCCCACGAGCCTGAACGACCCGGAGGAAGTGCCCTTCTGAGCGACGACGCCCACGACCACACCGCCCCCACCGTCCCGGCAAACCGGGGCCTGGGGGTCGAGGGCGTGGAGACACCATGAAAATCTACCTCGCATCCTCCTGGCGAAACGCCCATCAACCCGCCGTTCTCGCAGCCCTCCGGGCCGCTGGTCACGAGGTCTACGACTTCCGAAATCCGGCCCCCGGCAACGACGGCTTTCGCTGGTCGGAGATCGATCCGAACTGGCAGCAGTGGACCCCAGAGCAGTACGCCCAGGCTCTTGAGCACCCGATCGCAGAGCGCGGATTTGGGTACGACATGCGCGCCCTCATGGACTGCGAGGCGTGCGTGTTGGTGCTGCCCTGCGGGCGCAGCGCGCACCTGGAACTCGGCTACGCCGTGGGCGCCGGCAAGACGACGGTGGTCTTGCAGCTCGAGCCGCAAGAGCCCGAGCTGATGGTCAAGATGTGCACCGCCCTGGTCAGCAGCGTGCCCAGCCTGATCGCCTTCCTCGCGGACGTGCAAGAGGCCGGGCCCGGCTTAGCCCCACACCCGCCCCTGCATAGCCCCCGGCTGCCTCAGCGGTCGGGGGCTTGTGGTGTTGATGGCTGAGCGAAAAGACTACTGGGTCACGGTCGAATGCGAGCGCTGCGGAGAGCCGCGACGGCTTCGCAGGAGGGATTGGCTCAAGGCCAGCAGCGCCGCCGTGGTGCTCTGCGGCGAGTGCGTCCGCTGCGCGCTGGCGGGCTACCGCAAGACTGGCGTGTGGGATCTGTACTAGCCATCCCCGGCCCTGACCCCTCTGCCGGCTGCCCCATGCTCGGGTCATGCGCAGCCTCGCCCGCCTCGACATCGCCCGTCACCTGCCACCACCGCCCGCGCCGGACGCCTACGCTGTGCGCGGCGCCGAGCACCTCGCCTGCCTGCGTCGGGTGCGTGACGCGCTGACCGACATGCTCGCGGTCATGCCGCGACCGGGCCGCCACGGCGCCGACTGTGACCGCCCGTTGCTGGCGCTAGGCCGGGCCCTGGACGCGCTGTGCGCCGTCCAGCATGTCCGGGGTACGCCATGCGCCCACGACGCGCGGGAAGGCCGCCTCTTGCTCGACGTGGCCGACGCCGCCAAGGCGCTCCTGCCCCAGCTCCGCGCGCTCCAGACGGACGCCACCCGGCGCGAGGTGTGGGTCACCCGCATCGAGGGCACGCTCGGCCAGGCGCTCGACGCCCTCGACGCGCTGACCCCTCCCGCGGTGGGCGCAGAGTGAGGCCATGAACATCCTCGCCATCGACCCCGGCTGCGCCGCCAAGCCCACGCTGAAGAACCCACGCCCCGGCTGCGCCCTGCACGGCTGGTGCATTGTGCGCATCCTGCCCGGACTGCGCCCGGAGTGGATGGTCTGCGGCCACACCGAGGCCACGCTCGTGCTGCGCGCGATGGATGCTCATCCTGACGCCGTGGTGGTCGAGCAACCCGGCCGCGTCCACACGGAGTCCGCCAACATGCCGCTGCTGCTCACGGCCTTCGCCGCCGGGGAGTTCGTCGGGCGGGCGAGCGAGCGCGGCCTTGCCGTGTCCACGCTGACGGCCGAGGTCTGGCGCGCGACCGTCACCGGCCTGCGGGCCCCGTCGGACGCGCAGGTCAAGGCCGCCCTCGGCCGGATGCTCGACCTGCCCGCGCGCAGCAACGCCCACGAGCGCGACGCCTGCGGGCTGGCCCTCGGCTGGGCACTACGCACCGGGGCGCTCATCGGCGGGCGCGGGCGTCAGGCCCGAAAGGGAGCCTGACCATGGCCAAGTGCATCACGTGCGGCGCCTCGTTCGTGGCGAGCGAGTGGCCCAAGAACAGGCAGCGCTGCGACAAGTGCAGCCTGCACGCCTCCTCGCGCCGTGGCCCCGCCTCGGAGGAGGCTGCGCGCCGGGCTCGCGCCGAGGTCTGCCCCGACTGCGGCAAGGCGCTCAAGTCGAGCATGACGCTCTTGCACTGTGTGGACCGCACCGGGTGCGGCTGGGAGGTCATCGTCAAGGCCCCGACGCAGGCCCCGGCGCCGCCCGCCCCGGCCAAGGCGCCTGCGGTCAAGGCGGCGCTGCCACCACCACCGCTGACCCGGGCCCGCCAGCGTCGTGCGGAAGAGGCCCGTGCCGCGCCCCCGCCGGCCCCGGCGCCACCCCAGGCCGAGATCGACAGCGCGGCGCTTGGCAGGGCCATCCTCGAGCGCCTGCGCAGCAAGCCACGCACGCTGACCGACCTGTCCAAGGTCATGCGCGTGGACCGCGACCGGGTGCTCGGCGTGCTCCGCTCCCTGCGGATGCGCGGCGTGGTCGGTTACACGGAGCTGCGCGGCTGGTACATCGCCGGGCTCGACGGGCCGGCGACCATCGAGGACGACATGGTGACGCTGCCCTTCGTCAAGGGGCTGATCGCGCGCCTGTCGGACCGCGACCTCGCCGCGCTCGGCGCGTGGATGGAGCCGCACGCCCGCGCCCTCAAGGCCAAGCACGAGATGGACCTGGCGGCCGACCGCGTGGCCGACGCCATGCGCCGCAGTGTGGCGGCCACCACCGGCTGACCCCTCCCGCACCCGAGGCAGGATGGCTGACATGCGACAAGGCGATTGGCTCCAGACCTACACCGGCAAGCAGTTCTACCCGCTTGACCCGCAACCCGAGGACATCGACATCCAGGACATCGCGCACGCGCTGAGCAACGTCGGCCGCTACAACGGCCACGCCAGGCGCTTCTACAGCGTGGCCGAGCACAGCATCCTCGTGGCGCTGCACGTGGCCTGGGACGAGGATATCGACGACGACGGGCGCCGCACCACGCTCGCCGCGCTGCTGCACGACGCGAGCGAGGCGTACCTGTGCGACGTGCCGCGCCCGCTCAAGAGGATGCCGGAGATGGTCGGCTATCGCACCATGGAGCGCGCGGTCGAGTCGGTCATCGCCGAGTGCTTCGGCCTGCCCGACCCGATGCCGGCCATCGTCGTGCATCACGACATGCGCGCGCTGGCCACGGAGTACCGCGACCTCGTGCCGAACAAGATCCACGACTGGCGCCTGCCCGAGCCCGCGTGGGAGGACATGCCCGATGGCAGCCTGAAGACGACAGCCTCGGCGTTCGCCGGGATGCTCGATCCGGCTCACCTGTGGAAGCGCACGGATGACCCGTTCCTGTGGGTCGAGCGTCTGTTTCTGGCGATGTTCGTCCGGCTGACGAAGGGCCGGTGTACGCCGCTCACGTCGCCCTACTACTACGAGGCCGCCGACTGGCTTCTGCGCTGCCTGCCATGACCCCTCTCACGGTGAGGGCACACTCGACGCCATGACGCTAGCCGACTTGCGCAAGACGCCGTTCCCGTGGATGGGCGGAAAGGCCGACGCCGCGCCCGCCGTGTGGGATGCCCTTGGCGACTGCGACCACTACGTCGAGCCCTTCGCCGGGTCGCTCGCCGTGCTGATGCGCCGTCCGCACCCATGCAACCGCCCCTACTACAGCGAGACCGTCAACGACGCCGACGGCCTGCTGTGCAACGCCTGGCGCGCCATCGCCGCCGACCCGGACGCCGTGGCCGAGGCCGCATCGTGGCCTGTGTGCGAGGCCGACATGCACGCCCGGCACCTCGCCCTGTTGCGCTGGCGCGAGGAGCGGCAACTCGAACACCTGATGGCCGACCCGGCCTTTCACGACGCGCGCATGGCCGGCTGGTGGCTGTGGGGCCAGTGCTGCTGGATCGGCTCGGGCTGGTGCTCTGGTGAGGGCCCGTGGGTCGTCGGCGCCGACGGCCGCATCGAGAAGCGCAAAGGGGCGCGCGGGGTCAGCCGAAAACGCCCGCACATTTCCAACAGCGGGCAAGGCGTCAGCCGGCCGCAACTGCGCGAGCCGGGGGTAGGGGACGAGCCGGAGTACCACCCGATGACCATGCCCGAACTGCGTCGGTGGCTGCGCTTCCTTTCGGCGCGGCTGCGTCACGTACGCATCCTCAACGGGGACTGGTCGCGCGCCATGACCGACGGCGCCATGCAGAACCTCAGCGTGCGGCAGGGTGGCGTGTGCGGCGTGTTCCTCGACCCGCCCTATGGCGACGACGTGCGGCAGGCCGGGCTCTACACCGTGGACGACGGCGCGCTCGCGTCCAAGGTGCGCGCGTGGTGCGAGGAGAACGGCAGCAATCCGCGCTACCGCATCGTGCTCGCCGGGTTCGACACGGAGCACGCTTCGCTCGTCGGTCTCGGGTGGCGCGAGGTCGAGTGGTTCCGCGCCGGTCACCTCAAGGGCGGCTACGGCAACCAGAGCGAGGAAGGGACGGCGCAGCACCGCGAGCGGCTGTGGCTCTCGCCCCACTGCCTCGGCGCCAAGGTCAGCGCGCAGCAATCCCTGTTCGCCTGACCCCTCTCGTCGGCAAGGCAGGATGAGCCCATGACCAGGCAGCGACGACTCCCCGGGATGCCCGGCGCACCCCACAGCGCCGAGGCGCAATCGCACCGCGCCCACGTCGGTGCCGAGGCCGAGGCGCACTTTGACCGGCTCAACGAGGTCTGCGCCCGCGCCGGCCTCGCGTGGGTCTCGCGCGTGTCGTCCCACTGCAAGATCCTGCACGCCCTCGGCCGCGGTCGGTTCGAGGTCGCGCTCACCGGCGCCTCCGTGGTCGACGCCATGGGCTGGACGCGAGACGGACGCGCCATCGCCATCGAGGTCAAGCACGTCCAGGCCGAACGCCTCAAGGACGGCGCGGAGGCCGCCTGGCGCCTCGAGCTGAAGCGCATCGAGGAGCACCAGCGCACCATGCTCGCGCGCTGCGCCGCCGCCGGTGGCCTCGCCCTGGTCGTCGTCCTGCACGCCGGGCGCGTGTACGCCGTGCCCTGGCCGACCGTGGCCGAGGCCATCGCCCGGGGCGCCGCCTCGCTCGGCCGCGACGACCTGGCGCCTCACCTGTGCGACCACCGCGAGCCGTACCTGACGCGCTTCGTCCGCGGCGCTGACCCCTCGGCCGACGGTGGCAAGGTGAGGCCATGAGTCAGGGAGAAGGCAGCGAGACCCCGCCCAAGTGCCGCCGCGACGGCTGCAACAACCCCATGCTGCGCAAGCGCCACGGCAACGCGCGTCCGGCCTACTGCTGCGAGGAGTGCGCCTACGCGGCGCAATTGGTCCGCCAGCGAGCCAAGCGCGCTGCGGCCCGTGGCAAAGCACCACCAACGCCGACCATGTGCCGAGGGTGCGGCTCTCCGACAACGCAGCCCGCCAGGGGCGTGCGCGTGTGGTGCTCCGACCGATGCCGCTACGCCGCGCGCAATCGCCGTGCACTGGACGATTGCCAGCGCCCAGGGTGTGGCGCTCCGTTGCCCAAGGGTCGCGGGCGCTACTGCTCGGACGAGTGCCGTCTCGTCGTCACCGCCGCACGCCAGCGTATCGAGCGCCGCAAGGGCTACGAGCCTCCACCATGCCCGGACTGCGGGCGCCCACTTCAGCGCCACGGCGTTGATCTCGGTTGCCTTGCCCGTTGCGGTTACTACCTGCCTGGCGGCGCCATGCGCCTGCTGACCCCTCCCACGAGCAAGGCACAGTGACCCCCATGAACGACCCCGTGCCCGTGCATGTGCTCGACCGACAGGGCCGCCTGCTCGCCTCGTGCCCGTGCATCCTCACCGCGCTCGTCGCCTCCCGGCGCCATGGCCTGCGCTACGCCTACCTCGTGCGGGCCACCGACGGCGTGGAACTCGCACGCAACGCCCTGCTCTCGCCCCGCGTCAAGGCGCCACCCGTCGGCCCCCTGCGCGTCGTCGCCCCACCGCTCGCGCCTCCGGCGCCACTGTGCCCGGTGTGGGCCGCGCTCCGCGTGCCGGCGACGATAGGCGAGCTGGACCGGATGCTCGTCCGCCTCGACCGCGAGGGCATCGGCCGGCGCCTGTTGTGGCTGTTTGACCACGGCTACGTCAGCCGGGAGCGCGGGTCCGGGCTGTGGCGACGCCTGGACGACGCCGGGGAGCCACCGGTAGCGGGTGAGGAGGTGGCGTCGTGACACTTGTTGCGCCCTTCCCGTGGTTTGGCGGCAAGTCTCGCGCGGCATCCCTCGTTTGGGATGCGCTCGGCAACGTGGCCAACTACGTCGAACCCTTCTTCGGCTCGGGCGCCGTGCTCCTTGCTCGGCCTCACGCGCCGGGGACCGAGACGGTGAACGACCGCAGCGCCTTCCTGGCGAACTTCTGGCGAGCCTTGCAGGCGGACCCGGGCTCCGTGGCCGCTGCCTGCGACTGGCCTGTCAACGAGACGGACCTGCACGCGCGGCACAAGTGGCTCCTTGCCCGATTGCCCACGCTCGCCGCCTCGCTCGACGCGGACCCGGATTTCTTTGACACCAGGATCGCCGGGTGGTGGGTGTGGGGAGCGTGCGCGTGGATCGGCACCGGCTGGTGCGATGAGACAAGGGAACGCGGGGAGGGTTGTCCACCCGTGCAACTCCCGCACCTGGGGAACGCGGGGAGGGGTGTCCACCGCAAGCTCCCGCACCTGGGGGACGCGGGGAGGGGTGAACTCTTCGACTACCTCGCTCGCCTCTCCGCGCGGCTGCGCGGTGTGCGTGTGGCGTGCGGCGACTGGTCGCGCGTGTGCGGTGACTCCGTGACGTGGCGCCATGGATTGACCGGCGTGTTTCTCGACCCGCCCTATGCCGAGGGGTCACAGCAGTACGCTGCGGGTGGCACGGGCACCAACCTCTCGGCCGAGGTCCGCGCGTGGGCTATCGACGCCGGCAAGCGCAGCGACATGCGCATCGTTCTCGCCGGGCTCGAAGGCGAGCACGACATGCCCTCGTCGTGGCACTGTGTCCCGTGGAAAGCCCGCGGTGGGTATGGGTCGCAGCGCACGGAAGGCGAGAACGTGAACCGACACCGCGAGCGGCTGTGGATGTCCCCGCACTGTGAGGGCGCGAGGCAGCGCAGCCTGTTCGATGACCCCTCACCCGACGCTGGCAAGGTGGCCCCATGAGCATCCTCACCGGACCCGCCATCCGTGCCTCCATCGAGGCCGGCGTCATCACCATCACGCCGCTCGACCCGGAGCAGGTCGCGCAGGCGTCCGTCGACCTGCACATCGGCCCGCGCGTGCTCGTGGCCGACCGTGGCCAGATCGCGCTTGACGTGCGAGACGACAATGCCGGGCGCTTTGAGGAGGAGCGCGTCTGGCGCGGCCTCGACGGTGACGCCCACCTGTTCCTGCCCGGCCGTCTCTACCTCGCGTCCACCGTCGAGCGCATCCACGCCCCGCACCACGTCGCCGTGGTCGACGGCAAGAGCAGCCTCGCCCGGCTGGGATTGCAGGTCCACCTGACGGCCGGCTACATCGAGCCGGGCTTCTGCGGACAGATCACCCTCGAGATCGTGACCGCGCTCCCGCTGCGCATCCCGGTCGGCTGGCCCATCTGTCAGGTCCGGTTCAGCGAGGTCACCGGGCAGGTCGAGGCGTACACGGCCCGCGGCTCCTACGCCGACGCCACCGCCACCGACGGGCCGCAGACCTCGCGGTCCTACAGGCACAAGCCGAGGCACGTCCGACAGACCCCCTGACGGCGCGTGCGAGGGTGGCTGACATGAGTGGCTACCTCACGGCGCGCGACATCATGGCGGACCTTCAGGTGAGCCGGACGACGGCCTACGAAATCATGCGGGAGATGTTGCCCCTGTGCGTCGGCCGCTCGCTACGCGTGTCGCGCGTGGCCTATGCTGCATGGAAGGAGCGCAAGCACAACGAATGGCAGACCCGAAACTCTACCGACGCGGCGACATCTGGTGGGCTCGCATCCTCGGCAAACGACGCAGCACCGGCTGCCACGACCGGCAGGCAGCGCTGCTCAAGGCGCGCGCCCTCGAGCGGCAGGCCGCAGACCCCGCCCATCACGCCGCGCACGAGACCACGCTCGACGATGCCATAGCGGCGTTCATCACGGACCGCGCCACGCACGGGCGCAGCCGCGGCACGCTGCACTGCTACGGGGTCAAGGTGAGGCACCTGGCCCGCGTCCTCGGCGGCTCCCTGCCACTCGTGTCGCTGACGGCCGAGCGCGTGGACGGCTACACGCGCCGCCGTCTGGAGGACGGGGCCTCACGCCACACCATCGGCAAGGAACTCACCGCGCTGCGCGGCGTGCTCAAACTGGCCCGGCGCAGGGGCCTGCACGCCCGCGACCCGGGCGCCGTGCTCCCGTCCGGGTGGGAGACGGGCTACCAGCCGCGCCGCCGCGCCCTGTCGTCCGCCGAGGTCGAGGCGGCGCTCTCGGCCATGGCGCGCACGCTCCCGCACCGGGCCGCGTGGCTGGCGCTGGCACTGGGCACCGGGGCGCGTCGGTCGGAGGTCGAGCGCATCCGGCGCGAGGACGTGCGCCTCGACCTCGGGACGGTGACCATCCGCGGCACCAAGACCGACAAGAGCGACCGTGTGGTCCCGGTCCTGTCGCTGACCCGGCCGTTCCTCGCCGCGGCGCTCGCGTGGGGTGAGCACGCCGGGCGCCTCGTGCAGCGCTGGACGAACGTTGGCCGCGACCTGCCCGGGCTGCTCGTGGGGCTCGGCTACCAGCGGGCCACGCCGAACGACCTGCGCCGCACGCTGGCCACGTGGCTGCGCGCGGCCGGCGCCGAGGCGTCGCTCGTGGCCGAGGTGCTGGGGCACACGGACTCGCGCATGGTCGAGCGGGTCTACGGGCGCCTGTCCCCGGCGCAGCTCGCCGCGGCGCTGGAGTCTCGCCTGGCCAGTGTGCCGAATCTGTACCGGCCGGGGAGTGACGAGCGGGACACAGCGGACGCAGCGGACGGCGGATTGCCCCGGATTCCTGCTGGTTTTGCTGTGCCCAGGGACGGAATCGAACCGCCGACACGGGGATTTTCAGTCCCCGCGATTGCGCCAAGAACGCGCAGAAAAGCGGGGTAGCCGCGCGACGGGTGTGCCGGATCTGTACCGAGGCCACCGGCGCCCGCCCGTCCGGGGTGGGTCAAAACTATTTTGGGGTGTCGTGTTGATTGCCTGTTGACGAACGGGCACGAGGGCCCTATACCTAGATCAACGGCGGACGATGACAGCGCCCGCCGGCAGCCGAAAGGACCGACACCATGAACACCATCTCGACCGAGTTTCGTCTCACCGGCTTTGGCAAGACCTTCACCAGCGGCGGCGCCCTGCGCGGCTACGGCTACGTGCGCGGCGGCATGACTGGCTACCTCCCCGGCACGAAGGCCAAGCAGAGCCCCGCGCTGGACTCCCTGCGCGCCGCCGTCGCCAGCGGAGACCTCGCCGCCGTGCGCGCCGCCGCCAGGCGCCTGCCTTCGGTGCGCATCACGCAGGACCGCGCGGGCGGCGTCGTGACCGTCTCCCGCCACGGGGCGCAACTGTGCGAGTGGGCGCTCACCCCGCGCCGCCTTGACCTCGGGTGGGCCGCCCCCGATGCCGTCGTCGCCATCGAGGTCAACGAGCACAACTGGGCGGCCTGACCCAGCCCCGCCCCTGACACCACCGCCCCGCAGGCCGCGCGCCTGACGGGGCAAGGGGCGTTGGAGGACACGCCTATGCCCCGTTCAACGACCCGCCCCCGCCTCGCCACCATCGACCCCGCCACGCTCGCCGCCGACGTGGACGAGCGCCTTGTCCGCTACCTGGGACGGCTCGCCGTGCCACTGTCGCCCGGGCTCACGTTGCACGTCAGCCACCACGGGCAGAGCGACATGGCGCTGACCGTCTCGGCGCTCGTGGCCTACGCTCAGCGCGGCCTGCCCGTGTGGGACTGGGATACCCACGGCGAGGCCCGCGACGGCGTGCAGTCCGTGGTCAGCACGCTGTACGCCTGCCCGGCGGACACCAGCAGCGTGGGCCCGCTGGCCGAGACCGACCTGGACGATGCCGACCTTGATGACCCGCTTGCGCTGGTGCTGGTCGCCGCGTGGGCCCGCGTCCAGCTCGCCGACGGCGAGGCGCTCACGGTGCGCCAACTCGGCGCGCTCGCCGGGCTCGACGCCAGCGTGATCCGGAAGATGAACAAGGACGGCGAAATCTTCCTGACCGGCCTGCGCCCGTGCGTGGCCGACGCGGCCGAGGCCCGGCGCTGGCTCGGCGCGCGCGGGGTCAAGGGGCTGTGACCGCGTACCGCCAGCCCACGCCACCGCCGCAGGTCCGTGACCTGTGGTGGG
>ERZ650303.522-NODE-522-length-11782-cov-7.246951_pt1 | contig 11782 bp, 13 predicted proteins | sample MGYA00376239_ERZ650303 | MGnify/ENA primary metagenome ERZ650303 (study PRJEB26733, sample SAMN07839262) | wastewater metagenome | biome: small river; feature: stream; material: water | place: USA: North Carolina | collected 2016-04-05 ... | reverse complement strand
GCGGATCCAGGCCGCGGGGGGTATGCAGAAAGTTTTGGGCTTGCATTCAGCGCACCGGCGCCCCCCTGTTTTATCGATAAACCGGGTTAAAAAAGGTGATTTAGCCGGTATTGTTCGGGAATTATGAACGATGGGAACACGTGGCCGGAAATCCTCCGCGGAATTGTCAATCCTGACGATCCCGACGTTGGAGACCATCATGCGGCCGGACGCGCCGTACGACCTGACGGACGAGCAGGCGGACGAATGGCGCGCGGTCGTAAATCGAATGCCTGCCGATTGGTTCCCGCGGGAAACCCACGGCATGCTGACCCAGTATTGCCGGCATGTGGTTGCCGCTCGGCGGGTTGCGCAGTTGGTTGCGCAGGCTGAGAACGCAGCAGAGTTGGACGTCAAGATGCTCGATAAGCTGTACGGCATGCAAGAGCGCGAGGGCCGGGCAATCTCGTCTCTTGCGACCCGCATGCGGGTAACGCAGCAGGCGACCACCAAGCACGAGCAAGCGCGCAAGCCAAGCATGGTCAAAAAGCCGTGGGAAGCCTGACTTGGCGAAAATAAAATCCGCGAAGCCCCGGCGGGATAAAAATGAAATTCCACAAACTCGGGCTGAACGGAATATCGCGTGGGTAGAGCGGTTTTTGGTCGTACCTGAAGGCAGGATGGTTGGCCGCCCGATGACGCTCAGAGCGTGGCAGCGGGATATCTTGCGGGGGATTTACGACCAGCCGACGCGTCGTGCGATCATCAGTTTTGGCCGAAAAAACGGGAAGACGGCGCTTTCGGCTTGCCTTTTGCTCCTGCATCTATGCGGCCCGGAAGCGCGTGCGAATTCGCAGTTGTTCAGTGCGGCTCAGTCGCGGGACCAGGCGGCAATCTTGTTTTCGCTGGCCGCAAAAATGGTTCGTATGAACCCGGACCTAAACAGGGAAGTGACGGTTCGCGATACCGCCAAGCAACTGTTCTGCCGCGAGCTGGGAACGCTTTACCGGGCGCTTTCGGCGGACGCATCGACGGCTTACGGCCTGTCTCCGGTGTTCGTGGTGCATGACGAATTGGGCCAGGTGCGAGGCCCCCGCTCGGAACTGTATGAGGCTTTGGAGACGGCTACCGCGGCGCAAGAGTCGCCGCTGTCGATCGTGATTTCCACGCAGGCGCCGACCGAAGCCGACTTGTTGTCGGTTCTGATCGATGACGCCAAGTCGGAAGCCGACGAAAAGGTCAGGCTGTTTTTGTACTCGGCGCCCATGGATGCCGACCCGTTTTCGGAGGATGCCATTCGGGCCGCAAACCCGGCTTATGGAGACTTCCAGAATTCGGAAGAGGTCATGGCTATGGCGGCCGACGCGGAGCGCATGCCAAGCCGGGAAGCGGAATATCGCAATCTGATCCTGAATCAGCGCGTTGAGGTCAACAATCCGATCGTGAGCCGCGCTGTATGGGCCGCGTGCGGCGGTGAAGTGGCCGACTTTGGCGACGCGCCGGTCTATGGCGGCTTGGACCTTTCGGAAACGCAAGACCTGACGGCCCTAGTGCTGATGGCGCCGATCAATGGCGTCTGGCACGTGAAGCCGACGTTTTGGCTGCCGGGGGATGGCCTGCGAGAGAAGGCTCGCAAGGATCGGGTGCCCTATGACGTGTGGCGCTCTGAAGGTTTCCTAGAGGCCGCTCCGGGCCGGTCGGTCGAATATGAGTTCGTAGCCGAGCACCTGCGCGGCGTGTTCGACCGGCACAAGGTCGCGAAGATTGCGTTCGATCGCTGGAACTGGAAACACTTGAAACCCTGGCTCGTCCGGGTCGGCTTCCATGAGGAAGAGATCGAGGCCCACTTTGTCGAGTTTGGGCAGGGGTTCCAGTCGATGAGCCCGGCGCTTCGGACGACGGAAACAGCGCTCCTCGCCGGCAAGGTTCGGCACGGCAACCACCCAGTGTTGACGATGTGCGCGGCGAATGCGGTGGCGCAGAAAGACCCTGCTGGCAATCGCAAGCCGACGAAGGCGAAGTCGCCGGGCCGGATTGACGGGTTTGTCGCGCTTACGATGGCGTTTGGCGTGGCCGGGGAAGCACTTGAAGCCGCCCCGCAGGAGTCGGTTTACGAGGTTCTGGCGCGTCGGCGCGCGCAGGCTGCTCAAGCCAGCGCGGCATAGGCGCAAGTAGGCGCGCGAGAGGTTCTTATACATGCTGGAGATTTTCAGCCGCCTCGCGGAACGCATCCGCGCGGCGCGACGGACAAGTGAGCCGCTGACGAGGCCAAGCGATCCGCGGGTTCGGCCTGTGGTCCGCACGATCGCTGGCGTCAACATCACGCCTGACACGGCGATCACGGTCCCGGCTGTTTGGGCTTGCCTGCGCTACCTTTCGCAGACGGTGGCAATGCTGCCGTGGCGCGTGATGCAGGAAACGCCGAGCGGTGGCGTGCTGGCCCCGTCGCACCGGGTGGACTGGCTGATCCGCAAACGGCCGGCCCCGGAGTGGTCTTCGTTTCAGTGGCGCGAGACGCTGACCCATTGGGCGCTTCGGTGGGGCAACGGATACGCAGAGATCGAGCGGGACGCGGCTGGGCGCCCCTTGTGGATGCACCCAATCCACCCGGAACGGGTCGAAGTCACGCGAGATTTGGCGACTGGGCAACTGGTCTATCAGATCAACAACGGAGTGGCCGGCATTGCCTATCTCGGCATGATGGACGTGTTCCACGTGCGTGGGTTTGGGGAAGGCCCAGTCGGCGTCAATGTGATGGACTACGCCGCACAGTCGATTGGCTGGGCGCGGGCTGCCCAATTGTTCGGAGCCGCATTCTTCGGAAACGGGATGAACGTGTCTGGCGTCATCCAGATGAAAAAGGCCATGTCGCCGGAAGCGCTCGACATCCTTATGGCCGAAATGGAAAAGCTCTACAAAGGCCCCGGCAAGGCAAACAAAGTAGTCCCGCTCGACGCAGACATGGAATTCAAATCCGTTCAGACGGACCCCGAAAAGTCTCAGTTTATCGAAACAAATCAGCATCTTGTCGAGGAAGTATGCCGCTGGTTTGGCGTCCCTCCGCACAAGGTGCAGCACCTTCTTCGTGCCACCTTCTCCAACATCGAACACCAGTCTATCGAGGTCGTGACTGACTCTGTCATGCCGTGGGTAAAACGGTTTGAGGAAGAGGCAGACTTCAAGCTGTTTGGGTTTGAGAACCGGAATAGCTACTACACGAACATGGATGAGAAGGCGTTGATGCGCGGTGACGCGCAAAGCCGGTCTGCATTCTACAAGACAATGCGCGAAATTGGCGCCTATAGCGTCAACGATATCTTGCGCCGTGAAGGTGAAAACACGATTGGTCCGGAAGGCGATATCCGCGTCATGCAGGCTCAGTATGTGCCGCTTGATCGGATTGGCGCCGAGCCTGCGCCTGCAACCCCGGTTCTCCCGGCCCCAGCACAGACCCAGACGACGGAGCCCCCCGCGCCATGAGCAGCTATCGCCTCTCCGTGCGCGCCGCCGGCCGCGCTGAAATGCTTATTTACGGCGACATTGGGTCTGGATGGGTTGAAGACGGGGTAACGGCCTCTCGGGTTGCGGCTGATCTCAAGGCGGTCGGCAAGGTCTCGACGCTTGATGTCCGGATCAATTCGTATGGCGGCGACGTGTTTGAAGGTCTCGCCATTTATCGGCAGATCGTGAATTTCGACGCCAGCGTGAATGTCTTCGTGGATGGTGTGGCGGCGTCCGCGGCCTCCATCATCGCCATGGCCGGAAATAAGATCGAGATCGCGCAAGCCGGCTTCCTGATGATCCACGACGCATGGACCTTCGCGGCCGGCAACGCTGATGAGCTTCGGGCGACGGCCGAGCGTCTCGATGCGACTTCCGAGGCCATGGCGTCGATCTATTCGGCCAGGACCAAGAAATCCTCGACGCAGTGCCGCGACTTGATGCGCGTCGAAACCTGGATGACCGCTCAAGAGGCGGTCGACAACGGCTTTGCGGACAGCATTGCGCCGAACATGGCGATTGCCGCCAAGGCTGACCCGAAGAGGTTTGCGTTCCGAAATCTTCCGACCGTTCTGGGGCCTCGGCGCCAGGCGGCGGTATCCGCTGTGACCCAGATGCGAGCGCATCTGCTCACAAAGAGGCCTGCGGCGCGGTCGGCGTAAGCGCCGCTCCGACGACCGCGTCAGGCGAAACAGGTCCGGACAGGAGTTGTCAATGGACGCTATCATCATGCAGTACCGTGAGCGGCAGGAAGAGCTTGTCGCTGACACGCAGGCAATTCTTGCTCGATCCGACGCCGAAAAGCGGGACCTCGACAACGAAGAGGCCAAGCAGATCGACGAGAATACCGCGGAATTCGATCGCCTCAAGGCCGAAATCGGGCGCCGCGAGCGTGCGATTGCGCAGGCTGGCGAACTGAATGCGTCGGCCGGTCGCCGCACTGTGGCCGATGCCGAAGCCTTCGACGACGACGCTCCCGCCCGCCCGCAGGCCCGCGGCGAGCGCGCCCGCCCGGCCGAGACCGTGCCCGAGCGCCCGCGTGCGCAGGTTCTCGGCCAGACCGCGCGGCAGTCGGCGACCTACGGGTTCCGCCACTTCGGCGAATACGTGGCGGCGGTTCGCACGGCCGGCGTTCGCGGTGGCGATGTCGATCAGCGTCTTATGGCGGCGACCGCGTCGACCTATGGGAACGAGGGCGCCGGTGGCGATGGTGGCTTTGCTGTTCCCCCGGAATACCGCGCGACCATTCTGGAGCGAGTCCTTGGCGAGGACAGTCTTCTTTCGCGCTGTGATCAGCAGACCGCATCCGGGAACTCGATGACCTATCCGTCCGACTCCACTGTTCCGTGGGGCTCTGATGGCATCCAGGCCTATTGGGAGTCTGAAGCGTCGGCCATGACGCAGACCAAGCCGAAGATCGGCGACAACACCGTTCGGCTGCACAAGCTGGCGGCTCTGGTGCCGATGACCGAGGAGCTTCTCGAAGACGCCCCTGCCATGGGCTCCTATGTGGCTCGCAAGGCGGCCGAGAAAATCGACTTCAAGGTCAGCAATGCGATTGCCCGCGGCAATGGCGTCGGCCAGCCTCTTGGCTTCCTGAACTCGCCGGCCCTTGTCACCGTTGCAGCCGAGTCCGGCCAGACGGCTGACACCATCGTCGCGGCCAACGTCGTGAAGATGTACGCGGCGATGCCAAGCCGGAACCGCATGAATGCCATCTGGCTTATTCATCCGGATGCCGAGCCGCAGCTGTCGCTGATGACCCTTGGACAGATGCCGGTCTACCTGCCGCCGGGGGGCCTGTCGAACAACCCCTATGGCACGCTCTTCGGCCGGCCGGTTATCCCGCATCAGGTCTGCGAAACGGTCGGCGACGTGTTTGACATCGGCTTTGTCGACCTGTCGCAGTACCTCGCGCTGATCAAGGCTGGTGGCCTGAAGTCTCAGACCTCGATCCACCTGTGGTTCGACCAGGACTTGACGGCCTTCAAGTTCACGCTCCGCATCGGCGGTCAGCCCTGGTGGGCTTCGTCCGTGGCGTCGCGTGACGGCAGCTTCGCACTGTCGCCCTTTGTCACCCTCGCCGCGCGCTGAGGCTAGCGCGGGCGGCTAGCCGCCCGCATCCCCTTCCCCTGGTCGGAGAAAGACCAATGAACCTCAATGCGCTTTTCGCCGAACAGGCGAACGTCCACATTTTTGCGGTTAAGGACCTTCAGACCGCGACTTCTGCCACGTACGTGAGCATGAAGAACTACGAGAAGTGCACTTTCTTGGTCCTCAAGGCGATCGGGACGGCGGGTGACGACCCGACCTTCACCGTTACGCAGGCGACGGCGGTTGCCGGCACCTCGGCGAAGGCTCTGAACTTCACCAAAATCTACACCAAGCGCCATGCGTCCACCCTTCCGGGCACGTGGACGCTGGAAACGCAGTCGGCTGGCAACACGTGGTCGAGCGCGACGAACGCCGAAGAACTGTCGGTCATCGCGATCGAGTTCAACGCTGACGAGCTGGACACCGACAACGGGTTTGACTGCGTCGGCATCGCTGTCTCGGACGTCGGCACCAACGCGCAGCTTGGCGCGGTGGCGTGCATCCTGTGGGGCAGCAAGACTAATCCGCCCCTGACCTACCTGACGGACTGACGCCATGACCCGCGTTCGCTTCACAAGGACCGTGCAATACGAGTCCGAGGGCCGCGGACGCGGTCCCATCTACGAGGCCGGCTCGGAACACGAATTCGAGCCGGCGTTCGCCGAGCGGTGGTTGCGCCGCAAGGCCGCGGAAATCATCGAGACGGCCGATCCGGTCGAGGAGCAAATTCCCGATGCTGATCCCGACACCGATCATGCCGTTGATGCCGGTTCGGACAGTGGCGCCAGCGCTGAGCCCCGTCACGGTCGCCGAGGCAAAGGTTACACTTCGCGTCGAGCACGAGGACGATGACGGGCTGATCGAGACCCTCATCGGCGTTGCGACGGGATATCTTGACGGCTATGCCGGGATCCTTGGCCGCTGCCTGATCTCGCAGACGTGGCGCGCCGATTTCTCGGCGTTCCCGGGCTGCCAGTGGATCAAGTTGCCGCTTTTGCCGGCTTCGTCCGTCACTCATGTAAAATACATCGACGGCGACGGGAGCCTGCAGACGCTGACCTCTGGCTGGTATTCGCTGGTGACCACTGCGCATGGCGCGCATGTCTACCTCGACGATGATTATTCTTGGCCGACCACGAACGAGACGCCAAGCGCCGTGCAGGTGACCGCGGTCTACGGATATGGTTCGGCGGCCTCCGACGTTCCCGCTTCGCTGCGTTACGCCATTCATCTGCACGTGGCGCACCTCTACGAGGGCCGCGCCGGCAAGATCGATGACATGCCCGCCTATTCCGCGTTGGTGGCCCCCTACAAGACAAGGCGCCTCGGCTGATGCTCGGATATGGCGCCTATCAGCACCGCGTCACCTTTGAGCGGCGCGAGTTGAAATCGGACGGCTACGGCAACGAACAGGCGGATTGGGTTCCTGTGTGGTCGTGCTCGGCTGCCTTCCGGCCTCGGTTTGGGCGTGAAGCTGTGGCGGCCGACAAGCTCGAAAGCACGGATACCGGAACCATCACAATCCGATCCTGCACCGTGGCGAGGAATATCGACGCTTCGCACCGCGTCGGGTTCGTCAACGGCCCATACCGGGGTCGGTACTACCAAATTCGCTCTATCATCCCGACCGGCGACAGCACTGAAATTGAAATGACCCTTGAACACGGAGTCGCGCTATGAGCAGCCTCAATGCAGTAATCACCGCTTGGGTGCGCGGCACCTATGCCGGGTCGAACGATCTTGCCAGTGTGGTCGCGGATTTCAATTCGCTTCCGAAGACGGAAATCACGCTGACCCCCGGCACGTCGTCTGGCAATGCCGACCTGATCTTCATGGACACGCGCACCCTGTCGGCGTCGTCGACCGAGAACCTTGATCTTGCCGGCAGCCTGACAGACCCGCTAGGCGCGACGCTGACGTTCGTGACGATCAAGGCCATCTACGTGAAGGCCGCCTCTGCCAACACGAACAACGTTGTGGTCGGCGGTGCCGGATCGAATACGCTGCTCGGCATCTTCTCTGACGCTACGGACAAGATCGTGGTTAAGCCCGGCGGCGTCTTCATGTGGGTCGCCCCCGCGACCGGCGCGACGGTGACCGCAAGCACGGGCGACATCCTGCTTGTCGCGAACAGTTCCTCAGGATCGTCCGTGACCTACGACATCGTCATCATCGGCACGAGCGCCTAATGCCTCGCGTTCGCTTCGCCTCGCCGTTCGATTATCGGCCGTCGAATGGCGTTGTGATTGCCTATCCCGGCGGGTGGGCGGGTCTGATCCCGACCGCTCATGCCGCAGCCGCAAAAGCCGCAGGAGCGCTGGTGGATGGCTACGGAACTGATCGGCCGCGAGAAGGTGCTGGCGAAGCTGAAGGCAATGCCGGCGGCAGCGCGGACAGCGATCAAGGGAGCCCTGAAGGCGAACTCGGATCAGATCGTGGCAATGCAGAAGCGGTTGGTCCCGGTTGACTCCGGCGACCTCCGCGACTCCATCCGAGCGGAATGGGGCGACGTGAAGCTAGCGTCATCCGCAAACCTCGCGTCCGGTGGCGGCGGGGCTCTGACGATTAAGGGCGATCCCGACCTAACGGTGACGATCGTGGCGGGCGACGAAAAAGCCTTCTATGCGCGCTTCGTCGAATTCGGGACATCGCCGCACGATCAGGGCGGATGGGCTGAGGGCACCAAGCACCCCGGCACAACGCCGCGCCCGTTTTTCTACGGCCCGTGGCGCGCGATGCGGAAGAAATCCAAGTCCAGCGTGTCCCGCGCCATCAACAAAGCCGCCAAGCAGGTCGCCGCGCAATGACCGATCCCGGGCTTGAGCTTCAGGGCGCCATCGTTGCGGCCCTGAAGGCCTCAACCGTGGCCGGCGGGCGGATTTACGATCAGGTACCGCAATCGACATCGTTCCCCTACATCTCGATCGGCGAGATGCAGGTCATCGACGACGACGCGGAATATGTCGGCGGCGTCGAGGTTTACGCCACCCTGCATGTCTGGTCTCGCGCAGCCGGGAAGCCGGAGGCTGCCAGCCTTGCCGCCGCGGTGCGCGGTGCGATCCACGAGCAAGACTTGAGGTTGCCGTTTTGGCGGCTGGTGGAAATTCGCCACCAGTCGACGCGGCTCATGACTGACCCCGATGGGAAGACGACCCACGGGGTGATGACTTTCCGGGCGCTTGCCGACCCGGCGTAGAGGAGATCGACAATGGCAGCCCCGACGACCCGCAGGTTCGGACAGATCAAGGTGTATATCGGCAACGGGGCGACGCCCGAGGTCTTCGTGATGCCGTGCGGCTTCACCGACAAGTCGCTGAAGATCAGCAAGGATATGGTTGACACGACCGTGCCGGATTGCGACGATCCCGACGCTGCGAGCTTCATCGGTCGGGACGTGAAGACGATCTCCGGCGAGATCAGCGGCAGCGGCGTCATGGCGATGGAGTCGCTTGCGACCTGGCGGGCTTGGGCGCTGGCGGCGACCGCGAAGAACGTCCGCGTCGAGGTCTCCGGCACCGGCGCGCAGGGCGGCGGCTACTTCGCCGGCTCCATGCACATGTCGGACTTCGAGCTGAAGGCCTCGCTCGGCGAAAAGGCGCAGGTCAGCGTCACGCTGGTCACCGATGGCACCCTGTCCTGGGTGGCGGCTGCCTGATGAGCCGGGACGCCTCGATCTCTTTCGATTGGGCCGGTGACGAGCGGCGGTTCCGCCTCGCCATCGGCCAACTGCGCGAGCTGCAAGAGAAGTGCAGCGCCGGCCCGATGGAGATCATGTCCCGGCTTCAGGGCGGGACGTGGCGCATCGATGACGTGCGCGAAACCATGCGCCTCGGGCTGATCGGCGGCGGCACGCCTCCGGGCGAGGCCCTCGGGCTGGTGCGTCGGTATGTGGACGATCGGCCGTTTGGGGAGTGCGTGTCCTTCGCACTTTTCATTCTGATGGCCGCCATCTACGGGACCGATCAGGAGCCCGCGCCGGGAAAAGCCGAGCCGGCGGAGAGTCTGCCGACGACGGCAGCGGTCTGATCCACTTCGCCGGCTTCTACTCGTTGGGTTGCGTGATGGGGTTCCATCCGCGCCAGGTCGACGACATGTCGATTTGGGAATTCATGTGCTGCGCTGACGGCTATGCGCAGGCAAACAGCCCGACCGAAGACGCTCCACTCACTGTCGGCGAGATCGAGGTTCTTTCGGCCTCGATCGACGAACCTCCTATTTGGGTGCACTGATGGCGACCGATCTTGAAGTCATGACGCTGCGCTTGGAGGCTTCGGCCACCAAGTTCGAGCGGGACATGGCAAAGGCTGTCGGCGTCGTCCAGAAGGCCTCGGGCGCCATGCAGGCCAGCGCACGAGCCGCCACAACGAAGATGGAACAGAGTTTTTCAGGCCTTGGCGTCGGCGTCGCGGCTTTGGCTACCCGCACGATGCCGCTTCTGGCTGCCGCGTTTTCGGCAAAAGAGTTCGTCGACTCCATCGGCACTTTCACTCGCATCCAAAATAGCCTCAAGGTCGCGGGGCTGAGCGGCGCCGAACTGTCAACGACTTTTGATGCCATCTATGCGTCGGCGCAGCGCAACGGTGTCGCGCTGGACGACTTGGCGAAACTTTACGGTCGCGTTGCGCAGCTTCAGAAGGGGCTGGGGACCAATGCCCAGACCGTCGCCAAGTTCACCGATGGCGTTGCGGTGGCGCTCCGTGTCGCGGGCACGTCGAGCACCGAGGCCAGCGGCGCGCTTCTCCAGCTAAGCCAGCTTTTAGGCGCGGGCACTGTCCGGCTTGAGGAGTTCAATTCGGTCAACGAAGGCGCACGCCCGATCTTGGAAGCGGTCGCCAATGGGCTGAAAGAGGCCGGCGGCAGTGTTGCTGCGCTCCGGAAACTGGTCGAGGCAGGGAAGGTCTCGTCGACCGCGTTCTATCAGGCGTTTCTTGCCGGGCTCCCGTCGATCCAAGCCAAGCTAAAGGACACGACGGACACGACCGATAATGCCATGACGCGCATGCAGAATTCGTTTATCAAGGCGGCCGGCGCGATCGACGAGGCAACGAAAGCTTCTCGCGCAATCATCTACGTGCTCGACCTAATCGCATCTGGTGCCGACAAGGCAGGAAAGGCGTTTGAAGCTGTGGGAAATGCGGCAAAAGCCGCGTTCAGCACCGATACCAAGACCTTCCCCACATCGTACGATGCTCTTGGCAACCCGCTCCCCGACTACACGCAGCCGACCCCAGCGCTCCCAAGCGCCGGATACACGGATATGCGGTTCTTCAACGCTTTCGAACAGAACTTTTCAAAGAGTGTGTCGGATGCGCTGAAGGACGGGCTGACCAAGGCGGCGGCCGACAAGGCGACCTATGACGCATTCGAGGCCAATCGAAACAAGGCGTTTCAGGCCAACACCAGCAAGGTCTCGCTGACCGACTTCCCGCTGCCGCCGGACACTGCCGCATGGCAAAAAGCCGTTGATGCGCAACTAAAATCTAATGCGGCCTTGCAGGCTGAGGCGGCGACGCTGTCCAAGACGACGGCCGAGCGCGAAAAGGCGCGGCTGGTCGCCGAACTGGAGATCAGCGCAAAGGAAAAGAACATCCCGCTTACGGGCGAGTACCGTCAGCAGATTGACCAACTCGCCTCGGCCTATGGCCGCCTGAAAGCGGAAGTGGCCTTCGGCAACGCCATCGTCAGCACCCGCGACCGCATTCGAGACCTGCAGCAGGAGGTCAATCTTGTCGGCCTGTCCGCGGGGGAGCAGGAGCGGGTCAAGGTCGCGCAGCAACTGACCAATGAGGCGTTGAAGGCTGGCATCGCCCTGACCGACGCGCGCCGGGCTCAGATCACGGCATTGGCTGATCAGGCCGGCGTCGCGGCGACGCGGCTGGAGGCCGTCAACAAAGCGCAGCAGATGCTTGACTCCATGCGCTCGGAACTCGGATCGGTGACCGGGTCGTTCTTCAACGACCTGGCCAACGGGGTCAAGACGGTCGACGCGCTGCGCAACGCCTTCACAAGCCTGCGCACGGCGGTCCTGAATGCTTTGGGAAACCAGTTGATTGCCGCGTTGTTGGGGGCTCCCGGGACGGGCCTAGGCGGCGGGCTGATCGGGGGCTTGTTCGGGCGAGCCGGCGGCGGCGCGGTCAATGCTGGCCAGCCCTACCGGGTCGGCGAGAGCGGGCCGGAAATGTTCGTGCCGCAGTCTGCCGGCCGGATC
>ERZ650303.519-NODE-519-length-11811-cov-4.470823_pt1 | contig 11811 bp, 21 predicted proteins | sample MGYA00376239_ERZ650303 | MGnify/ENA primary metagenome ERZ650303 (study PRJEB26733, sample SAMN07839262) | wastewater metagenome | biome: small river; feature: stream; material: water | place: USA: North Carolina | collected 2016-04-05 ... | reverse complement strand
CTTTCTCCGGCCTAACGGCCTACGTAGAAGAGCGGCGCTTCGGCCTCGACTTCTATAAGAATGCCCTGCAAACGAACGACATGATCCCGTTCGTTCAGCAGGTAGGTATGTTGATCCCTTCCGTAAAGGAGGATACGATCAAGCTGCCGAACATCAGTGCAACGGTAGGCATCGCAGATGGCGCTACTTGCACGGATGACTTCGACAACGGTAACGATACCACCATCACCCAATCGAGCATCAGCTTGGTGAAGGGTAAGGTGAGCGATAGCATCTGCATGCACGGTGGAGACTTCGAGACGTATTTCACCGCCGCAGGTCTTCCGCTTGGTCAGAAGTACACCGGCCTCGGTGCATTGGAGGCGGCTATCGTAGATGAGATCATGCGCACGCTGGCTCCGCGTATCGCAAACAACGCATGGACCGGACCCACCTCGCCTGATAGCTGGACTTTCAACAACAGTTGGATGGACTTGCTGTTCGCGGCTACCATGGGAACGTTCGACGCATCGACCAACGTCAACGGAGGTATTGTTGGCAGCACCACGCCTACTTCGGGCGGCAGTGCAGGGACCGACGCGCAAGGTGTGTACAACATCTGCGAAGCGTTGGTGCAAGCCGCTCTTACCAGCAAAGACTTCGGCAGCGCCGTAGCCAATGGTGAGTGCTACATCGTGATGTCTCCATTGCACAAGGAGTACATGCGCCAGAACTATCAAAAGCGTTTCGGCCTCGCTATGCCTGAGATCGCTGTTGGTCTTGCTGGCTTGCAGAACGGCATGACAGGTGCATTCAACTTCCCCGGATGGAATGTTCCTGTGTACACGCAGAGCAGCTTGACGGGTGAGAATTGCATCATCCTGTCGCGCAAGGGCAACCAAGTGCTGGCAGTAGATACCGTTGGTGACTTCACCAGTATCGACATCTGGCTTGCTGACGACCACGACACCATCCGCCACTCCAGCCGTTTCAAGATGGGAACGGGATGGCGTGCGCTGAATGGCCGCAACATCAAATACTGGGGTACCACCACCTAGTGAACCGGGCTAGTGAAGGCCCGTAAGCCTTCCGAACGCTCACAACAACAGAACGAACATGGCATGTCAGACACTATCGGACGGGTATAAGCAGAACTGCCCACCTACCCCCGGCGCACCGCAATACTTCTACATCGCACTATTCGACGACATCGCCACGTGGACCAATGGTACCACGGCGGGGGAGAAGGATGGCGTGAACATGAAGGCAGGCAAGGGCCTTTACAAGTGGCAGGTACAACGCGACACGACCATCGTCAACCATACCAAGGTTGAGGAAGAGGGCGGTGGCGTGAACATGACGCACGAGTTCAGCTTCAAGTTGGTGGACACTTCGCTCGCTGCACGCGATGCGGTGAACGACCTGCTTGGAAAGGACATCGTTGCGTTCTGTCCGACCAACGCGAACACCATTCAGTTGGTGGGCTATCAGAACGGGGCGCGCATCGAAGTTGCCGACGGCAGCACGGTGGCAGCAGACCTTGGCCATAGTTTGACGTTGCGTGCGAAGCAACAGAACACGTTGCCACTGTTCTTCAACGATGGCACCTCGTTCGCGAGCAGCGTGGCCATGCTGGAGGCACTTGTCGTAGGATCCTAACAACAACGGACATGAGCGAAACACCGAAGGCTAAAGTGAACGTGAAGAAGTACCGCATCGTAAAAGGTGCTGGTGGTCTGAGCTTCCCCGGCTTCCCTTTCTCCATCACGGAGGAAATGTTGAACGGGGCCAAGGGTGCCAACTTCGTTACGATGGTGGCCAACTATGAGAAGGAGCGCGGCATCGAGGTGTTCGGCAAGCTCATCGTGCTCGAATAAGGCACAACACACACAGACGCGAAAGGGCGGGTAGCGTAAAACTGCCCGCCCTTCGTGTAAAGGATATGGCAAACATGAAGTTCATTCCCGCGCATGCACTGGCATCGCAGCACACGTTCAAGGCATACTTGAGCGATGCGTCATTCTCATCGACGGGCAGCGTAGCTCCGTTCGTCAGTGAGGAGTTGAGGCGCGACGATTGGGTATGGCTGGGGAGCGATAACCTGTGGAATGAGCGGCTACGGGAATTGGTGGACAACTGCACCTTCCTGAGCCGTTGCACCGATATGGGTGCGCTGTTCATCGCAGGTAGCGGGGTGAAGTTCGTGAACAAGGATGGCGAGCCTATCGAAGAGGCGCAGGCTAGGTTCCAAGAGTGGGTAAGCCAGCCTTTCGACTCTGAAGGCACCATGGAGGGGAGTAGTGAGGAGGAGTTCTTAGAGCGTGTGGCGGCAGACGTTGCCGTGTTCAATTCGTGGAGCTACGATTGCACACCGCTTGGTGATGAGAAGCGAAGGGTAGGGCGTATCCGCCACCGTGACGTGATGCGCGTGCGTGTTGCAAAGCCGGATGAGGCGGGGAAGATATCGAGCATCTATTGGAGTGCGGACTGGGCGCAGGCCATGCGCAAGACACGCGGGGCCAAGGGTGCTCTGTATGCGCCGAAGCGGTACGACCGCTTGAACCTGAAGGTGCGCCAAAAGGTGGCGACGCAATACGTGCGGGGATACAAGCAAGGCAAGGACTATTACGGTGAGCCGTGGTACTTGGGTGCCATCACCGACGCGGAGAACTTCGTGGAGGTGGGACGTTTCAACAACGGACAACTGAAGACCGGCTTCCGTGGTGCGATGCACGCGCACTTCACCACGGACAAGGACGAGAAGGAACTGAACGACCTCTATGACAAGATAGTAGCCAACTATACCGGGTCACTTGGTGACGGCCTGTTCATCACGTTTGGAAGGGAGGGCGAGCCTGTTACGCTAATGCCTGTTCCGCGTGGCGACCATGCCGGGGAGTTGGACACGATGCGCAAGGAGGCAGAGAACATCGGCGTTCGCGCGTATGGTATACCACTCATCCTATACGGGTCCGATGGCGTGAAGACGGGAATGGATGGGGCCAGCGCAGCACTGCAACAGGCGGTTGAGCAATGGCAGCGGACGTGGGTAGCACCGAAGCAGAAGCTTATCACGCGGGAGTTGACGCGGTTGATGATAGCTGACGGCATCGACGTGTGGGATACGGTGATCGAGCCGCTGAAGGTCGTGGACCCGAAGAGCGACGAGGTGCAGGATAGGCAGTCGTACTTGAGGGCTGTGACCATCAACGAGCATCGCCGCGACCGATTGGGACTTGAAGACTTGAAAGGTGATGAAGGTGAGAAGCTATTGATCGCTGCGGGTGCTCAACCTTCGGAGGCAACAACGACAACGGCATGACGTACATCACGAACATCGACACGATCAAGGAGACGGTCGGACTGAGCAAGGTCGTCGAGGAACGTCGCATGCGTCCGTTCATGGATGGCGTACATCGCACGGTGAAGAGCGTACTCGGCGAGACGTTGTACAACAGGCTCATCACGGAGATAGAGGCAGACGATGCGCTTGCTGGTGAAGCGGACCTGAAGGAATTGCGGGACGAGCACCTAGTGCCGTTCATCGCGTGGGAGGTGTACAAACGGGCGTTCAGTAGGCTATATGCCGAGTTCGACAGGAACGGTGCGCACTTCAAGAACGACGCAAACACCATCCAAGCCGATAAGGAATGGATGAAGATGGAGGCGGCGGCGGCGCGGGACCAAGCGGACCAATACCAGCAGACGTTGTTGACGTTCCTAGAGAACAATAGCGCCGAGGGTGAACCATTCGAGGATTGGAAGACCGTGACGGAAGATGAGGAAGGGAGTCGCATAAATAGGACGGACGCAGGCGGAGTGTATCTACCGAGGCGCACCCCGCGCCAAATGTGGCGATGAGAATAGAGAGGGACAACGATAACAGCTTCACGCTTGCGGCGCGTCCAACGCTGACGCCCAGCAAATGGCTGTTGCGGTTCACGCGCGTGGATGATGCGACGGTCGAGCAGTTGTGCATCGCTACGGCGATAGCAAACGCTGGCCTTCCTGTGCTATTGACGTTCACAGAGGTGGCGGCATCGCCGGACCCGCTGGCGGCGGAGGTGACATTGAACCCCGGCCAGTGGCAGTTGAAGGTGTACGAACAAACGAGCACCACGAACCTTAACTACACGCTAACGGGTAGGGAGGTGTATGATGTGTTGGTGCAGGTAGAGGGTGCTGCGGCACCCGACCCTGAGCCAACGAACCCGTGTAGTGGAGAGTGTGACGTATGCGAGGTGGTGAACGCTTCCGATGCTTCGGAGGTAGTGGCGTGCGTGGTGGCGAATGGCGATGTGCCGGTGTACGTGTGCGAGATACTGGCCACGGACGAGGCTACGCCGGACATTATCGTTGAGTGCCTTGGTGATAAGACCGAAGGTGTAGAGGCGCTGTTGTGTGGCACGTGTGACCCGCTATCCATTGCGGTGAACGGAACGGCGTATACCGATGTTGTTGACCCGTGCGGAGGATTTATAGATATACCAATCTACGACAGGGATGGAACGGTTGTTCCGACCACGATCAACCTTGACGACCCGGAGTTCCCGATGGTCATGGTGGACGACTTGCCATGCGATCCATGTTTGATGACCGTGCGCATCTACGTGAACGGCGTGCTGAACCAGACCATTGACGACGTCAACCCGTGCGAGGATAACACCGTGAACATTCATCCCTAATGGCAAGCTTCGACATAGACATCACGGACGTAGCTAGTGAAACGGCGCTGAACGCGCACGTTGGCAACACGTCTAACCCGCATAGCGTCACCAAGTCGCAAGTGGGGTTGGGCAACGTGCCGAACACGGATGCCACCAACCCTGCGAACATCACGCAGAGTTCATCGTATCGTTTCACCACGGACGCTGAAAAGGCATCATGGAACGCCATGATAGGCGGTTCCATCTTCCAGACCACGTGGAACGCTACAACGAATAGTCCCGCGCTGGTATCGAGCACCGGCACGAAGGGTCACTACTACATCGTTGCCACGGCTGGGAGCACCAACCTTGACGGCATCACGGACTGGAAGGTTGGCGATTGGGCTATCTTCGACGGTAGCGTATGGCGCAAGGTCGATAACACGGATGCCGTCAGCTCGGTGAACGGGTTGACCGGAGCGGTGACGCTTGATACGTCGAACGTTGCGGACACGAGCAACAAACGCTACGTCACCGATGCACAACAGACCGTGCTCGGTAATACCAGCGGAACTAACACGGGAGATGAAACAGCCCAGCGGATAGGCGACCTGATAAACGGGGCGACAAGCAAGACAACGCCGGTTGATGCCGACCAAGTAGGGTTGATGGATAGCGCGGCGTCCAACATCCTGAAGAAGCTATCGTGGGCGAACATAAAGGCCACGCTGAAGACCTACTTCGACACGCTCTACTTCGGCAGGAACACTTCGACACTTTCGAGCGACTTCACTACCAACAGCGCCACTTACACGGACATCACGGGGCTTTCGGTCACGTTGGAGGCGAACAGTACCTACATGATATGGATCACCACGCCTTATAGCTCACCGGCAACGGCTACGGGAGTGGGTGTGAGCATGACGGTCACAGGAAGCCCAACACTGCGCCACGTTACACGCACGCAGTGGACCAATACCACGGTCATCAACTCAAGCAACTTCAGTGCCGATGATACAGGGTCCATCGGAACAACGGTAGGCACCGCGAACGCCATCTACGGATGCACATTCCTATGCACGTTCGTGACAGCTGGCAGTTCATGCGTGGTACAGATGCGGGCCGCACGTGGAGGAACCTCAAACACCATCAGTATCAAGGCTGGTAGCACCATAGTGGCCATGAAGATGGCATGAGCACGATAGCATCCATCGTCATCTACGTCGTGTGGCGCATCATCGTGGACCGCAAGGCCAAGGAGCGCATCGAAGGCATGGAGATCAAGCAGCAAGTGAACGAAGCGCGACTAAAGCGCATCGAAGACGCCCTTACAAACAACCCTTTCATCCCCTTCAACAAATGACAGCACAGGAACGACTAGACGCTATCTTGTCCGCATGGAACGAGCTAGTGGACATCAGCAACAACACCCCAGCGACGCCGGAGGAGGTCATTCGCTTGGAAGATGCGCTGGATACGGAGTTAGAGGCAGCGGCCATCGAAGCGAACCATCCCCCCGGAACACCCAAGCGAACGCGGCCATAGCCATCGCGCTATGCGTAGTCCTTCCCGAGCTTGCTAATCTTGCACAGGAAGACGGCGAAGCATGGCGGTGGTATATGACACTGAACGAACTATCAAAGGCCATCCTATGCGCGACGATAGCCCACTACGTGCCAACGGTACGCACCTACGCGACCGGAGCGGCGATATGGTACTTGACGCAGACGGCGGACGAGTTCTTCAACGGCAACCTATTCACGGAACAAACATGGGAGTACCCGTTACTGGCCGCGTTCGCGGTGGTACTATGGCTCCTGCAAAAGAGAACGACATGAAATTGCAAGCATTCGGAGAGACGATCAAGGAGATCATCGGAGGGACACCCATGGAGGTGAGCGCCAAGGCACTCGTGGCCATTGCCGTTGCGATGTGGAACAATATCCAGATCATCGGCATGTCAATCTTCGGCTATGGTGTGCTGTTGCTTATCGACGCCCTTATGGGTCAGGCATTGGCGCGCAAGTCCGGCAAGGCGTTCAGCATGACACACTTCATCTATGGACCGGGAAAGAAGTTGAGCCTTACCGCTGCGATGCTGTTATGCACGGCCATCGTTGACGGAATGATGCCACAAGCGAGCTGGATACCTGAAAGCCCGCTGTTCTATGGCGCTGCGGCGTTCATCTGCGTGTCGCAGCTGCTTGACGTGGCAAAGAAGTACGGCACGTTGAGCGGGTCGAAGGTGGCCAACTGGATCGAGGCGAAGCTCGGCACCTTCATCAAGTAGGGATGTACGATAGCGGCAACACGTGGAACGCGCGAAGCAATGCGCAGGCGTTGACGCTTCATCGTGACCTTCGCCTAGTGATGGGCGATGCGTTGCGCATGTCGGACGTGCCGTTCCAGTTGGTGCAAGGGGCACGGACCATTGAGCAACAGCGGGCCTATTTCGCCGCTGGTAAGAGCAAGGTGAACCCCGATGCCTATGCGCTGCCTTCGGCGCTGTATGCCGCTGCCAAGCACGTTACAGGGCCGGGGATGCCGTTGAGTAGGGCCGTTGACATCATCATAGACTTGCCGAAGCTGGGCTACGACGTGAAGCACCTGAGCTACGTTGCCGGGGTCGTGTTGACGTGTGCGCGCATGCGGGGTATCTCGGTACGATGGGGCGCGAACTTCGACAAGGACAAGGAGTTGTTCGAGCAGTCGTTCGTTGATGCGCCGCACTTTGAGCTAGACTAGAGGCCGCACGCGCCATCGTTTGCCATTAGGCGTATCCACCTTTTCGATTTCGCCTTTCTTACCCATCATGCAAAGCGTTACTACTACGCGCCTGTGAAACGTCCCTCTATCCATTGCTAGCGATGGGCGGTATAGTGCATTGGTCACGTTCGACGCCGACCGCAAAATAATTCCTCCGCCCCTTGCAAAACATACGCTCCGGTGGCTATGTTTGCGGCCTAACATCAACACCATGTCAGAATTCAAGATCAAGAAAGGGGTGCCAATAAGTTCGCGTGGACCTCGTCCATTAGGCTCTACTAAGTACCCATGGAACAAGATGCAAATTGGCGACTGCTTCGACGTTCCGGTTCTTGGAGACAGGCATTCGTCAGCGATACAATCTAGCCTTATGAAAAGTGGTCGCGTATATGCGACTAGAACTGGATTGCCATCCAAATTCTCCACGAGCTACATCAAGGCAGAGAACATTATTCGCGTATGGCGCATCAAGTAACACAAGCAACCCATCAACACATGGCCAAGACAACGACCATCAACATCACGCGCACGAAGCATAAGAAGAACCCATTCGAGGTGCGCGTAGAAGACGGCAAGACCGATATCATGCTCGCCCAGCGTTTCGCGTCCTATTTCAGCGCACGCCGCGCCGTTGAGCGAAAGGGCTTCATGTCCAAGGCATACGCCATCCACTGCTACAACATCATGCCGCTCGTGGGCGAAACGGTCCTTCGCCACAACGGTGAAAAGGCCATCGTGGTGAGCCGCAACACCATCAAGATGAACGTCACGCTGAAGGTGAAGACCGGCGATATCGTGGTGGTGAAACACAAGGACGTGGTAATCCTCCGCAAGTGATGAGAACTCTGAAAGCCAATGGATGCGGCATGCTTGCCGTTGTCTGGGTGTACCTTATTTTCAGCTTTGCATACTTGTCAATCAATCCAACGGTATGGCACCCCGAGGCTCGTTTATGCTTCGGACTTATGGGGATACTGGGATACGCAATTGCATCGCTAATCTACCTACGCGAAACCGAATGAGAACCATAGCGATAGCGGCCTTCCTGTGCTCAATGGGCGCACATGGCCAGACGTTCATGCGCAACTTGCCGGACACGTGCAAGCTCCTTGCTGAGACGGAGAGGCAAGCTGGCTGGAGCAAGTGCCGCACCGTTGTCGTGCCTATACCGCGCAACTACTCGTTCACCGTTGCAGGGAATGATACTACATGGACGTGGAGCGGGTGGACACGCACTGAGAAGCGGAAGATGCAGACGCAGACGGTGGTGAGGACTAGCCCGAACTGCCCGCATATGTACACGGAGGAATACTTGATACGGTCATGTCAATGAGCACCAACAAAAAAGATGGGTTAACGATTCGGGAGTATTTCGCTCTTGAATTCGCAAAGGTTATTCATCAGGCGGACCTTAGGCTAGCAGAAAGGAAAGCCGATGTTTATGAAGCGATTGAAGAGCAAACATCGCTTTGCCGTGATTTCTACAGCACCGCTTGCTTGGCTGCTCAAATGGCCGACGACCTTGCTTGTGCGTTGAAGGACGAGCGTCCGGGTCATAGGTATGAGATGGATGAAGAGGATTACAAATCAATCGAGAACGAAAGTGTCGCTGCTTCTAGGAAGAAGGACGAAGAAGCAGACGTAAATGTGTGTATTGAAAATGCAACGCGAACTGTTTATCCATGCGAACCATCTCCATCCTCTTCCTTTTTGGCCCTCTCATGTCCATGGGCCAGTGCTGCACCACCAAGCGCACAGTAATAGACTACACCCCATGTGGAGAGCATATCATAGGAGGTAGCGCCATGGGTGATGCCATCGGCCTGCAACGGGGTGACACCTTGCGTATGAGGCTGAAGGACAACACGCGGTGGTTGACGATGCGCTACGTGGAGTGCGTGCCGGACACGGCGTGTGGGAGCGTGATACGATACGTGGATGGATACATGTGCAAGAGCAAGCCATGAGCGACACCGCGCTACGCATCGGAAAGTTCGACGTGGGGTTCACAGCCAACCGCCACTTCGTGCGCGGCTCCGTGGACGGTGCGCTGTGCTTCACATTCGCTCCTATCGATCACAAGGGGCCATTGTCGGCGATAGACGTGGAGTTGACCCGCGCCGACGAGATACGACTGATGGACATCCTGCTCTTTCGCTTGAACATGAAGGTCAAGGAGCAGATAGTGCTGCACAGGCCGTCAACGCGAAGGCTATCGGATAACCCGACCAGCGATTACCATGGGGTGCATAAGCACTACAAGGGGAAGAAATGCTGGCGCGTCCAAGTGATGCATCGGAGCAAGGCTTATCGTGCATCGTTCTATACCGAGCGCGAAGCAGCGGAGCACTACAACGAGTTGGTGATCGAGCACAAGATGAACAGGCCACTAAACGTAATCGTACCATGACCCGCCTACTATCCGGCCTGTGCATCGCCCTTACAGCGGCTATCGTGGTCCTTTCCTTCCTCCTACACCGGGCGACCCAAAAGGAACGCGCTACGGCCCAGCAACTGGCCATCCGCGAAGCCGTAGCACAACGCGCCGTGGCCGAAGCATCACGCGTCATAGCAGACCTCAACGCCGAACGCGAAGCCGTATCCGCCTTACAGGTCCAAGTCAACAGCCTATCCCACGCCCTCGACAGCATCACCATCAACCGCCCCATCTATGCGACACGTCCTCGCCCTACTACTGCTCGCGAGTACCGCGATGCCATCCTTCGCGCAGTCCACCAGTGATAGCCTTGTGGTATGCTTCACACTTGGTGAGGCTAAGGCCATAAGCGATACCCTGTGGAGCAGGTTGGATGACCGCGCACGGAGGGAGCTTGCCCATATGCTCATCCTGAGGCAAGGGGAACAGGTGGAACGCATGACGCGCGATATGGACCGGCTGCGGCAACAGGTGCAACCGCTGATGGAGAGCGAAGCAGAGGCGCAGGGAATGGCCAAGGCAAGCGAAGGAGAGGCGATGCGGTGGAAGCTGAAGGCCAAGGGACGCGGTAACAAGGGCCTGTTGATAGGGCTTGGAATTGGAGGAACACTCACCTACTTACTGATGAGCAAATGAGCCGACTATCGTTCCACAAGGTTCTGAAGATGCACGGCTTCGTAAGGCTGAAGTCCTACGCCATTGGCATCACCTGCATGGAGGTTCCGGGCAAGAACAGGTACGCCGAGATCTACAACAATCAACGAGCGTGGGTAGTTGGCGGTGGCTTTGGAAGGACGCCATGGATACAAGTGGCGCTTGCCTTGGCCGCTCTCGCATTCGGCACATACCGAAGCATCCAGACCATTGATAGCGGTGGCGTTATTGGTCTGGTTTTCATCGCCATGGTACTTGCATGGTATACGTACTGGACGTGGTCAAACTTCAAAGGACGGAACGCATGACAAGCGAAAGGGCATCACACCTCCATGACATCCGGACCAATAGCAGCATCCAACTTCATCCGGAAGATGACAAGTTCTGCGCGTTCCTAGAACTGGTATTGATAGGCTACCAAGCCAACTACGTAATTGACAGCGATGACAACAACGTAAGCGGGAAGACGCGCAAGGTGATTACCACCACCGCGGCACGCATCCTGCTCGATAGCCGACGCGCGAAGGACCTACAAGCGGTCTTGGATAAGGTGGTATCACACCTTGCATCGCTTGATACGATAGCCGAAGCGAATACTAAGCTGATTACCCAAGGCCCCGACCAACCATGATCCTCGTCTTCCTCATCATATCCTTGTTCGCCGCCTATTGCGCCGTGGACGACCTAGCCGACATCGGTAGCGGGCGTGTCATTCACCACGGCAAGCAATGGCTCATCCGGGCCTTTGTTGCGATGTTCATCGTAGGCTCGTGGTGGATGGACAGCGAACCACATTGGACGCGCGTGCTGTTCGTTACGCTGGCATGCGGCCCCTTGTTCAGCCTCGTGTTCCGGTTGTCGCTCAACAAACTGAGGGATCACGCATGGTGGTACATGGGTCGAAGGATTGACGACCGCATAAAAGACGACTCGGCATACGACACAATTTGGCATCAACTGGTATGGGGTATTCGCGGCAACGATTACGTCTACTTCAGCGGCACACAAGGAAGCGGTCGGTATCCCGACTATGATGTAAGCTCACCCGGAACCTTGGCCACCGTTGTCGAGGCCGTGGCGTTCGTGGTGTTGACGGTATCGGCAGTGTTCGTACATTAGGGGCCTAGCCCGGGCGTGTTTCGTAGACAATCCACGCTTCCCTAGCTATGCTCCCTCCGTCCACGGTGCGCCATCTTCGGATGGCGTTTCCGTTTGTAGCCCTCGCACCAAGTGCGGGGGCTACTGCTTTGGTAACCTTTCGCGGGTAGTATACGAATAACATTCGGAACAAAAAACTTTTCTTTCCGGTGGGCATGCCTCTATATTTGG
>ERZ650303.517-NODE-517-length-11821-cov-11.402856_pt1 | contig 11821 bp, 10 predicted proteins | sample MGYA00376239_ERZ650303 | MGnify/ENA primary metagenome ERZ650303 (study PRJEB26733, sample SAMN07839262) | wastewater metagenome | biome: small river; feature: stream; material: water | place: USA: North Carolina | collected 2016-04-05 ... | reverse complement strand
AACTGTATGGGGCTTTGAGGGCTGATTTACTGCCCTAGGGCTATTAATCCTGTCCGGGCTCTACGCCACGTTGGCGATTCCGATGAAATTCCTCACGATAGGCGCTAAAACGGTCCTTGGCCAGTGAATCTCGGACCTCCTCCATCAACTGGAGGTAGTAGGAGAGATTATGAATCGTATTCAGTTGCGATCCGAGTATCTCATTCGCCTTTTGGAGGTGATTTAAGTAGGATCTGGTGAAGTTTTGACAGGTGTAGCAGGCGCAGGTGGGGTCAACAGGGCGATCATCGTCCTTATAGCCTGAATTACGCAGCTTCAGGTCGCCAAAGCGAGTAAATAGCCAGCCATTGCGGGCGTTGCGAGTAGGCATCACACAATCAAACATATCGATACCTAGGCTGACACCCAGCATGAGATCTTCAGGTGTCCCAACCCCCATCAAGTAATGGGGCATATGCTCGGGGAGCTTGGGAGCCGTGAAATTCAAAATGCGCTCAAACTCGGGTTTGGGTTCACCAACAGAGAGGCCGCCGATAGCAATGCCATCAAAGCCTTGTTGGCTGACAGCATCCAAGGAGAATTCTCGTAAATTTTCAAACATGCCCCCTTGAACGATGCCAAAAAGGCCGTTACCTGTCTCAAGCTCGCGAAAGCGTTTTAAGGAGCGATCACCCCAACGAAGAGACATTTCTAGTGAAGCGCGCGCAGTTTTTTCTGAGGTTGCCTGTCCTTTGACTTCATAAGGTGTGCACTCATCAAACTGCATAGCAATATCACTATTGAGTACCGCCTGTATTTCCATCGAGACTTCTGGCGACATGAATAATTTATCGCCATTGATTGGGGAAGCAAAGGTCACACCTTCTTCAGAAATTTTTCTCAGCGCTCCCAAGCTAAATACCTGAAAGCCACCCGAGTCAGTAAGGATGGGCTTATCCCAGCCCATAAAGCGGTGCAAGCCCCCATGCTTTCGAATGACATCCAAACCAGGCCGTAGCCACAGATGGAAAGTGTTGCCCAAAATAATTTGAGCCTTAGCTTCATGCAAATCCCGCGGAGTCATTGCTTTCACGGTGCCATAAGTTCCCACTGGCATAAAGATCGGTGTTTGTACGCTACCGTGAGGCAGATCAAGTTGGCCAAGGCGTGCAGGGCTCGCAGAGTCACGCGCCAAGATATTGAAGTGAACGGGTTTAGTCATGACTTTGTCTAGTTAGGAACATCGCATCGCCGTAGCTAAAAAAGCGATATTTATTTTGAATGGCATGTTGATAGGCGTTGCGGATGTTGTCTACACCAGCAAAGGCACTCACCAACATTAGTAAGGTTGATTTTGGCAGATGAAAGTTTGTCAGTAAGCAATCTACGGTTTTGAATGTATAGCCGGGTGTAATAAATAAATTCGTTTCGCCACTAGCTTGTTGGCTTTGGGCTTGACTCTCGAGGGCACGCAGGCTGGTTGTCCCGACCGCAATAATTCTGCCACCTGCATTATGAGTGGCCTCAATTGCTGCAATAGTTTCTGCGGGAACCGAAAACCACTCGTAATGCATTTTGTGTTTACTAAGATCTTCTTCACGCACTGGCGTAAAGGTTCCTGCGCCTACATGTAGGGTAACGGTAGCCTGCTGAACTCCGATTTCATTTAGCTTCTTAAGAATAGCTTCATCAAAGTGCAAGCCTGCCGTAGGAGCTGCGACAGCACCCGGATTTTTAGCAACGACAGTTTGATAGCGATTGGCATCTTCTTGATCTGGCTGATGCTCAATGTACGGGGGTAGAGGCAATTCGCCAAAACGCTCCAGCAACTCAAATACATTCTCGGGAAAGCGCACTTCATAAAATCGGCCGTCATAGCCAATCATCTCCACTGGAAAGGTTTCCCCGGCCTTGTTATGCACATGAACAACGCTGCCGGTCTTGGGAACCTTAGAGGCTCTAATCTGAACCCAGGCCTGCTTATCTCCGCTGATACGCTCAATCAGGAGCTCAACATTGCCACCCGTCTCCTTTTTGCCATGCAGGCGCGCTGGAATAACCTTGGTGTCATTAAAGACGAGTAAATCCCCAGGCTTGATAAGGTTAAGAATATCGGGGAACTGCCGATCGATCAATTGGGCGACATTATCCCCATCCGTCCTCAGCTCTAGAAGGCGGCTATCCGTTCTATTGGCCAGAGGATGTTGGGCAATTAGTTCGGGTGGGAGGTCGTAATTGAAGTCGGAAAGTTGCATAGCATTACCATCAGGTATTGGATTTTAACGATGACGACTAAGCGACCGCCAACTGCACTCGAAAAGATGGGTTTAAACAGCCCTATGGCACTTGCTTTGCACTTGCCATCCCGTTACGAGGATGAGACTGAGCTCTTCACAATCGAGGAAGCTTTGGGTCTTGGAAGATTTCATTCCATCCAGACTCAGGGTGTCGTGATTCGGAGTCAGGTCATGTTCCGCCCCAGAAGGCAGCTTTTAGTCACGATTGAGGATGACACTGCCTCGCTGCAGCTCAGATTCCTCAATTTCTACCCGAGCCAGCAAAAGCAAATGGCGGTTGGTAGCCATGTGCGGGTTCGCGGCGAGATCCGCGAGGGTTATCAAGGCCCTGAGATGGTGCATCCTACTGTCCGTGCTGTTGTACCAGGGGCACCGTTGCCCGCTAGCTTAACGCCCGTATATCCAGCCAGCGCTGGCATCTCACAAACCATTATTCGCAAGGCGGTGCTAAAGGCTCTGCAGGACTCCAGCCTCAAAGCAAGTTTGGCAGAATTTTTACCAACTAAACTCATGGCGGAAATTTTGCCAACCCATGATTGGCCGCCGCTACAAGATGCAATCACCTATTTGCACCAGCCACCTGCTGATGCCAATACCCAGTCATTGCTTGAGCGTACCCATCCTGCTTGGCGCCGTGTGCAGTTTGAAGAATTGCTCGCGCAGCAAATTTCTTTAAAGCGTGCCCATGCCATTCGTAGAGAAAGACGTGCTCCTAGTTTTGAGAAGACAACACAAAACACTGCCAGTATTGAAGACGGCTTACTCAAAGTCCTACCGTTCGAGCTAACTGGGGCTCAATCTCGTGTTTGGTCTGAAATTGGCTTGGATTTATCCAATACTTTCCCAATGAATCGCTTATTACAAGGTGATGTGGGTAGCGGAAAGACTGTGATTGCAGCATTAGCCGCTGCGCGTGCAATGGATCATGGCTATCAGGCTGCCATTATGGCGCCAACGGAGATTCTGGCTGAGCAGCACTATCTCAAAATGCAGGAGTGGTTTGAGCCTTTGGGTATAAAGATTGCTTGGCTCTCGGGTAGTTTGAAGGCTAAAGAAAAAAGACTTGCACAAGAAAGTATTGAAAGTGGTCAAGCTCAACTCATTATTGGTACACACGCTCTCATTCAGGATAAGGTGAGTTTTGCCAAATTAGGTTTAGCGGTAATTGATGAACAACATCGTTTTGGAGTGAGACAGCGTTTAGAAATTCAGCAGCGGGTTGGCTCGGAATTATTTTATTGTCACCAATTGATGATGTCAGCAACGCCAATACCTCGCACGCTAGCAATGACGTATTACGCCGACTTGGATGTTTCTGTCATTGATGAATTGCCTCCAGGTCGCAAACCAATTGCTACCAAAGTGGTAAAGGCGGCACGTAGGGATGAAGTGATTAGCGGCCTACATGACTGGCTTGCCAAGGGATTACAAGCCTATTGGGTTTGCCCTTTGATTGAAGAGTCTGAAGTGCTGCAATTGCAAACTGCTGTTGAGAGTTTTGAGCAGCTCACACAAGCATTGCCGAATTTCAAGGTCGGTTTAGTACATGGGCGCTTAAAGAGTGAAGAGAAGGCTGCCGTGATGGCGGCTTTCAAGGCCAATGAAATCCAGCTCTTAGTTGCAACGACTGTGATTGAGGTCGGGGTTGATGTGCCTAATGCAGCGTTGATGGTGATCGAGCATGCCGAACGTTTTGGCTATGCGCAAATTCATCAGTTACGGGGACGAGTAGGGCGCGGGTCGGCAGATTCAGTCTGCATCTTGATGTATGCAGAGCCTCTATCTTTGGCTGCTAAAGAGCGTTTACAAACTTTACGAGAAACTTCTGATGGATTTGTGATTGCAGAGCGCGACTTATCGCTACGAGGCCCCGGTGAGTTATTGGGGGCAAAGCAATCAGGTGATGCGATGTTGAGATTTGTAGATCTTCAGCGTGATGCCTGGTTGATTGAGCTGGCGCAGACCGCGGCAGAGCGTTTGCTAGCTGAGCATGGCGATCTAGTAGAAAGACATCTTGAGCGTTGGCTTGGTTCTCGCACAGAATTTTTAAAGGCTTGATAATTTTGATATGAAAATGGAAAGAGATTTTTTCTGATGCGCGATCGTATTGTTGCTTACGCCTATTTGATCCGTCTTGATAAGCCGATCGGAACCTTGCTTCTGTTGTGGCCAACATTGTGGGCGCTTTGGTTAGCTAGTGGTGGCTTTCCGGAATGGCATCTCCTCATTATTTTTACTTTAGGAACATTTTTAATGCGTAGCGCGGGTTGCGCCATGAATGACTACGCAGACCAAGATTTTGATCGCCATGTCTTGAGAACTAAAGATCGCCCCATTACTAGTGGCAAGATTTCTGGAAAAGAAGCATTGGCAGTGGCTGGCATTCTTGCGCTGATTGCCTTCGCACTGATTCAGCCCCTGAACGTGCTAACTAAAGAGCTTTCTTTATTTGCCTTGGCAGTGGCGATTATCTATCCTTTTACCAAACGCTTTTTTGCTATTCCGCAGGCAGTTCTTGGGATTGCCTTTGGCTTTGGGATACCGATGGCCTATGCAGCGGTGTTGGGTTTCATTCCAGTGGAAGCGTGGATTTTATTTATCGGCAATATCTTCTGGGCAATTGCCTATGACACCGCCTATGCCATGGTTGATCGTGATGATGATTTGCGTTTGGGTTTGAGAACTTCGGCCATTACATTTGGCCGTTTTGATGTGATCGCCATCGCTCTGAGTTACAGCGTTCTATTCCTGAGTCAGATTTGGGTTGCGCAGTTGGCAAATCTCAGCAATTATTTTTGGCTAGGTTGGTGCTTAGCTCTAGCTTGCGCCGTATATCACCTCAAATTGGTATCGACCCGCAAGCGCGAAGAGTGTTTTAAAGCGTTTCGTCACAACAACTGGCTGGGTGGATTTCTATTTCTAGGAATCCTATTGGGCTTAGCTCGCTTTTAGTTCTTACCTAACTCATCACCCATGGCTTTGCCACGTTGATTTGCCGCATCAATCGCTTTTTCAAGCGCGCCATGCCAATCGAGTTGCTTAAGCATATCCAGCGCAGCAGCAGTTGTGCCGCCCTTTGAGGTAACTCGTTCGCGCAATACGCCTGCATGCTCGTCAGAGTTATGGGCAAGCTGTGTAGCACCCTCCAAAGTGGCATAGGCTAGTTTGCGAGCGGTAGCTGCATCAAGCCCAAGCTTCTCACCGCTCGATTGCATGGCTTCTAAAAAAGCAAAAACATAGGCAGGGCCACTTCCAGAAACAGCGGTAACGGCATCCATGAGTTTTTCTTCATTAACCCAGACTGCTTGCCCAACTGCATTACAAATGGTTTCTGCTAGGGCGCGATCGGCTGCGTTGACTGCGGCATCCGCAAATAAACCAGTTATGCCTTTACCAATGAGGGCGGGGGTATTCGGCATTGCACGCACACAACGCGCATGATCAAGCCAGCGACTCATGTCTTTGAGGCGAATACCAGCTGCAATGCTGAGAATCAGTGGGCCTGGTGAGCTTGCATGCTTGAGCTTTGCACTCAAAGATTTGGCAACTGTGTTGAAATCCTGCGGCTTAATCGCCATAACTACAACGTTATTTTTGGAGAAGTCAAAGGCGATCTGATCTAGTGCGCCAATAATTTGTACGCCAAAATCTTGATGTAATTGCAAGCCAGTACTGGCATTCGCTTCGACTACAGAGAGTTGCTTAGCTTCAAAACCATTGGCGAGTAATCCACTAATTAATGCGCGACCCATATTTCCACCACCAATAAAGGTGATGTGGGCATCTTGGTTTGTTTGTTGTGTGCTCATGCTTTTATCTTATCGCGCTTCCCAAAAATGGCGCTTCCTATGCGCACCATGGTACTGCCTTCAGCAATTGCAGCTTCCATATCATCCGACATTCCCATGGAGAGGGTATCAAAGAAATCATACCCAAGATCATGGCTATGCTTTACTTTAATCCCTGCAAAGCACTCCCTCACTGCCGCAAAGGCTTGGCGTTGTTGCTCCACATCATCGCTGGGTGCTGGAATGGCCATGAGTCCACGAAGTACAAGGTGCGGTAACTTGGCAATGGCGGTACAGAGTGCCTCCACTTCTTCAGGCGCTATACCGCTTTTGGACTCTTCAGCACTGACGTTAATTTGAACGCATACCTGCAAGTCGCCCAAGTCTGGAAATTCTCCACGCTGGCTAGATAGACGCTCCGCAATTTTGAGGCGATCAATGCTGTGCACCCAGTCAAAATGTTCTGCGACATCCCGTGTCTTATTGCTTTGCAGTGGGCCAATGAAGTGCCACTCGAGCCAAGGACGTAATTTAGCTAGCTGTTGAATTTTCTCAACACCCTCTTGAACGTAGTTCTCGCCAAAAGCAGTTTGCCCTGCGTGCATTGCTTCCTCAACAGCTATTGCTGGAAAAGTTTTGCTTACGGCAAGTAGCTGAATATCTTCTGGCTCACGTTTAGCTGCTAGTGCCGCCAACTCCAGTCTTTGCTTTACCAACATGAGGTTGGCTGTAACTTGGCTCATTATTTTGTAAGACTATGTTGGGCAATTAATTGATCGACTAGCTCAATCCAATGTAGTACTGGAGTGTCTTCCTGCTGGAGGTGAGTTATACAACCAATATTTCCAGAAACAATCACTTGGGCACCAGATTCTTCGCAGGCGGTATTGAGGTGTGCCAGTTTATTCTTACGCAATTGCTCTGATAGCTCCGGTTGGGTAACCGAATAAGTTCCCGCTGAGCCGCAGCACAGATGACTATCAGCACAGAGGCGAACTCCAATACCAATGCTGGATAAGAGACCTTCAACCTTACCCCGAATTTGTTGACCATGTTGCAGCGTACAGGGCGGGTGATACACCACTCCAGGCTTTGGATCTGCTCCCACTAGCGCGATGAGCTCTTCTTGAAGTGATGGCAAGATTTCTGAAATATCTTTAGTGAGATCGGAGATCTTCTTTGCTTTGCTTGCATATTGCGGATCGTTCGCAAATAAATGCCCATAATCTTTGACCATTACACCGCACCCGGAGGCGGTCATCACAATAGCTTCAACACCTTGCTCGACTTGTGGCCACCAAGCATCGATATTCTGTTTGGCGTTATCTAGGCCGCCAGCTTGATCGTTTAGGTGATAACGCAATGCACCGCAGCATGTAGCATTGGGGGCGCTGATTAATTCAATCTTGAGTGCATCTAGGACACGTGCTGTCGCAGAGTTGATGTTTGGCAACATGCCTGGTTGCACGCAACCCTCGAGCAATAGCATCTTGCGAGAGTGACTTGTTTGTGGCCTGGCGTAGGGATCGGTATTGCTGGATAGTGCCTTATTTTTTGCTTCCGGAATCTTGCGTTGGATACCGGCAGGCATGAGTGGTCGTACTAAGCGACCAATTGCCATTGATGCATTGAATAACTTAGGACTGGTTAAGCCTTCTTTGAGTGCCCAGCGTGTGAGTCGCTGACCAATAGGGCGCTCAGGCGTATTTTCTTCTGCCCACTTGCGACCGATATCGACTAAGTTGCCATATTGCACGCCGCTTGGGCAAGTACTTTCGCAATTGCGACAAGTCAGGCAGCGATCTAAATGCATACGCGTTTTTTCGGTCGGTGCCTGGCCCTCGGCCATTTGTTTGATTAGGTAGATGCGACCACGGGGTCCATCGAGTTCATCACCCAGAATTTGATAAGTAGGACAAGTAGCAGTGCAGAAGCCACAGTGCACACATTTGCCAAGAATTCTGGCGGCCTCTATACCTTCGGGTGTATTGGCGAATTGGGGGGCGAGTTGAGTTTGCATATAGGGAGTTAAGGAAGGCGTGAAGTAGCAAATACGCCTGCTGGATCAAAGGCGGCTCTTAGGCGTGCTTGTACTGCCTCTAAAGCAGTTGAGTGCGCTTGCTCACTCAGTAGGGTAAAGCGTTGTTTATTTGAGTCCACATTAGCGCCTTGCTTAAAGCGAGTTGCATGTCCGCCATTAGCAGAGGCAATCTTTTTCATCGCTTCAAATGTCGCATCATCACCCGGTGCTTTAATCCAGCGTTGCTGACCATGCCATTCCAAGGCGATTTCACCACTCGTATTTTCAAGGGTCAGCGGTCCGCAGGCAGCAGGAAGAGCCAGGCGATACAAAGTCTCATCACTACTGAGTTTTGAGAAAACAGGGAGTTGCTGTTCGCGCAAAGTAGCCCAAAATTCTGTAGCAACTTGAGGATCTAATTCTGTTGCATTCACTGCTGCGCCCATCAAAGGTATGGCTGCTTTGACTGCAGCGACTGCACCAGCTAAACGAATGGTAAGTTCACCATCGCCACCTTTTGAGCTTCCTATCCAGCAACTAGCTGAGAGTGGCAGTGGTTGTCCCGCCCACTCATTCAAGAGTCTCAATGCGCGTTCTTGAGTAATATTGCAGCGAAGAGATGTTGTAGCCGCTGGACGTGGCAACACTTTTACGGAGGCCTCGAGCAACAGAGACAGAGTCCCCATTGATCCAGGTAACAAGCGTGAAACATCATAGCCCGCAACGTTCTTCATAACCTTGCCGCCGAAAGATAAATCCTGGCCTTTGCCATCCAGGATGCGTGCGCCTAGAACAAAGTCACGTAAGTTGCCGGCGCTAATTCGACCAGGACCCGCTAAGCCTGCAGCAATGGCGCCGCCAAAAGTTGCGTTATCGCCAAAATGGGGCGGCTCAAATGCCAGTACTTGATTCTTTTGAGCAAGAGCTGCTTCAATTTCTTTTAATGGTGTACCTGTACAGGCAGTAATTACCAATTCTTCAGCTTGGTACTCCAAGATGCCAGAGTAAGGGCGGGTATCTAACCTGGCATAGGAATTGGGGTTGCCATACCAAGACTTTGTGCCACCACCCTGAATAGATAAAGGCGTCTTATTTTTGGCTGCCGCAAGAATTTGCTCACGAAATAAATCAATATTCATATTATTGGCTGTCGACATTAGAAGCGTTCCAGTTCGGGGTGCGGTAAGTTGCCGCCACTAATGCGCATGCGACCATATTCAGCGCAGCGATTTAAAGTTGGAATGGCTTTATCGGGATTAAGAAGTTTGTCTGGGTCAAATGCCGCCTTAACGCCCCAGAAAGATTCGCGTTCACCTTCACCGAATTGAACGCACATAGAGTTGATCTTTTCAATACCAACACCATGCTCACCAGTAATCGTGCCATCGAGCTCAACGCAGGCCTCTAAAATTTCAGTACCAAATTCTTCTGCACGATGCCACTCTTCTTGATCAGCGCCGTTAAACAAAATGAGTGGATGCATATTGCCGTCGCCCGCATGAAATACGTTTAAGCAGGCAAGGCCATATTTCTTTTCCATGCCCTGAATGCGCCTTAGTAGAGTGCCGATATTTCTGCGTGGAATTGTCCCGTCCATACAGTAGTAATCTGGCGCCAATCGTCCTGCTGCTGGGAAGGCGTTCTTTCGCCCGCTCCAAAACTTCAGGCGTTCAGCTTCATTTTGAGAAATCTGAATACCGCTAGCGCCTGCTTGTTCGAGAACTTTAGTCATGCGCTCAATTTCTTCTGCCACCTCTTCAGGCGTACCATCTGACTCGCACAGGAGGATGGTCTCAGCTTCAAGGTCATACCCTGCATGAACAAATTCTTCTACTGCACGAGTGGTGGCTTTATCCATCATTTCTAAGCCCGCCGGAATAATCCCGGCAGCAATAATGGCTGCAACTGCATCTGCACCTTTTTCAATATCGTCAAAGCTGGCCATGATGACGCGTGCCAATTTTGGCTTGGCAATTAACTTCACCGTCACTTCAGTGACTACTGCAAGCATGCCTTCGCTACCCATCACGATTGCCAATAAATCAAGCCCCGGAGAGTCTGGAGCAAGACTGCCAAATTCCACAATCTCACCGTTCATTAAAATGCCGCGAACCTTTAATACGTTGTGAAGTGTTAGTCCATATTTGAGGCAGTGCACACCACCAGAGTTTTCATTCACATTGCCGCCAATAGAGCAGGCAATCTGTGATGATGGATCTGGTGCGTAATAAAGACCAAGATGAGCAACTGCCTCGGAGATGGCTAAATTCCGTACGCCGGGTTGCACTACTGCCGTTCTAGTGAAGGGATCAATGCTGATAATCTTTTTGAGCTTAGCCAGTGAAAGCACTAAACCCTGGGAAATAGGCATGGCGCCACCAGATAGGCCTGTGCCAGATCCGCGTGGAACGATGGGCACTTGCATCTCAAAGCAAACCTTCAGAATTTGGGCAACCTGCTCTTCAGTCTCTGGAAGGGCGACTGCCAGTGGCATGCGTCGATAAGCCGCCAGGCCATCACATTCATAGGGAATCGTATCCTCGGGCTCCCATAGCAAAGCATGCTCTGGGAGGATGGGGCGCAGGGCCGCAACCAATTTAGATTGAAGGGCGGTAATAGCCGCGAGCTCGGGGGGTGGGGTCACCATATTCATAGGAATCATTTTAGCCATTTACCTATAATTAGTTTTATGGGAAATCGACTTTCAAAAATAGCCACCAGAACTGGTGATGCAGGCATGACCGGGCTTGGCGATGGTAGCCGAGTGGAAAAGGATCATTTGCGGATCTGCGCCATGGGGGATGTGGATGAATTGAACTCCGAAATCGGTGTTTTGATGACCGAATCGATCCCCGATAGTCTTGCTGAAGAGTTAAAAACTTTATTTTTGCAAGTGCAGCATGATTTATTTGATTTGGGTGGCGAGCTTTGTATCCCTAATTACACCCTGCTCAAACCAGAGCATGTGGCTCAGCTAGATATTTGGCTCGAAAAATACAATGCCACTTTGCCTCCTTTGACTGAATTTATTCTCCCGGGCGGAACGCGTGCCGCTGCTCAGGCTCACGTTTGCCGAACAGTTTGCCGGCGTGCCGAACGCTCGATTGTGCGTTTAGGTTGGGAAGAGCCTCTGTACGATGCTCCACGTCAATACGTCAATCGATTGTCCGATCTCTTGTTTGTACTGGCGCGTGTACTGAATCGTGCGGCGGGTGGTCAAGACGTTCTCTGGAAGCACGAAAAAAAAGAGACTAAATAAATAGTCTCTTTTTAATTTAATAACGCAGCCTCGCTTTATTTCACAACATTTTATTTCTTTGCTTTTCTGCGATTCTTTACGGCCAAAGCTAAGCGTTGCAATACATTGACTGAGTCTTCCCAGTTAATGCAGGCATCAGTAATGCTTTTGCCGTATTCCAGCTTGCTCGGATCATCTTTTCCAGGGGAGAACTTCTGAGCGCCATCATTAAGATGACTCTCAATCATCACACCAAAGATTTGATTGGAGCCAGATTCAATTTGCTCGGCAATATTTTCTGCCACCACAATTTGACGCTCATGTTTTTTGCTGGAGTTTGCATGCGACAAGTCAACCATCAAACTGGCTGGAAGCTTTGCCGCCTCTAGCTCAGAGCAGGCCGCTTGCACATACTGCGCTTCGTAGTTTGGCTCTTTACCACCACGCAAAATAACGTGACAGTCTTTATTGCCTTTAGTTTCCACAATAGAAACTTGAC